>Ga0070731_10003390_pt1 | contig 14416 bp, 16 predicted proteins | sample Coa_R1_2_FD_66448 | JGI IMG/M metagenome (GOLD analysis project Ga0070731, IMG submission 66448) | Surface soil microbial communities from Centralia Pennsylvania, which are recovering from an underground coalmine fire - Coalmine... | ecosystem: Environmental > Terrestrial > Soil > Unclassified ... | reverse complement strand
GAAAATTCCGAAGCGCTTCCGAACTACCTGATTTCCCGCAGCATTTCGTGGATCTTCTCGAGCGTGGCCCAGTTGCGCGTCGTGCCCGATTCGGCGAGCTTCGTGAGCAACGCGACGCCGGCCCGGCTCTTCAACGTTCCCTCGGGACACCACGCGTAGAGGGCGTGCTTGCCAAGGTGCACGGCCTTCGCGGTCTCGGAGGCGCCCGCGATGGTTTCGAGCACTTTCCATCCCTTCGCATCGTTGGTCATCGCGACCAGCAGCAGCGACGGGTTCGTGGCGATCTTGCCGAACTTGTTGCCGGCGATCATGCCCGCGACGTCCGCCGCGGACTTCACCACGACCAGCGCATCGACCTTCAGCTTCTTCAGCACGGCATCGTGGATGCGCTGCGCGTGCTTCGCCTCCGGCTCGGCCTTCGCATCGAAGATCGCGTTGCCGCTATTGAGGAGCGTCGCGACATTCTCGTAGCCGAGGGACTCCAGGATCTTCCGCAGGTCCGCCATGGCGATGCGCTTGGCATTGCCGACATTGATGCCGCGGAAGAGCGCGACGTAGCGCGGCATCCGTCAGAAGGGATAGGTGATGAGCGCGATCGCCACGGCGAGGAGCCCGAAGCCCGCGAGCTGCAGCGAGGTGAACGATTCGTTCAGGATGAATCGCGAGACGAGCGCCACGCACACGACGCCGAATGCGAGGTGGAAAGACGCCATCTGGGCGCCGTTGTAGGCCCCATACCCGTAGCGCGTCGCTCCGACGTTGAGGACGTATTCGGGAAGCACCAGCAGCCAGCTCGCGGCGAGCGCGGTCCAGAAGCCGATCTCGTTCCGGTAGCGCAGATGCCCGAGCCACGCGAGGGCCATCAGCGCGCTCGACATCAGCATGAACAGCGGGACGAGCACGAGCTTCATCTGGAACAGGCTCCCGGGCAGTTGGTCGAAGCGGCTACTTCAGCGCCCAGTTGCGCGCGCGAGCGGCGATCTTCCAGACGTTGTTGTCGAGGCGGAAACAGAGGTATTCGCCGAAGGAGCGCCTCGGGTCGACCTGGGAAACGCTCGCCACGTAGACGATCGCTTCAGTCTTCGCCGGATTGAATCCCACGCGCGAGAAATCGAGCAGCAGGTACGGCCGGCCGGCATCGTCCTTCGCCGGCGGCTCGCCGATGATCTGCTTCACCTCGATGGGAAGCTTGGCGACGCGCGCGGAAAACTCGGCCTTGCTGCGGAAGTCGGCGAGGACCTCGGGGCCCGCGACGGAGGCGAACTCCTTCGAGAGCCACGCGAAGACCTCTTCAGTCGAGATCTTGTCGGTCCTCATGGCGCCCGAGCAGCCGCCGAGCTTCACGCCGGAATCGCCGGTGCACCGGAAATTGGCGGTCTCCACGGGAAGGACGATCGTCTTCTCGAGGCCGCCCGTGCGCGTGAGCGAATAGGCCCGGACGATCACGGCCGTCTCGTCGTCGCCGAGCGCGGCGGATTGCCCGTGCACCGCCGTGGCGCCAAGCGCGAGGAGGATCGCTGCGATTCTGGAGAACATCATTTCACCTCGGTGGATTTCATTCAGATCTTGCGCGGCTTCATCTCAACGTCGCCGCGATGATCGCGAGCGCCGCCAACAGCTGCACCCAGGTGTTCGCGAAGATCCAGCTCGCCCAGGCCCGCGAAACGGGATAGCCGGCCAGTTCCCTCCGATACCTGCGGAAATAGATCAGCATCGCGTATGGCAGGATCATCTTCGCGCGCACCGAGGGCGATCCGCTCACATAGTAAGCCGCGAAGAGGTCCGGTGCCTCACGCCGAAGGCTCAGCCTGAACTTGGTGCCGAGGAACACTGCGGCCATGACCGTGCCGAAAAGGACGGTCATCGCCAGGATGGGGAAAACCCTCATGGCTCCTACAGCGCCAGCACCAGCTTGCCGAAGTTCTCGCCCTTGAACAGCTTGAGAAGCGTCTCCGGGAACGCGTCGATCCCGCCCATCACCACGTCTTCCTTGTGCACGAGCTTGCCCGCGGCGATCCAGCCCGCCATCTCCTTCGCCGCCTCGCCGTAGCGGGCCGCGTAGTCGAAGACCACCATCCCGGTGATGCTCGCGCGATTCACGAGCAGCGAGAAATAGTTCGCCGGTCCGCGCGGCGGCGTGGTGTTGTTGTACTGCGAGATCGCGCCGCAGAAGATGATGCGCGCGTGGAGCGCCAATCGCGCGAGGCACGCCTCGAGGATCTCGCCGCCCACGTTGTCGAAGTAGACGTGGATTCCGTCCGGGCAGTGCTTCTTCAGGCTCGCCTTCACGTCCTCGCTCTTGTAGTCGATCGCCGCATCGCAATGCAGCGTGTCGATCGCGTACTTGCACTTGTCGGGGCCGCCCGCGATGCCGACGACGCGGCATCCCTTGATCTTGGCGATCTGGCATACCACCGCGCCCACCGCGCCCGTCGCGCCCGACACCACCACGGTTTCCCCCGCCTGCGGCTTGCCGATGTCGAGCAGCCCGAAGTACGCCGTCATCCCCGGCATGCCGAGCACGCCGAGGTAAGTCGTGAGCGGCGCGAAACCCGTGTCGACCTTGCGCACGCCCTTGGCATCCGAGACCGCGTATTGCTGCACGCCGAAATTTCCGCCCACCGGATCGCCCACCGCGAAGCCGGGATGCTTCGACGCGATGACTTCGCCGACGCCGCCCGCGCGCATCACCGCGCCGATCTCGACGGGCGCGATGTACGACTTGCCTTCGTTCATCCAGCCGCGCATCGCGGGATCGAGCGAGATGTGTGAAACCTTCACGAGGATCTGTCCATCCGCGGGTTGGCCCACCGCCTCCTCGGTGAAATTCCAGTCGGTGCGCTTGGGCAATCCCATGGGGCGCGCTGCAAGGCGCACCTGGCGGTTCGTAGTCATCTCTCGTTTCTCCTGGATCGTTCTATTGGATCACGCGCACCGATTGCTCGAGCTCGATCGACGTCTTCGTCGACGGCCGATGCATGGTCACGAGCACCTTGTATTCGCCCAGCGCGTCGTTCGGCTCGATTCGCATCTGGGTCATTGCGTGGGAGAGCATCACGGTCCCGGCCTTGTCGATCGCGTCGTCGAACGCCGGGCGGTCCTTGAATTCGCCGTAGACGGAGCCATTGGGCGCGATCACCTTGAAGTCCGCCGTGAGCACGCAGCGCTCGCCGGGCTTCGCGCACCCCGAGAAGAAGACGAGGATCGTGGCGTCGTCTCCGCGCTTGAGCTCCGCCACCGGCTTCAACTGCGGCGTGTGCTTTTCATCCGACCCGGTCCATTCCTTGATGAAGTCGTTGTAGTTCGAGGTGAGGACGAGCATCGCCCCCATGCCGTCGGCAGTCTTGCGGGAAGCCGTGTCGGGCAGAGCCTTGCCGGCCGGATCTATCCACTGCGCCCAGGCTGTCGTGCCGGCCAGCGCGACGATGAACGCTGCGATGCGCGCCCTCATCGCGGCGTTCCCTGCGCCCCGGGGACCGGGCGCGAAACATCCGTGGGTGTGCGGCCGTCGAGGATGTCGCGCATGCGCGTCTCGATCGCACCCCTGATCTTCTCGTGGGGAATCACGTAGAACTTGCCTGCCTTCACCGCGTCGAGCGTGGCCTTCGCGACATCGGCCGCGGAGAGCTTGCCGTGCAGCAGTGCCTGGCGCACCGCTTCCTCGTAGGGCGCCGCGCCCGGATTCGTCGCCGCGAGGTCGGTCGGGCGATTGCGCTGCGAGTTGCCGATGCCGGTATTCACGTAGGCGGGGCACAGCACCGAGACGCCGATGTTGGCCTTCGCGACGCGCAGGTCGTGGTGCAGGCACTCCGAGAGCGACACGACGCCGTGCTTGCTCACGCAGTAGACGGCGCTCCCCGGGATGTCGACGAGCCCAGCGACCGAAGCGGTGTTCACGATGTGCCCCTCGTGCCCGTCGGCGAGCATCCGGGGAACGAAGGAGCGCACGCCGTGCACGACGCCCATGAGGTTGATGTCGAGCGTCCACTTCCAATCCTCGATCGTCGCGGTCCAGATGGGACCCGCCACCGCCACGCCCGCATTGTTGAAGACGAGGTGGACGGCGCCGAATTTCTCCCAGGCCTTGGCCGCGAGCGCATCGAGGTCGCCCGGCTTCGAGACGTCGCAGCGCATGCACTCGGCGCGCACGCCCATCTGCGCGATCGCCATCAGCGTCTCGCGCATGCCCTTTTCGTCGATGTCGGCGAGCACCACGTTCGCGCCCTCGCGCGCGCAGGCGATCACGAGCTCGCGGCCGATGCCGCTGCCGGCGCCGGTCACGACGGCGGTCTTGCCTTTCAGGTCACGCATCGCTTCTCCCAGTTGCTTCCCTCTAGATCGTATCCCAACCGGTGTCCGCTTCGAACCGCAGCCCGTGTTGCTTCTTCAATTCCTCCATGAGCCGCAGCCATTCCTGCTTGCCGCGCGCGCGGATCGTGGAGATGGGACCACCGCGATGGGGGGCGAAGCCGGTGCCGAAGATGACGCCCGCGTCGCAGAGATCCGCGTCCGCGACGATCCTTTCGCGCACGCAGGCGACCGCTTCGTTCAGCGCCGGGAGCACCATGCGGTCGGCGAGCGCCTTCAGGTCCACGGTGCCCGGGCCGATGGAACTCTTCTGCGCCTTGCCCCGGGTCCACGTGTAGAAGCCCTGGCCGCTCTTCTTTCCGAATTTCTTCGCCTCGACGAGCGCCTGGAGCTTCTTCGGGATCGGCGAGCCCGGCTTCGCGAGCTCCTGTCCCACGGCCCAGCCGATGTCGAGGCCCACCATGTCGGCAAGCTCGATCGGTCCCATGGGCATGCCGAAGTCCTTCGCGGCCGCGTCGACCGTCTCCGGCGGAACGCCTTCGTCGACCATCAGCATCGCCTCGAGCAGGTACGGCGAGAGCACGCGATTCACGAGGAACCCGGGCGCCGATTTGCACGGCAGCGGCAGCTTGTCGATCTGGCGCGTGAACGACTGCCCGATCTGCATCACGGCGGGCGAAGTCTGCGGCCCTTCCACGACTTCGACGAGCATCATCTGCGCGACGGGGTTGAAGAAGTGCAATCCCACGAGGCGCTCGGGACGCCGGAGGATGGACGAGAGCTGTTGCAGCGGAATGCTCGAGGTGTTGGTCGCGAGCACGGCACCTTCCTTCATGCGCGGCTCGACCTGCGCGTATACCTTGCGCTTCACGTCGGCATTCTCGACGATCGCCTCGATCACGATGTCCGCTTTTGCGACGCCATTGCCCGCGACATCGGGAATCAATCGATCCAGCGCCGCCTGCACGAGGTGCTGCTGCTTCAGGCGTTTCCTGTAGAGCTCGGCGGCGCGCTTGATGGCGGGCGCGATGCGATCGGGCGCGAGGTCCTGCAGCGTGACAGTCACGCCGCGCAGCGCCGCCCATGCCGCGATGTCGCCGCCCATGGCGCCCGCGCCGATCACATGCAGGTGCCTTACTTCGGGGTCAGACCCCGAGGAAGAGGCACTCTCGGGGTCTGACCCCGAAGCGGTTTTCCCGAACGACTTCAACCGCTCCTGCAGCTTGAAGATGCGGATGAGGTTCTTCGCCGTCGGATGGAAGAAAAGGCTCGCCGTCGACGCGGGATGCTCGCGAGGAATCCTGCGGGGATCGCCGCCGAAATCCTTCCAGAGGTCGAGGATCGCGTAGGGCGCCGGATATTGATCGCGCCGCACGCGCTTCGCCACTTGCCGGGCGGACATCTTCGCGACGAGGTCGCGCACGAGCGGCCAGTCGCCGGCGGCCTGCATCAATGTCGGCGAATGGAGCGCCGGCGGTTTGGTGAGGATCATGCGCGCGGCGTTCTCGAAGTGGCGCTTCGGGGTCACGGCGTCCACGAGCCCCATCTTCTTCGCGCGCCGTCCATCGACCCCGCGCCCCGTGAGCATGAGGTCGAGCGCCGCGGCGGGCCCGATCAGCTTCGGCATGCGCTTGGCCGCTCCCCATCCGGGAACGATGCCGAGCATCACCTCCGGCAACGCCATGCGCGTCTTGGGCCCATCGTCCATGACGCGGTACTTGCAGGCGAGCGCGAGCTCCGTGCCGCCGCCCATGCAGAAGCCGTGGATCAGCGCGAGCGTCGGAAAGGGCAACGCGGCGATCTTGTCGAAGACCTCGTTGCCGAGCGCCACGAACGCCATCGCCTGGTCCGCGTCCTTCAGCGTCGTGAACTCGTCGATGTCGGCTCCGGCGATGAAGCCGCCCTCCTTGGCCGAGAGGATCGCGAGTCCCTTCGGAGGCATCGACGCGAGATGGTCCGCGATCTGCCCCAGCTCGCGCAGCGCCTCGCTCGAGAACGTATTGGTCGAAGTCCCCGCGCGATCGAACGCGAGCCACGCGAGGTGGTCCGCGTCGACGTTGAGCCTCCAGTGCTTGAGTTCCATTCCTAGCGCGAGAGCAGGGAAACCGCCACCATCATCTGGGCGACGAACCCGCCGAAGAAACCGAGCGTCCGGATCCACGGCCACTTCAACGTGTAGGCCACGGCGTGCACCACGCGCGACCAGAAGTAGAGGATCGCGGCATTCTCGACGGACGAACCCGTCACGCCCACGGCGTGCGCGACCAGGACCAGCGTGGCGAAGACGGCCAGGTTCTCGATCGCATTGGCGTGCGCCTTCCTGAGGCGCTCGGCCCAGGGAGCCAGGGGCTTGGGATTGTCCGGGTAGCCCACCGTGTCGACGAGGCCCCACACGATGATTCGGTCGAGCACGTACGGCAGGAACATCACAGCGGTGAACGTTGCAACGTAGGTGAGGTAGAGCAGGTCGGTCTTCATGGTTTCCTCCTTTTCATGCGGATTCGGTCGGCATGTGATTGCCGACCCAGCCGCTGATCCCCGCGGACATCACTTTCACGTTCTCGTAGCCCATCTGCTGCGCGCGCTTCGCGGCGGTCGGCGCCTTGCGGCACATGGGATTGCCGCAATAGAAGACGAGGCTCGCCTTCTTGTCGGCCGGCAGATCGCCTTCGGTGAAGGCGGTCGAGTCGAGATGCTTCGCGCCCGGCACATGGGCCTTCTGCCAGCTCTGCTGCGAGTTCACGTCGTACACGTTCACCTGCTTCGCCCGCACCTGCTGGTCGAGATCGGCGGGCGAGATCGACTTCAGGCCCATCAGGAATGCCATCATGTCTTGTCCCTTTTCCTGCGGATGTAGAGGACTTTCTCGACGTCTGCCACGGTCACGCCGTCGCTGTCGACGATGTCCACCTTGAACGAGGGCTCGAACTTCTCCCCCGACGCGGTGGCCGACCGCACCTCCTCGATCCGCGCTTCGGGAAGGACGATCTTCGCGGTCACGGTGCCCTTCGCGGGTTTCAGGAATCTGACCGTGCCCTGCTTGTCCCACACGATGTAGTCCCGGCCGAGGTTCCTCATCATCAGCACCATGAAGAACGGGTCGGTCATCGCGAAGAGCGAGCCGCCGAAGTGCGTGCCGACATAGTTTCGGTTCGTCATCGTCGTGCGCAACTCGATCGTGGCGGAACGGAAGTCCTCGCCGATCTCGCGAACGCGGATGCCCGCGCCCCGGAACGGCGCCCAGATGTTGAACATCCAGCGCATGCGGCCGGGCGTGACGCTCAGCCACGAGAGGAATTTCATCCACATTGAACTACACCCGCTCGAGGAGCATCGCCCCGCCCTGGCCGCCGCCGATGCACAGCGACGCCACGCCGCGCTTGCCGCCGGTGCGCTCGAGCACCTTGAGCACGTGCAGCACGACGCGCGCGCCGGATGCGCCGATCGGATGGCCGATGGCGATGGCGCCGCCGTCCACGTTGAGCTTCTCGCGGCTGGGCGCGCCGAAGGGGCGGTCGAGGCCGAAGGATTCCTTGCAATAGGACGCGTCGTCCCATGCGGCGAGGCATCCCAGCACCTGCGCGGCGAAGGCCTCGTTGATCTCGACGGCATCGACGTCGTCGAATGTGAGGCCGTTGCGCATCAGCATCGGCGTGATCGCGTGCACGGGGCCCAGGCCCATCTCCGCCGGATCGAGCGCGCCCCAGTTCGCGTCGACGACGCGCCCGAGCGGCTTCAACGCATATTCGTGCACCACGTCTTCCGATGCGAGGATCAGCATCGCGGCGCCGTCGGTGATCTGCGAAGAGTTGCCCGCCGTGACGTTGCCGTAGGTCTTGTCGAAGAAGGGCTTCAGCTTCGCGAGCCGCTCCACGCTCGAGTCGCGGCGCACGCCGTCATCGAGCGCGTACACGGTGCCGTCGGGCCCATACATGGGCTCCACTTCAGTGAGGCGCCCATTGTCCTGGGCGAAGGCCACGCGGCGATGTGATTCCACTGCGAACTCGTCCATCATCTGGCGCGTGATGCCGAATCGCTGCGCGACGATCTCCGCCGTCGATCCCATGGAGAGCTTCACGACGGGATCGGTGAGTCCATGCAGCAACGCGATCACCGGCGCGAAGAGATTGCCGGGCCTGAGCTTCGCCATCACCGCCGCGCGCTGGCCCAGGTTCTTCGCCGCGTTGAGCGCCGCGAACCATTTCACCATCGCCTGCCCATAGATGAGGGGCGCGTGGCTCATGGCGTCGGTTCCACCCGCGAGGACGAGTGACGAGCGGCCCGCGACGATGTTGAGCGCGGCCGTGTCGAGCGCCTGCAGGCCCGACGCGCAATTGCGCATGACCGTCCACGCCGGCACCTTGTCGCCGCAACCCAGGCGCAGCGAGATCACGCGGCCGATGTTCGCCTCGTCGGCCGAGGGCATCGCCGCGCCGATGATCACCTCGTCGAACGCGGTGGCCTCGAACGGCTGGCGCAGGAGCAGCGGGCGCCCCGCGTTCACCGCGAGGTCGCTGCCCATGAAAGGCCCGCCTTCGGGCTTCGCCTTGAGGAACGGAGTGCGCGCCCCGTCTACGACATAGACGCGGCGGCGACCCTTTTCTTCGAATCCGCTTGCCATGAGTCCTCCTGGGGCTTCGCGCCGCGCGAAAGGTCGTGCTCGTGGTCGTCGACCATGATCACGTCGTGGCGCAGGCGATCGGTGTAGTCGAGGTGGGCGGCTTCCTCGCGCGTGATGATCCCCTGGGCGACCGCGGCGGCGCGGCGCTCGCCGAGCTGGCGTTGCGGAAGCTTTCCTTCCTTCGCGGCGGCTCGCATCTTCGCCTCGATGGGATCGGCCTTGATCATCGCCTCCATCGCGAACTCGAGGCGGCCCACGACGTCGTTCTCGTCGCGCGGGATGTAGGCGCCGCGCGTGAGGCGATCGCGTGAGGCGCCCGGCGTGATGAGGATGGCGGCGACCTTGCTGCCCACCTTGTCGAACGGAGCGTTCAGCGTGAGTCCCTTCGGGAAAGCGAGCAAGCGAAGCCAGGCGGCGACGAAGCGGTTCGGGAAATTGTCGAGCACGCCGTCGATGGCGACTTGCAGGCGGAAGAATGTGTCGTACATCGCCCAGTCGAGGAGCGGCCGGTCTTCCTTCTGGCGTCCCTCGTCGTGGTAGCGCTTGATCGTCGCCGAGCCGATGTAGAGCAGCGAGAGGATGTCGCCCAGCCGCGCGGAGATCTTCTCGCGGCGCTTCAGGCTCCCGCCGATCACGAACATCGAGATGTCCGCGAGCAGCGCGAAGGCCGCCGAGAAGCGCGTCATCATCTGGAGGTAGCGGCGCGTCTCGGGCGAGCCTGGCACCGAGACCGTGAGGCCTCCGGTGAGACCGAGGTACAGGGCGCGCGCCGCATTGGACATCGTGAAGGCAATGTGGCCGAAGAGCGCTCTATCGAACGCGACGAGATCGTTCGCGCCCGCCGCGTTGATCTCCTTCAGCACGAACGGATGGCAGCGGATCGCGCCCTGGCCGAAGATGATCATCGAGCGCGTGAGGATGTTGGCGCCCTCGACCGTGATCGCGATCGGAACTGCCCCGTAGGCGTGGCCGAGGAAATTGTTCGGGCCCATCATGATGCCCTTGCCGCCATGGATGTCCATGGCGTCGTTCACAATGGTGCGCATGCGCTCGGTCATGTGGTACTTGCAGATGGCCGAGATGACCGAGGGCTTCTCGCCTAGATCGAGCGCCGACATCGTCATGCGTCGCGTGGCGTCCATCATGTAGGTGTTGCCGCCGATGCGCGCGAGCGGCTCCTCCACGCCTTCGAACTTGCCGATGGGAGTGCGGAACTGCGCGCGGACGCGCGAGTACGCGCCCGTGGCGCGCGAGGCGAGCTTGCCCGCCGCCATCGACATGGACGGCAGCGAGATCGAGCGGCCCGCGGCGAGGCACTCGACCAGCATGCGCCAGCCCTTGCCCACCTGCTTTTCGCCACCGATGATCCACGACATCGGGATGAAGACGTCCTTGCCCGAGTTGGGGCCATTCATGAACGCGGCCGACAGCGGAATGTGGCGCCGGCCGATGTTCACGCCCTTGTGCGACGTGGGAATCAACGCGAGCGTGATGCCGAGCTCTTCCTCGCCGCCGAGGAGCTTGTCCGGATCGAAGAGCTTGAACGCGAGGCCGAGGATCGTCGCGACGGGGCCCAGCGTGATGTAGCGCTTTTCCCAGGTGAGACGAAGGCCCAGCACTTCCTTGCCCTCGTGCATGCCCTTGCAGACGATGCCGAAGTCGGGAATGGCGCCGGCGTCGGAACCGGCTTCCGGGTTCGTGAGCGCGAAGCACGGAACCTCGAGCCCCTTGGCGAGACGCGGGAGGTAATGATTCTTCTGCTCTTCCGTGCCGTAGTGGATCAGCAGCTCCGCCGGGCCGAGCGAGTTGGGCACCATCACGGTCACGGCGCAGGTGCCGCTGCGAGTGGAGATCTTGGTCACGATCTCCGAGTGCGCATACGCCGAGAACCCGAGGCCGCCGTAGGATTTCGGGATGATGATCCCGAGGAAACCTTTCTCGCGGATGAACTTCCACACTTCCGGCGGAAGGTCCATGCGGTTGTGGGTGATGTCCCACTCGTCGAGCATGCCGCAGAGCTCCTCGACGGGACCGTCGACGAAGGCCTGCTCCTCGGGCGAGAGCTTCGCCTCCGGGTAGGCGAACATCTTCTTCCAGTCGGGCCTGCCGGTGAAGAGATCCGCGTCCCACCAGATGCTTCCGGCGTCGAGCGCCTCCTGCTCCGTCTGCGAGATCTGCGGCAGGATCTTCTTGTAGATGCCGAAGAGCGGCCCCGTCACCACGAGGCGCCGGACCGGCTTCACGATGGAGACGACGGCGAAGACCGCCACGGCGACCCACAGGATCGAAAGCGCCCAGGCCGGCGTGCCCGTGAAGTATTCGAGGAAGGCGACACCCGCCGCGAGCGCGACGGACCACGCGATGCCATTGGCCCTGTGGTAGGCGAGCAGCAGCGCGACGCCCAGCACTCCGAGGATCGAGGCGACGACCTTGGCGATGACCAGCGTGACGGTGAGCAACATTGAATTCTCCTTGTCAGCCCGCGTTGACGAGCTCGAGCTTGCGGGAATCGGCGAGCGGCGGTGCCTTGAGTCCTGCGACCAGGAAGGGGGCGAGGCGCTGAAGCAGCATCTCGTCGTCGTACTTGTCCACGGCGGTCACCTGCGCGAAGAGCTTGAGCGCGTCGGTGCCCGCGAGCGTATACGAAAGCGCACCCATCACGAAGTGCAGGCGCCACGTGAGCTCGTGCCGCGACAGCTGCGGGAGCGCCTTGAGGAAGGCTTCCTTGTAGCGGGCGATCATCTCGACGTATTGCTGGTGGAGGAACTGCCGGATGAAGGGCGCCGGGTCGGCGTACGCGCGGCCGAGGAGCTTGAGGAAATTCTTGCCGCCGCGCTTCTCGTCGCGCGCGAGCTTGAGCGCGGGGATCAGCATCGCGAAGAGGATCTTCTCGCACGAAAGGGGTTTGCCGCCGGCCTCGCGCTCGAGGCTTTCCAGGAGGTCGATGCGCTCCTGGTTCATCGGGTCGAGGCGCCGCCGAAGCGCCGTCTGGAAGAGCTCTTCCTTGCCGCCGAAATGGTAGTTGACCGCGGCAAGGTTCACGCCCGCCGCCGTCGTGAGGCTGCGCAGGCTCGTCGCCTCGAAGCCGTGCTCCATGAAGAGGCTCTCGGCGGTGTCGAGGATCCTGGTCTTCGTGTCCGCGGAAGTGGCGTCGATGGCGACGCTCTTGCGCGCGGGACGGGAGGCGGCCATGTGGGGGAAATCCCGAAATTCAAACGCTCGTTTGAATTCTACTCGGATAAACTCGCGACGTGCAACTGACCCGATTCATCGCGCTTGTTACCTTTCTCGCGGCGGCGGCGCTCGCGGCGCTCGCGAGCGATTTCAAGTACCAGGTCCCGACGGGCTTCCGCGAGCTGCGCACCGCGACGCGGCCGGGCGACGCGGACGAGAGCAACGTCCCCGCGAAGCTCTTGAGGGAAGCCCGCAATCCAAACTACATCCTGGTCGCCGTGGATCCGCTCACCACGACGCGCAATTCCGCCGGCGCGACGTTCAACGTTGTCGAGATGAAGAGCACGGGGCACATGACGCTCGACCTCGCGACGAAGACGGCCCACGCCCTCGCCGCTTCGCTCAACGCGACGCTGATCGACGTGAACGTGGTGCCGATCAACGGGGTCGACTCGGCCATGACGACGCTCGAGGTGAACGATGGAAGGGGCATGATCCGCATGCGGCAATACGTCTTTCCGGGGCCGAACGGCGCGGCCGTGCTGACGTACTCGGCGCCCCGGGACGACTTCGAGAAATACGAATACTTCTTCACCGCCTCGGCGAAGGCGACGACCGGCGTGGGCGAGCCGCCCGGCCCGAAGTGGAGCTGGAAGGAATTCTTCCTGTCGGGGCTTGCCGGCGGGCTCCTCGGCATCGCCTGGTACGTCATCCGGATATACAAGTCATGAACCGATTCGTACGCTTCGCGGCGGTGGCCGCGCTCGCCGTTCCGCTCTCCGTCCCGGCGCTCCTGATCCGCCCCGACCGGGACGACGCCGAATATCTCGAGATGGCGACCAAGTATGTGTCGGCCGTTCCCATCGACGTGCCCGGCGGCGGCGAAGGCGTCCTCATCGGCGCGCAGTGGATCCTCACGTCGGCGCGCGTGGGCGCGACGCTCAAGGCGATGAAATCCCCGCCGGTGATCAAGGTCGGCACGCGCGGCCTCAAGGTCGACGGCGTGTATGTGCATCCCGTGTGGCGTCCCGGCTCCAATTCCAGCGACATCGCCCTCGTGCACCTGGCGGGCGCGGCGAAGATCGAACCGACCCCGCTTTATCGCAACGACGACGAGGCGGGCAAGGGCGTCGTCATCGTCGGAAACGGCGAAACGGGAAAGCTCGGCGACAAGGTGCTGCGCCAGGATCACAAGGCGCGCGCGGGCATCAACACGATCGATCGCCTTTCGCCGAAGGTCTTCGGGATGACCGTGAAGTCCGGCGATGAAGCTTCGGATCTGCAGGCCGCGTTCACCACGAGCGAATCGGGCGCGCCGGCTTATTTCCAGAATGAAGCGAAGGAGCTCTTCGTGATCGGCATCGCGTCATCGAGCAAGGATGAGAACTCCGATGGCCTCGTGAACGCGGGCGACACGCAGGTCTTCGTGCGCGTCTCCGCCTACGTCCCGTGGATCGAGGAGACGATTGAAAAGGCCGCCAAGGACGAGGTGAACAAGCTGCTGGACGGCTCGAAGAGCAGCTAGCCGAGCGCCTTTTCCAGGTCCCAGAGGATGTCCTCGATGCTCTCGAGGCCGATCGAGAGGCGGATCATGTCGGGCCTTACGCCGGCTTTCGCCTGCTGCTCTTCGTTGAGTTGCCGGTGCGTGGTCGACGCCGGGTGGATCACGAGCGATTTCGCGTCGCCGATGTTGGCGAGGTGCGAGATGAACGTAAGCGACTCGATGAACTTCACGCCCGCCTCGAAGCTGCCGACGCCGAAAGCGAGGAGCGAACCCGCGCCCTTGGGCATGTAGCGCTTCGCGAGCTCGTGGTAGGGACTGTCGGGCAATCCCGGGTAGCTCACCCACGTGACCTTCGGATGCGCGCGCAGGAATTTCGCGACCGCCATCGCGTTGGCGCAATGACGGTCCATCCGCACGGGCAGCGTCTCGATTCCCTGCAGGAGCTGCCACGCGTTGAACGGCGAAATCGCCGGGCCGAAGACGCGCAGGATCTCCATCCGCGCCTTCATCGTGAATCCGAAATCGCCGAAGGTCTCGTAGAAGCGCACGCCGTGGTATCCCGCCGACGGTTCCGTCATCGACGGAAACTTGCCGTTGTCCCAGGGAAACTTGCCGCTTTCAACCACGACGCCGCCCATTGTCGTGCCATGGCCGCCGAGGAATTTCGTCGCCGAATGCACCACGATGTCGGCGCCATGCCGGATCGGCTGGCAGAGATAGGGCGAGGCCGCGGTGTTGTCCACGATGAGCGGGACGCCCACTTCGTGCGCGACATCGGCGACCGCCACGATGTCGATCAGGTTGATGGC
>Ga0070731_10003389_pt1 | contig 14417 bp, 10 predicted proteins | sample Coa_R1_2_FD_66448 | JGI IMG/M metagenome (GOLD analysis project Ga0070731, IMG submission 66448) | Surface soil microbial communities from Centralia Pennsylvania, which are recovering from an underground coalmine fire - Coalmine... | ecosystem: Environmental > Terrestrial > Soil > Unclassified ... | reverse complement strand
GTTCTCTCCAGTACTTACCTTCCTGGCCGATGTGGCGATATTTCTTGTAGCGATTGTCCAGCAGCTGGCGCATGGGAAGTTCGGTAAGGGGGCGAAGGGCGGCGAGCAAATGGCCCTTGAGCGTTTCCGCCGCGGCGGCCGGATTCAGATGCGCTCCGCCTTCGGGCTCCGGAACCACCTCATCAATGATGCCAAGCGAAAAAAGGTCCTGCGCGGTTAATTTCAGGACGTCCGAAACGGCTTCCGCTTTGCCGGCATCCCGGTAGAGAATTGCGGCAGCCCCTTCGGGCGAAATCACGGAATAAATCGCGTTTTCAGACATTAAAACGCAGTCGGCAACGCCCAGGGCCAGCGCCCCCCCGCTCCCCCCTTCCCCAATGATTGCGGAAACAATCGGCGTGGGCAGGTTGGCCATCATCGCGAGATTGCGCGCCAAAGCAAAGGCGATGCCGCGATGCTCGGATTCATAGCTGGCCTGCGCGTTCGGGCAATCGACAAGAGTGATGACCGGAATCTTGAACTTGGAGGCGAGCCTCATCAAACGCAGCGATTTCCGGTAGCCTTCGGAATACGCCTTGCCGTCGTGCGATGCGGCTTTTTCTTCAGGCGTGCCGCCGCGTTCCTGGCCAATCATGATCACGGTGTCGCCGTTCAATTCGGCGATGCCGCCGATGATGGCGGGATCGTCGCCGCTCCAGCGGTCGCCGTGGAGTTCCAGGAAACGCGAAGTCATGTGTGCGATGTAGTACTTTGCAGTCGGGCGTCCCGCGTGTCTTGCGAGGCCGACCTTTTGCCAGGCGGAGATATGTTTTGACTTAACGGCCGGCGGCGGCTCCTTAATCCCCGGCTCCATCGCCTTGTTGCGCTTCAGATGGCCGATGAGGTAGGCGGTAATCGCGGTCAAATCCTTTCGCCCAATCACTAGATCGATGAGGCCGGCCTTGAGCAAAGTATCCGCCTGGTGCGAATCTTTTGGCGGCGCGACGCCGGTTGTTTGTTCAATTACCCGGGGGCCCACAAAGCCGATTTGAGCGCCGGGCTCAGCTATCAAAATGTCGCCAAGCGAGGCGAAGCTGGCCGTGACGCCGCCAAACGTCGGGTCCGTCAGAATAGATATAAAAGCGAGTTCATGACGGTCATGGACGGAAGCGGCGGCGGCAACTTTAGCCATTTGCATGAGCGAGAACATCCCCTCCTGCACGCGGGCTCCTCCGCTGGCCGCCACGCTTACAAGTGGAATTCGCCGCTGCGTGGCCTCTTCAAAGGCATGAGCGATTTTTTCTCCGACGACGGAACCCATTGTGCCGCCCAAAAACGCGAAATCGAACACAACCAAAACCGCCTGGTGGCCCCCGATCCGGCAAAATCCAGAAGTTACCGCTTCCCGAACTCCCGTCTCCCGGCGAGCTTCATCCAGACGAACGCGATAAGTTTTGTGGTCGGAAAAGCCGAGTGGATCGACGGACACAAGCTCACGATCCAATTCGCGAAACGTCCCTTGATCGGCAAGCAATTCAATGCGCGCGCGAGAAGGCATCTGCAAGTAATGATTGCATCCCGGGCAGATGTAGAGGTTCGCTTCCAACGCGCCACGCGTGTGAACCGCGCGGCAACCGGGACACTTCGCCGTGGGAGAAATGGAGATTTTGCCTCTGAGCATGATTCCCTTCTTCCTGGTAACAGCCGTAATCTGCAGACAACGGGCGGAAGACTACAAACCAATTATCGCAGGTTCGGGACCCGCCTTTGGATGAAAATTTGGTGACTGTGATGATTCAATCAGGAATGCAACGGGGATACGGAGGCTTTCAAAAAATTAAATATAAGACAGCAAGGGGCTTAAGCGCGGTGTGGGCATGCAAGGTTGGGAGGGAGGAGGGCCGAATGTGGGTGTTCATTCGGCCCCGGGGTGGTCAGGATTGCTATCTGCTCACGGGTGAGATTAGGGGATGCCTGGAATTTTGTCCAATTCATCGTTTTGATGGAATGAATCAGATTCCATTGCACTGAGGTGGTACACGTCGAAGCTTGAAAAAATTGATCGCGCTTTGAACGAATACTGAACTCCCGGAACATCTCTCGCAGGCTCGCGTGGCGCCGAATAAATCTATTCCATCGCGTCGCGGAGACTCGTCGCCTCGAATTGCCGAACAGAGTTTTCTTTCGCTGTCCGGATCTTCGAACTGTGTCGTTCCCGTTGGCAATCTTCGGGCAAGATTGCCGCTCGCAAGCGATTCCCGACTGACTCCGGTGATAGAAATTGCTCTGCGAAGACTCTTGCAGCCCTTCCAAGACGATTCCTGAGTTCCGGCTCGCTCAACAACCGTTTCACGGCGGCAGCAAATTCGAACGGATCGTTGGCGACCAGGAGGTGTTCCTCATGGCGCACGTCCAAGCCTTCGATGCCGATCCCGGTGGAAACAATGGCGCAGCCCGAAGAAAGCGCCTCCAGCATTTTGTTCTTGATGCCGGTGCCAACGCGCAAAGGGCATACGAAGACATCGCATTTGCGGTATTCCTCCGCCAAATTTTCCGCAAAACCGACCGAGACGACGGACGGATCGCCGTTCGTTTCCCCATCGCTGCCAGGCCCCGCCAGTTGCAGCCGGGTTCCTGAATTCTGGCTAATGATCAAAGGCAACACCGAGGAGGTAAACCATCTAACTGCGTCCCGGTTGGGCCTGTAATTCATCGCGCCGACAAACAGCAGCAGGGGGTCATGCGGAATGGAAACGTCGAGTGGCGCGGGCCGGAAAAATTCCACATTAACGCTGTTCGGCACCGCGATCACCGGCACGTCAACGTAGCGAGAAATTGACGCTGCATCCACCGGGGAACTCGCGAGGATTCGAGCAAAAGCCGGCGACGTCTTCCGCAGATGGGACCGGATCAGCTTCGCCTGCCAACGATAGAAGGCGCGTGCAAAGCTATTGCCCGCAACTAAAGCGCGCCTTTCTTTGTTCATGGCGGCATCGTCGCTCATATCCAGAATGAGTCTCCTCGCTTGGGCATCGGCAGCGTACGCGGCCATACAAAAACCACCGAAGATGAGGCAGACGTCATATCGATTTTGAGCGCTCAAGGCCGCGACAATATTGCGCATCGGCTCGGAGCGATACATGATGAGCCCCATTGGCTTTGATGTAGCCAGACTTTTTAACGCCACGATTTGCTTGAGCGGCGGAGAGTGCCGCACGACGCTAATACTTCTGGCCCCGAGTTGACGCCGCGCCTCCTCCGGATTGACGTGGACAAAAGTAGGAGCGAGCGTCGCAATGTCAAATTCGCTGAACTCTGCCAACGAGCGTATTAACTGGTGGATTCGCACGTCCGAACCGTTCCTGACCGGCCAGGCGGGTTCGGGAGTAATTACAAGAGCGGTCAGAGTTTTTCTCATAATGGAAATTTTAAGAAGAATTCCTGGAAATTAATTCGGTTACAAGTTGGGCTGCGGGATCGAATCTTGCTTGCTCCCATCCGTTGGAAGGGGACCGGAAACCCAGCACCGTCCGGAAAAGGATTTCGAGATCCGACTGGAAGGTGCGAGTCCTCGAATATTTCAGAGCGATGGCCAGCTTGATGGGCAGGATGATTGCGATGTAGTGCTCCTCGATGGAAATTTCGTGAAATAGCCGTTCTTCATCGCGGAAGCTGAGAGTTGCGAGATCCGTTATTCCGGGCGGCGTTCGGAGCAACTCGAGATATTCGTCGCGGAAAATATCGACAAATTTTTCAACCTGGGGTCTCACGCCCACCAGTTGCATCTCACCTTTCAAAACGTTCACGAGCTGCGGCAACTCATCCAGTTTGTGCTTGCGCAGGAAACGGCCGACTCGCGTGACGCGCGCGTCCCAATGCGGAGTCAGCAAACAGCCCTCCCCGCAATTCGAGCGCATGCTCCTGAATTTGAAGAGGCGAAACTTCCGCAAGCCTTTTCCAACGCGCCGCTGAGAATACAAAATCGGGCCGCCATCCTCGAGCTTGATCGCCAGTGCAACCATCGCAAACAACGGAGCCAGTAAGGCTAGCCCCGCCGCCGCGCAACCCGCGTCAAACCACCGCCGCAGCAGCTGTGCTTCGAGATTCCGATGCGGCGTCTCCGGGTGAAGCGCCGGGGAAATCGTTCGCTGATCTTCGCGATAGGGCACGGGAATTTCCTCCGACGATATTCGTATAGTTGCGGCAATGGCGGCACAAACAGTAGAGATGAAACATCATCTATTGATTGCGGTAAGAGCTCTCCGCATGGGATTCGGCCGGTCTAATGTCGCCGGATGATACAGGATCTCCAAAACAGAGCCGAGCGCATAAGACAAATGGTAAGTGGCAAAAACGATGGGCAAGAATGGGAGAAAGCTCCAGCCCTCCCGCTTCGCGACGGAAAAAGCCGCCGTGAAGGATGCGATCAAGTACAGGCCGGCTAACACAAACCAGTTTGCGAGAAATATTTCCCTCCACTGGACCCATCCGCCGAGGCTCGCTGCCGCGGCGCCCAGCGGCAAAACGAGTCCGATGAACAAGCACGCACGCGGCACGGCGTTTCGCCAGGATTTGACTGCACGATGCTTCCGGAATACGGCAGCTTTCCAGAACCCGTATTGGAAGTATTGCCAGAACAGCCGCGAAAGGCTGGCCCTGGGCCAGTACCAGGAAGTGATTCTCGGCGACTGCCAAACAATTCCCCCGCTCGAAACAATCCTCACGTTGAATTCAAAGTCCTCGCTTCGGACTTGCATTTCGTCAAACCTGCCGGTCCGGTCCAGAGTGGACTTTTTCCAGCAGCCGTATGGCACCGTGTCCACCGAGCCTTCGTATCGCGGATCGCGAAACCTGGCGCCACCCCTGGCAAAGGCTGTGTGAAAGGCGTGCGCAATGGCCTCCGCGATATACCCGTTCGCGCGCGTCAGTGCCGGGCCGCCCACATTCTCGGCCTTGGTTTCCTGGAGCACTTCGACGCAGCAACGCACATAGTCCGGCGCGTAAATCGTGTGCGCGTCCATTCGAATGATGATCTCACCCCGGGCCTCGCGGATCGCCCGATTCAACGCAGTGGAAACGATTTGTTCGGGGTTGTCGAGAACACGGAACGTTTCGAATCTGCTTTCGAATTCGCCCAGGACCTGCCGCGTTCCATCGTCGCTCATGCCATCAGCGACCAGCACTTCCATCTCGATCCCGCCAAGCTCCTGGCGAAAAACGGAATCGAGAAATGCGCGGATGTGCCGGATTTCGTTCCGGCAAGGGACCACCACCGAAATCTGGACCACTGGGCATTGCGGCATGCAATTTTCCTTTTTCTTAAGTAAATTTGAGGTCACAACAAACTTTCGCGAGGATAAGAGTCAAAGTTAGGATTGTTGCGCAATTGGCTCACAGGCGAGTGCCCGTGCTTCCTTAACAGCAATCTCTTGGTCCGTCCTCTCGCACATTCCCACGACCACTACAACGAGCGACAAGGCGATGGTCGGCAGTTTTTCCCAATACAGCGTGGACAAGCCGAGACTATCGAGAGCGAGGGCGGCGATCAGCGCAACAATCAGCGCTCCCTGCATCTGAAATCGTGGGTCTCTATAAAGAAACCATCCGATGCTGAAAAATTGGAAGATGGTGGACAGGAACAGAAGAAGGCCGCCGAGCCCCAATTCAAGCCAGACCGTCAGGTAAGCATCGTGTGCGCGGCCCGCGCTTCCGGCATTTTGCAAATAATTCCATTCCTGCCCAAATCCCTGGCCGAGGAAAGGATTCTTCTCGATCGCCTCGGTTGCCGCGCCCCACCGTGCATATCGATCGCTGAAGCCCTCGCCTGTCGTCAAGTCCACACGAAACGCGGTGTCCGCCAATCCGCGATTCGCCGTGCGCAAATAGAGAACCACGCACAGGCACACAGAAAGAAATAGCAACACCCATTTCCAACGGCGCGACAGGCAAAGAAACAGAACGAAGCCCGCCGCAATGCTCAGGCTAGTGCCGCGCACGAACATCAACGCGGGGATCAGCGCAAATCCCACCGCGAAGCACGGCCAGAATACCCGTCCCGCTCGCGATCTGGGGAAAACGGTCCAGCCCACTCCGGCGGCAAAGACAACAAGCATCGCGGCCTGCCCGATAGTATTAGGATTCCATGTCGTGAAAGAGGCGACGCTCTTATAGACCTGAAAATTCTTTGCGGCCTCCGCCGAATTGGCGCCCAGATGCTGGACAATCTGAATTGCCAGCGCAATCCCTCCGCACAGCAGGCCCACAATCAGAAATCGGAGACGCCTTTCCGATTCCACCAGCCGTGGAAGAACCATGATGATCACCGCACACCCGATCATTTTTGCCGTTACATACGCCTCGGGAGGAGCGCCGGCCGCATATTTATAGACCGCCGAAATAACGCAGATAGAGAGAAGAACCGCCTGCCAGCGGAGAATTTTCCGCTGTCCCGCGGCAAGTGGAGCCGGCGTCCATAAGACGGATCGCAGCAGGAAGAAAAGCATCAGGCCATCATCCATTCGAATGTTGATGGTAGTTCCGAGCGGGATTGCGATGTCCGGGAAACCCAGGGCCAGGCCGTAGAGGAAAAGAGCGTATTCGGGCTTGACGCACAAGACCCAGAGCACTACGAGAATGGACATGACAATTTCGAAACCGAATGTCAGCGACGGAATCATTTTTTATGTCTGCGGAAATGCACTTCAGCCAGTCAGTCGGAACGAGGCGAGGAAACCCTTCTTGCCGCGAGTTCTGCGTGTATTCCGTATAGATGCGCCCCGATGATGGGCCAGTCATAAGCCTTGAACATGAGGGCCCGTGCAGCTTGCGAGAATCGCTTTCGCGTTCCAGGGGAATTCAAAAGGCGGCCGACCGCTGCCGCGATTTCTGATTTGCTGTCGGCGAGCAGGAGGTGAACGCCATCCTTGACTTCAATTCCTTCAGCCCCCAACCGCGTGGAAATCACCGGAACCCCGGCGGCCATGGCTTCCAATATCTTGTACCGAGTGCCGCTTCCATAACGAATCGGCACGATGACTGCGACTGCGGATGCGAAAAAAGGGCGGATATCATCCACGGTACCCGTTACGCGGATTCGATCCGAGACGAGCCCCAGGACTTCGGGGGACGGGTCGCGGCCGACAATCGTAAATACCAACTCCGGGTGGGCTCGAGCAATCTCCGGCCAGACCTGTCGCGAAAACCAAGTTGCTGCGTCGATGTTCGCGTGATAGTCCATTGAACCGACAAAGAGAATCGTCGGTTTCGAGTTACCTTGGCCGCACTTGCCGCTAGACTCGGCAATCCTCTTTGAAGTGTAGGCGTGGGCATCGACGCCATTCGGTATGACCCGGATATCAGGAATCGGATATCTCGCGAGTAGTTTTTGGCGTTCTCGTTCGCTGGTCACGGTATGTGTGCCGCATATTTTGAGCAATCTGTCTTCGGCGCGCTCAATCAGTTTCGCCGTTCGCTTCGCCACGATCTTTTTCGCCCAATTGCTCGTCGTTTCGGAATAGCGCCACATCAATTCGGATTCGATATTGTGCCAATCCATGACGATTGCCGGAAACCCCGGCGCTTGTTGGAGGATAGGCAGGTATTTCAACAGGTGCACTCCCTCCATCTGGATCGTGTCAAACTGGCCCGCGCGCAAAACGTTCGCCAGTTGAGACGCCGCACGGAGCGACCAACAGTTCAATACGGTCATTGGCGTTGGGCCTGCCAAGCCGCGTAGAATTTTAAACGGGGTGTACGTTCGATCCTTATCGAGCGTCGCGACGTCCGCAAAACCAGAATCTTCAGGGAGCGTGTAGGGTTCTTGTCCGGCACGGCACATTTGGACAAATGTGACGGAGGCGCGCGCGGCCAGTTGGCGCGCTAACTCATAATCGCGCAGCCGCGCGCCGGTATTAGCCGGCCAAATCTGGTGGGGGCAAAAATAGAGCAATTTCATGGAGACTGCCTGTCAAAGGCCCAAGAGCAGACGATCGCATTATTGAGTTTCATGCGAGCAGCTCGATTTGTGTCTCCTGCCGAATCACTCGCGCGGGCACGCCGCCGGCCACGGCGAACGCCGGGATGTCGTGCGTCGCCACGGAATTTGCGGCCAGCAAAGCGCCGGGTCCAACAGTTACGCCCTTGGTAACGGAGGCGTGTGCGGCAGCCCAAGATCCGTGGCATAAACGAATTGGGGCCAGCTTGCTCGGACCGTTCCTGAATGATCCGCCCTCCCCCGTGTGGTCTCCGGTGGCTAGAACCACATACGGTCCAAGTTGAACATCATCCTCCAGGACAATTCCTCCCCGCGCGTTGAGCCAGCAACCTGTTGCAATGTACACATCGCTGCCAATTCGCAGGCGATTCGTAAAATTGATGGTAACGTGCCGCGCCACTTGGAAATTTCGCCCGCAGGTATTGAATGCTGGACGGAGCAGCCACCCGCGCAGCCGCAAGACAGGCCGAAGGTCCGGCAACCAACAAGTAGCCAGAGCAATGAAATGAAACCAAAGATATTGGGGAACTCGCATCCCTCGACCCTACTCCTGTGGAATCGCGGCCTCCCCGGGTTCCAAACTCGTTTCCAACACCATTCGGACGGTACTGATGAAGCTTTCCAGAGTCTGCTTGCGGGCAGATGCCAACCCGTTGCGAATCAGCGAGCGGCGCAGTTCACCGTCGCGGACGACGCGCTCGATTGCCTGGGCCAAAGCGCGCGGGTTCTTGGGCGGGACAAGTAAAGCGTCGTGTCCATCGGTGACGGTACTCGGGACGCCTCCCACGGTGGTGGAAATACAGGGCAAGCTGTTGGCTCGCGCCTCGACCAGAACATGCGGCGTTCCCTCGGAAAGTGTAGGAAGAACGAAAATATCCGCGGCCCGCATGCGCTCAAACACAGCCTCTCCATACGATGCGTATCCGGTCCAGCTTACGCGGCCATGAATTCCCCGCGTGGCAACGATTTGATCGAGTTGCCGGCGATACTCCGGGAATTCGTCCGGGCCGGCAATCTCGAGTTCCCAGGGCACGTCGGCCCTCAGCGTACTCACGGCGTCCAGCAGGTATTCGATTCCCTTCTCCGGCCGGATATAGCCCAGGAATAGGATTCGAACCGAAGAACCCTGGCAAGTGTCGGCGCGTGCAAAGAATTCGCCGTCTTGCACCGTGCTCGAAACCGTGGAGATTGTTCTGGGTGAGGCATATGCGTGGGCCAATTCGCGACCGTTACAGATGAACGCGCCGCCTGTGAACCAGCGCCCCAATCGGCTGAACATCCGGTGCTGCAACGCGTAAAGCAAAGCCATCCGGTCCAGAATTGGCCCCCTCCGTAAGCCCGTTCGCAACAACGCGACGGGATCGCCGACAATCCAATGGCAAATCTGCAGGTGGAAAACCAGTGCGAACAGATACAGCAGCGTAATGTAGGGGCACATTCCTCTGATGAACAGGACATCGGCGCGCCGGCAGGTTCGAAGATAAGCGCCGGCAATTCCGAAAATATGAGGCAGTGCCTCCAGGGTAGTGCGCCAGGGAGGCTGCGCGATGAACTCAAGTTTCGCAGCTTCAAGCAAAAGATCGTCGGGCGATGGAGGGGGGCCGTTCACGACGGGAGCGCAGACAAGGACATTTTCAAAATGAGCCGCGAGCTCGACGGCGACCCGGCCGGATGTCGCGTGCATATAAGTCCCCTCCGCGCTAAGAAATGCGTGAACGGGAGTAATGAATCCTGCAGTTCGATTTATCGGGTTCATCGCGGGGAAACCGGTCAAGCAGGCGATCGCAAATCTCGCAACCTCAGTGCGGCTACGTGCTGGAAGAGCAGCCTGACATTTCCCGCACCAAACGGCCAAAATTGGAGCGGTGAAATTCCCAACCATCTCGCCGCGGCGGCAACCATGGCGATCAACTGCGCAAAGGCGCTCATCAAGACCGCGAATGCCATCCCCACCAGCCCGAACCGCCGCAAGAAGAAGAGAGCCGCGAGTCCCATGACGCCCGCTCCGAGCAATTGGCTCACGAGTCCTGCGTGAGGTCGTCCCAAACCCCGCAATCCTTGATTCAGGATGTTCGTCAAGGCGGCGAGGGAAGCTGCCAGGGCCAGAACCACACCCGGCCAAATGGCGCTTGAGAATTCGAATCCAAACAGCGGTACGACGACGAAAGGGATCAAGCAGGAAAGGACCAACCCCACCCCACACGAAACCAGAGCGGATTGGCGAAACGTTTCGGTGATAATCCTTTCCTGGCTTCCCGTGTTTTTTTCATTCGAAAGGACCGCGAAAGAAGTGATCCCGAGGGCTTCGCCAAGGGAAGACTGTCCATTGGCAAAGGCGGCGGCGACGGCGTAAATTCCGGCGGCTTTCACGCTGAGCAGGCTTACAACCAGTATGGTGTCGAGCTGAAGCGCGAAGAGGCTGCTGATCGTCGCTCCCAGAAAGGGTGCGCCCGCCCGCAATAAATGGCGGCAGTCCGCCAATTGAAATTTTCCGGCGCTCAAGACCTTCCTCTGAATCCAAAAGCGCAACAGGACCGCCAGCGCTTGGCTGACGAGAAAGGCTGCAACGAACCAACGCACTTGGGCTCTTCGAGTTACACCGATGAAACCGATGAGAACGAGATAAAAAAGAAAGAAGGAAAGCCGCAAAAGGTTGTAGCGGCGCCAGCGCATCCGGCCGTGATCCAGGGCCAGCAGGACTTGATTGAAAATGTCGAGCGGGATGAGCAACAAACAGAGCCGCGCGACCGGAAGCAAATAAGCCCTGTCCGAAGGCAGCAGCAGCGGAATAAGAAAATATCCCGTCAAGAGATACAAAAGAGCAGTAGCCAGCCCGACGGCGACACCGACGGCAGCCCAATCAGATTCGCGTTCGGGATCGTTGGCGACTTCCCGTGCCAGGACCCAGTTGCAGCCCATCAATCCGAGGTTGCTCAAAATCGTTGGCCACAGAATGACGGTTGCGAGCTCGCCTCTGGCAACGGGACCCAGCAGTCGAGCGGTCAGGATGCCGGTGACGGCGCCGCAAGCCTGGATGACCAGGCTCGCGGAAAGTGTTCCGAAATTGGCTTTGGAAAATATCACGCGCACTTATGCGGACTCTGCCAGATCCGCGTCCTTATTCGGACGGGCGCAGGCGTAATACGAGTAGTCGTTCATTGACGAGTCGAGATTGTTGAGCACGACTCCAATCAGGTTTGTTCCCACGGAGCGCGCTTGCGATTCGGCGTACTGAACGACTTGGCGGGGAGTATCCCCACCCTTCACCACCAGTATGGTTGCCCCGACCATGCTTCCCAGGACGCGGCTGTCCGCCCGATTGAGAAGTGGCGGCGAGTCCAGAATGACGAAGCGATAGGTCGCCATCGATTCTTGAAGCATGGCCCGCATCCGGTCCGAGGAGAGAAGCTCGGAAGGATTCTCCGGGATCGGACCGCAATGCAGAACGGACAAGCGGCTGATCGAAGTGGGGAACACCATTTGCTGCCACGCGCCCTGACCCGCCAGGTAGCTGCTCAACCGCGACCCTCTTTGTGGGAAGTACTTTTGAATGCTGGGACGGCGCATATCCGCATCGACCAGGAGAACCGGCTGTCCGAGCTGCGCGAGGGAAAATGCCAAATTCACCGCGACTGTGGTCTTCCCTTCACCGGGCTGCGCGCTGGTCACCAGGATGGAATTCGCGAATCGTCCGGAGGCGGAAAGAATCACCGAAGTCCTCAGTTCGCGAAAAGCCTCCGAAAAGGCCGACCCTTTGTGAATCCCAAGCTCATTCCGAGGGTGGTCTTCCATCAGTGCGCCGCTAGCCGCGGTTTTCGAATCGCTCAGGCCGAGGATGAGGTCCCGGTCCATGCGAGCGATGCCTTTTTGCTTCCTGCCGTTGAGGGAACGAATCGTGGGGATAAAGCCGAGGACCGGTACGCCCAGATATTGAAATACATCTTCGCTATATCGAATCGTCTGGTCCAGATGTTCCTTCAGGAACGCCATGCAGCCCCCGAGCCCCAATCCAAGAAACGCGGCCAGCCCCAGGCTTAGGGGATAATTCGGGGAGATTGGCCTGTATGGGACCGTACCCGGATCGACGATCCGGATATTGCTTGCTTTCAGGCCCGCCGAAACGCCCGCTTCCTTGAGCCGTTGCAGTAGTCCTTCGTACAGGCCTTTGTTGGTGTCCACTTCCCGGCTCAGGATTCCGTACTGCACGGATTTTTCGGCGATCTGGTTTGCCTCTCTCTGCTTTTCCGCAAACCCCTGCCGCACCAATTTTTCGCGCCGGAGCGCGGCGAAGTAATCATTGCTGATTTTCTGCGCCGCGCGCCAGCGCTCCCTCTCCAGGGAACCTTGAATTTCCACGATCTGGCTCTGGTTTTCCTTGACCTTCGGGTAATCTTCCGTGAATGTGGCTGCGAGTTGCGCGTGCTCCCGCTGAAGCTCCGCCAGCCGCAAGGAAAGATCCTGCAACAATTTGTTTTCCACCACGCCAGGGAGCGATCCGTAGTCCCCGGCTTGAACGAGCCGGAAGATCGACTCCTTCTCGTAGCGTTCGGCCTCGGCTCTGGTCAATTCCTCCTGAACCTCGCGAACGCTCTGGTTGACGATGCTCTCCGTGTCTCCCTTGCCAGTCTCGAGGTAGAGAAGGCCGTTCTCCGAGGCATAATTCTGCAAATCGCCTTCTGACTTTTCGAGCTTGGATTTCAGGTCCTCTAATTGCTGGGAAAGCCACATGGACGCTTTTTGCGTGGCGTCCCAGCGCGCTTCCAGATTTTTTTGGATGTAGTTTTCAGCCACCGCATTCACGGCTCGCGCCGCCAGTTCGCGGTCCTCCGAATCAAAACGAATCTCGACAGCGCGGCTGCGCCGGATTGGCCTGATATCCAAACGTGCCTGGAATCGCGTCAGCACCGATTCTCGGACCGACGGATCAATCACAGCCGCGTTGTTGGAAGGCGGAGGGATCGGCGCGGCGCTCGTGCTCCACGGGAAAGCGCGGGCGGAGGGTAGGAATTCGGACTGCCGTTCCAGGCCGAGTTGGTGGATCACACGTTCCGCAAGATCATCGCTGGTAAGGACCTTATATTGGGTTTCCAGGTAGGCATCGGAAACTTCGTCCAGTTGAAACAATTCTTGTGGATTAGCGACGCTTGGATTTTCCTTATCAATCTCGATCAGGGCTTTTGCGCGATACACGGGCTTCTCTTCGATCGATCCAACCAGGACAGTCATGAACAGGACGGAGAAGGCGGTCAGAACCGTCCACTTGCGCTTACGAACGACTTTCCACCATGCCAAAAGGTCCGGCGGCTTCTCCAACCTTGCCGGGCGCATTCCCCCCTGCATCGAATAGCGCCGTTCCGTGCGAACCTCGCGCGCCTTGAACACTTCCATCTTGTTCTGGTCGTTGTCGTCGGGAGCCACGCGTTCACCACCTGTAAATTGCAACACCTGTAGCGGTCTGGAGAGCGGCTTCCGATCCCCGGTAAAGCAAATTTTTCGCTGCGCTGTTGGGAACAAAGACGATGTCTTTTGGCTGCAGGTAGGTATCCGGCGCTTTGCCGGAAAGAATCTTTCCGAGGTTCATCGGGATTTCGGTTCGCTTTCCCGTGCTCAGCTCCGTGCGGATAATTCGAGCATGGCTAAGCGCCGAAGTGTGCGTCGCGCCCTGGGCCAGCGCGAGGGCCTGCAACACCGAAATACTTTCATTGTTCTGAAGGACAAAGCCGCCCGGCTTCTGGACCTCTCCCACCACGTACACGAGTGCCGCACGCGTAACCTTAACGATGTCCCCGGGGCGGACCGGCGCATTCAAGGCGGAGTCCGCGGACTCCAGCAATTTTTTGAGATTGATCACTTCGATCTCGGCGATTTTCTCGGGCGCCGCGGCTTGCGAAGCATCGTATTTCGCAAAAATCTCGCCCTCGCGAGGCCGGACCGGCGCGACCCCGGTTCGCCCGGCCTCTGGACCGTTGAGCCTTCCGGACTCCGCGTACCCGGCGCCATGCATAATGAGGACCGTATCGCCTGCGTCGTCCGCGAGTCCTTGCGCCATCGACAGAACTTCGATCACCGTTTTCGTTCCGCGAATCTGAAAAACTCCAGGCATCCTCACCGCGCCCACAACTGAGACAGGATGGCTTTGCAGTTCTTGAATGAAGACGCCGACGTGCGGATCTTTCATGTAACTGCGTCGCAACAGGCCCTGTAGAACGGATTCCAACTCTCGAGGCGTGAGCCCGGCCGCGTGCACCGCGCCCAGTAATTGCAGCGAAATCTCGCCACTCGCCGAGACACGCACGGTAGTGTTCAATTCCGGCGCTTCAAAGATCGTGATCACCAGTAAATCGTCCGGGCCGATGCGGGATTCGCTCGCTTGGGATTCTTGAATTGACCCGGCAATCCTTTCGTCCACATATCGCAAGCGTTGATCGATCTCCACTGAAGCTTG
>Ga0070731_10003388_pt1 | contig 14419 bp, 7 predicted proteins | sample Coa_R1_2_FD_66448 | JGI IMG/M metagenome (GOLD analysis project Ga0070731, IMG submission 66448) | Surface soil microbial communities from Centralia Pennsylvania, which are recovering from an underground coalmine fire - Coalmine... | ecosystem: Environmental > Terrestrial > Soil > Unclassified ... | reverse complement strand
CGCCAGCCCAGGTATGCCTGGCCGAAACCAATGCCATCGGTGGATTTGCCAAATGGACCCTGGTACGGTCCGCTGGTCGTGGAGGTGCCCAAGGTGACAAATGGGGAACGCGGACTTTGGCCCGTTTCAAACCTCAAGCCGTAGTAGAAATGGTCAAAGGCCTCTCCACGCAAACCCAGCCGTACCGAGTAACGAAAGCGCTGCAGGTCGATGCTGTTGCCGGCGGGGTCTTCCGCCGAACGGTCTTCGTAGCGCAGCCGGACATCTCCAAACAACTCCACGTGCTGGATGCCTTCGGTGATTCCCCATTTGGGCGGGGGAACAGCAGCATTGGCCAATTCATTGGTCCGCATGGCTTCCGCTTCCGCTTTGACCTTTTCCGCCTCTTGTTGGGTGACAAATCCCTTCTGGATGAACAAATCCAGGAGGGGGTCGTCAGCGTTGGAAGGATTCGCGCACAATCCGCGGGTCACCGCGCACACAACCGCCATCATGATAATCCCGGTCAGCCAGGTGGTCCGGCGCCTTGCTTTGGTTAGTCGCATGAGGAAGGAATGCTGCCGGTTTCATGAGTCAAATTTGTGGCGCAACGGTTACAAATCCGTTACAAACCGCCGCCACGTGGTTTGATTCGAGGGTTACCAGCGCAGAACGCGATAGAATCGTTGAGGAACAACGGCGGGATCTGGAAGTGGCAACGTGCCGCCGGTGCCGGCGTGCAACGGCAGAAATTGCCAGGCACTGTCGGCCAGGGAATTCTTGTATTCCAGTTGATAGACCCGTCCGTTTTGCGTCGGCAAAGAGGCAGTGAAACCATTCGTTCCGAGATTGGGCTGGGTGAGCGCGGCCTGTACCACCGGCGGCCCACTTCCCACCAATGCGAGGCTATGCACCTTGCCAGCGGCAATTTGCACCACATTGTTCAGGTTGGTGGGAACGATGTTTTGCCCGTAATCCACATAGCCATCAGTTCCGATTCCTGCACCCCAGGCCACAACGGTTCCATCACTCTTTAACGCGAGATTGTGCCAGCCGCCGGCCGCAATGGCCACGACATTGCTTAACCCGGGGGGGACATTGGTTTCACCATAGGTGTTCAGTCCCCAGGCCATCACGGTGCCGTCGGTTTTGAGTACCAGGTTGTGGGCGGCACCGGCCGCAACGGCCACCACGTTGCTTAACCCGGCTGGAATGTTCGTCTGGCCGTTGGCATCCCATCCCCAGGCAAACAATGTGCCGTCAGATTTAAGAACCAAGCTGTGCCAGCCGCCACCGGCGATCGCCACCACGTTGGACAAGCCGAAGGGAACGGTTCCCTGGCCATAATCCACAGAACCTTGTCCGCCCCAGGCAACCACCGTGCCATCGGCTTTCAAAGCCAGGGAGTGGTAAAAGCCGCAGGCGATGGCCACCACATTGCTCAAATTCGCGGGAACCGCAGTCTGGCCATAGAGATCATACCCCGCCGCCGCGACCGTACCATCCGATTTAAGCGCCAAGCTGTGCCACCAGCCGCAGGCGATGGCTGCATAATTGGTTTCCGCCGGGAAATCGATCTGTCCGAAACTGTCGTCGCCCCATCCTTCCAGAGTACCGTCGCCTTTTACTGCCAGGCTGTGCCACCAGCCGCCGGCGACCTGGACCGCGTTCGTCAGGTCGGTTGGAACGATCGACTGGCCGTAATCATTGGTGTCCGCCGGTTTGTAAATCATGCCCGCCCCCCACGCAACCACGCTGGTTCCCGCACGAACCTTGGAGACGAAACCAGACAATGTCGGCATCATAACCAGCCAGGCCAGACACAGTCTGCCCCCGCACCCGGTCACACGTTGAATTTTGCTCATAGCGACGCTGGTTTTACATATAATCACCGCTTGAACCTGTCAAACCAGCGCCCGCGAATTGCTTGTTACAAATAAGTGACGGCGTCAACCGGCAGGGCGTGTGCTGATCGCCGTGCCGCCACGGAAAAATTTCCTGATTCCGGCTATTTGTATCGATTAAAGTTACCTTCTTGCGACAAAGCATTCCAAATCCCTAATGCATTCCTAGTTATCGTAACAACAAATTCAATGTCAGCAGGTTACGGCTTAATATTCCAAGTCTTAAAGTAGAATGGGCATGTCCTCTAACATGAAGTAAATCCAGATTGATCCATGATACAGTCTGACCCGGTAAGTCACTTTATGGTCAGCAAAGGCAAATTTGGAGAACAAACAGCACAAGCGTTAACAAACAAAGCTATATGAAAAAACTAATAACGGCGGCATTACTTTTGGGCGGAGTCATTTTGGCTTCCCAATCTGCGTTCGGGCAGTTCATCGGGAACGACCTGTACATGGGTTTCCAAAACTCGGCAGGCGGCGCAGCTTCAGACTACATCATCAATTTTGGGGCAGCCTCCGGGATCGTTGGCAGTTCCTCCGTGGTTGATCTGAGCAGTGACTTTTCATTGAGTGACTTTAACTCCGTTCTGGGCACTTCATCCAGCATGTTCGCCGGCGTGGTGGGTGGCTCGAATGGCAACCCGCCCGATCTTTATGTCACGCAGTTGCGCAGCGGCGGCGCGGGAACTCCTTCCGTGGCGGGTTCCACCTCTCCGGCAACTTTCTATAAGGGTGATCTGCTGGTTGGTTATAGCGATCTTTCGCAGCTTACGCTGGCCGCTCCTCCGGCGGGCGCCGGCGTTCTGGACTCCTCCAAAGCGTGGGTAAACTATGTTGAACCGACGTTTACCGTCGGCACTTTCTATGGGGACACCGGCATCAATCCGGATTCATCGGTCAGTCCTTCCACGGTTGTGTACGAAGATCTTTGGTATGACAGCAACAGTTCATCGAGTGTAAAGCAGCCTTTCACCTATGAGGGTTACTTCACATTGGACCTCACGGGTGGCAACCCGAGCCTGACCTTTACCCCGGCGGCTGTACCCGAACCTGCGACACTTGGTTTACTCGGCGGTGCGGGCCTTCTGCTGCTTGCTTTCCGCCGTCGGTTGGGCGGTAAAAATGCCTGATTCCGTTTCCAATTCACCAAAAACGAAAATAAACAAACAAACAACAACCAGACCAACAAGAATATGAAAATAGTCACCCAAATCAGTGCTGCGCTGCTCGCCTTGGGAATCGTCTCCCAGGCCGGCGCGGATCCGGTCGTATATCTTACCGGTTCGACGGCCTTCCGTTCAACAATCATGACGGCGATTTTAAACAATACCGGCACCAACAACGGCGGCGTGTTCGATTCCGGCTCCGTCACCTATGTGACGTATGGCAACTCTGCTGCCACCGGCGCCAACTATGCGGCGGTCCATGGCACCATCGGTGGCAGCCCGGTCTATCTTGATTGCGCGTGGAGCGGTTCCGAAGCGGGTATCGCCTCGGCATGCAACACGGCGCTTCAGAATCAGGACCGCAACGGGAATTCCATCCCCCTGGCCGGCTCGCCGGAAACCTGGCTGAATGTGAGCAATGTCACGTTGAATGGCAGTGTCATTGCCACGAATCCTCCGTCCAGCGTGATGGAAAGCAGCTCCCACGGAGCGGATTTGGCCCAGGCGGACACGTCCCAGGCGATTTCTTGGACTCCTTTTGTGGCCAATACCTCGACCGCCTTGAAAGACTTCGGAGTGGAAGGCATCGTCACCTTCACGATCACCCGAAACAACCAGAGCGGGAACAGCGGCTCGGGAATTCCGACCGGCGCTTCGAACGAATGGGTGGATTGCGGAAACATCACCCTTCCGCAATTGAATACACTGCTTAGCCAGGGTGCGGTACCGGCCGGCTTTATCAGCGGCAATACAAATGACAACGACTTTACCGTTTACTTGGTTGGCCGCAACCTGGGTTCCGGCACGCGCATGAACACGCTGGGTACCAGCACCTACGGCGCCCATCGGGCGGTGCAACAATACTCCGTCGGCTTTGGCATCGAGGAAACGCCGCATCAAAACGCGCTTATCCTCACCAACGAGGGCAACAATGGTTATGAAAGTGGCGGTGACGTGGGCAAAGCACTGGGCATTCTCGGCAGTTGCCAGCAAGCGGATCCATTTAACGGCGGCATCGGCTGGTTTGCCGTCGGGTACATCAGTCCTTCCGACGCGCTCAATACTGGAAATTTCGGCGGCGCACCCACCAACTGCTGGGTGACGATGGATGGTGCGTTTTCAAACAATGGAAACATTGAAAATGGTTCATGGTGGCTTTGGGGGCATGAACATTTGCTGGGCAAATATCAAATCAGCGGCACGGCCCTGACCATGGGTAACACGCTCTTTAACGCGGCTGTAAAGACTCTGCAAACTCTGAATTTGGGAGGCAGTCCCCTTGGCCATGATGCTGCGATTCAGAACTCGCTCATGAATGTCCATAAAAACAGTGATGTGGCATTTCCGCTGCCGGGTCAGTAATTAAAAGGTGGCTTTTGGCATGGCCAGCGCGGAGGTTCTCCGCGCTGGCCTTTAGGTTTGTCAACCTGGTGAAAGTGCGTCAGCCGGTGCAAGTTGATTCTGTTTTTCCATGAAAAAAGTGTTGGGTTTTTCAGTTCTGCTGAATCTGGTTTTACTCGGCGGCGTGATTTTTGTCCTGACGGGCCAGCGACAGACAAGACTCAGTCGGGATCCGGTTTTATCCGGGGTCAAATCATTGGCGCCCGCAACGACCTCTTCCGTCGCGCCGGCACCATTTCGCTGGAGTCAGCTCGTGCCGGCGAAGGATTACGGGATGTACATAGCCCATCTGCGTGCCATCGGTTGCCCGGAAGCGACGATTGAGGACATTGTCCGGGGCGACACCGAGCGGGCCTTTGCCTGGGAGCGCAACCAGCTGGGGCTGGACGGGTCGGGTACGGGCCCGTGGTCGCGGTTGCGGGAGATGCAACTGGTCGCCAACCTGCTGGGTGGGCAATCTGCTGAAACCGCCGCCGTGGCGCCAGGGGTGGAGAATCCGATGCGGGAGGACAATGGTGGCGCAGCAGCCCAGGTTCCCGTGCCCTCACAAAGTGCAGGAGTGGGAACGTCTCACTACCCGTTGTTTCTCCAAAATGTGAACTGGAGCGTTTCGGGTTTCGATGCCAGCCAGCAGGCCGCCATTGTCCAGGTACGACGGCAGTTTCTGGACGAAGTTAACAGTTTGAATCAGGATTCCAGCGGTACGGTGACCCAGAATCCCGATTCAGCAAACGCCGGTGCTACCACTCCCAATCCAAGCGCTTCGGCCCCCTTGACACAATGGCAACAAGCCTTGCAGACCGCGGATGATCAGTTGCGTGATTTGCTCGGAGCCCAAGGCTACGCCGCTTACGAACAACAACAATATTACGCCTGGTACCAACCTCAAGTGGTGGCAGCCAGTGCGGGGGACGGGAATCTGACCATCAATCCCGACGCATTTTCATTGAAATGAAAGTGGTTTCCAAACCGAAGAATTTGATGTCCTGGCGATTTCAAACTGCAAAAGTTACCTTTCAGTGACAAAACCTCATTACCTTCGGGTCGGTTGGGAACGATCATGGTAAGTTAATTGTTGATAGATGGTTACGGCATTGATTTCCAGGTCTTGAAACAGACAAATCATGTCCGGTATCTGGCAGCAAGGCGGCATTGGCCCGTGATAAAGTGTTTCACCTCGATTACGGAGTGAGACAAAACAATAGCGTTGTAAAAAACGGGTTGACCCACGGTGTGTTTTATCACGCCAACCATTTTGTGAAGAACCAAAGCCAAACAATACTGCAAAACAAACACGAAATTATGAAAAGAGGCATGAAAAATTTGATAACCGCGGCCATACTCACTGGTGGAGCCCTCATGGTTTCCCAATCTGCACTCGCACAGGTGGCGTTGATTTCGAATGATCTGTACATGGGTTTTGAAAATCAGGCCGGCGGAGGGACCTCGGATTACATCATCAACCTCGGCGCGGCGTCCAGCCTTGTCGGCGGTAGTTCGGTGGTCAATTTGAGCAGTGATTTCTCGCTGAGTGACTTTAACGCCGTTTTGGGCAGTTCATCCAGCATGTTTGGTGGTGTGGTGGCTGGCTCAAACGGCAATCCACCGGACCTATATGTCACCCAATTGCGCAGTGGTGGTGCGGGAACCCCGTCAGTGCCGGGTTCCACCTCCCCCGCAAGTTTTTATAAGGGCGATATCCTTACTGGTTATAGCGATCTCTCGCAGCTTCTTAACCTGCCTGCCGCGGGCAATGGACTTTTGGACACCTCCAAGTATTGGGAAAGCTACGTTGAGCCGACATTTGCCGCCGGGACTCTCTATGGAGATACCGGTATCAATCCGGACTCGACCGTCGGCACCAACAGCATTCTTTATGAGGATCTTTGGTACGTCAGCAACAGTTCATCGTCTGTTAAAAAACCATTTACCTATGTAGGCTACTTCACGCTGAACCTTGCCGGCAGCCCGAGCCTGACTTTTACTCCAACGAACGCGCCCGCACCGCCCACGAGTCCGGTCATCGTGTCTGTTGGCAAGGTGGGGAGCACAATTACCTTGGTTTCAAGCAACGCGGTGCCCACCCACACTTATCAATTGCAATATACCGCCAGTTTGAGCCCTACCAATTGGATCAGTGTGGGCAGTTCAGTGGTGGCCGGAAGCCCGATGGTAACGAATACCGATACCACCGCAACGGACTCGCAGCGGTTCTACCGGGTTCAGGCGCAATAACAATAATGTCGTTTTTGGAAATCTCGCACGATTAGCCGGGGCGGACAGGAAACTGTCCGCCCTGTTTGTTGAGAGGAGGAGGCAGCACCTGCCGAAAGAAGGGCAAAACCGTCTCGAAGTCGCTCAGTTTTTACGCTCCGACAGGCCAGCGGGCTCTTTGATGCTCATCCGGCTCATCTGTGCATGGAATTCGGATACCATCTGTTGCGCTTCAGTGATTTGTTCGGGCGTGAGTGCATGGTATAATTCGAACTCCATGGCATCGTGCCGGCCCTCGATGTTTCCCTGCTCCGCGCTCAGGGTAAACCATTTATAGGCCTGCACCTTGTCATGGGGAAGCCCCCCCTCGCCATCCTCGTACATCAGCCCGAGGCTGGCCTGGGCCGTGGCATCACCCCGTTCAGCGGCGCGGCGATACCATTTAACGGCTTCCGGCTCGTCCTTGGCCACCCCCCAACCGTATTGATACAAATAACCGAGATTGTTCATGGCTCCCAAATAGTCCTGTTCGGCCGCCCGGCGAAGCCATTTGGCCGACGCCGTGTAATTGACATGGTTGGTGTCACCGGGGCCTGCGCCATGAAAATAAAACTGGCCCAACGCGTTCTGCGCATAGACCTGGCCCTGTTCGGCGGATTTTTGCCACCATTGAACGGCGACATCAAAGTTTGTTGATGTGCCTTTGCCATACGCAGAAGCATAACCCAGGCAATATTGAGCGAGGGCATCTCCCTGGGCGGCGGCCCGGTGATACCACTGGAGTGCTTCTGAATAATCCTGTTTGATTCCCAGGCCAAGCGCGTAACAGGAACCCAGAGCCGTCTGGGCGGACACGTATCCTTGCCCGGCGGATTGGCTGAAGTATTCGGCCGCCTTGACATAATCCTGGGGAACCCCGTTTCCATGCGCGTAGCATTCGGCCAGTTCATACTCCGCCCGGGCATCACCCTCCTTCTCCGTCGTCGCCGGGACGGCCTGGGGACGTGCCGGCGGCGGATGGACGCAGCCGCCAACACCTGAAATCAGAACCACCGGCGCCAGCCGGATCAGTGCCATCGAAAATTGAAAGAGGCTCGATTTCATTGGTTACAAGGTTATTCCGTGCTGAGACTCCAGGAGGTTACGTTTGACAATGAACTTTGGTTCTCCCGGCCTCCGTCAGGCGAACGAGAACAACTGGTTGGTGATCGTGAATGCGCCTCTTGTGTCCATTCTTATTTCAACTCGTCTTGGGCAGGATGACCGTGACCCGCCCGACGCTGCGAGCCAGGCCCGTTTTCTTCTTTTTCTTATCGTCATCATTTCCGTTGTCGTTACTCGCAACCTGTTGCTGGGTTTCGCTGCTGGCCTGACCGGCGGCGCTTTGACTGGCGGCGGTGGCCGAGGCGGAGGTCCCCAGGGTCGAGGTGGCGGCAGCACCATTGACGGAAACGTTTTGGCCAAGCAGAGTGGCCCCGGCCCCAATGCCGCTGGCGTTTACACCCGCGCCGCCGATGATGGTAATACCGCTGCCGCTACCGGAGCTTTGGGCGGAAACATTGGCCGTACCACCTGCCAGCACTGTCAGGCTGCCGACGGTTTGGCTCGTAATGGTGGCGTTATGCTTGGAAACCGCCAGACCAGTGATGGCTCCGGTGGCTTCGGCAATCACGGTTTCGCCAATCACACCAACCGTTCCCAGTTCGATGTTGCCGACAAAAATCGGCGGCGTGGGCGAGTTAAAATCGCCCGGCACCGCCGGTGTGCCGGCCGTAAGGGTAACGATGGGGCTGACCGGGGAGGATCCGTCGAGTGCCTCCTGCTTGATGCCGCCTTGATTGGCAATGATGTCGCCTTGGGGTGTCCACACGGTGATATTGCCCGGTATGGTTGCGCCGCCGGGAACTGCGGAGGGATTTCTCAACGTTTCAGCCACAATACCGTTGGCATAGACCTGTTCGCCAAAGGCGGGGGCGTCAATGGGAAAAACATTGACCGGGACAATAAAGGTGGAGCCGCCACTGCCAGCATTCACGTCGCCGGTATAGGATTCGACAAAGACGTCTCCGCCGTTGAAAGTGGCAATCCGGGAACTGTCAACGTCGATGGTGCCCAGGGCGGTTACATTAACATCGCCGCCACCGGAGGTATAGATGCCCAAGGCAATCTGGCCGTTATTGCTCATGATCGAAGGGATAAAGGGCGACAATTCCTGGGAACCCAGGTCCATGGAGACGCCGACGCCATGACTGTTCTGGGCACTGCCTGGAATCTCGCCGGTGCAGGTCACATTGACGCTGCCGCCGCTCAAGGCCGCGATGACGGAGCTCGGCATTTCCAAATAGTCAGCCGTGACGTTGATGGTAGCACCGGAGGTGAGGTCCGGGGCCAGAAAGGAATAATCCCGGCCCAGAACGGGGCCATCGCCGACGGAGAGGATTCCGTCGGAATTGCCGAGGGAGATGGAATTGGCAGTAACGTCAAACAGGCCCGTGCCGCCAACGATGAGGCCGCCGTTGTTGCTCGTCAACGAGGTTGCCCCCTGACTTCCAGTGTTGAGGGAGTTAATCTGAGGGAAGTCAGCGAGAGGAATCCAAGTGCTGGCACCGGGGGGGATCGGTTGGCTCGTATAGTCGTTATAGATGGTGTCCGTCACAAGATGACCGTTCGAATCCAGCAGGGGAAGACCGTTCTGTCCATAACGCACCACCGTCAGAGTCGGAGATTCCAAGGCATTCAAGAGTGTCGACGACAAGGGGCCAATGGCGGTCAGCGTTTGTGAACTGGGATCATAAACCAGATTTCCGTTGATAACAATGCCGGGGAACAGGGCGGCATTGTTAATATCCGCAGCCAACTGCGCCTGACTGACACCCAGCAGCGACTGGGTTGGCAGCCGGGTTGGGTCAACGGCGAGTTGGAGTATGGAATACCAATTGTCAATGGTGCCGGGGGGGAGGTCGGCCACCGGCAGAGTGGTAAACGCCTCGGTCAAGCTCACGGAATTGAATGAACCCGCATTGAAGATCTGGCCGCCAACGGTGATTGAAGTGGCTTGATCGGCCTGTAAATTCTCTCCAAAAAAAGTGCATCCAATCATGTCGCCGCCGATGATGATTTGGGCAAACTTGGAAACCTGCAGGGTGACGTTTTCCATGCTGCCGGAGATGTCGAGGACCACCGGGGTGGAATTGTTCATCTCAGCCGGGCCATTGGGGCTGCTGCTGTGGTCCGTTTCACTGAATGGCTGCGTGCCGGAATTGGAGATAAACCAGTGTGTTTGGCCGCTATCGGACATAAACAAAGTGGTTGGGGAACCATTGCCGTTGTCGCTGCTCAACCCGCCTCCATCGGTGGTGGTGATTTGAAGATTCCCGTAAGCGGAGGGAAACAAGGTGATGTCATAGTCTGACAAGGTAACAGAACTGTTCTGGGTGTTAAGATTGTCAGCCAGCGCGCTGGGAGTTTCCAAAGTGACTCCACCCAAACCGGCGTTGATAATCACGGTCGGAGGCAGAAGCATCGGGACTGCGCCATTAGGCCGTGGGAGTTCGTAGCCCGTGATATAAACACCGTTGCCGGCCGTGAGCGAAACCGAAGCATTCGGATCATAGTCAAAAAGATGATTTCCCGGGGTAACCTTGCCCGAGACGAAGGTCGCTGCGTCGAAAACCCCATTGGGATTCCGCACTTCCTGCAGGTAGATGTTGCCTTGGGCATTGAGGTTCCAATCGCCTTTGGCCAGACTCAACGCTACATTATCAATTATTGAATTACCGGGAGAAGGCATCGTGCCAATGTTTTGGCCGGCGTTGATGGTGCCTATGCCATTCATCACCACATAGCAGCCATAAACATTGCCGCCGGCATGGATCGCTACGTTTCCGGCTTCCGGTCCAAAAGCCCCCGTTCCGGGGTCGCCAGCGGCCACGGTGGTGGTGGAAAAACTGATCACATTATTTCCCGCATTAATGGTCACGTTCCCGCCAGCGGCGGTGCTGATGCCGCCCAGAGATGAGGCGGGAGTATAATAGGGAGCCGATGTCCGATAATTAAAACCATTGGCGCTCGTCCCGGAATTGACATCCCCATATTGCGCCGTCACGTTGATGTTGCCGCCGCCGACCGTCCGAATCGCCCCGCCGTTGACAATGACTTCATTGGCGGCGTCCAACGCGATGTCGCCGTTCAGGGATTGAATAACGGAACCGCCGTTCAAATAAATTCCGTCATTCCCGGCCGCCGGCGTGGGTTGTGCCGTCGTCGGAACAAATCCCGTGCCGGCGGTCAGATTGACGTTCCAATCATTCCCGACGCTCAGCGAACCATTCAAGGTGACATTGTTGCCTGCGGACAAGCTCAGGGTGGTGCGAGCGGTCTGACTGCCCAGGGTCCAGGCCGAACCCAGAGTAATGTTGTCCAAAGCCTGCAAATCGATCTGCGAGTAACTGGAAAGGGCTCCGAGATTGAGGGTGGGATTGGCGGCAATGACCGTGGCACCAGACGATAGGCTCAGATCGTAGGGATTGATCAAAAGTGCATAAGGGCTGCCATAGCTTGATTGAATGGTGCCAGCAGTCACGCCGTTGCCAAAAATTTCAACGATGCCGTTCTGTCCGCCTGCCGCCCCGGTAACCGAAATCGTTGAACCGGACGTGTCGGCAAACGTGTTATTCCCTGCATTCAAAATCACAAACCCGCCCGGACTGGCACCGGAGGCCGTGGCATCGCCATTGGCGGAAATGACGGAACTGGCGCCCAAATTCAGACTGGCGCCCGCATCAATCTCAACGACGCCGTTGACGCTCCCGACAGAATTTGCCTGGAGCGTTCCATCTTGATTCACCGTTGGCGCGTTCAGGTGAATCTTCCCGGCGTTCGCCTCAATCGTTGCGGTGGCATCCACCGTAATGGCGTTCCCGGCCAATAACGACACCGTGGCCGGATTGCCGAGAATCCAGGGTGAACTCAGTTCGATGTTATTTGCGGCTTGAAGATTGATTTGCGAATAGCCCGACGACCAGGAGTTGACGTTGAGGGAAAGTGTGCCCGCCACGGGACTGCCGTCGGAATTCAGCGAAATAGCCGTCGTGCCAATGGAAAGGCCGGCGTCCGCATACCCGGCGCTGGCCTGGCCACTGATGCTGGAGTTGATGGCGGCCATCTGCGGCGCGGAAACCGTCACCTGGCCGCCGTTGCCGCCCTGCGCCGCGCCGGCGACGCTAATGGTCGAACCGGGTTGATCGGAAAAGCTGCCACTCGATTGGATGGTTACCGCGCCTCCGGAACTGGGCGCGGTCGCAGTCGAATCACCGTTGGCGGACATGGCCGAATTGGCGCCCAGATTGATTGCTCCGCTCGCAATCAATGCGATGGTGCCCTGGATGCTCCCAAGGGAATTCCCGAGTGAATTCGCCTGAAGATTTCCGTTTTGATTCACGGTTGATGCTTGCATCCTGATGGAACTTGCGTCGGCGACCGCCTGGCCATTGTTGTTGATGATGTTTCCCGCCTGCACGGTGATGCCGCCGGCGCTGGCGGCCTGGCTGCTGCCCTCCGCCGAAAGGGTGGAACCGGCATTCAGGTTGACCGTGTCGCTCGCCACCAGTTCGATCGTGCCGTTGACGTTCTGGGCGGAATTAGCCTGGACCACACCGCCCTGGTTGACCGTCTGGGCCTGAGCCGCAATGCTGCCGCCATCCGCGATCAAATTGCCCGCGTTATCCACCGAACCTTGAGGCAAGGTGACTTGCGCGCTTAACCCGCGTCCATCGGGCGCCGTGGAGACCAGAACGGTTTGACCGGCGTAAAGGCCGATATTGCCTCCCGGCGCTGAAATCGCGCCGATATTCTTGGTTACCGGATCAATGCCATTCTCAATATCCGCGGCAATCAAAAAGGCCGAACCCCCGCCGGTGATGTTGATCCGGCCGTAGTTGATGATTTGGGCGGTGGGCGGCGGTGCACTAAAAGACCAGGGACCGCCGCTGGAAAGATTGAGCGTGGGCGTGGAAGCCGTGGTCATGACCAAACCGTGGGCGGTGATGGCCGCTTGGCCGCCAATCGTAAAGCCGTTCGGATTTTGGAGTACCACATAGCCGTTGGCGTTGAGGTTCCCGTTGATGGCAGAGGGAGGAGCCGTGGGGTTGTTGGGATCGTAGATGTAGTTCCAAGTGACCGAGGAGGACGAGGGCTGATTAAAGGTTGTGGTTTCCCCGGCGTTAATATTGAAACTCGTCCAGTTGATGAAGGCGTTGGCGGAAGTCTGGTTGATGGTCACCTGCGGCGAACCCGAACCACTGATGGTGGCCGCGCCTTGGCCCGGGGCTACCGCGCCACCGGTCGGGTTAGCCTGGACACGAAGCACACTCCCACCCCACCCCAACAGCACGAGCATGCCCATGCCAAAGTAACTGCGGTAGCGAAAAGAAGTGTTCTTCATGGCAATGCGTCCTTCATCCGCCAATATATTGCCGGCGGGGTCGGAATAAATTTGTTTTTTGTGACATTCAGGTGACAAGTCAGAACTGCGCCGTCAGGGCGAAATTGAAAAACGGTTGATAGGCCGACACGGTCCCCGCGCTCAACAGCGGCCAGGAGAAAAGAAATTGCGCCTGCCAATGTGAACCGGCTGAGGCGGCCAATCCAAATCCCGTTCCCCAAAGCGGGGTGCTGCCCTGGCGTCCCTCCGGATCGATCAGATAAACCCGGGCGTAATCCATATAGACCGAACCGCGGATTGTCAACGGCGTGTTGTCGCGCACCATGCCCACGATGTACGGCGGCGTTTGTTGCTCGAGGGACAGATGCCAGCCGGTGTCGCCGAAAACCTCGCCTTCGTGATAACCCCGGACGCTGTTCACGCCGCCCGCGCCAAACTGTTCAGGACTGATGACCGGTTCGCTGGCCCATTGACCGTCGGCGCGAACCGTTGTCATCCAATCGGGGTAAAAGGCAATATTCTGGGAGAAGCTGGGCCGGAGAACCACCCAATGGCCGGTGGATTGGGCCGAACCGGTAATGGCTTGAAGACCTTTGGCGCCATTTTCGGAAGGGGGTGAATTGGTGGGAGAGCCGTTGTACGACAGGTAGGAACTGGAATACCAAAGGTTGGCGCTCAAACTCAATCCCCAGGCGGCAGGGCCAAAGGCGTCTTGCAGGCTCGCATCGTACTCCAATTGCAAAGGCAGATAGTCCAGGGTCGAGAGGGTTGTGGTTGGGGACGGGACGATGGTGACCAGCGGAGGGAGCGGGTTGCCAAATTGATCGAATGTAATTTCACTGGTAATGAAAGAATTGGTTTTGTAGCTGTTTTCAGAATATCGTTTGAAATCCAGTCCCCCTGACAGGGTGGAACGGACATTATCAATTTCCGGCAGCGGCTGGGTCAGGCGGAATCCGGTCCCTTCGTTAATCGTAATATCCTGCTGAACCTCCTGCTGGCTTATGGTGAAAATATTGTTGGGGGCGGCGAAAATGGTCGAGCTGGAGAGGTTCTCAAGGCCTGTGTCAATGGTGGCGCGACTGGCGTACAGGGTCAGTTCCGGTTGTCCGGAAGGTGGCGGCAGGTTGAATTGACGCGTGGCTTCATTGTAACCAAAGTTGCCGGGGTTGTTCGCCACCACGTCCTCAATCGGTGCCGGGCTGCCCAGCGGGAGACGGTAGAAAGCACTGTAGTAGGCGACGATCGGCTGATCATAGAAATTCCACTGGCTGCCTTGCTTGTAAGCCTCGGGTGAAAAACCGTATTGC
>Ga0070731_10003387_pt1 | contig 14420 bp, 6 predicted proteins | sample Coa_R1_2_FD_66448 | JGI IMG/M metagenome (GOLD analysis project Ga0070731, IMG submission 66448) | Surface soil microbial communities from Centralia Pennsylvania, which are recovering from an underground coalmine fire - Coalmine... | ecosystem: Environmental > Terrestrial > Soil > Unclassified ... | reverse complement strand
AGCGCAAAGGGGCGCGTTTTGCCGCGCCGCCATACAAGCCAGGAACTCCTTAGATTCAAGCGGCGCGGGTCGCCCCGTCTTGCGCGTGTTCCTCAAGACGGCTTCGAAAAGAGGGCTTCGAACTCGAGTCCCTTGGAGCCGCAGTCTCCGGGCCGCACTTTCCTTGTACCTGTGCTCGCGCAACATCACGCGGAAGGACTCACGCAGGAGTCTCCAAGCGGAAGTCCGAAATTGGCCATGGTTGTCGCGCCGGTTATAATTAGCGGTACGCGGAATCGAAAATATGATCGAAGGCTCCAGGTTGCAGAGCAGGCTCTGGGACATCCAAGAGCGAGCAAGGGCCTCTGGGTTCGGTTGTCTGGTCATCGTGGCGTTGTGGGCACTTTTGGCCGTCACGCCAGCAAACCTGCTGGCAACCAAAACTCCGGTTATGGAGTGGGGAACCTTCACTATGGTTTGGTTGTGGGTGTCGCCGTTGGTGTCGCAGTGGTTGCGGGTGTCGGGACCACGTCTCTGGTCCTTCGCAACCGGAGAGTTGTTACGGGATGTGAAGTGTTCCACATGGCCTAACTAGTACTACGCCTGACTTGACATCATTGGATCGCCGTTGTAATCTTCACCGAATAGTCCGCATCTCCGGAGAGCCACCTTATGAAAATCCGTACGGCCTGCCGATACTGCTCGTCGGTTCTGCTTGCCCTCTTGTGCGCCCCCGTTTACGCCGGTGTGAGCATATCGTCCTTCACGCCGTCGCTGGCTTCGCCGCAGGTGCTGGGCACATCCATCACCTGGACCGTTACCGCTACCGACAGTGCCAGCGGCCCCGTGACATTTCAGTTCAATGTCACGCCCCCCGGTGGATCCCTGACGATGATTAAAGACTTCAACGTAGGTACGCTCAGCGCCGGCACCTGGACCGCGCAACCGTTTTTGTGGGTGCCCACATCCGTTGAAGGTACCTACTCCATCGAGGTGGTGGCTAAGGATTTCAATTCCAAAAGCTCCACGTCCCAAAGCGCGTCCTATACCTTCAGCCCGCTGGCCACGGGCAGCACACCGGTGGTGGCAGCCACCGCCAACCCCCTGGTGGCGCTGTTTAGCGCGCCCTCCTGCGCCTCAGGAAGCAAGATGCGGGTCTCCTTCAGAAAAGCCTCGGGGGGACCTCCACCCGTGACTACCGACTGGGCCAATTGCGCTCCACCCGCCACCATGAACTTCGAAATCGCCGGTATGTACCCGAGCACGGCTTACAATATGTTTGCCCAGACCATCACTAACGGGAGAACCACCAACGGACCTTCGGTTAGCTTTACGACAGGGGCTCTTCCAACCAGTTTTAAGTTCCCCACGTTCAAGGTCGGGACCCCCGGAACCGACAAGACCAACCGCATGCTCCTGGTCGATTCCACGCAGCTTGGCGGACAGCCGAACTATCCGAAAGTGGCGGTGGATTTGACCGGAAAAGTCATGTGGTATTACTGGGGCAACGGCAACAACACTTTGTTTACCCGCCCTCTCTTGAACGGCACCTTCTTGAGCATTGAATCCGGCACAACATGGGGCACCGCCACCAATTCACAGCTCTTACGCCAGTTGGATTTTGAGGGCAATATAGTCAAGGAAACCAACACCGGCGTGCTGGGACAGGAACTCCTAGCGCTGGGAGCCGTGGACGGCGGCCCTTGCACACAGTTCTCCAGCCCGGCGCCGGTGGGATCCGGCTGCATCGACGGATTTACTCACGACGCCATCAGTTTTTCGATCGGGGGGAATCAGTTTACGGGAGCGCTGCTCGACACGGAGAGAATTTTCCCTGTGGGAACCCAAGGCGACACCAGCGGCCTTCCGGTCGACGTCAAGGGAAACATGGTCGTGATCATGGATTCCAACTGGCAGGCGGTGTGGTATTGGGATTCATTCGATCCCGCCGGCGGCGGCATCGGCTATCCGCTGCTGCCGGTCACCAATAAGGCCGTTTTGAATGAAACCTGCGGAAAGAACACTCAGGGCTGCGGCAGCGTGCAACTGTTGGGAACGGGCATTGCGCCGCAGGCCAAGGATTGGCTGCACATGAACACGCTTTATTACTGGCGCACCGATACTTCGGGTGGAGCTTCCGGCGATTTGATTCTTTCGTCACGGAACCAGGACGCGGCCATCAAGATCGACTATAACAATGGCGGCGGTAAGGGCGACGTGTTGTGGGTTATGGGGCCTTGCGGCACCTTCACCTTTAACAATATCTACAGCGATCCGTGGCCATGGTTCTCCGGGCAGCATGATGTGGGGATTGAAAACGGCGGCGCAGGGCCTATGACAACTTTCGACGACGGCAACACCCGCACTTCCAGGCCGGGTCTGTCTACATCGTGCATTCAAGGGACCGGCAGCGGAAATAGCCGTGGCATGGCTCTGACGATTGACGAAGCAACCATGCAGGTAACTCCCGTGCTCAGCGCGGATCTGGGAGTTTTCGCGGGCGCGGAAGGCAGCGCGCAGTTGCTGGCTAACGGCGACTATTTCTTCCTGCCCGGCGTAGTCTTCTTCAATCTGCAAACCGATGTGAGTTACCTGATCGAGGTCCAACCCACCGCGGGGACGGACACCGGCACGCAGATCCTGAATATTCGTGGCCCGGAATCTTACCGCGCCTGGCAGATGACATCTCTTTACGCGCCTCCGATTACCTAGGGGAAGTCGGCGTTCGGCTGTTTACCACTCTTTACGAGCTTGCCGGGTTCGAGGGCCCACACACGAGGCGCTGTCAAGTCGCCCAAGAGCGTGGCGAGCCGGCCGGGCCGGCCTGTCAGCGGCGGCCATGTCCCGAAGTGTATCGGCGCCAACCGCCGCGGTGACCCAAGGTGACATGAAATGTAATAAACCTGTGATACTATACACCTCAACGGTGCGGCCGAAAGGACCAGGCCTAGTGGTACCTGGCGCTCTGCCTGGCAGCTGCATAATTTCCTTGACATCATTACGGTTGTGATGTACCCTACCTTACCGGGTGCCAGGTATTGGTGAGTATGGACAGTCATCAAAGGGTTAAACAGATGGGGTGTTTGGTAAAGGCGTAGGAATGTAGTTAAGATCACATTTCGCCCCAGATTAATCGAAATTCCCAGTAAGAACACAGAAACTTCTCTCACCACGCAGCAACAATACTTTGGCGACCCGTTGGGTACGGGCAAGAGGTCACAGAACCGGATGGAGAGCGCCGCTTCACGGTTTCCAGGAGAACCTATGGCACGAACGTGTGCGTTCTGTATGTCGCTTGTTCTGTTCGCCGCCGGTCCGGCGGCCGCGCAAGTGGCTCCCAGCGCCTTTGTCAATTTCGAAGGAGCTCAAACCAATCCGATTCGCATATCCAGCGACGGCACTCGCCTGTTTGCCGTGAACACGCCGAATGCGACTGTCTCGGTCTTCGACCTCACGAAGCCTTCCAGCCCCGGTTTGATCGCGGAGATCCCGGTAGGTATCGAGCCGGTCTCCGTCAACATCAATCCCGGAGTGCCCGGCAACGATGAAGCTTGGGTGGTCAACCAGGAATCCAATAGCATCAGCGTGGTGTCGGTTTCCAAGGGCATCGTTACCGACACACTGTATGCCAAGAGCGAGCCGGCCGATGTTGTCTTTGCCGCCGGCCAGGCCTTCGTCAGCGTGGCTCGCAGTAATTGCGTTAACGTTTACAGCGCCACCACGCACGCGCTCGTCAAGTCCATTCCGCTGACCGGTGAAAATCCCCGTGCGATGGCCGTCAACGCGGACGGCTCGAAGGTGTATGCGGCCTTCGCCCTTTCGGGCAATCACACGACCATCGTCTCCGAGAAGAAGGCCCCGCCGCCCCCGCCACCCGTGAATCCCGCACTGCCGCCGCCTCCGCAAGTGAGCTTGATCGTGGATGCGTATGATACCACTTGGAGCACCATCATCGACTACACTATGCCCGACAACGACTTGGCCGAAATCAGCACCAGCAAGCTCAGAGTAACCACCTACTACCCGCATCTGGGCACGGTGAATCTGGGATTGGCGGTGAATCCCGCCTCCGGCAACCTGTATGTAGCCAACACCGACGCTCTCAACCTGACTATGTTTGAGACCGCATTAAATGGCCACATCGTCAACCACCGGATCAGTATGGTGAGCCCGGGCAACCCGCAGAGTCCGACCTCATATGATCTGAATCCTGGTATCAACTATACACAACTGCCCAACCCCGCGGCCCTGGCCACCGCCCTGGCCATGCCTACGGCGATTGTTTTTGAACCTACGGGCCGTTATCTGTATATCGCCGCGTTCGGCACAGACCGCATTGGCATTTTCGATACCACGACCAACACTGTCAGCAGCTTCATCGAGATTGATCCGCAGGCAACCGGCGCCGCCGTCAACCCCAGCACTAAGCGGGGTCCGCGCGGTCTGGCGCTGAATGTATCCAGTAACCTGCTGTACGTGTTGAATCGCATCTATAACACCATCTCCATCGTTAATCTTTCAAGCAATACGGTTACCGGGGAGATCCCCACCGGAACGGTGGATCCCACCCCGGCGGTGATCCGCGATGGGCGCGGCTTCCTGTACGATCACAAACTTTCCGGCAACGGTACCGGCGCCTGCGCTTCTTGCCATGTGGACGGAGAGCTGGATCTGTTGGCGTGGAATCTGGGCGATCCGACCGGTAGCATGACCAGCCTGCTACAGGGGAACGAGACTATCCTATTCCACCCCATGAAGGGGCCCATGACGACTCAGACGATGCGTGGGCTGCTGAATACGGAGCCATACCACTGGCGAGGCGACAAGCCCGACCTGGCGGCATTCAATGGCGCATTCTCGGGCCTGCTGGGAGGGACACAGCTTTCGGCCGCGGACATGGCCGCTTTCACGAATTTCGTGAACACCATCGTCTACCTGCCGAATCCCAACCAGAATCTCGACCGCAGCATGCCCTCGACGTTGACCCTGCCAGACTTTGGCACTCCCGGCGATCCGAACACTGGATTATCCGATTTCTTCACCATCATCGTGAATTCTCACAACCAAACGTGTAGCGGCTGCCATCCTGCTAATCCCGGGACTGGCACGGACGGCCTGATCGATCCCGCCAATACGAACTCCCCGCAACCGTTCAAGCATTCCCAATTGCGGAACATGTACCAGAAGACCAACGCTAACTTCAAAACGGGAGCAGTAAGCGTGGATGGCTTCGGATTCCTTCACGACGGGTCCGCCAAGGGACTGTTTAGCTTTTTAGGCGAGCGTGAGTTTCCCGGCATCAATACGAATGACACTGTAAAAGCGGATATCGAGGCGTACATGTTGTGCTTCGACACAGGCACGCCGCCCGCGGTGGGCTATGCGCGCACCCTGACCGCCGCTACGGTCAACACCTCGGCGGCACAAACCGATTGGAACACCTTGGAGCGCCAGGCCTCTCTGAGCAACATCGATCTGATCGCCAATGGCACCGTGAGTGGCAAGATCCAAGGGCTGCTTTACCAGCCGGCCGGCGGAACCTACCAGGTAATCAGTGGCGGCAGTGGTTCCTATACCCGGGCCCAATTGACTACCCTCATCCTGGGCACTGACATATTGACGATCATGGGTGTGCCCACCGGCTCGGGAAGCCGCATGGCAGCCAACCGGACCAGGTTGGCCGCCAAACGCGTGCAGGCGGCCAAGAGGCCCTAGGCGAGCTTACATCATGCGCGCATATATCTCACTCCTGATACTGGCCTTGGCCCTCCTGCCCGTTCCAGGCGCGGCGCAGTCTTTGAACACTCTGTATGGCTTTGGGGGCGGTGCTGCCGGCGCCAACCCCAGCGCGGGTGTGATTCTGGGGACCGGCGGCGCACTTTTTGGCACCACGCCGTACGGGGGAGCACATGGATATGGCTCCGTGTACCAGTTGACGCCGCCCTCCGGCTCCGGCTGGCAGCCTTCCGTGATCTACGGTTTCAAAGGCGCCCCTGACGGAGCGAATCCTGGCGCGGCGCTGACGCTCGGATCCGGCGGTGTGTTCTACGGAACCACCTTCGGAGGCGGCGTTTCCGGAAACGGCACGGTTTTTCAATTGACCCCACCCTCCGGGGCAGGCGCCTGGACCGAGACGGTGCTCTACAGTTTCAACGGTGGCAGCGACGGCAGCGGTCCGCTGGGCACGCTTTACCTCGATTCGACCGGCATTCTATACGGCACAACCTTCGGTGGAGGAGCCGGCGCCGCTGGTACGGTATTTACGTTGACTCCGCCCGCCGGTGGCGTCGGTTCGTGGAGTGAAGCGGTTATTTACAGCTTCACGGGAGCCCGGGGCGGGAGCGGTCCGGAGAGCGGCGTAATCAAGGTTAAGAAAGCGTTTTACGGCACAACCTGCTGCGGCACGGAGGGTGGGACGGTTTATGTGCTCAGACAATCTAATGGCGTCTGGGCCAGGCACCCTGTATACGCCTTTTTGGACAAGGCCAACGGATCCCATCCGTTCGGAGGCCTAGCCGCCGACGCCAACGGCGTGCTGTACGGTACAACGGTGGAAGGCGGCGCGTCCGGAACAGGTACCGTCTTCTCGCTGACGCCACCGGCGACCGTGGGGAATCTGTACACATTGACCACCATTCACAGCTTTACGAACGGCGTGGACGGCGGCGCTCCCTATGGATCGACGTTGCTGGGGCCAAATGGCGTACTCTTCGTGACAGCCACCGTGGGATGTAATTCTGGAGTTGGCGGCGTGCTGCAGTTCACTCCCCCGGCCGGTGGCGCCGGCACCTGGACCGAAGCCATCCTGCATAGTTTCACAGGCGGCAGCGATGGAAGCCAGCCGTTTGCAGGCGTGGTGGCCGACGGCAGCAACAATCTTTATGGCACTACCGTCTTCGGCGGCGCATCGCAGTACGGCACGGTGTTCGAGCTGACGCCGTAATCTGCACTGCCTGGCGCCTCCGCCTGCCGGCAAATATCGCGCTCCTCTTAGTCCCATGGGGCGGCCCTTCCTTGTTTTGCAATCACGCTTCCGATTTCCTCTCGGATTCCCGTAGGCAGGTACGGCAGCCGGACTGGTCCTGTGTTGAACGTGTGGTGCTGCGCCCGCGCCTAGCCCCGCCGTAGCGGCGCTGTCGGGAGCACCCGATGTACCGTTATCGAAACTGACGTCCGCCGCTTCCTCGAACTGTTCCCAACGGGCCACCCCGGCGCACTCGCGAAACATGTGCAAATTGTACGTATTGACTCAAACCGTGAAACAGTTTACGATCTGTGCAATCAAGAACATTTCCGTCGCCACGTCGGGGCGGATGCCACTTCCTTTTTGCCGCTATACGCGGCCGCGTCGCTAGAGGGTCCACCTGGGCCCGCCTAACTTCTACGGAGTATTGTCTTTGAAACGCTCTAATCTTGTTCTGTCTGCCCTAGCGTCCTTATCGTGTATCGGGGCGCCGTTTTTGAAGGCCGATGTTCCAGCCCCCCCGGGGCCTCCGCCACCTCCCGTGGGATATTGCAGCACCATATACAGCGAGTTAGATGCCGACCTGCTGGCGTTCAATCTTCTCCTCCAGGTGCCGCCCACCTGGACGCCCATACCGGGAGGCCCTACCGTATTCGCCGCCAACCTCAACGTGGCCAATGCCAACAACGGGCCGGGTCTGGTTTCGTCTGGCGCGTTAACCGGCATTCTTTCGCAGCTCAACGAAGAAAAGGCATTGGGAGTGCAGGCCGTCCTGGTGCAAGTCGGATTTCCGATGCTGTACGCCCCCTTCCTGGGCGGCGCCACCCAACTCCAGCCTTACCTGACCTTCTACCAGGGCGTTGCCCAGGCCGCCCACGCACTCGGGCTGAAACTGATTGTAGAAAACGACATCCTGCTTACCAGCGATATCGCCGCCGGATGGCCCAACTTGGCCGCTTATTTCAGCACGCTCTCGTGGGATCAATATGTGCAGGCCCGCGCCACCATGGCCGCGACCATCGCGGAAACCATGCAACCCGATTACCTGGTTCTCGCGGAGGAACCCAATACCGAAGCGGCCCAGGCCAATCAGCCCAACTTGAATGACCTCACGTATGTCACGCAAATGGTCGCCGCTGAGATCGCGGCCGTCCGCGCCTCCACGTTCCCGGGCGTCATATTGGGCGCCGGCTTCGGATGCTGGCCGCAACACTCCGGTGGGAACACCCTGCAGGAATATACGTCGGCCTACGCCGCTCTGCCGCTCGACTACATCGACTCCCACATCTACCCCATCAATACCGTAGGGTCGGGCAGCTTGATCGACGATTTTCTGACCATCGCCAGCGTGGCAGCCGCCGCCGGCAAACCGGTGGCACTGAGCGAAGCCTGGCTGTGGAAGATGGAAAACCTCGAATGGCACGTCCTTTCAGCCGACGAATATCGCGGCCGGGATCCCTTCAGTTTCTGGGCCCCCCTGGATAACTATTTCCAGCAGACCATGCAAGCCCTGGCCAAATACACCAACATGGTGTACCTGGCGGAGGACGGTCCGGATTACCTGTTTACTTACCAGACGTTCGGTGGAACCACGACAAATGGCGGCGCCGCCAACTGCACCTGCACGACTACCTATTGCGACAGCTACAACATCATGCAGACAGAGAATCAACTCGTGAGAACCGCCAACCAGACTTCCGTCTACACCACTACCGGGTTCGGCTATTCGAGCCTGCTGGTGCCGGAGCCCGACAAAATCGGCCCGTCAACCCCTTCCAACCTTACAGGTTCGGCCGGGTATTCCGGTTCCCAGCTCTCCTGGACGGAGTCTACCGACAACGTGGGAGTGGCCGGATATAACGTGTTTCGTTGCTCTCCGCCGGCGTTCGGTCAGGCATGCAACGGTGTTTGGATCGCCAACACCAGCACGGCGGCGTTCACTGACTCCGGACTGACTGAGAACACACCATATAATTACCGGGTGCAGGCGTTCGATCTGGCCAACAATCACTCAGCCGTTTCATCGGTGCTGAGGTTACAGACCGACCGGTCGTCGCCCCTCGCGCCTTCGAATCTGGTGGGCACAGTCGTCTCTGCCGCGGAAGTCGATCTGAGCTGGTCTCCTCCCCAGAGCGCCACTGGTTTGACTCAATACTTGATCTTCAGCGGCCCGACGTCCTCCAGCCTCGTGCAAATCGACGCCATCTCATCCAACAGGACGACCTACAGGAGCATGTCGCTCAACCCATCGACCGTCTATTATTTCGGCGTCGAGGCAGTGGAGTCGGGTGTTGACTCGCCGATGTCGCCCACGGCCCGCACCGTTACACTGCCCTTGCCAACCTCGCCCAGCAGCGTCACCGCCACTCCGTTGACCGCCGCCCAGATCGTATTGACCTGGCAGGAGCAAATGGCAAAAAACGGACTCCCCATCGCCGATTACGAGATCTGGCGGGGCACCTCGCCAGGCCAATTGACTAAGATCAATAAGGTCACCGGCACTACTTTCACAAATAAAGCGTTGATAGCCAATACCACCTACTATTACCAGATCGTCGCGGTCGACTCCGCGGGCAACAATTCGCCGCCCTCCACCCAGGTCTCCGCAACGACACTGCCCTAACCCTATCATTCGAAGCTGGGGCAGCGCACCCTGGCAAGGCCATCTCGATTGGTACGTCCCATTTCCAGATGGCCCTGCCCGGGTTCTTCATCCGCGCAAGCCAGGCCCGCAAGGTACTTCAGGATTTTCCCCGACGAGGCGCATCGCGTTACGTTGCGCCCGAATCAGTAGCATCCGTCGATGCGGATCTCGGGGAAAAGTACCAGCCTTCGTATTGATCGCGACGAATGGACGGTACCAATAGGACTCCCTTCTCTGGTGGTTCGGTGTATACTTGACAAAATTTCCGAGGTGATAAACCCCCGAACGTGTCATTCTGCACGGCGTTTGACAGAGGAGAGGCTTTATGCGAACAGTTTGGAATCGCTTGCTATGCCTTGCCGCAGTAGCAGGTATTTGCGCTCCCGCCCATGCCACGGTTCAGATCAAAGTGATGCGGCCCGCGCCCATTTCCCCCCAGCCGATCGGCAAAGTGATCACTTATTCCGTCACTGCGACGGACACTAACCCCGGCCCGCTGGCCTTTCAGTTCAATGTCACTCCTCCCGGTGGATCCTCCGCCGTGGTTGTGGATTTCAACCTGGGAAAGCTCAGCTCCGGCGTCTGGACCGCACCGGCTTTTGAATGGTGGCCTACCCTCTGCAACAACGTGCCCCAAACCAGCGGTGTGGTTGCCCTCACCTGTCAGCCTGTGGAGGGAACCTATACGGTCGAGGTGGTGGCCAAGGATTTCATTACCGGCGAAACGGCCTCCAGGAAGAATAAGTTCACCGTTAATCCAATCGTGTCCGGCAGCACCCCTGCCGTCAAAGGATTGTCCAATCCACTGGTGGCCCTGTTTGGCGCGCCAGCCTGCCCAGTGGGAAGCCGCATGCGGGTCAAGTTCCAGCAACAGTCGCAGAGTACTCCGGCGATGACGACCAATTGGGTAAGCTGTCTCGCCTCGCAGACCATGAATTTCGAGATCGCCGGTATGTATCCCCAGACGACTTACGAAATGTTTGCGCAAACGCAAACCGGAAGCAATATCACCGATGGGGCGAGCATGAGTTTCACGACCGGGGCGATTCCCACGAAAGTTTCGATCCCCACATTCCAGGTCAATACACCGGCCGGCGCGGAGGCCGATACCGCCGACTCAATGCTGCTTCTCAATCCCCATCAGTTCGGAGGCGGGCCGGTGTACCCGAACCTTGCGACTGACCTTTCGGGCAAGGTCATGTGGTATTACGCGAAGAAGCCCCCGCAGAATTTGATTTTGACGCGTCCACTTACAAACGGCACGCTGCTGACGATTCAGGGCGGCCAAGCCTGGAATCCTGCCTCGGGCGACAAGCAACTGTTGATACAGGTCGATGTGGCCGGCAATATTGTCCGGGAAACCAACACTGGAATTATCCAGCAGCAATTACTGGCTTTGGGCGCCAGCGATGGTGGTCCCTGCAATGTCTTCCCGACCCCTGCTCCAGTAGGCTCGGCCTGCCTGGATGATTTTCACCACGATGCCATCCAGACTCTGCCCAATGGCGATACCGCGGTTTTAACGAGCATCGAGAAGATTTACCCTGCCGGAACGCAAGGCAGCGCCAGTACTTTACCGGTGGACATCATTGGAGACATGATCGTGGTGCTGGACGAGAACTGGCAGGTGAAGTGGTATTTCGACGCCTTCGAGCACGCTACGGGCGCGCCCCAACTCGACATTACACGGCCTGCCGTGTTGGGTGGGACGTGCGCCCAAGGCCAGGACGGCTGCCCATATGGTTTCCTTCTGGGCACGGGCATCGCGCCGCTGGCCCTGGACTGGCTGCACGCCAACACCATCTATTACTGGCCTCATGATCAACTGGGCAACGCCGGGCAAATCATCTGGTCTTCCAAGGGCCAGGACTGGGTCATGAAGGTCGATTACCGCAATGGCGCCGGCACCGGGGATATCCTGTGGCGGATGGGCAGGCAGGGCGATTTCACTTTCAACAACTTCAACAGCGATCCGTGGCCGTGGTTCTCCGGCCAGCACGAGGTTGCGATGGAAAACAATGGCGCCGGTCCGCTCTCCGTATTCGACAACGGCAATACACGGACCTCGAAGGCGCCGCTGGGGTTGGGCAGCAATTGCGGGCCCTCAGACTGCCATAGCCGCGGCATGGCCCTCAACGTCGATGAAATCGGCATGCAGGTTACGCCGGTGCTGAGCGTGGATCTGGGGTTGACCGCCTTCTCCGGCGGCAATGCGCAATTGCTGGCCAACGGAAACTACTATTTCAACGCAGCTACTGTTCTGATCTCTATCAGTACCGAGGACAGTTTCGCTCTGGAAATCCTCCCCACCGCCGGCACCCTTACTGGAACGCAGGTCTTGAACGTGGCGACCACGGAGAGCTATCGCGGATGGCAGTTGAGTAGCCTTTACAGTCCACCCATTACGTAGCAGAGGGTGTGGGCACAAGCTCGGAGCCATCCGGATACCGAAACTTACCGTCTCACCGCGGTGTTAATGATACCGTGGACCTGCGGCCATGCTGGGTAAGCACGGCCACAGTTGCTTCAGGAGCGATGGTAATGAGAACAATCCGGCTGGGTCCGCTCGCGCTGACCCTGGTTGCCCTCGCACACGCGCAGTCCCCCGCGATTAACGCCGGAGGCATCGTGAATACCGGCAATTATGCCAGCGGCGGCGTAGCGCCGGGATCCATTGTTTCGATTTTTGGCGCGAACCTGGCCGACCAGGTCGTGGTGGCCACCTCGATTCCCCTGCCCACCTCGCTGGGTAATGTAACATCGGTAACATTCAACGGCGTCTCTGCCGGGCTCTACTTTGTCTCCAGCGGTCAGATCAACGCGGAAGTGCCGTGGAACGTACTCCCGTCCGGCACCTCCAGCGGGACGGTCAAGGTGATCGTCACAACCACTAGCGGCGCCTCCCCTCCCCAGAGCGCGCAGATAGTTGCAGCAAATCCTGGCATTTTCACCACCAGCGCCAATGGACTCGGCCAGGCCATTACGACCAATAACAACGACGGGGACATCTCCGCCGCGACCCTTTCGATTTCCGGTCTGCATACGCACCCCATCCACATCGGCAGCTACCTGATCGTCTGGTGCACCGGCCTGGGGGCGGTGGACTCGACCGTGCCTAATGGCGGGAACACCGGCGGCAAAATTGTAAACACCCTGATCAAGCCCACTGTCCTGATCGGCGGCGTGCAGGCGAGCTTTGTCTATTCGGTACTGTCACCCCAATTTGCGGGCGAGTATCAAATCGGAGTGCAGGTGGCCGCCAACACGCCCACGGGGACAGACATATCGCTGCAAATCCAGATGAACGGCATTACCACCTCCAAGAGTGTCACGCTTGCCGTAGCGGGCGCCGACACGGCGCCGCTGGACGCCACGTGCACGCTCATGTCGACCGGTTGTACCGAGATCACCGTCACAGGCGATCCTTACAGCACCGTTGGAGGATTTAGCGGATACGCGGACCCCACCATCCGGCAGGATCCGCAGACGGGCACGCTCTGGATGGCCTACTCATGGCTGCATGTGATCCCCGGCACAACGGCTGGAGATAACACCAACGGCATCGACACGCATGTCGCCTCCAGCACGGATGGAGGCAAAACCTGGATCTACCAAGGCGCTATCTACACATCGCAACAGGTTACGAATCCCATATCAGGGCAAACCGATTACACGCATCATGAGGTCATGAATCTGTTGCCTCAGGTGGTGAATGGCGTCACGTATTGGTATGGCATCCATTCCTATTACTATGTTCCCGCGGGCGCCAACGGCGGGGGCAGCACCACCGAGAGCTACACCAAGCGCTGGGAGATCGCGATGGCGCCGGGCACGGCCACGACCGGTCCTATGGGATTGGCTACCGCGACGCCCCAGTATCTGGGTCAACCCATCAATCTGGATCCCCAGGCTTTTCCGGTAGCGGTGGACTTGAGCAACTTGAACTCGGAATTGAGCCCCTGCAATGAATACTATGAGCCTTCACTGATCCTGTCCGACAATAATCTTTACCTCTTCGTGAGCTGCACGACGGCCAGCGATTCGCAGGGATCGCTTTTCTATGCGGTCTTCAAGACGCCCGATCCGCAGGATCATGCCGGGAACTGGAGCTGGACTTACGTCCCGCAAGGACCTACACAATTCGCGAATCACAGCGACGCCATGAGTGTGGGCAGCTACGTCGGCTCTGGCGCCACTTACATTACGCAGATGGATCTGGCCCCCAGCAACAAGCCTGGAGTTCTGTTGGCCATCATGACTGCCGCATTCAACTCGGGTGGAAAGAACAGTCTCGGTTGTGTGGCCGCAGAGCTCGCCGGCATTGATCCGCCGGCATTCGTCTATAACGCCCAGGGACAGGTGCAAGTGGACGCGGCCATCACCAGTCCTGATTCTACGCCTTCGGGTCCCGGGTCGTGCACTTACTCGCCCTACTCCGCTACCGGTATAATCATGGCCCATCGCCAAGGGGGAAATGCACCGCAGAATGGCGGCTTCTTCAGCTTTCTCATGCAGTCGTTACTTCTTCCCTAAGGGGTGCTAGTGCGCGCATTCTGAAGCAAAGCGGGCTTTTTCCACGGCCCGCCAGATTGGTCAGCCCAACCGGTTCGGCATCGAGCGCGGAAGCCATTTTTCACGCCGGCCGAAAACCGCGGTCGCCAAGTACCGGTTCAACCACATGGCGGAGGGCGGGACAAATCGTCGCAGATCCTGGATCTGGGAAATATCCCGCGCGAGCCGGTCCTTGCATATCCCCGATTAGCTGTTAGCGTCGGCAGGGCGTGGTCAAGGTGTGGTCACAGTCACTACGGAGGACGGCGCCGACGAGTCGTT
>Ga0070731_10003386_pt1 | contig 14423 bp, 9 predicted proteins | sample Coa_R1_2_FD_66448 | JGI IMG/M metagenome (GOLD analysis project Ga0070731, IMG submission 66448) | Surface soil microbial communities from Centralia Pennsylvania, which are recovering from an underground coalmine fire - Coalmine... | ecosystem: Environmental > Terrestrial > Soil > Unclassified ... | reverse complement strand
GGTCCGTTGACCGTGTAGTAGTAGGCATGACGCGTGTCCTGGCGGCGATCCTCCTGATGGGTGCCGTGCCGTCGGTCAGCCCCGAAGCAACCCTTCGCGGCTAGGTCCTCGACGCCGAGAGCGGAAAACCGAAATCCTGGCGCCGGAGGCCCTGGCGGAATACAAGGAAGCGTGGGACTTCTATAACCGCAAGCTGGAGAGTTCCCGATGAGATGGGTCGCCCTGCTCTGGATCGCCCTCCCGCTCTTTGCCCAGGCCCCCGCCCCGCCGAGGCTAAATGTGCTGTTCATCGCCGCCGACGACATGAACGTCGGCCTGGGATGCTACGGACATCCGATGGTGAAAACGCCCAACATCGACCGTCTCGCCGCGCGGTCCCTGCGCTTCGAGCGCGCGTACTGCCAGTTCCCGCTCTGCAACCCGAGCCGAGCCTCGCTGATGACGGGCCTTCGCCCGGACTCCTCCCAGGTCCTCGACAACAAGACCTTCTTTCGCTCCGTCCACCGCGAGATCATCACCCTGCCCCAGCACTTCCGCCGCAACGGCTACTTCGTCAGCCGCATTGGCAAGATGTACCATTACGGCGTCCCCGCCCAGATCGGCACCGACGGCGTCGACGACCCGATCTCCTGGGACCGGGTCGTCAACCCCAAAGGCCGGGACAAGTTCGACGAGAAGGACGTCATCAATCTGGTGCCGTCCATCAAGAACATCGGCGGATCGCTGACCTACTTCGTGGCCAAGGGCACCGATGACGAGCAGACCGACGGCCTGATCGCCGCCGAAGCGGTCCGGCAGCTGGAGGAGAAGAAGGAAGTCCCGTTCTTCCTCGCCGTCGGCTTCTTCCGCCCCCACGTTCCCTGCGTGGCGTCGAAGGAGGATTTCGACCTGTATCCACTCGACCAGATCCACGTCCCGTCCGGAGACCGGACGGGGATTCCCGAGATGGCGACCGCGACGGTGCGCCCTCCTCACTACGGCCTGACCGAGAAGGATCTGCAGCCGATGATCCAGGCCTATTATGCGTCGACCACGCTGATGGACAAGCAAGTCGGCAAGCTGCTGGACGCCATCGACCGTCTGGGCCTGGGCGACCGGACGGTGATCGCGTTCTGGGGCGACCACGGCTGGAGCCTGGGCGAACGCGGAATGTGGCAGAAGATGAGCCTGTTCGAAGAGGCGGCCCGGGTCCCGCTCCTGCTTTCCGCCCCCGGCATGAAGGCGAAGGGCCGGAGCACCGGCCGTCTGGCGGAACTCGTCGACCTCTACCCGACGCTTTCCGAGCTCTGCGGCCTGCCGGCGAATCCGGCGCACGAAGGGACGAGCCTTCGACCGCTGCTGGACGATCCCGAGCGCGAGTGGAAGAAGGGGGCGTTCACGCAAGTGACCCGGGGCGAGAAGATGGGCCGCAGCGTCCGCACGGAACTCTGGCGCTACACCGAATGGGACGGAGGCGCCGCGGGCGTGGAGCTCTACGACCAGGTCGCCGACCCCAAGGAGTTGAAGAATCTGGCAACCGATCCCGTCCACGCGGCAACCCGGTCCGACCTCAAGGCCCTCCTCCAGGGCGGCTGGAAGGGCGCCCTCCCCCGGTAATATGGCGGAGGCGATTCCCCGTCGGCGGATCCCGTTCTGGAAGGGAGCGGGACTCCTTCTGGGCGCCCTCGTCTTGGGATGGGGGATCGCTGCCCTCGCCATCCACTTCGTCGCCGAGCGCCGCTGGGCGGCCATGAAAGCGGAGTGGCAGGCCCTGCTCGAAGAAGTTCGTTCCCGAGGTCAGGCCCGAGCCCCCCTCCACGGCGATCCGATCGACGGCAACGCGTGGGACGACTATGCAGTCGCCCTGGCGGAAGTCCGCAGCCTCTACGACCTGGAGTCGCAGGCCGCCCCCCGGTACCTGAAGGAAGCCCCGCAGTCGAACCGGAAGCTCGTCGAGCGCGTCTTGGCGCGCCATCCGTCGATGATCGAGTCGGTCCGCCGCGCGGCCCTTCGTCGCCAGGCCAACCTCAGTCTCGACTGGAAGGAAGGCGCGCTGACGCTTCCGAGTCGGCACGGATCGGCGACCGTCGCTCCGCTGGCGGTCTGCTGCTCGCGCTTCTTCGCCGAAGAGGGCCGCGCCCGGGACGCGGCTCAGCTGCTCCTGGAGACCTGCCGCTTCTCGGCGGACGTCGATCACGTCGAGAACCTGGAGCTGCCCTTGGAGGAGTTGAGGGAAATGCTCCGCACCGGGGCGCTGAAGGGGGAGGATCTCTCCCAGCTCGACCGGGAGCTGGAGCTTTTGGACCAGGAGTATCCGCGGCGGGGGCACCGGGCCGCGCTGGAGCTGGTGGCCCTCGGGGCCCAATTCCTCAAGACCGGCCACTCGATCACGGTGCAATTGGTCGGTCTGCGGGCGGACCCCGAGGAGGCGCTGTGGCGCTACGGGTTCTCGGCGCACCTGATGAAGGCCGAGGCGTTCGCGACGATCGCTGCGGCCGTGAAGCAGTTGAAGGAGGCGGACGAGCGACCCTGGAGGGAGTCGCGGGACCTGCTCCGGAAGCTGAGCGCGGAACTGGCCGCCCATCCCAATCCGATCATCCAGACGGCTCCGGAGGAGGTGCTGGCGTCGGATCTCCTCCACCGCGGCCACCGGGCCCAATTGCGGCTTCTGCGTCTGGCCGCCCATTTCAAGGCGACGGGTGAAGTGCTGGACCTCGACGACCCCTTCGGCGGGAAGCTGGTGAGGCACTTGGCCGACGACACGCTCAAGGTCTGGAGCGTCGGCCCGGAGGGCACGGACCACGGCGGCATCGGCTCCTACCACTTCGACCCCGAGGTCAAGGACATCGTGCTGGAAGTTCGCCGCTAAGGCCGGTGGATCGACCAGGCGCTGTCCGGACGGTTCGGATCGTAGTCGCAGCCGGCACACCAGAGGTCGTACTCGTTCCGCAGCGACACGCCCGGCCGGCCCACGCCGGCCGGCCCCGGTTTCCTCCCCCGATTGTTGCGATAGTGGATCCGGTCGATCGGCGCGTCGCCGTCGGGGTGCACGGGATTCAGGAGATCGCCGTCCGGGGTCAGCCGATCGTCGCTCAGATCCAGCAGCCGGAGCCCCTTGGGACCGGGCTCGCCCAGGGCCTGGACCAGTCCCCGGCTGCCGTTCCCATCCCCCGGAGGATAGCGCGCCTGGTCCAGCTCATAGGCCTTCAGGGCCTGGACGACCTGGTCCACGAAGACTTCCGCCGCTCCGTGCCGGCTGATGCACATCACGTGCAGGATCACGGGGAGGACCAGCGCCATCAGGATGGTAAGGATCAGTAGGACGACCAGGAGCTCGACCAGGGTGAAGCCTGGGGACGAGGGACGACCCATACCTGCCTTTCGCCCGCCCGGAAGGGACGGAGCAAGGGACGTGCCTGCGACGGCGCTGCCCCAACCGGTGTCCGGCCCGTTACGTGCGGGTAACCGGTTACCCCGGCGTAACGGGCGCGGGATCCCCTCCGCCCCCCTGCTCCTTTCCGATTTCGTGTATTCTTTTTCCATCCCGCCCGAATAGTCTGGGGAAAGCCATGAAATCGTCCACCGAGCAGCGCCGCTTCCTGCAGAAGTTCGTCTCGGGAGAGCGGCTCCTCATGGGCTATCTCCTGTCCGCCACCGGGGACTTTCATGAAGCCGAGGACCTCCTTCAGGAGGTCTCCGTCGCCCTCTGGGAATCCTTCGACCGCTATGACGAGTCCAAGGCCTTCCACGCGTGGGCCCTCGGCATCGCTCGTCACAAGGTCCTCGATTGGCGGGAGAAGCAAGGCCGACGGGGGGCAACCTTGTCCCCCGAAATCCTGGACCTCGTCGGGCAGGCGCAGCTGGAGACTGCCGACCGGCTCTCCGATCGGCGGCCGCTGCTCCAGACGTGCATCGAGGCCCTCCCGGACCATCTCCGGAAGATCGTCCAGCTGCGATACCGCGAGCAGCTCACGCTCGAGGCCCTCTCCGAGCGCCTCGACCGTTCAGCGGGAGCGGTACAGGTCGCGCTCGTCCGGATCCGCCGGACCCTTCGGGACTGCGTCGACCAGAAACTCGGCCCCCTGGCGGAGGCGGGCCGATGAGCGAGGACCGCGATCTTCTGATCGAACGGTACCTGGCGGGAGCCGCCAGTCCCGAAGAGACGAAGCGGCTCGAGGCGCTGCTCCGGAGCGATCCCCGCCTGGTGCGGGACTTCGTGCTGGCCCTCGACGAGGATGTCTGCCTGCGAGCCCTCTCCTCGGTCGAAGAGGAGCGGATCGAGCGCCGGTCGCCCCTGCGGCGCCTGGCATGGCGCCGATCCGGCGCCTCCTCCGACTCGGCCGGGGCCCCCTGGATCGCGGCCGCCGCTCTCGTGCTAACCGCGCTTCTCTGGACGATCTTCTTCGCGTCGAGCCCGTCCCGCCGTCCGGCCGACAAATCGGCGGCGCCGCACGCCGGCCCTGTCGAGTTGGCCCGTCCGGACACCACGCCCGTCCCCGCTCCGGAGCAGCCCGGACGGCAGCATCCCTCCCTCCCCCGCGGCGAGAGGTCGATCCGGCCTTCCGAGGACGCGGGCCGTCCGGTCGACCCGCGGCCGGACACGGCCCGCCGGGATCCCGAGCCGGTGATGCCGAACGCGCCGCCGCCGGCGAAGCCCCGCGACGAGGCGACCGGAGCCCCGCCGGTCGCGCGACCGCTGGACGTCGTCCGCCCCCTTTCGATCGACGAGATTCAAGGAGGGGTTTTCGTCCTCGACGCCGGCGCGAAGACGCCGGCGCGCGTCGGCCAGGAGATCCTGCCGAGCCATGGCCTCCTTCTCTCCGAGGCGGAGTCCCGTCTGACGATGACGTTCCCGGACGGAACGAAGGTCACGATCCTGGGGCTTTCCGAGATTCGCGACATGGCCGATTCGGAGCGCCCGGGAAAGGGCGCCCGGGGTAAGCGGGTGGATCTCGTCCGCGGAACGCTCGCCGCCGAGGTCCGGAAGCAGCCCGCGGACCAGCCGATGGTGATCGTCACTCCTCAGGCCCAGGTCCAGGTGGTGGGAACCAGCTTCCAGCTGGTCGTCGACGGCGGCGAGAAGGGACAGACGCGCCTTTCCGTCCGCGAGGGCCGGGTGCGGCTCCTTCGTCCCGGAGGAAAATCCGCGGACGTCGCCGCGGGCCAGGAGGCGGCCGTGGCCGCGGGGGTGGATCCGATTGCCCGGCCCCAGGACGGATCCTCCGTCGTGCTCCGCCCGGACCTCTCCCTGTGGCTCCGGGCCGACCAGGGGGTGATGGTGAACGGAACCACCGTCTCCCAGTGGTCGGACCGGTCCGGGAACGGCCGCCATGCCGTCCAGGCCGCGTCGGCCCGGCAGCCGCTCTACCTGCGGGCGGCGCAGGCCGGGCGGCCCGCCCTCCGGTTCGACGGCATGGACGACTTCCTCTCGTTTCCGTGCCCGGTGACAGGACTCTCGGGAATGACGATCTTCCTGGTCTCGTCGACGCTCGAGGAACGCAGCGGCGGCGTGAACGGCTCGGGCAATGCGGCCGTCTTCTGGCACGAGGCGGAAAACTTCGGCACGGTGCTGGTCGCCCCGACGCCGACCAAGGTCCGCTACTTCTTCGGCACCGGACAGAACCAGGCGGTCTTCCTATACCCCCGCCCGGCCTCGATCGACCGCGCCTATTCGCTCACCACGGTCCAGAAGTCCGGAGCGGACGCGGTGCTCTATATCGGCGGCGAGGAAGTCTTCCGCCAGGGCGGCCAAAAGGGGGACATCGCGAGCTGCGAAAAGGTCGGCCAGCTCGGACGCGGCGAAGGCGACAAGGCCACGAGCCGGCAGTTCCAGGGTCAATACGAAGGCTGGACCTATTTCGCCGGCGAGATCGCCGAAGTGATCGTCTATAGCCGCGCCCTCCCGATCACCGAGAGGGTCCCGGTCGAGCAGTATCTTCTCTCGAAGTATTTCGCCAAGTAGGGTTCGGATCCGGGGCGAGCACCAAAGCCGGGATCCCGCCGCGGCCAAGCTGCGACGGCGGTCCCCAGACAGGAGGCCCCGATGATTCCCCGGTTGAAGTCGTGGCTCGCCGTTCCCCTGACGGCGGCGATCGTTCTGGGCCTGGCCCCAGCCGAGGCCCGCGCTCAGGCCTACCCCGTCAAGAAGAGCCCCAACGGACGGTATCTGGTCGACCAGAACAACGCGCCGTTCCTGGTCGCCGGCGACGCGCCCCAGTCGCTGACCGTCAATCTGAGCATCGCCGACGCCGACTTCTACCTGGCCGACCGCGCCGCCCATGGGTTCAACAGCGTCTGGATCAACCTGATCTGCACCACCTATACCGGAGGCCGCGCGGACGGCAGCACGTATGACGGCATCCTCCCGTTCACCGGGCACCTGGGCGGTGGAACGGATCTGGATCACTACGACTTGACGAAGCCCAACGAGACCTTTTTCGCGCGCTGCGACCAGATGCTCACGCTGGCGGCGAACCACGGGCTGCTCGTCTTCCTGGATCCCATCGAGACGGGCGGGTGGCTCAACTGCATGACCAACAACGGAACGGCCGTCTGCCGCGCCTACGGCCAGTACCTCGGGAACCGCTACAAGAACGTGAACAACATCCTTTGGATGAGCGGCAACGACTACCAGAACTGGGGGCCCGCCAACGATCCCGTGGTCACGTCCGTGGCGCTCGGGATCAAGGACAACGACGCCGCCCATCTTCACACGATCGAGCTCAACTACAACATCAGCAACTCGATCGACGACTCGGCCTGGGTTCCGCTGATCGGCCTGAACGCCTCCTATACCTACTCCCCCGCCTACGCCGAAGTGCTGGCGGCCTACGCCAAGAACCTGATGCCGGTGTTCATGGTGGAGTGCGTCTACGAGTACGAGAGCAACGCCCAGAGCCACCAGTCCACGCCGCTCACCCTGCGCCGCACGGAGTACTGGACGAACCTGAGCGGCGCCACCGGCCAGCTCTACGGGAACCACTACACGTGGACCTTCGCCTCGGGCTGGAAGAGCTTCCTCGACAGCCCCGGGGCGCTGCAGATGCCCCACGTCAAGTCGCTCTTTGAGCCCCGGGCCTGGTACAACCTGGTGCCCGACGACCACACGGCCCCCAAAATCCTCACCGGCGGCCAGGGCACTTTCACCGCAACCGGTGAGGTCGACGCGAACGACTACGCCGCGGCGGCCCGGACTCCGGACGGAACGTTGATCATGGTCTACATCCCGACGCTCCGGACGCTGACGGTGGCGATGACCCAGCTGAGCGGCGCGGCCAACGCCCGGTGGTATGATCCGGCGAATGGATCATTCACCGCGATCTCCGGGGGACCCTTTGCGAATACGGGCACTCATGCGTTCGCCCCGCCGGGGAACAACAGCGAAGGTTCGCCCGACTGGGTTCTGGTCCTGGAAACCACGCCGCCGCCTCCCCCGCCCGCGATCACCCTGTCTCCGTCGAGCCAGTCGGTGACGGCGGGGCAGACGGCCACCTTCATGGTGACGGCGACGGGAAGCGGAACGCTCACCTATCAGTGGCGAAAGAACGGCTCGAATATCGCCGGAGCGACATCGGCCACCTATACCACTCCGCCGACGGCGCTCGCGGACAATGGATCGACGTATCTTTGCGTCGTCTCGAACGCCGGGGGCAGCAGCCCGAGCGCGTCGGCGACCCTGACGGTGACCGGAGGAGGCGGCGGAGGGGGACTTCCCTCTCCCTGGACCGATCTCGACATCGGCTCGCCGGGGATTGCCGGGAGCGGGACGGCCTCGGGAGGCACCTTTACGGGCCAGGGCTGCGGAACCGACATCTGGAGCACCTCCGACCAGTTCAACTTCATCTACCAGTCGCTGTCCGGCGATGCCGACATCGTGGCCCGGCTGGCAGGACTGGGGGACACGAACGCCTGGGCCAAGGCGGGGGTGATGATCCGGGAAAGCCTGAATGCCGATTCCTCCTATGCCTTCACGGCGATGACGCCCGGAAACGGCGCCGTCTTCCAGCACCGCAGCGGCACCGGCGCCGTCGCGACCTCCGATCAGGGTCCGATGGTCGTGGTTCCCCAGTGGGTGCGCCTCATCCGGAGTGGAAACTCGTTCTCGAGCTACCTCTCGGCGGACGGGATGACGTGGACGCCGATCGGGTCGCCGATCACGATCCCGATGGCCTCGACGGTCGACATCGGGTTCGCGGTGTGCAGCCACGACGACACCGTGACGACCACGGCCCAATTTGACCATCTCGAAGGCACGGGCGGTTGGCAGTCGGGTGGGGTGATCCCGTCGCCGGTCACCCCCCTCGCCGGGGGAGGGGCCGGTTCCGGAGGGGGCGGAGGAGGAGGCGGGGGCGGATGTGGACTGACCGGATGGGAGGCCCTGCTTCTCCTCGGGGCCCTGCGCCGGGGGACCGCTCCCCGGCGGGGCTGAGTCCTACCGGTCCGGATCCCGCGCGGCGGTCTACTTCCGGAATCGGAACGCCTTCACCGGACGGAGGCGGCGGATGTTGCGCGTCAGCCGGTCGAACGACTTCCGACTCGCGTCCCGCTTCGGCACCACCGGCAGGTCGGCGCTCCCCATCCGCTCCTGGGTCGTCGGCAGCTTGAGCAGATCCGTCCGCAGGCTCTCCAGCGAGCGCTCCCGCTCGTCCATCGGCAAGGCCTTGCGGCGGAACCACTGGACCAGGTCCGACGCCATCAGGTACAGCGGGAACAGCGCCCCGTGCTGGCGGCGCTTCTTGCCCAGGAGCTTGCTCTTGGTGAAGTCCGACAGCTGCGATTTCGACGACGCTTCCGAGGCCGCCCGGCCCAGGTAGGCCTGATACGCGCGCCAGGGCGTGATCTTCGAATCCACCACGAACACGCAGTACTCGAACGTCTTGTCGCGGAACTGCGCCGGGATCTCCGGCCCGTTCCGGCGGGACAGCCGATGACGCACCACGACGAAGCGGCCCAGCGTCTTCCGGATCGGATGAAGGCGCTGCAGGAACTCGCCGTCCTCCCAGCCGCCCGACAGCTCGCGGAACTTCGCCTTCTTCGCCGCATCCCGGATTGCCGCGAGTTCCGGCGCCCGCATCACGTAGGAGCATCCGCGCCGGTTCAGGAAGCGGACCACGTCCTCGCTGAAGTACGGGGAGTCCAGGCGGAAGCGCACCCGGCTGCGCGGGAAGCCGCCCGGCACCTTGGCCAGGCATTCCTTCAGGAACGGCACGATGCCCTGGGTGTCCTTGTCGCGCACCGTTCGCAGCTCGCCGTGCACGAACTCTTTCCGCTCGGGATCATAGGCGATGCGCGGGCGGTACGACCGCGGCAGCTCGACGCCGCCCACATCCATCACGAGCCGCGCCGGCTTCTCGGGCGGCGAGAACAGGTTGTTCCGCAGCGCCTCGTGGACCCGGGACACCGCGTGGCTCGCGCGCGGCGAGACGCGGCCCACGAACTGCCGGAGGTCGGCGACGTCGGGGCCGCCCGTGGGGCCCAGGATCTCCAGCTTGGCGCCATTGGCCTTCCCCGGACGCCGGTCGCCCGCGATCAGGGCGGACATGACGTCCTGCAGGAGCTCCGAGGGATGGCGCTGGCCGTCCTTCTCCTTCACCGGCACGTGCTTCTGGAGCCGCTCCTTGAGGCGGATGCGGCGGAAGAACTCCTGGAGCAGCGCGTGGCCGTCGAGCGCCACCCCGCCCTGGAGCGTCAATTGGGGCTCCCGCTTCTTCTTCGGCCCCGCGAGCGTGAGCGTCCGGCGCAGCGCATCGGTGACCGCCTTCGACTCGCCGATCGACGCGCGCGTCGTGCCGCTGGTCTCGCGCGAGAGCTCGATCAGGCGCTCCAGCTCGGCCAGTCGGTCGCCCAGGCCGCCGGACACCGACGCCTGCTGCTCCGCTCCCACGAGCCGCTCCTGGACCCGGCTGTTCTCCTCCTTCAGGCCGCGCAGCTGCTCCTCGAGGCGGGCCGACTGGCCCGTGAGATCCTGCAGCCGGGATTGCATCGCCGTCGCCTCGTTCCGCGCGCCCTTCGAGACGTCCTGCTCCCGCTGGAGCAGCTCCTCGAGGCTCTGCAATTCGGAATGGGCCTGAGAGAGATCCTCGCGCGTTTTCGCCAGCTGCTCTTCGAGCTGCCGGGACACCTGCCGGAGCGCCTCGAGCTCCTGTTGCTCGGACTGGTGCTTCTCCTCGATCTGCTCCAGCTCGGTCGTGACGATGACCGTCTTCTCCCGCTGGGCTTCCCGCTCCTTCTCCAGGCGGTCCAGCTCGGCGCGGAGAGCCGCCCCTTCGAGACGGGCGCTCTCCAGGCCCGACGCCAGCTGCGTCGACTTCCCGCGCTCGGCGTCGTGTTCCTTCTCCAGGCGCTCCAGCTCGGCGCGCATGATCGCGGCTTCCGCCCTCGCGTCCTCGAGGGCGCGCCGCGCGGCTTCCAGCTCGACGCGCTCGTTTTCCAGTCCGGCGATGTCGCCGCGGACCCGGTCCAGCTCCTGCTGCAGATGGACGCGCTCGACCTCCACCCGGTCGGCGTCGGCGAGCCGCCGCATCAGGGCCGCCTCGCGCTCCTGGGCCTCGTCGTGCTTCGCCCGGTGAGCGGCGGCGTCCTGGGCGGCCGCGAGCGACTTGTTGCGCTCGGCCACCATCGCGCTCTCCAGAGCCGCAAGGGCCGTGCGGGCCTCGTCGAGCCCGGCCTGCCGCTCGCGGATCCCGGTCTCGCTCCCCTGCAGCCGCTCCCGGAGCTGGGCCGTCTCCCCGGCGTTCGACTGCGACTTCTGACGCTCCTCGTTCAGCGCCGCCTCGAGCGCCGCCAGACCCGAGCGCAGATGCTGGACCTCCTTGGTGAGCGGCCCGTTCTCGCCCCCGAGGCGCGCCGCCTCGGCGGCCGCCCGATGGTGGGCCAGCTGCTCCTCCTGAAGTTTCGCCTCGAGGTCCGCCGAGCGCGAGCGCAGCGAGCCGGTCTCCTTCGCCGCGTTCCGCACGAGCTCCTCGGCTTTGGCGAGCTCCGCGCGCAGCGCGTCCAGGTCCTTCGTCGTCCGCGCGGCCTCGACGCCCTTCGCCTGGAGCTTCAGCACCTGTTCGACCAGCTCCGTGCGGGCCCGCTCGGCCTCGCGGACCTTGGACTGCTCGTTCTGCAGGGACTTCTCCAGGTCGTCCAGGCGCTGCGCCGACGAGAGCGCCGCGCTTTGAAGCCGGGCGTTCTCGCGGTGGAACCCCTGGACTTCCCTCGTCGCGGCTTCGAGCCGAGGCTCGAGTTCGCGGACCCTCGCCGCCTTCTCGCGCTCCGCGGCCAGCTGCGCCTCGAGCCGCGCGTTTTCCACCCGGAGGCGCTCCAGCTCGCGGTCGATCGCCTGCGCGCGCTTCTTCACCTCCTCGACCTGGGCCTGCATCGAGGCGGTGCCTTCCTCGAACTTCTTGTGGAGGAGCTCCTCTTCCAGCTCGCTCTTCAGCTCCAGCTCGCGCTGCAGCGCCTCGACCTGCTCGACGAGCTCGTTCTTGTCGGCTTCGAGCAGCTGCGCGCGCGAGCGCGCCGCCTTGTGCTCCTTCATCAGGCGGTCGAGCTCCTTGCGCGACTCCTCCACGATGCGGGTCTTTTCCTCGGCCGTCTGGGTGCTGACGACCCGGTCGACCGCCTTGCGCATCAGGTCTTCCAGGCCCTTCTCGTCGAGGACTTTGACGTTCTTGAACCCCTTCTGCTCGAGGTCCTTGAGCGCCATCTTCTTGGTGCCCTGCTCCAGGGCGTTGCGGAGATCGAGACTCTTGCTGTCGTCGGTCATGGTCGGCTCTCAGTACGGACGGTCGGACAAGGTTGCTTGGAGGAAGTGACGGCCTCCCCCACCCCCGGGCTGTGCTTGAAGTTTAGCACGGGGATTTTCAGGCCGGGGGAGGAAAAGAGAAAATCGGCGCGGCCCGTCGACGGACCGCGCCGATCATGTGAATTCTAGAACGCTAGACTTTCGGGACCTTCGTCAGCTTGCCGTCTTCCAGTCCGCTGCGGTAGATCGCGTCCGTCACCGCCTCCACCTGGCAGGCATCGGCGAACGTCGGCACCGCATAGCCCTTGTCCGGCTGGCCCAGCAGCTGGAGGCCCAGGTTCAGGTACTGCCAGCGGAAATACTGCAGATAGCCGTTGATCAGGCCCGGGACCGTGTCGGTGTTGAAGTGGCCGCCGCCGCCCGGATCCGACAGATGGATGTGCGTCCAGCCGCGCTCGCGGTCGGGCACTTTCGTGCCGTCCGCCCGGGTGTGGGAGTAGAACTTGAGGTAGCCCTGGTCTTCGAGCTCCCACTGCACGCCGCCGCGGTTGCCGTGGATCGAGTTTTCGAAGAACGCCTTGTGCCCCGTCGAGGTGCGGTTCGACCGGAACGTGATCGAACAGCCGTTGTCGAAGTAGCCGATCGCCTCGAAGGCGTCGACCGCCTTGCCCTTGGCCTTCTTGTCGGAGCCGCGGACCATCTTCAAGTCCTCCCCATCGCCGTCGTAGACGCGCGTCTGGGAGGAGACTTCGACGACCTTCTTGCCGAGGATGAACTGGATGGCGTCGACCTGGTGGGCGCCGAGGTCCTCGATGACGCCGCCGAGGCCCTGCTCGGCGTGGAACCGGAAGTTCGTCCGGCCGCCGCGGCCCCAGTCCTGGAGAAACTCCGAGGTGCCCTCGAAATAGCCCGATTTGCCCAGGATGGATCCCTGCTGGATCAGGCGACGGGCCTCGAGCACCCCCGGGGCGCCCTGATAGCAGAACGTGACCATCGTCGGGACGCCCGCCTTCTTCGCGGCGGCGGCCATTTCCTGAGCGGTCTCGAGCGACGAGCTCAGAGGCTTCTCGCAGACCACCGCCTTCCCCGCCTTGAGCGCGGCAAGCGCCATGGGCGCGTGCTCCTTGTTCGGAGAGGTCACGATGACCAGATCCGCCTTTTTGAGTTCCTTCTCCCAGTCCGTCGACGTGCGAGCGTAGCCGTAGGCCGCCTGGGTGGTGGCCAGCTTGTCGGCGTTTCGTCCGGCGACGCAGTCCATGACGAACTCGATGCCGCGCGGGCGCAGCTGTTGATTCGCCTCGAGGATGCCGCGGGGATGGGCGATGCCGCCCATGAATCCCTGGCCGATCATCAGGACGTTGATCTTTTTCATGACGTCTTACCTCTTGGCCTTCTTCTTGGCGGGCTTGGCCTTGGCCTTCGGCTTCGCCTTGGCCTTCGACTTCGGCTTGGGCTTCGACTTCGGCTTGGGCTTGGCGTTCGCTGCCGCCTTCTTCGCCTTCTTTGGGGGCGTCGCCGGGGCCGTCGCGGGAGCCGCCTTCATGACGCCGTTGCCGTTCACCAGAACGTTGAGCTCGTCCGAGGCCTTCTTGCACGCGGCGGTCTTCGGCCACGCGCCGTCTTCAAAGCACAGATCGATCGTCCACCAGTCGTGCGGACAGCCGGAGTTGGCCGAGAGCTCGCTCAGGACCGGCGGAAAGTCGATCTTCGTGCCGGGGCTGCCGAAGACCTTGTGGGTGCTGGTCTTGTGTTCGTTAAGTTGCCCGTCGCAGTCGATGATCTGGATCGCGTTGATCTTGCCCCGGAGTTTCCTGGCCAGGTCCAGCATGCCGTCCTTTGAGGCCTCGACGGGACCCCCGCTGTGGCGCGACCCCGCCACCGCGCACATGTAGGCGTGGCAGGTGTCGTACATGGCGCCGAAGTTCTTCTCGCCGACCGCATTGACGAGGGTCACGATGTCCGAGGGGCGGTTGAAGACGAAGCCCGGCTCGAATTCCCAGGTGACCAGGATGCCCATGTCCGCGGCCATCCTGCAGACCTGCTGCCAGGACTTGACGACGTTGTCCATCGCCCGGCTCTTGTCGTAGGTGTTGAGGAGGTCCGGCTCCTGGACCGTGTCGACCCGGAAGAGCGTGATGCCGAGGTCCCGGGTGAACTCGAGATTCTTGCGGACCATCGACAGATAGTGGGCCCCGCCGTCGGTGGCGTCCGCGAGGTGCGATTCGTGTCCCGGGTAATTCCACATGTCGGTGGCGATTCCGGAGAAGACCAGGCCGCTGTCCTCCACGAGGGACTTCAGGGCTTTCCGGGATTCCAGGGTGGGATGGTTCTCGGGATTCGGATGCGAGAAGAACGCCCCGAGCTCCAGGCCGTCGAAGTTCAGCTTCTTGAGGCCGGTCACGACCTCGGGGAACGGGACCGGACTCTCCATGTACGGCCCGACACAGTACGCCCAGGTCCCGATCGAAATCCGCTTCTTGCCCATGCCGCCGTCCTCCTAAACCTCTCTAACTCGTTCCCGACCTAGCTCGTGGCCTTCTTGTGATCGCCGACGTTGGGATACTGCTTGTCCGCCCAGACCTCCGGGCCGTAATAGCGCAAGGTGACGAAGGGCTCGGTCCCGGTGTTCTCGAAGCTCACCCCCTGGACCGCCGCCTCGTGCGTGACGAACACCTCGTCCTGCGTCATCTGCCCGTAGCGGATCATGACCGGCGTG
>Ga0070731_10003385_pt1 | contig 14424 bp, 9 predicted proteins | sample Coa_R1_2_FD_66448 | JGI IMG/M metagenome (GOLD analysis project Ga0070731, IMG submission 66448) | Surface soil microbial communities from Centralia Pennsylvania, which are recovering from an underground coalmine fire - Coalmine... | ecosystem: Environmental > Terrestrial > Soil > Unclassified ... | reverse complement strand
AAGCCGTTCGAGCACGATGCCCCCAGCGGGATTCGAACCCGCGCTACGGCCTTGAAAGGGCCGCGACCTGGACCGCTAGTCGATGGGGGCCTAGAGCCAGGTTAGAGGAACATCGGGTTATAGGGATCGACCAAAGTCGGACAGGGGCCGCCGGGAAACCCTCACTGTCGATTAGCCGGAGTAACGCGCGAAACGCTATTCGCGTTCCCGCATCGCGTCGAACAGAGCATCTATCTGCTCGGCCTCGGGAGACGCTGCCGACCCGGCAGCCGGTGGCGACCAGGGAATGTCATCTGGATCAGGTTCGTAGTCGAGTTGCTCAAGCCGACGCATGTAGGCGAAGTCGTCGATAACGGCGCTCGGATCCAAGCCGAACTCTTCAGCCACCGCGGAGATTTGCGATATCTCGTGCTCCAAGGTGCCCGAGTCCGTTGCCTCATCGATGATCGCCTCCGCCTCTGCCGGAGCCCATTCCAAGAACTCATCTCGAAGAGCGTCGAACTCGTCATCGGACACCATCTCGGGAAGAGTGCTCCTGAATCCGATCACGCGTCCGTAATCGTCGGCGTTCGACTGCGAGAACATAAACCAGCGTTTGGCGCTTGATTGGAGAAGTTCGAGCTCATCACGCAACGCGGGCACGCGAACGACCGCCTGAAGTAATCGAAGCGTCGCGTCCTTGTCACCGCGGCTTTCGTCCCAGGATCTAGCCACTTCGCGTGCGGTCTCCCGGACAAAGCTGAGGGTCGTTGTATCTTCTGCGTCCAACAGACCGATGATGCGAGCGAGCCGGTCTTCCATAGGAATGTGCGCGTGACCGATCGAGACGTACGGTGTGCACGCCGGCGCACGGTACGTCCGTACACAGGCTGCAATTGCATCCTGTCTCAGAGTTGACAGTTTGATTGCAGAGGTACCGCCATCATCTGCTTCGGCCGCATACTCGAGTAGCAGCTGGACTTGATCCACGTACAAGGCCGACTCGAGCAACGCAAGGTACTCGTCGCGGCGAGCATTAAGGAAGTTCCGCAGGTAGTCGCGGATGGAAGGGTTGTGGAAGCTGACGAGGTGATCGAGGCCGGCGGGTTCGATCGCGCAGAAGTTCCCCTCAAGCTGCCGCAGGAGCTCGACGACGTCGTATGTGCCTCGCGCGGATCCGAGCCGCCGATCGAAGTATTCCGTCGCGGCAGCGTCCAGCTCTCGCAGAAGGACCCGGCGCGGAAGGCTAAGCATGAGGAGAAGAAGAGCCCGCGAGTGTGACGACAGTTGGTTCCGAAACGCGTGCGACCAGATCTCTGCGGGGTTGTCAAGGTTGCGGATGAAGAATTCGTAGAACGCATCGGCGTCGAGGCTGTCCTCGCGCGAGGCGAGCTTCGTCACTGCCTGAATCAAGCGGGGGTTGTAGTTCTTGTGGGCGATGATCGTGAGGTACCGCTTGTCCCTGAGTGCTCCGACGATCACGGCTGTCTCGATGTCGGAGAAGTAGAGATGGTTGTAAAGGATCCGAGCGCGGTCGAGTCGCGTGTAGTCCTCGAGATCGATGATCAGCTTCGAGAAGTCCTCGTTGACGCGTCTCAGCTTTTCGTACTCGGTGGTCGCCTGCTGCAGGATGTATTCCCTGGTTGTGAGAATGAAGCGCTTCGATGGGCGTCGCGCGACAGCCGCCATGAACTCAATTAGCCGTGCCTCTTCGTTCTTCTCGAACTTCTCGCGAAACGACGTCTGCCCCAGGAAATCGTCGTAGTAGAAGACTTGCTTCGCCTCACTGTCGAATACCCTCCACGCTTCCTCGACATCGCCAGAGATGACAATCGGCTCATATCCGTTCGAGATGTGCGCTGCAACAAGGACATCACCGAGCATCGTCTTGCCGATCCCTGGAATACCTGCGACCACGCAGACGCGATGCTTCTCGAGGATGTCCATTGCTTCAGTGAAGCTCACGTTTTGGACGTAGAGGGGAAGCCCTTGTTGAAGGACCTCTGCGAATTCGCGAGAGCGTGAGTAGACGTCGCTATTGACAATTGCCTGCAGCACCGTGGTGCTGGCAAGCCAAAGCTTGAGGTGTTGGCGCTCCACCCGATCATGCTTGCTGAGAAGATTGTTGAGATCTTCCAGACCGAGAACGTCTTGCTCGTCGCGGATGAAAGGATCTAGCGCTTCGAGGATCGCGGCTTTCCTATCCCCAGTCATCGGAACAGACGTAGCGAGGACGTATCGCTCCGGCGAAAGGGCCTCGATCTTTGGTCGTTCGCGATCCGTCAGTTCCTTTAAGAGCTTGCGGAACCCGCTCCTCCGCCAGTGCTTGCACTGAATGATCGTCACACCGTCGTCTGCACGTGCATATCTGAGATCGATGCCGCGATCCCGTCCGGCCGCAAAGGACTCGAGCCGGACCGACCAGTCGGCCTGCAGCAAGTCACGAACCAGCAGTTCGAACTCAAAGTACGAGAGATTGTGGAAGTCGTAGGCGGGTCCCATGCGTCCAGCCTTATCGGCTGTCGAGCGCGCGCTGAAGCCGCCACGACTTCTGCTCAGCTCCCGCTTCTTTCAGGTCGCGCGCAGCCATCGCGATCAGACCACGAAGCCGGCCGATCTCTTTTCGAAGCTCTTCTGCTTCCCGCTCCATCCCTGCCCATTGGCGCGCCAGCGCGTGTCCGGGCTGGTACTCACGGAGGAAGCGGTGATAGATGCGCTCACCGGGGTCATAGCCGCGCGCCTTCAGTTCTTCCTCCTGGTCGTGCAGATGCATGAGGACGATCTCGGGCTCTGCTGCGGCGAACGCTCGGGCGATCACCTCTGCTGCTTGTGGCGGTAGGTGGATCTGTCCGAAGCGGTCGACGAAGGCGTGGCCGTGTAGGCGGAGTGGGTCCGTGTCGATGCCGCAGCGGTCGAGGAGGCGCTGGAGAGCAGAACGGGAGATCGTCATCCCATCCCCCATGAGGCAGGCGTCGTCTTCGCCGGTGGATTCCAAGATCGCCTCGACCGCTGTGGCTATGGCTTTGTCGTTGAACTCGGCAGCGGTCTTCTTGAGCTGCTCGTGGCGCTGCTCATCCTTGAGGTAGGCCTGCCGTTCGCCCCAAGCAATCACGAGCTGGCGTGTGTGCACGTATTCGGTGAGCCCTGGGTGTGGGCCATCCTCGTACTCGACCTTGACCCTGCCACCACGACCGACGACCTCGAGGAGCTTCACCTTCAAGAACGGCTCGCCCACCGTCCGCTTCTCACGGAAGGCATACCGGTGCCCGATCACCAGGGACGCGCTGTCCACGACTCAGGACCTACCACTCCGAGCAGGAGCTCTCAATACCATTTGGCATGTCTCCGGTCGGACGGCGAAGATGGGGACATGGCCGACGCGGTCATCGAGAACCCGATCCTGAACTCGCCCTTCCGGGAGCCCTCCCGCCACTGGCGGTTCGGCGACACCGGGATCACCAACGAGATTGTCGATGAGCGTCGGGTGAGCTCGTACTTCATGCCGATCCCGGCCTCGAAGGTGCGGGGCCGGCAGCTCGAGCTCGAGACGCAGTGGACGCGCGACCGGATCGAGGAGAACCGGCTGATCAACCAGATCCGCGAGCGGGTCGCCCAGTGGCGCTCGCTCCACTATCCCGGTGTCACTCCGACGACCCGTCGACTCCTCCAATACTGGACGGACGAGAGCCGCGAGCGCCCGCTGTTCTTCTGCCAAATCGAAGCCCTCGAGACGACGATCTACCTGGCTGAGTGCGCGGACAAGCAGGGAGACGTGTGGGTCGGCAACGAGCTGCGCCGGCTGGCGGAGGATCAGAACCCGGGTCTGTACCGGATGGCGTTCAAGATGGCCACCGGCACCGGCAAGACCGTCGTGATGGCGATGGTGATCGCCTGGCAGACGCTTAACAAGCAGGCGAACCCGCGCGACGCCCGCTTCTCCGATGCCTTCCTAATCGTCACGCCTGGGATCACGATCCGCGATCGGCTGCGCGTGCTGCTCCCAGCAGATCCCGACAACTTCTATCGAGCTCGCGACATCGTCTCGGCGGAGGAGCTTGAACGACTCCACCAAGCGCGCATCGTCATCACCAACTTCCACACACTTCAGCTCCGGGAAGCACAGATCGCCTCCAAGACAACGAAAGAGATCCTCACGCGCGGAGGTGAGAGCCCGTTCGTCGAGACGCCCGACCAGATGGTCCGTCGCGTGTGCCGAGGCCTAGGGACAAAGCGACAAATCATCGTCATCAACGACGAGGCCCACCACTGCTACACGCACCGCGTCGGAGGCGAAGAGACCCCCGAGGCGCTCAAGGGTGAAGAGCGGCGGGAGGCAGAACAGCGTGACCGCGACGCACGGGTATGGGCAACCGGTCTCCAGGCGGTTGCGCGAAAGCTCGGCGTCAAGGTTGTGTATGACCTCTCCGCCACCCCGTTCTTCCTTCGCGGCTCCGGCTGGCCCGAAGGAACCCTCTTTGGCTGGGTTGTGAGCGACTTCTCGCTGATCGATGCAATCGAGTCCGGGGTCGTGAAGATCCCGCGCGTTCCGGTTGCCGATGACACGGTCGACAAGGCCGGGCCGACGTTCCGGACACTGTGGCCGAGAATCCGCGCCGACCTTCCGAAGAAGACTGCGCGGACAGCTACCCGCACGGCGCCACCGCACTTACCGGCCGAACTCCAAGCAGCTCTGCATGCGCTCTATGGCAACTACGAGAAGGCGTACGCGCAATGGGCGGAGTGGGACCGCGAGCACCCAGGTCAATCGACTCCACCGGTGTTCATTGTCGTCTGCAACAACACGAGTGTCTCGAAACTCGTCTACGACTACGTCGCCGGTTGGGAAAAGAGCCTTGATGACGAGGCGACCGTGGTCGTCCCTGGCGAACTGCCGCTGCTCTCGAATGAGCTGGACGGACGCTTCCTCGACCGGCCTCGCACGATCCTGATCGATTCCGCTCAGCTCGAGTCAGGAGAGGCGATGAGCGCGGATTTCAAGGCGGTCGCTAAGGCTGAGATTGAAGAGTTCAAGCGCGAGTACCGCACGCGCTATCCCGGGCGAGATGCAGAGGACCTCACCGACGAAGACCTCCTACGCGAGGTTATGAACACGGTCGGAAAGCAGGGACGCCTCGGAGAACACGTCCGCTGCGTTGTCTCCGTCTCGATGCTGACTGAAGGATGGGATGCGAACACCGTGACTCACATCCTCGGTGTCCGCGCCTTCGGCACGCAGCTCCTTTGCGAGCAGGTCGTGGGGCGAGGACTTCGTCGAACGAGCTACGCGCCGGGCGACGACGGGCTGCTCGAGCCTGAGTACGCCGAGGTGTACGGCGTCCCCTTCAGTTTCATCCCTACCTCTGGCTCCACAAGCACACCGAGGGCTACTCCGATCATGACGCGTGTGCGTGCGCTTCCCGAGCGCCGGGCCTGCGAGATCCGCTTTCCGCGCATCGTTGGCTACCGGTACGAGTTCGACGGAGAGCGTATTGGCTGGACATTTACCGGCGAGCACAAGCTCGTCCTGTCAACCCAGGACGTTCCAACAGAAACCGAGGTGGCTGGCATCGTCGGCGAACACGACGTCCACGACCTTGCCGGCCTCAAGGCGAAGCGGGAACAGCAGATAATCTACGCACTCGCGCGGGAAGTCGGAAGCCGTTACTTCCCGGATCGGCCCTGGCTCTTTCCCCAGCTCCTCGAGGCAACTCGCGAGTGGCTGCACACGTGCCTTGTGCTGCATGATCGTGTCTTCCCGCAGCTCCTTCTTCTGCATGAGAAGGCGAGCGGCGCGGTCGAGCGCATCGGTCGCGCAATCCTCTCCGCGGAGCGTGGAGCACCTCGCCTGGTCGCGATCCCAGATCCCGCCGACCCTGAAGGCTCCACCGCAAGCGTCGACTTCGACACGGCCAAGCCGGTCATGGTCACAGCCGCCGGCAAGTGCCACGTCGAGTACATCCCTGCCGACTCGAACTGGGAGCACGTCCTTGCCAGCCGACTGGAAGGGATGCCTGAGGTGCATGCCTACGTGAAGAACCAAGGACTTCGGTTCACGATTCCCTACACATTCGACGCGGAGTCGCGAACCTACATCCCAGATTTCATCGTCAGGGTTGACGATGGCCATGGCGCTGACGATCTACTCAACCTCCTGATCGAGGTCACCGGACAGGTTCGTCCAGACAAGATTGAACGGGTCGCCGTGGCACGCGAACAGTGGATCCCAGGCGTCAACGCGCTCGGCCGCTTCGGCCGTTGGGACTTCCTCGAGATCACCGACCCCTGGAATGCAGAAACCGACATCCGCACGCGTCTCATCTCTCTCCTGGAGCTCAGCGCATGAGTCCACGCAAGTCGACCAAGGCTGGCCCGACTCCCGTCGAGGCGCTTCGCCACAAGGACCGGCGTACGAACATCCCCACCAACGAGCTGCGCGGCATGCTCGCCGACGACGAACGCGCCCCCCAGACGATGCTCTACCCGCGAGACCCAAGCCTGGATCCACAACTGGTCTGGCAAGGGAAAGACCAGCAAGACGCCGAACCGCTTGAGGTCCCGGTCGTGCCGATCTACATCCAGGAGAAGATCCAGCCGCGTGCGATCATCGAGAACCTCCGGGAGACCGCGACCGCCGGCGAGCAGGAACCCGAACTCACCCTCTTTGACGACTTCAACGGCATCGTCTTCGAAGAACTCGTCGACTTCTACCACCACGACCAGAACTGGTCGAACCGGCTCATCCTGGGCGACTCACTGCTCGTCATGACAAGCCTCGCGGAGAAGGAGAACTTGAAAGGGAAGGTTCAAACGATCTACCTCGACCCTCCCTACGGCATCAAGTTCGGCTCGAACTGGCAGGTATCGACCCGTAAGCGGGAGGTCTCGGACGGCAAGATCGAAGACGCAACGCGACAGCCCGAGCAGATTCGTGCATTCCGAGACACGTGGGAGCTCGGCATTCACTCGTACCTCACCTACCTCCGCGACCGATTAGCTGTAGCGCGAGACCTCTTGAACGACACTGGCTCCGTTTTCGTCCAGATCGGTGACGAGAACGTGCACCTTGTGCGTTCGGTCCTTGACGAAGTCTTTGGTAGTGAGAACTTCGTTTCCCTCATCACCTTTCGGAAGACGAGCGGCGCTACAGGCGAATACCTCCCCGGAACGAACGATTACCTCGCTTGGTATGCCAAGAACCGAGACGCAATGAAGTACCGGCGGGTGTTTCGGCCGAAGGAACTTGGAGGCGACGGCGCGGGCGCCTACTCCATGATTGAGCTCGCGGACGGTACGCGGAGACGGATGACACCGGAAGAGCGGCGGAATCCTGAGCTTCTACCACCTGACTCCCGACCGTTCCGCCTCGACAACCTAACGAGCCAGAGCGCTGGTCGTGAGAAAGGTGTGGGGGCCGCATCGTGGTTCCCAGTGTCGCTCGATGGTCACGAATACCGGCCGTCAATGCAATCCCGCTGGAAGACGAACGAATCGGGAATGGAACGGCTACGAGCCGCGCGGCGCCTCGGCGTCGCTGGCAATACCCTCTCGTACGTTCGGTACATCGACGACTTCTCAGCGTTCCCTTTAACAAACGCTTGGGATGACACCGGCATCGCCGGCTACGGCGAGCCGAAGACGTACGTCGTGCAAACCAACCTCAAGGTCATCGAGCGATGCATTCTCATGACCTCAGATGCAGGCGATCTCGTGCTTGACCCCACGTGTGGTAGTGCTTCAACCGCAGTCGTAGCCGAGAAGTGGGGTCGGCGCTGGATCACCATCGACACGTCACGTGTCGCGCTCGCGCTCGCGCGGACGCGACTCATGGCCTACCGCTTTCCTTGGTATGAGCTAAAGGACCCCGCTGACGTGCGGCATGGATTCGTCTGCCGTACGGTGCCACGCGTGACGCTGAAGTCAATCGCCCAAAACCCTGACATTCACGAGGGGATGAACCGAGATGATCTCGAGCTCGCGGTGCAAAAACATGCGGAGCAAGAGACGCTGTATGACCAGCCACGAGAGGACCGCAAGAAGGTCCGTGTTACGGGCCCCTTCACCGTGGAGAGCCTTTCGCCGCACCGCATGCTCGCTCCGACAGATGACGCCGAGCGCCAGACCGAATCAGGTGCAGACTTCGTTCCAACGATCCTCGAGAACCTTCGTAAGGCTGGCGTACAGAACACCGTCAGACAGGAGCACCTGAGCTTCGAGTGGCTTGAGCCCTATCCCGGGACCTGGGTCCACGCGCGAGGTGTCTTCGCCGACGTCGAAGGCATGGAGCGGAGCGTCGCAGTCAGCGTCGGACCGGAATACGGCACAGTTGATGCCGATCAGGTCCGCGAAGCAGCAAAGGAAGCAAGCCGCGGAACCGGCGCCGATCTCCTGCTCGTCTGTGCCTTCGCCTTTGATGCGACGGCTGGCGACACGGCTAAAGAGTTCGCGCCATCAGCCGCCTCAAGCTGGGCAGTTGGGGCTGAAGAACGGAAGCTCGGACGGCTCCGAGTGCTTCTCGTGCGCATGAACCCCGATCTCGCGATGGGAGGAGAGCTGCTGAAGAAGACCGGCGCCGGGAATCTCTTCATGGTCTTCGGAGAGCCGGACGTCGAGATCCGCCACGCTGATGATCAAATACAGGTCGCAATTCGTGGGGTGGATGTCTACGACCCGACCACCGGCCAGGTGCGATCGAGCTCGACGGACGACATCGCCTGCTGGTTCGTGGACACGAACTACAACGAGGAGAGCTTCTTCGTTCGCGAGGCTTACTTGACTGGTGCAGGAGACCCATATGGTTCTCTCCGGAAGGCTTTGCGTGCCGACATCGATGAATCAGCATGGGCAAGTCTGTACACGACCGAGAGCCGCTCATTCGCTCCGCCTGAGACGGGGAAGATTGCGGTCAAGGTGATTAACCATTACGGGGATGAAGTGATGAAGGTCTACTCCGTGGCAGCCGAGCGCAGTCCTTCCCAGTGACGTGGGTGCGGTGTCTTCTCGCCGCGGCGGATGAGGGACACGTAGCGGAGGGATAGTCCGGTTGCGCGTTGGAGCCGGCTCAGAGGGACGCCTTGGATGAGCGGAAGGATCTCTCGGTCGAACGCGGATAGGTCGGTGAGCTTCCCAAAGCGCTGATCCCACTCACGAACTTCCCTCTTTCGCTCGACGTTCGAAGCCGCGCGGCGATGGCCAGCTGCGTCGCCGTGTGTCGGATCGTCACCGTCTTGCTTCTTCTGCTCGATCGCGTCGAGCCCTGATCCGTGGAATGCCTCTTCGTATTGCTCCCGCTGGTAGTGCGGGAGGCAGTCGTCGCAGTAAACGCGGCTGCGGCGCGGGACGGGCGCTCCGCACCGCTTACAGGCCGGCGGCTCGTCGCCAATCGACGTGGGCAATCGGACGACGCGCGCCTTTGACGGTCTGGGACGTCGCTGGCGCCGGCCGCGCGTGATTGGCGTCGAGATCTCGCGGATGCGGGAGCCTGGGGTGCTTGCAAGTAGAGCCGCGATCTCTTCGACGGTGGGGGCGATCAATTGGCCCCATTGGTCGGCTGTCTGGCTGAGCTCGCTACAGAGAGGCGGAAGGATGCGACAGATGCCGCGTGGAGTCTCCGCGAAGTCACGCCGTGTGAACTTCCGTGTCCGGAGTAGATCGAGGACGAATGAATCGACATCTGGACGGGCGGTCTCCATCATGTCGAGGACGAATGAGTCGCGGGTGCGGTAGTCGAGATGGACAATGCCGAGGCCGGGGTGAAGGCCGACGGTCAGGCAGGCGATACGGGTTTCGGCTTCGAGGAGGGCGTAGAGGTAGTTGAGGAGTGCGTTCGCGGGATTGACTGCCAGCCGTGGAGCTGTTGTGAGCGGCGATCCTCGCTGTCCGAAGCGAAGCCAGTGTTCGGGAACGAGCTTGGCATCCCCTCGGGTGAAGTGAGTTGCGATGTTTGCCCATGCTGCCCAGTAGGTGATTGCAGCGTCTCGTTCGGAGAGGACGAGGCCTTCGAGCGACTGAGCCGTGTCTAGTCCTTCGCCGCAGGAGTCGAGTGCTGCGAGCTGAGCGGGGCTCGGGTCGAGCCGGCGGAGCACGCGTTGCTGACCGGAGATCTTCTGTCTAAGGAGTGCCCAGGCGATAGTTACCCCGACTCCGTTAAACGGAGCGAGCGACTGAAGCCGATGGAGCCGAGCATCAGCTGTCCCGCCTGTTGAGGTGAGAAGGACGCTCCCATCTCGATCGACCTGGAGCAGCGGTATCCCAAGGTCGTTGAGCCAGCGAGCTGCCTCCAGCGTGACGAAACCTTCCCGACCGATCACGATCACTCGCGAAAGCCCATGGCTTGCCCGCGCGAACTGTCGTCGTTGACGGTGGCGGGCGATTCCATCCTCGATCACAAGATGGCCGCGCTGGACGTAGATCTTGACGCCGTAGCCGCGAGCGACCGCAACACGGCCGCGTGCGAGAGGAAGTGCGAGTGGTGTTGTACTTTGCTTGCGCATCCGGAAGCTTCCTTTCCGTGTGCCACGCCCCCGGGTCGCGCTAACGGCCGCGGGGGCTTCGTTTGCAATCTGGTCAGATCTTGTGCTTCGAGCGCTTCCCGGTCTTGGCGTCTTGCTGTTCGGCTTGAAGTTGGAGTAGACGCCGTAGCTGGGGCCGCTCTGAGGCAGGCGCGATCTGAATCCGGCGCTTTCTCTCGGCTTCGGGCAGGGCTGCGAGCTGCTCGAGGTCGGGCGCGAGCGCTGTCATGCCGTCGAGTGCCGTTTGGATCGTGTCGAGGTTCTCGGCGTAGCCGCTGCGAAGGGCGGCAACGAGTGCGGGCACGAGCATGCAGTAGAACTCGGGATCGGCCTGGTTGATGTTCTTGGCCGCTGCTAGACCGGCAGCGCGCGGCCCGAGCATGGCTTCGGCGAACAGCGCGATCAGCGGAAGTCCGTGTACGAACGCTCTTGCGAACTGACGGGCTCGCCGAAGCTCGACATCCGTCGATGTCTCTGCGGCCTTGATCAGCACGGGCAGGGAGATGATCGATCGCAGGTCTGCAAGTTCCTCAGGCTTGCCGTCCAACCATCGATAGGGGGCTGGACCACGCCGACCTGCTGAGATCCCCATAGCCCGCTCGGCGAGCTTCGCGTCTGCGAGTCGCTCATCGAGGTCGTAGCCCATGAACAGCCGGGCGAGGAACGAGATCCCGTGTGCGCGTTCCGCACGTCGCATGCGGATCGTCCGCGGCGTTGGGCGATTGCCGTGGACGCCGGCCGCCCGGTAGGCAAGTGCATCGAGTGCCGTTTCAGGCGTGACCGGCTCGCCCGCTGGGTCGGCGCGCCTCGCCTCCTCAGCGAGTGCGTCCTCGACCCGGTTCCGCATCCCTACCAGGACCGTGCCGATCGCCTCGCGGACGCCCTGCTCGTCAACGGGGAAGCCATCGACCCAAAGAGCGACGCGTACTGCCTCGAGATCCTTGGTCGCCTCGCGATACCGGCACAGCGCAAGCAGCTGCTCCTCGGCTCCTGCGGGATAGAGCCACCGTGGTGCCTTTCCGTCACTGCCAACGCGCTCCGGCCTGGGCATGAGCCCTCGGTAACGCCAGTCCTCGAGCCGCCTCTGGCTGATCTCAAAGCCGGCGGCCCAAGCCCGCTCCTGAAGCTGCTGCGTGGTCAGCCGTTCTTCCACGGCCCGAAGACTACCACAGTACTCCCATTTAGACATAGTCAAATTCAACGACTTGGACCGACTCCCACTGAGGCGCCCCGAAAGCCGCAACTTCGCACTATCCTCGCCAAATTCCCTTAAAAGTCGGCCTTCACTGCCCGCCCGGACCTGCTAAAAGAGGACCCTTCGAAATGTCCGACGGTCGAGCTATATATCCCGTTTTCAACTCGTCACCAGATGTGGATCGGACCCTGACGGCCGCATCTGCAGACCTTGGGACGGCTCTAGGGCTCGTCCGCGTCCTGACGCTCCTTCCGCTCTTTGACCCAGCCCTCAGCGAGGTCGAAGCTCTCCTCGCCCGCAGCTGGGAGGCACTTCGCGAGGCGCGACGCCTCATGAACGAGGAGCGATCGCTGGCCGAGGCTCACGAGAACCGTGGGGTTGCCTGATGAGCCGGATGCCTTTCCTCAGCGGCGGCCGGCTGTACGAGGTCGAAGTGACGAACCCTGAAGACAAGAGCAAGATCGCTCGCTTCTGGGGCTACGCCGTCAACCACTTCCGCGCAACCGGCGATCCCTCGCGGCTCGAGCCCTACGAGGGGCAGACATACGAAGGGCTTCTCTACGACACCGACCCGGACGTCATCGAGGACTTCCTGTTCGACACGGACTTCGACTTCCAGGAGCTCTACGAGCCGTGAGCGCGGAAGCGATGGACGATCGGTTCGAGCTTAGGCTCGAGGAACGCCTTCGAGAGCTCGGAACTCTCACGCCCCATTGCACTTGGCCTGGCTGCGGCGAGACATCGCCGTTCGCTCTCACCGGAGTACACCCGGACATCCGTTGCTACGAGCACCATGGGGAGCTCGCCGGCCGATTGTGGCTTGAGGCGCACCATCCCGCCGGTCGACACAACGACCCGTCCACGGCTCCGGTTCCCGGTAACGAACACCGCGTTCTGAGTGAGCGCCAACTCCTTTGGCCGCAAGAGACGCTGCGTAATCCAGACGGAAGCCCACTCCTTCGCGCCGCCGCCTGGATTCGTGGCTGGCTAGACATCCTGTGGCTCATCCTCGTTCGCGGCGTGGGCTGGATCCCGGTCTTCCTCGAGGAGCTGGATGCATGGCTCCGCGAGCAATTCGGACCGCGGTGGTGGGACGAGTTCTCGTCCTGGCGCGGTGACGACTGACACGGCTCGCGAGCTCGAGGTCGCGGTCCGTGCTTGGGCAGTCCCCGGCTATATGCGTCGCCCCGGTCGACACCGCTCAACACGGTCGCGCCGCGATCTGGGGCCGTCCGAGTGGGTGTTGGTCTTCGACACCGAGACGACGGTAGATCTGAGCCTGCGCCTGCGGGTGGGCTGCTATCAGCTTCGTCGCAACGGTCGTGTCCGCGAGAAGGGGCTCTTCGTCGATCCGGATGAATTGACGGATCGGGATAGGGGTGTCATTCGGCGTTACGCGGAGGATCACGGGCTCCGCGTCCGTACATGCTCCGAGTTCGTGGACGGAGTGTTCTTCCCGTATGCGTACACGCGGCGGGCGTTGGTTGTTGGTTTCAATCTTCCGTTTGATCTGCCACGTCTCGCGATCGGTCATGGGCCGGCGAAGGATGCGACTGGGATCATGCGCGGTGGTTTCTCGCTCGTGCTTTCGCACGATCGCAAGTGGCCACATATCCAGATCAAGAAGGCAGGCCCGCACTCGACGTTCATTCGATTCACCGTCCCTATCGGGCGAAGCGCTGAGCAGCGAAACCGAGAACGCGGCGGAGATCTCGACCAACACCGCGGCTACTTCGTCGACGTCAGCCAGGTCGCTGGCCCGCTGCTCGGGAGGCGATACAGCCTTAAGCGGCTTGCCGAGCTGCTCGGCACAACACACCGCAAACTCGACGATGCTCGACACGGCTCCACGATCACCCGCATGTACCTGCGCTACCTAGAACGGGACGTCCTCGTAACGTGGGAATGCTTCGAGCAGCTGCGGGAACGCTACGCCACGCTTAGGCTGATGCAAACGCCGCTATACCGCGTCTACAGCGAGGCAAGCCTCGGCAAGGCTCTCCTCACAGAAGCGGGCCTGACGCCGTGGCGGGAGCTGCAGCCGGATGTCCCCGACGCGATCGTGGCTGCGATCATGGAGTCCTACTACGGAGGCCGGAGCGAATGTCGTATTCGGCGTAGTCCGAGGCGTGGGATTTATGTCGATTTCACCTCCGAGTACCCGACCAGCTTCGTACTCCAAGGCCTCGGTGCCTACCTCGTCTCAACCGGGATCGAGTGCGAGGAGGAAGAACCGGAGTTGGCCCAGCGAATGCTCGACGGGCTCACAGCCGAAGACGTGCTCCGGGCAGAGACTTGGCGAGGTCTGAACGCGCTCGTGTTGGTCGACCCCGACGGAGCGAAGCTTCCAACGCGCGCCCGGTACCGCGACCGCAGAAGAGGGATCGGGCCGCGCGGCAGCTTCAACCTCGGGATGGCCCATCGTCGGGGCGGAGGGCCCCAGTGGTACACGCTTGCCGACTGCTGCGCATCCAAAGTGGAAACGGGGCGGGCCCCACGGCTCCTACGTGTCATCCGCTTTCGACCGGTAGCGAAACCACAGAGAGGATTGCGACCAGTGGATCTCGCCGGCGACCCCCGCTACCGGGTCGATCTCCACAAGGAGGACTTGATCAGGCGACTCGTCGAGCTACGGGCCACCATACAACGCGACCAGCACGCGGCTGACGAACGCGGCGATGCAGACGAGGCCCAATGGCTCGAAGGCATCCAGAAGGCCTTCAAGGTGCAGGCAAACGGGAT
>Ga0070731_10003384_pt1 | contig 14432 bp, 9 predicted proteins | sample Coa_R1_2_FD_66448 | JGI IMG/M metagenome (GOLD analysis project Ga0070731, IMG submission 66448) | Surface soil microbial communities from Centralia Pennsylvania, which are recovering from an underground coalmine fire - Coalmine... | ecosystem: Environmental > Terrestrial > Soil > Unclassified ... | reverse complement strand
AGTTCCGTTCGGTTCACATCACGGTCTCCCATGCCTTGACGCGTACCTTCCCGACGGTCGTAGCGTTGCTCCTCGGCCATAAAAACGCTGGGGTTTTCGCGGAATTCATTCTGCAGCTGCTGATGCTCGGCCAGGAACTGCTGGAACGCCGGATGGCTCGCCACCCATTTGTTGTCGTTGATCAGCGAAGGATTCTTCCGCAGCTGCTCGGCGACTTCCGGGTGTTTGTCTAGGAACTCATCCAAGTCCACCAATTGCGAATGAAGGCCCTGGCGATCCTGTCGCGCGTCGAAGCGGTCATCCGCCCTCATGAAAGCCTGGGGGTTTTCCCGGATTTCCTGCGCGATTCGCTGATGGGTTGACAGAAATTGTTGCAAGGCCGGATGGCTTTGCAGGAAGTTCTGGTTCTCCAGTAGCGTTGGATCCTTCCGTACCTGCTCGCCAATCTCCGGATGACTATCGAGGAAGCTGTTCATGTCGGACAATTGCAGCTGCGTCACGTCGGAATCACGGTTCTGTGGGATCGTGCTCTGCGATTGTGCTCCCGCAGGCGCTGCCCATATGAAGGTGGAGAGCGCCAAGGTAGCCAGTCCAAATCGGGTTGTAGACAAACCTGTGCGTTTCATAGTGAAGGTTAGATGCCTCCCGGCCAATTTGTTTGGCACCCGGAGATGGTGCACGCGGGAGGCCACGGTCGCCTGCTCGACAATCGATGCGGTTTCAACCGTTTGGATAGGATTAGGGGAGATCCCGTAGCCTGAATTTTTCTTCGAGGTTCGGCGCGATCGGTAAAAAGGAATTACAAGGAATCCCCTAGGGGATTTGCCTAGCGTCATCCCGAGCGGAGCAGTTTTTCATGCGGAGCGAGGGATCTCCCAATTTCCGACTTTGACCCGGGGCTGTTCGTTAACGTAGGGACAGCTCGCAGCGAAGTCTTCTATTGTTGTGCGCCGGCGGCTTCGGCCGGTTTCTGAAATAGCTTCGGATCGAGCGCCGGATTCACTTCGATTTTCTTGAACTCCGCCGTGCTGGTTTGCTGGCCGTTCTCCTTGTTCTCGTGCTTGTACGGCATGGTCAGACCTTCGGTGGTGCGCCAATCGGAAAGTTCGCTTTCGCCATCGAACTGTCCATCCCGGCCCATCCCTTTATATTGTTCGCGAAGAATGTAGCCTGATTTCGGATCGACATACCAGCGAACCCAGGGTACGGCACCGCCGATATCGAGAATTGCGGCCTCGACATCGCCGACTTTTTCTGTGCCAGCAGCGGTAAAGGAAAAGGATGGATCGTCGGCGTGTTGCGCGATGTAGACGAGATCGTGATGGATCTGCGCCTCCATCTCCGTTTTTTGGGCGGGAGGCATGCTGCGCGAGCCCATTCCGGGCACCGACATGAACGCCGCCTCAGGAGACGCCACAATCGTCAGCGTGCCTTGCGGAATTTGCATCTCGACATGCATGCTGTCGGGGAAAGCTAAATATACTTCGACCGACGACGGCGGCGCTCCGGAGTCGCTCTCAGCCATATTCACGTGCAAGGTCTTGATCGACTTTAATTTCGGCAGGCCACCCATTGCGGTAGCGACTTTCGCCGCGAGCGCCTTGCCTTCCGGATTCGAGGCGGTCGGCTTGGCTTCCTGTTTTTCGTCGGCAGGCGGTGGAATCGTGATGTCAATATCTTTCACCGCGCCCAGCGACGAGAGTGGCTTGTCGAACTCTTTCGTATTGCCTACCACCAATATCGCCAGTTGATCTTTGTGCAGGTATTTGGCTGCAACGCGGTTGACGTCGGCCGCCGTGACCTTCCTGATCTCGCCTTCATACTTGTCGAGCCAGTCCGCGGGATACCCGTAGTACTCATAAGTCATGCGCTCGCCAAGAATCTTGTCGGGCGAATCAAGGCGAAAGATGAACGCGTTGAGAATGGCATCCTTGGCGCGCTTGATCTCGTCCTCACTGATGGGTTGCTTGACAAGATTTGCGATGTCCTCGTCTGTGGCTCGAATCGCTTCAATGGTGCTCTGACTTTTCGTTCCGAGCGCAATCTGAATCATCCCCGGATGCCCAAAATTCGTGCCGATGCCGCCGCCAACGCCATAAGCTAACCCGCGCTTGGTGCGGATGTCGTTAAACAGGCGCGAAGAGAATCCTCCGCCAAACGCCTCGTTGAAGACGTTGATCGCATAGTAATCGGGATTGTCGCGCGTCGTTCCCAGCGCCACCATGCGGATGTTGCTCTGGTTCACATCTTCTTTTGGAATGAGATAGTAGCCGGGCTTGGCCGGAGAATACTTGATGTCATTCTTAGGAAGCGCCGGGCCTTTTGACCAGGATTCGAAAGCGGCGCGCAGCCGGGCTTCCATTGCTGTCGAGTCGAAATCGCCGCTGATACCGAGAATAATGTTGTTGGGGTGAACGTACTTGCCGTGCCATTCGATCAGATCTTGCCGGGTGATCGCCGCGACGGTTGCATATTCAGCCACGCGCGCATACGGATTGTCTGCGCCGTAGGCTAGCTTCGCGGCTTCGCGGTGCGCGATGTCACCAATTTCATCGTTGCGGCGCGAGATCGAATCGTCCTCGCCCTTTTGCGCGATCTCGATCTTATCCGCCCGGAATTCCGGATTGCGCATCACGTCGACAAATGCTTTGAAGACATCGTCGAGGTCGCCCTTCAGGCACGAGAAGCTGATGGTCGTTGAGTCGGGGCCGCCACCGGTTTCCACCTTGGCGGCACGGACTTCCAGGAAATCGTCGAGTTGGTCGCCGGTTTGCGTCTTCGTACCTCCCGTGCGCCAGACGTCCCCGTAGATGTCGACCAGCCCGACTTTGCTCGCGGGTTCGTTGACGGACCCACCGCGGATCCGCGCGCTGCCGTCGATCAGGGGAAGTTCATGGTCTTCCTGCAGAAAGATGACCATGCCGTTCGGGAGTTGAATGCGCTTCGGTTGCCGCGGCTTGAAAGCGGGCAGTTGCGGAATTGGAACCTGCTTCCAGTTGTCCGCCTGGGCGCCGGCAGGAAACGCGGGGAGCAAAAATGCTGCCGCAATCGCAGTGAGCAAAAGGATGCGCTTCATTGTGCACCTCCCTGATCGGCAGAAGCGCCGGATGCTTGCCCGCCGCCCGGAGAAACTCCGGTGTTATCAATGATTCCCACAGTACGGTTTGTGTCCACGAAAACCTCATTGGCCACGCGGCGGATATCGGCCTTGGTGACTTGATCGATTCGATCGACGGAACGGAACAGTTCGCGCCAGTCCCCATAGCGCGTTTGGTAGGTGGCGAGTTGCGTGGCAAGCCCTTCGTTGTCGGCGAGTCCGCGAATCAGGTTCGCCTTGCTGCGGGTCTTGATCATCTTCAGTTCGTCGTCGGTAATATCTTCTTTCTTCAGACGATCAATCTCGGCGTGGATAGCGTCGGCCATCTCCTGCGGCTTGTGGCCGGGCAGAGGAAACGCGTAAAACGCAAACAAGTGCGGATATTTAACCCCGGGCAAGCCGCTGAATCCAGCGGAGTCGGAAGCGATCTTCTTGTCGCGCACCAACGCACGGTAGAGGCGTGACGTTCGGCCGGAAGACATCAGGTCGGCGATTGCATCAAAAACCGCGTCGTCTTTGCTGCGATAGTCCGGGCGGTGATAGCCCTCAATGTAGACGGGCTGCGTGGTCTCTTTTAAAACGACCCGGCGCTCGGAGTTTTGCGGAGGCTCGACGGTCGTAGTCTCGTCAGGCTGCGGATGATCGGGCAGGCGCGTGAAGTATCTTTCGAGGGTCGGCATCGCCTGCTCAGCCTTAATATCCCCGGCAACCGCGATGACCATGTTTGACGGCACGTAGTATTTGTCGAAGAAGTTTTGCGCGTCGGTTGCAGAGAAGTGGTTCAGATCCGACATCCAGCCCACGGTCGGGCGGTGGTAGGGATGCGCGGCAAAAGCTTCTTCGATGAACTGCTCGAGCAGCCTCCCAATCGGATTGCTGTCCGTGCGTAAACGGCGTTCTTCGATTACGACGTTGCGCTCTTTGTAGAACTCGCGCATCACCGGATGCAGGAAGCGCTCGGATTCCAGATAAGCCCAGAGCTCGAGCCGATTCTCGGGCAGCGAGTAGTGATATCCGGTTTCGTCGTAGCTGGTGAAGGCGTTCATATCTTCGCCGCCGTTCTGCTCGACGATCTTGCCGAATTCGTTGGGGACGACGTACTTGTCGGCTTCGGCGATGGCATCTTTCCATGCCTGATCCAGTTGTTTGAGCTTGGCTTCGTCGCGGCCGACGGTCTTGTCGCGCTCCGCTGTATACGCGGCGTAGGCGGCCTCAACTTTTTCGAGAGCCGGCTTCTCGGCGGCATAGTCGGTGGTGCCGATCTTGTCGGTTCCCTTGAACGCCATGTGCTCGAACATATGGGCAAGTCCGGTGTCGCGCATCGGATCCTGGGCGGAGCCGGCGTCCACCAGCGTAAAGAACGAAAAAACCGGAGCCTCGGGACGCTCGCATATCATCAAAGTCAGGCCGTTCGGAAGTTTCTTCACGGTCACTCGCTTTTCGAACGAGCCGACATCCTGCGCGAACGCTGCGCTCACCAGAAAAAGGAAGAGCACCGAAATCTTTCGAGTGCGTTTCATGGAACCTCCGGGAACTTTGTCAAACAACATAGATTTAGACGGGCCAGCGGGGCAGAAGTTTGAAAGTACGTGTCCGGGAGGGAGGTTGTCAAACGCTCCGGGCCGGACGAATCCTCGTTTTTGGGCACATTCCTGTATTTTGCTCTGGAATGTCTTTCAGGCACAATGACGAAGCGGAGATCATGTGACCGATTCCACCGTCGAAATCCAGGGCCGGGATCTGAAGCTGTCGAATCTGGAGAAGGTTCTTTATCCTGCCGCCGGCTTCACAAAGAAGGATGTCATCGACTACTACGTGCGGATCGCCCCGGCGATCCTGCCGCACCTCGAAGGGCGCGCGCTAACCCGCAAGCGCTATCCGGATGGGGTTGAGGGCGAGCCTTTCTTCGAAAAGAACGCTCCCATGCACAAGCCCGACTGGGTGAAAACTGCGGACATCTGGAGCGGCGCCGGACGGAAGACTGTCCATTACATTCTGGCCAATGATTTGCCGACCTTAGTCTGGCTGGCGAATCTGGCGGCGCTCGAACTGCATCCGTCGCTGGCACTCGCGAAAGATATCAAGTGCCCGACCGACATGGTCTTCGATCTGGACCCCGGGCCCCCGGCGAACATTGTGCAATGTTGCCAGGTCGCGATGTGGCTGCGGGAAATTTTCGAGCACTTCGGGCTGCAGAGTTTTCCCAAGACATCCGGATCAAAAGGAATGCAGCTTTACGTTCCGCTGAATACACCAACGACATTCGATGCGACGAAGCTGTTCTCGCACGCGCTGGCGCAGTTGCTCGAACACGACCATCCAGGAGAAGTTGTTTCGGATATGAAGAAACAGATCCGGACGGGAAAGGTATTCGTCGACTGGAGCCAGAATGACGAGCATAAGACCACGATCGCCGTGTACTCGCTCCGAGCCAGGGAACGCCCCACGGTGTCCACTCCGGTGACCTGGGACGAGGTAGAGCGCTCGCTTAAGAAGAAAGATGCGAAGCTGCTGGTATTCGAGGCCTCCCAGGCCATCTCGCGATTTGAGAAGCACGGAGATCTGTTTGAGCCCTTGCTCGAATTGAAGCAAAAGCTGCCAGACCTGAAGGCCGCGGCCCAGGCCGATCAGGCGCCAATTGAACTGGTCGCGCAGGCGGAAGAAACTGCTCCTCCCCGTAAATCAGCCCGCAGAGCCGTGAAGAGCAGCCGTACCCGCAAAAAACAGGGCCGGGTATAATCTCCGATCTGAAACGAATCGTCCCTGCGAACCATGCCGCAACTCTACTCAGGAACTTCGGGATGGGCGTATCCCAGCTGGAAGCCCGCTTTCTATCCGGAGAAGCTGGCCCAGAAGAAGTTTCTCGCTCATTACGCGACTCAACTCAATACCGTTGAAGTCAATTTCACTTTCCGGCAACTGGTAAAAGAGTCCACGATTCAAAACTGGATGCAGGACACGCCTGCGCACTTTCGCTTTGGAATCAAGGCGCATCAGGTCATCACGCACATCAAGCGACTGAAGGGGACGGAAGAGTTTGCTTCGCGATTTCTGGCAACGATCGAGCCGTTGGCGGCCGCCGGGAAGCTGGGTCCAGTGTTATTTCAGCTTCCGCCGAATCTGAAAGCGGATCCGGATTTGCTGAAAGATTTTCTGGCAGTGCTGCCGAGAACTGTTCCGGCGGCATTCGAGTTTCGCCACACCTCTTGGTTCGCGGATTCCACGTATGAGTTGCTGCGATCGTGCAACGTCGCACTGTGCGTTGCGGAGACGGAGACGATCACCACGCCGGAGGTCGCGACCGGACCGTTCGTCTATTACCGCTTCCGCAAACCAAGCTATGCGCCCGAAGAGAAGCGGCTGATGATCGATCGCATCGCGGAGCACATGGCGGCCGGGCGCGATGTGTTTGCCTATTTCAAGCACGAGGAGACGCCCGAGGGAGCGCTGCTGGCGGTCGAACTACTCCACGCGATCACGGGGAAGTAGCGGTTGATTTCCCAGCATCCGCGTCAGCACTTCCCGCAGTGTCCGATAACGCGCATACTACGCTTCTCTTTAATTATGGCCGCTGAAGCCAATGCCCCCGTCGTCGCAGGATTCCTCGATTACCTGCGCATCGAAAAAGGCCTGGCGCCGCTCTCGATCCAGGCCTATTCCACGGACATCTCACAATTCACCGGCTTCCTCGAGAAACGCAAAAGGCAATTGCTGAATGCCCGTCGCGCCGATGTACGCGAATTTCTGCAGCAACTTTTTTCCCTTCGCGTGAATGGACGCAGCATGGATGGACGCAGCGTGGGACGAAAGCTTTCCGCTCTGCGTCATTTCTATCGGTATCTGCTGCTCGACAAGAAAATCGATCACGATCCCACGCTGAACATCGAGTCGCCGCGGCAGTGGAAGGTGCTGCCCAAATCGCTGGCCCGCGACGAGATCAACGCTACGCTGCAAGCGCCATCAATTCGGCTGTCGGCGAAAACGCGGGATGCAAAGGACGCTCCCGCGCTGGCGAGCCGTGATCAGGCCATGCTGGAGCTTCTGTACGCGGGTGCGTTGCGGGTTTCCGAACTGGTGACGGCCAAGCTGGAAGATCTCAAGCTTGAGTCTGGATACATGCTCGTACGCGGAAAAGGCGACAAGGAACGCATCGTGCCTCTGGGCAAGCCGGCACAGGACGCGCTCACGAAGTATCTAGTGGAAGGGCGTCCCCTTCTGGCCGGCATGCGGGCGGTCAAGGCGCGCAAAGGCGGAACCGAGTCGGTGGCGAGAAATTCGCCGCTTTTATTCATTGCGCGGGGCGGAAGAAAGCTCACGCGGCAACGCGTCTGGCAAATGGTAGGGAGCGCATCATCCGCATCGGGTCGCCATGCTTCGCCTCACATGTTGCGGCATTCTTGTGCGACGCACATGGTCGAAAATGGGGCCGATCTGCGCACGGTGCAGACGATTCTCGGACACGCCGACATATCGACCACGCAGGTATATACGCATCTGGCGCTCGACCGGCTGCGAACCGCGTATCAGAAGCACCACCCGAGAGCGAAGGCGAGGTGAAGCAAATTGCGATTTTCCATTGCCGATCGCCGATTCAAGGTCGTTCAAAGCTCTCGCTGGCTGCTGAATACACCCGGAGAATCTGGAATTGAAAATTGGCAATTGGAAATTGAAAATTGAAAATCCTCATCACCTATGCCGGGAACACATACTGTCGTTGAAAAGGCCGTCGCCGATTTCCTGCTCCATCTGCGCGAGCGCAATGCTTCGCCGCACACCATCAAGGCCTATACCGGTGACTTGGCAAACTTTTCTGCTTACGCGGGTTCTCGCGGGTGGAAGCAGATCGACCACATCACCGTCCGCGGATTTCTATCGCATCTCTACGAAAAAGGTTTGAGCAAAACTTCCGTCGCGCGGTCGCTGGCGGCGGTGCGATCGCTGTATCGCTGGCTGGCTCGCGAGGGCGTGGTCGAACAGAATCCGGCCAAGCTCGTGGCAACCCCGAAGTTGCCAAAGAAGCTTCCGCGGGTTCCCACAATCGAAGAGATGAATTCGGTGCTGGACGGAAGCATGCCGCAGGTCGCCGCATTTCCTGAGCGCGATCGGTTGATGCTCGAGTTGCTCTACGGGTGCGGCATTCGCAACTCCGAACTGACCGGCATCAATCTCGACGACATTCGCTTGAGCGCTGAAGCAGTCCTGATTCGCGGAAAAGGGAAGAAGGAACGCTACGTCCCTTTCGGCGATTCAGCGAAAGCAGCGCTGATCGCGTATTTGCCGGCGCGTCAGGCGGCCCTGGCCGAATGCAAGAAGAATACTCCTGCACTGCTCATCAACCAGCGCGGCGGGCGCCTCACCACCCGCAGCGTAGGTCGAATCATTAAGAAGATCGCGGTCGCCAAAGGGCTTTCGCCCGACGTTCATCCCCACACCCTGCGGCACGCGTTCGGCACCCACATGCTGGAGGAAGGCGCGGACCTGCGAGCGATCCAGGAACTGCTGGGGCATGAGCGATTGGCGACCACCCAACGCTACACGCAGCTTTCGATGAAGCACGTTCTGCAGGTCTACGACCGCACGCATCCGCGCGCCAAGTAGGGCGTTTCCGAATTACCTCAGTAACTTGGGTTTCTTCCTCGCTGACCGGAAAATGAATGAAACGACGGGCACGATTGGGAATCGCTGAACCATGCTGTTCGGCACCTCTGCCCCGGGAGGCGCTGTGCGCAAGATTAATCCGGAACTCTTGCTGCTTCTCTGTCTGGTGCTGATTGCCGCCATGCTGAACTTTCTGGTGGCATCGCAGAAGATGGTTCTGGTTTTCTATTTCCTTCCTGTTCTTTTTTCCGCGTATCACCTGGGACGCCGCCATGCCACGCTCACGGCATTTGCCAGCGTCGTAATGGTTGTCGCCATGATGTTTCTGAATCCCTCGATGTTTACCCGGCGCATCGATCTGCCTTACGCCAAGTGGCTTGACCTCGGGGTGTGGGGCGGAGTGCTGATGGTTGCTGGATACGCAACCGGCACGCTCTATGAGCGGAATCAAAAGACGCTTACAGAAATGGAAGAAGGCTACGACGGGATGCTGGTCATCCTGCAGAATTTTTTGGCGAACCAGAAATACAGCGACTCGCACGCGTACCGTATTTCGATGTGCGCGACGCGCATCGCAGAGGGCGTAGGCCTCGACAGCGGTAGCGTCGAAGACATCCGCACCGCGGCGCTGTTGTTCAACCTGAAAGAGATGGGAATCAGCAACGACGTTCTCTGCAAAGCGGCTCAGGTATCGCAAGATGATTTACAAGCGGGAAGGCGCAAGGCCGTAGAATCGAAAGGCAGCGCCATGGGTGGATCGTTGCGCCGCTCGATCCCCATCTTCCTTGAGGAGCGCCACTTCCGCCAGGAAGGCCGCAATCCCGACGACGCTTCGTTCGAAGTGCAGATTCTGGTGTTGGCGGAGGAGTACGCATCTCTGATCGGCGGCCTGAACGGTACCAAGATGTCTCCGGCGCAAGCCAGCGAGCAAGTAATCAAGCGCGCTGAAGGACGTTACGACTCCATGATCGTCAACGCGTTTAAAAACACTTTCGGTGGCCAGGCGGCCGGCGCCAAAGCGTAACCGCCGGATCACTTCTGCTCCCGCAGTTCCTCCCACATTCGAACAACCGTCGATTTCAAATCCGCGGTAAGTTTTTCGTAGGCCTCCTCCGAGGCCGACGACTCCGGCGGAGGAGAGATCGGATCACCGAACTTTATCGTCAGTGGCTTGAATCCCTGAAAGCGTTGGTTGCGCGGCCACGCATCGTGAAAGCCTTCGATCGCTACCGGCACGATCGGCACCTGCATGTGAATGGAAAGAATTGCCGCTCCCTTCTTGAAGGTCTTTGGAGTGCCGTCGATCGAGCGCTCGCCTTCGGGATAAAGAATCAGAATCATGCCCTGCCGCAAGCCGAATGCGCCGGCGCGCATCGCGGGCACGAGATTGGCGTCCGGATCAAGAACGACCACTCTGATCGAACGGGCCAGCCGCCGCATGAGCCCTTTGCCGAAAATCTCGCTGGTGCCGACGGCAAAGAGGCGTCCGAATACGTTGCCCGGCATCACACCCGCCAGAATTGCCGGGTCGAGATAGCTCTGGTGGTTTGACGAAACAATGTACGGTCCGCTCTTGGGCAACTTTTCTAGGCCGGTGACTTTTAATTGAAAGCGGTCGAGCGCGATCATTTGAATCACGCGGGAAACGAAATACCAGAACGGATCAGTCCAGCGTTTGGGATGCGTGAGGGCAAGCACCTCCGGATCCTGCGGATCTTCTGCAAGTATCGTTTTCCAGCCCGCGAGAGCAGGTCGCTTTCCCGCCCCCGCGCCGCCTCCGGCAGTCGAGCTCCCTAGAACGACGTCAATCAGATCGCGCACCGTGTAGATGTCGGCCAGTTGCGATTCCTCGACATTGCCGCCCAGTTCCTCTTCCAACTGACTGAGCACCTCGACGCGCTGCATGGAGTCGAGGCCAAGATCAAGTTCCAGGTTGAGCGTAGGACGCATTGTCGGAGGAGCGGAGTGCGAGGCATCGCGAATAATTTTCAGGCCGCGCTCGACATCAGTACGATTCAGCCATTCCGTCTCTTCTGGTGTAAGCGGTTTCTCGGCCGGCAGATCGGAGTCGTCTGAGATCTTTTTCGCCTGGTTCGCCCGCACCCGCTTTTCCACTTCGAACCGCTTGATCTTGCGAGTCGTCGTGCGCGGCAGATCGTCCTGCCAGATTTCGTAGGTGCTGATTCTTTTGGTGGAGGCGATCTGCGGGGACAGCCCTTCAATATCGAAGCGAATCACTTCCTTGGCGTTGACGATCTTGCGCTGGCGGAGCGAGTCGAAATTCGGAACAATCACCGCGTGCAATCGGTCCCGGCCCTCGCCTGCCTTGCCTTCCAGTCCCATCACGGCAATTTCCTTGATGAACGGCGATTTCAGGTAATGCGTTTCGATCTCCTCTGGATAGACATTCTTGCCATTGCTGAGCACAATGACTTCTTTCTTGCGGCCGGTCAGAAATAAGTGCCCGTGGGAATCGAAGTATCCCAGGTCCCCAGTCAAGAACCAACCGTCGCGCAACACTGCAGCCGTGGCATCGGAACGATTCCAATAGCCCTTCATTACTACGGGCCCTCGCAATGCAACTTCTCCGACGGGAGGACCTTCCTCCTGTGGCTGAGGATCGATGATCTTGCCCTCCACCCCTTTCAGCGCTTTGCCGACCGAACCAATTTCGTTGTCGTTCGGAGAATTCGCATATACGGCGGCCGTGGTCTCGGTCAGCCCGTAGGCCTGCAGGACGTCAATGCCCAAGTCGTGGAAGGCGCGCGCAATCTCGGGATCGAATCGTGATCCTCCAGTCACGAGGTACCGCATCTTCGGACCCAGGGTTTTGTGCACGGGCGCAAACATCAGCCGTCCGGCGTTAATGCCCACTTTGCGCAACGTGCGATTGACCGCGATCATCGCAGAGAAAATCTTTTGCGCGATTGCGCCTTTCTTGGCGACCTCCTGCATGAGCCGCTCGTGGATCAGATAGAAAAACTGTGGCACTACCGCGAATGCCGTGATATTGCGTTCGCTCAGCGCGCGCAACAATTCGGTCGTATTCAGCGTCTCCAGGTAGACCACGCGCGACCCTTTGACCAGCGGCAGAAGCAGGTTGGCCATCTGGGCCAGAACGTGGAATAGAGGCAGCACTCCGAGCAGAGCATCGCTGGGGCCGAGTTCCACCCAGTTGAAGACCGCATCGACTTCCCCCAGAAAATTAGCTTGCGTAAGCATCACGCCCTTGGGGTCGGCAGTCGTGCCGGAAGTGTAGAGCAGGGAAGCCAGGTCCTCATTCTGCGCATCGACAGGTTTGAATTTGCCCGGTCCCGTATTGAAGATGGCGGGAAGATTTCCCATCCAATGATGCTGGATCGAATGGTCGGTCATCCGGTCCGGATCCATCAGGATCATTCCCAGATTCAGTTCGGACGCAGCGGGTCGGGCCACGGGAACGTGCTTGGCGTCGCAAAAAATGGCCGATGCGCCGCTGTCTTTGAGCAGTTTCGCGACCTGATCGTCGTGCAGTGCGGTGTCGAGCGGAACCACCGCACAGCCTGACGCAATGATGCCTAGATAAGCTGCGACCCAGCGCGGATGATTGTCGGCGAGAATGGCCAGCCGCGCTCCGCGGGAAAAGCCGTTTTCCGCGATCCATCGGCCGATGGATCCGGCCATCCGGTGCAGCTCGGAATATGTGCAGCTTTCAATTTGATCGTGCCGTTGGAGTTCGAGCGCAACATTGTTCGGCCAGCGCTCCGCGCATTCGACAAAGCGATCGTAGAACGTGGGCATAGGTCGTGGGGAATATACACGAAAAGGGTGCTATGTCGTTCCTTCAGACTGGATCGGGCTGCCTGTTCAGGGTTTTTTGGGTGTCTGAACCTTCTCCTGCTCTGCGATCAGTTTTCGGAATTCCTCGACGGCTGCCACCTTCGGCTCGCGCAGGCAGTCTTTGGCGATGTAGCGCCAGACGGGCGTCGAATCCAGCGGCGATTGAATCCTACCCTGATAAATCTCAAACATGTCATCTGCGGGACCTGCTTGGTTGCTGATTTGCGGTCCGCGATCTGGAGGGTAAATACTCGGATCCTGTTGCGAGGGCGGCTGCCCCTGGTGTCCGCCAATGCGGATTGTGCTGTCGGTCGACTCGCCGTAGCCGGGGCGCTGATCGATTGGACCACCCTTGATCGTGGGCTGCATGGCCTTCCCACTGCCGGTCCGCACCACAAAAATCAGATCCGACTCCTGGCCGTCGTTCAGCAGGTCAAAGCGTCCCCACTCCAGCAAGGCTTTCTCGACGCTTTCGCGTGCATTGGCGTTGGCATGAGGGTGGTCGAGAGGTTCACCGGCATCGGGATCGATCATGACCACTGCCGTGCGGGCGCGCATCACGTACTCGGGAAACACGCGCTTGTTCTTATCTTTTGCCAGGGTGGGAGAAATCAACAGGATAGCCAAGGCGAGCAGGGAAGAGAGCCGGCGGGTCATGGGGCCTCCTCGTTCAGGCAACATTATACTGGAGGTGCGTTTGCGACCGCGGCACAATGTGGCTGCATCTAATATGCTAGTCTTCAGAAGATGGTATCGGGGCATATTCTGCCTTTTGAAGGACTTCCGGTTTGATTAACACACTGCTGGGCAAGGTTTTCGGGACCAAGAACGAACGCGTCATCAAGTCGCTGATGCCGGACGTGGCGGCGATTAACGCGCTTGAGCCGCAGACCGCGAAGCTCACCGATGCTGAACTGCGCGCGAAGACCGACGAATTCCGGCAGCGTATTCAGGAGCGGCTTAGTCATCTCGCGGACGCCAACGGCGATGCGACTCCCCCCAACGACGCCCAAGGCGCCCCAGCGGAACAAGAAGACGATTTCGACCGCATCAAAAGGCTGGAAAAGGAACAGTATGACGCTCTTCAGGAAATCCTGAACGACATCCTGCCTGAAGCCTTTGCCGTGGTGCGCGAGGCCGGACGCCGCGTCCTGAACATGCGGCACTTCGACGTGCAGTTGATCGGCGGCATGGTTCTGCACAGCGGCAGGATCTCGGAAATGAAAACCGGCGAAGGCAAAACGCTGGTCGCCACCCTCCCGGTTTACCTCAACGCCCTCAGCGGGCGCGGCGTACATGTAGTCACGGTCAACGACTACCTGGCCAAGCGCGACTCGGAATGGATGGGCAAGCTCTATCGCTTCCTCGGCCTCAGCGTGGGTGTGATCGTTCACGACCTTGACGACGAAGAGCGCCGTGCTGCCTACGCCGCGGACGTCACCTACGGAACCAACAACGAATTCGGCTTCGATTACCTGCGCGACAACATGAAGTTCGATATCAAGGATTGCGTGCAGCGGGGCCACAACTTCGCCATCGTCGACGAAGTCGACTCCATTTTGATCGATGAAGCCCGCACCCCGCTCATCATCTCCGGCGCCAGCGAAGAGTCGACTGACAAGTATTACAAGGTTAACCGCATCATTCCCAAGCTCGAAAAGGGCGAGACCATCGAAGGGCCTCCCGGCGAAGCGCCGACGTACACGGGCGATTTCGTCATCGACGAAAAGCACCGCAACATCACCGTCACCGATGAAGGTTGGGAAAAAGTAGAAAAGCTGCTCGGCATCGGTAACGTCGCCGATCCGGAAAACTGGGCCCTCAAGCACCACGTCGAGACCGCCGTCAAAGCGCACGCGCTCTATAAGAAGGACGTCGAGTACGTCGTGAAGGATGGCGAAGTCATCATCGTCGACGA
>Ga0070731_10003383_pt1 | contig 14440 bp, 7 predicted proteins | sample Coa_R1_2_FD_66448 | JGI IMG/M metagenome (GOLD analysis project Ga0070731, IMG submission 66448) | Surface soil microbial communities from Centralia Pennsylvania, which are recovering from an underground coalmine fire - Coalmine... | ecosystem: Environmental > Terrestrial > Soil > Unclassified ... | reverse complement strand
GGAACGCGACGAATCGCCGAGAGCATGAGCACGACGGCGATGTCGGCCACGTCTTCGGTGAGCACGTCCGGGGTGTTCGTGACCTTCACGTTGCGCCGGGATGCGGCGTCGACGTCGACGGAATCCACGCCGACGCCGAAGTGCGACACGATCTTCAGCTTCGGCAGCTTCCCCATCGTGGCGTCGTCGATCCCGCGCGTGCCGGTGGTCGCCACGGCGGTGATCCGGTCCGCGACGGACGCGAGGAAAGCGTCGCGATCCTTCGCTTCCCAGAGTTTGTGGACTGTGTACGCGTCTTCGAGTACGGCCTGCGTGGGCTTGAACATCGCGCCCACCATGAGGAGGTCGGGTTTCATGGGCGGCGAGCTTACACTGAAAACGCCCCATCTTTCATTGCTTCGCCACAATCGATCATGAGGGACGCCCAACCTTCTGGCACGATTCGGGCGAGATGTGATTCGGCCCCGGCCTTCGCCGGGTGACAAGGTCACGGGAGATGGCTCGATGAAGACGATGGCGCGCTGGGCGGCGGCAGCTGTCCTGGCGATGGCAGGGGCGGCGTGGGCCGATGCGAAGGTCGACGTGTTCTCGCCCCAGGGCGAATCCAAAGGCGTTCGGCAGGTGGCGGTGCGATTCGGCGAGCCGATCGTGGAGTTCGGCGATCCGCGATTGCCCGAGCCCTTCACGTGGAAATGCGAAGGCGATCCCGCGACCCACAAAGGCAAGGGGCGATGGGCCGACGCGACCAACTGGGCCTTCGACTTCGACGCGGACCTGCCATCGGGGCAGAAATGCACATTCACGCTGAAGCCCGATCTCAAGACCGCCGCGGGGCAACCGCTCGGTGGCAGCAAGAGCTTCTCCTTTAATACAGGCGGCCCGACGGTCGTGGCCTCCCAGCCGCGCGAAGATGCCGGCGCCATCGACGAGGAGCAGACGTTCATCCTCGTCTTCGATGGTCCCGTCGACGTGCCGAGCCTCGCGGCAGGCGCGTGGTGCGAAGCGGGCGGCGTGAACGAGCGCATCCCGCTCCAGGTGCTGGGCAACGACGAGGCCCGCAAGATCCTCGCGGAGCAGCCGCAGCTTGCGTACCGCTTCTATCGCCTCGTCCTGAAGGGCCGCAAGCCCATCGAGCTCGCGAGGTTCAAGATCGAGGATCCGCGCTACAAGTCCCTTCCGATCCTCGCGGGAAAATGCGCACGCCGTTTCGCGCCGGGCGCCCAGGTGAGTGTCGTGATTGGCCCCGACGTGAGGACGCCCAATGGGCTCGCGCGCGGGCAAGCGCAGCGCCTTGCGTTTCGCGTGCGGCAGGATTTCTCGGCGACCTTCCGGTGCCAGCGCGTGAACAAGGACGCGCAATGCATGCCGACCTCGTCGATGCGCGTGGATTTCAGCGCGTGGGTGCCGCGCGAACTCGCCGCGCAGGTTCGCCTGAAGCCCGCGAAGGGCAACGCGCGCCAGCCGAAGCTCGATCCCAGCGTGAAGGCGGTGGACGGCGTCTCGTTCGAGGGACCGTTCCCCGAGAAAGCGCAATACACGGTCGAGCTTCCCGCCGGTTTCCAGGACGACGCGGGACGCCCGCTTGCGAACGCCGCGTCCTTCCCGCTCACCGTGAGGACCGACATCTATCCGGCGCTCCTCAAGTTCCCCGCGCGTTTCGGCATCCTCGAGGCGAGCGATCCCACGCTGCCCGTCACGGTTCGCGGCATCGAGCCCGCGTTGAGCGGCAGCAAGGTGGACGTGATCGGGGGCTCGGACGAGCCGATTCCCGGCCATGTGGAGCGCGTCGGCGGCAGCGAGGAGCAACTCACGAAACGGCTCCTTTCGTTCCTCACGCCGCCCGAGTACCGGCCCTACCGCGGCAAGCCGATTCATCCCGGCGAGGTTTCCTCGATCGACTCGGCTGACGACGCGCGTTCGCTTTCGATCCCGCGCCCGCTCAATGGCCGCGCGACCGAAGTGATCGGCATTCCGCTCGGCAAGCCCGGCTTCTACATCGTCGAGCTCGCGAGCCCGCGCCTCGGCACGGAGCTGCACGGGCAAAAGGACAAGCCGTACTACGTGGCCACGAGCGCGCTCGTCACCAACATGGCGGTGCACCTGAAGTTGGGGCGCGAGAGCTCGCTCGTGTGGGTGACGCGCCTTTCCGATGGATCGCCCGTCGCGAACGCACGCGTTTCCGTGCGCACCTGCAACGGGACGCAAGTCTTCGAAGGCAGGACAGCTGCGGACGGTATCGCGGAAATTTCCAAGTCGCTGCCGCGCGCGCGCGAATGGCCGCCGTGCCCGCTGATCGCCTTCGCGCAGGATGGCGAGGATCTCTCGTTCACGCTCTCGTCGTGGCGCGAAGGCATCGAGCCCTGGAACTTCGGGATGAACACGGGCTATTGGCAGACGCGGCCCGTCACGATCCATACGGTCTTCGATCGCACGCTCTTCCGCGCGGGCGAGAAGGTGAGCATGAAGCACGTGGCGCGCGCGCCGGTGGGACAAGGCTTCCGCACGCCGTCGCCGAACGAGCTGCCCACGTCGCTCACGATCTATCACATGGGCAGCGACCAGAAGATCCAGCTGCCGGTGAAGTTCGATTCGCACGGCGTCGCGGAGTCCACCTGGTCGATTCCGAAGGAGGCCAAGCTCGGCACCTACGACATCCAGTGGGAACGCTCGGGCTCGACGATCACGTCGAACGCGGAGTTCCGCGTCGAAGCGTTCCGCGTTCCGCTCATGAAGGCCGTGCTCGCCGCGCCCAAGGCGCCGCTCATTCGCCCGAGGTCCGCGAAGATCGATGCGGCCGTCACGTATCTCGCCGGAGGTCCCGCGGCCAACATTCCCATCACCGTCCGCCATCGCCTCGAGCCGCGCGATGCGAGCTTCGAGGATTTCCCCGAGTTCTCCTTCGGCGGCACCGTGATCAAGGAGGGCGTGCAGACGGGCTCTTCGGCCGATGCGTTCTCGCTCTGGGATGCCGATGAGGACGAGGACTCCTCGGGCGATGCCACGCCCTCAAGCGGCGAGACGCCCGTCGCGACGAAGAAGTTCTCGCTGGACGCGGCCGGCACCGCGGCGCTCGACATCGAGCCGCTGCCCCAGGTGGACCGGCCCGCGAGCCTCGTCGTGGAAATGGAATACAACGACCCGAACGGCGAGCGCCTCACCGCGTCTACGCGCGTGGACGTCCATCCGGCGGGAATCTACGTTGGCGTGAAGACCGACAGCTGGGCCGTGACCCAGTCGAACGTGAACGCCCAGGTGATCGTGCTGGATACGTCGGGCAAGCCCATCGCGGGCAAGCCCGTGACTGTCGACATCTTCGAGCGCAAGTCCTACTCGAGCCGCCGGCGCGTGTTGGGCGGCTTCTACGCCTACGATTCCGTGACGGAGACAAAGAAGGTGGGCGAGGGCTGCTCGGGCACGACCGACGCGAAGGGCCTTGTCTTCTGCGCGGTGAAGCCGGGCCTCACGGGGGAAGTCCTGATCCGCGCCCAGGCGCTCGACGATGGCAAGCGCGCCGCGGCTGCAACCGCGAGCGTGTGGGTAGCGGGCGACGCCGCGTGGTGGTTCGAGCCGTCCAGCAACGACCGCATGGATCTCGTTCCGGAAAAGCGCCGCTACGAGCCGGGCGACACGGCGCGCTTCCAGGTGCGCATGCCGTTCCGTTCCGCGACGGTGCTCGTCACGGTCGAGCGCGAAGGCGTGCTCTCGCATCGCATCGTGACGCTCGACGCGAAGTCGCCGGTCATCGAAGTCCCCATCATCGGAAGCTACGGGCCGAACGTGTACGTTTCGGCGCTCGCGGTGCGTGGGCGCGTGACGGGCACGGGAGTCAAGCCACCAACCGCGCTCCTCGATCTCGCGAAGCCTTCCTACAAGCTCGGCAACGCGAGCATCATCGTGGGACGCCGCGGCTACGAGCTCAAGGTGAAGGTCACGCCCGATCGCGACGTGTTCAAGGTCCGCGAGAAGGCGCACGTGAACGTGGAGGTGATGGATACGGAAGGCAAGCCCGCGGCGGGCGGCGAAATCGCGCTGGCGGCGGTCGACGAAGGCCTGCTCGAGCTCATGCCCAACAACTCGTGGGACATCCTCGAAGGCATGATGGGTTCGCGGCCCCTCGAGGTCACCACGGCGACCGCACAAGGACAGGTCGTCGGCAAGCGGCACTACGGGCGCAAGTCCGTTCCCGCGGGCGGTGGCGGCGGCAAGTCGGGCGCGCGCGAGCTCTTCGATACGCTCCTTCTCTGGAAGGGACGCGTCACGCTCGACGCGAACGGACGCGCGAGCGTCGATATCCCGTTGAACGATTCGCTCACGAGCTTCCGCCTCGTCGCGGTGGCGATCGATGGGGACGCGAAGTTCGGATACGGCCGGGCGACGATCCGCACGACGCAGGACCTGATGCTCCTCGCGGGATTGCCGCCGGTCGTGCGCGAGCAGGACGACTTCTCCGCGATGTTCACGCTTCGCAACACGACGGCGGCGCCGCTCGAGACGAAGATCGGTTGGGCCGTCCGCGACAAGGCCTTCACCGACGCGACGGGCAAGGTCCTCGTCACGGGCGAGCAGCAGGTCACGTTGGCCGCGAACGAATCGCGCCTCATCGCGGTGCCGGTGAAAGTGCCGCTCGGAGTGCCGAAACTCTACTGGGAGACGACGGCGACTTCGGGCTCCGCGCGTGACGTGCTTCGCGTGACGCAGGACGTGATCGAGGTTTACCCGGTGCGCGTCTACCAGGCCACGCTGCAGCGTCTCGACCAGACCGTGTCTTTCCCCGTGGGAATTCCGCCAGACGCGCTTCCGGGGCGTGGCGGTATCCATGTCGAGCTCATGAGCACGCTCGCGGGAGACCAATCGGCAGTGCGGGAATGGTTCCACTACTACCCGTACTCGTGCCTGGAGCAACGCGCCTCGAAGGCGATCGGCCTTCGCGACGACGGCATGTGGAAATCCGTGGCGGGATCGGCGGCGAACTACCTCGACCGCGATGGCCTCGCGCGCTACTTCCCGACCGATTCGCTCGAGGGAAGCGACGTCCTCACGACCTATCTCATCCAGATCGCGAATGCCGATGGACGCGAGTGGCCGGAAGACACGTTGCAGCGAATGCTGGGCGGCCTCGAGAACTTCGTCGCCGGGCGCATCGTGCGCGGCAGCGGCCTTCCCACGGCCGATCTCACGATCCGCAAGCTCGCCGCGATCGAAGCGCTTTCCCGCTACGAGCGCGCGCGCCCCGAGATGCTCGACGCGATCAGCATCGATCCGGCGCGCTGGCCCACGTCGTCCGTCGTCGACTGGATCGGCATCCTGCAGCGCGTGGAGGGCATCAAGGACCGCGAAGCGAAGAAGGAGCTCGCGCTTTCGATCCTGCGCAGCCGCATGAATTTCCAGGGAACCGTGATGACGTTCTCCTCGGAGAAGTCCGATGCGCTCTGGTGGTTGATGGTCGGTGCCGACGTGAACGCGAACCGCGCATTGCTCGCGGTTCTGGGCGAGCCGTCATGGAAAGTGGACGTGGGCCGCGTGGTTCGCGGCGCATTGTCGCGGCAGATCCGCGGCACGTGGAGCACGACCACGGCCAACGCCTGGGGAACTGTCGCGCTCGCGCGCTACTCCGAGGCGTTCGAGGCCACGCCCGTCACCGGATCCACGCGCATCACGCTCGCCGGGGAAAAGACCGACGTGGAGATCGGCGAGCAGAAGAAGGTGGTCGACCTCGGATGGCCGCGCGGCAAGGCGAGCCTCACGCTGCAGCACTTTGGCGACGGAGCGCCGTGGTCGATCGTCCAGTCGCGCGCGGCGCTGCCATTGAAGGAGCCGCTCTCGACCGGCTATCGCATCACGCGCACGGTGAAGCCCATCGACCAGAAGGACAGGAGTGCCTGGAGTCGCGGCGACGCATACCGCGTGACCCTCGAGGTCGATGCGCAATCGGACATGACGTGGGTCGTCGTGGACGATCCGATTCCCTCGGGCGCCTCGATCCTCGGTTCGGGCCTCGGGCGCGACTCGGCGCTGCTCACGACCGGCGAGAAGCAGCAGGGCTGGGTGTGGCCGGCCTTCATCGAACGCACGTTCACGTCGTACCGCGCGTATTACTACTTCGTGCCGAAAGGAAAATTCACCACGGAGTACACCGTGCGCCTCAACAACGCCGGCCGCTTCGACTTGCCGGCCACGCGCGTGGAAGCGATGTACGCACCCGAGATGCTGGGCGAGGTGCCGAACGCGCCCGTGGTGGTGAAGCCGTGAGACTCGCGATCGCGGTAGCGCTCTCGGGGTTTGCAGTCGCTTTTGGGTCGTCGTTCTTCATCGCCCCCTACGCGGTGCAATCCTTCGCCGAAGTTCGGTCGGAGTGGCGAGCGGCCGATGCGTGGCTGCTCGATCGCAATGGCGAGCGGCTTTCGCGCGTGAGGATCGACCACGAACGGCGGCGGGGCGACTGGACGGCGCTCGCCGATGTCTCGCCTGCGCTCGTCGATGCCGTGATCGCCTCGGAGGATCATCGCTTCCGCACGCACTCCGGCGTCGATTGGGCGGGACTCGCGGGAGCGGCGCGGCAGACCACGCTCGGCGAGCGGCGCGGCGGGAGCACGCTCACCATGCAGCTCGCGGCGCAGTTGAATCCCGGGCTCGAGCAGGGCGGTCGCCGTGGCCTCGTCGACAAGTGGCGCCAGATGCGGCAGGCGCTTGCGATGGAGCGCTCCTGGAGCAAGGACGAGATCCTCGAAGCGTGGCTGAACCTCGCGCCGTTCCGCGGCGAAGTCGTGGGCGTGGATGCGGCGGCTCGCGCCATCGCGGGCAAGCGCCCCTCGGCGCTGGATCGCGCCGAGTCGGCGACGCTGGCCGCGCTCGTGCGATCGCCGAATGCGCCGCCCGATCGCGTCGTGAAGCGGGCGTGCCTCCTCGCCGACAACGAACCCGTCGTGTGCGACGAGGCGCAGCGAATCGCCGATGCGGGCCTTGCGATGCGCAAGACACGGGACCGCTTCGAAGGCGACGCTCCCCATCTCGCGCGCCGGCTTCTCGCCGCGCCCGGCGGGGACTTCCGCTCGACGCTGGATGCGCGCCTGCAGCGATTCGCCCAGCAGACGCTCGAGCGGCACCTGCGCGAGCTCGACGGCCGCAACGTCCAGGACGGTGCCGTGGTCGTGCTCGACACGCGCACGGGCGAGGTGCTCGCGTACGTGGGATCGAGCGGCAACCTCTCCCGGGCGCCCGAGGTCGATGGCGCGGCCGCGCGGCGCCTCGCGGGATCGACGCTCAAGCCCTTCCTCTACTCGCTCGCCATCGAACGGCGCCTGCTCACGGCGGCATCGATCCTCGACGATTCGCCGCTCGCGATCACCACGGCGGCGGGCCTTTACGTGCCGCAGAACTACGACCGGAACTTCAAGGGGCCGGTCACGCTGCGCGTCGCGCTCGCTTCATCGCTCAACGTTCCCGCGGTACGCACGCTCGAGCTCGTGGGCTACTCCGGATTCCACGGACGCCTGCGCAGTCTCGGATTCACGACGCTCGATCGCGATGCGGAGCACTACGGGTATGGCCTTGCGCTGGGAGGAGGCGAGGTCACGCTCGTCGATCTCACGAATGCCTACCGGGCGATCGCAAACGAAGGGCGCTATTCGCCGGTGAGCTTCCGGCCGGGCGCCGCGGCGAGCGAGCCGGTCGCGGTGATCGATCCGCGTGCCGCGTTCATCGTGAGCGACATCCTCTCGGATCCTGCCGCGCGCGCGGGCACCTTCGGCCTCGCGAGCGCGCTCGCCACGCCTTACCACGCGAGCGTGAAGACCGGCACCAGCAAGGACATGCGCGACAACTGGACGATCGGCTTCACGCAGCGCTTCACGGTCGGCGTCTGGGTGGGAAACTTCGCCGGCGACGCGATGCACGACGTCTCGGGCGTGACGGGCGCCGCGCCGGTGTGGCGCGACGTGATGGACTACGTGATGCAGGGCGACGCGCCTTCGGCCGCGACGCCGCCCGCGGGCGTGATGCATACGGCCGCGCGCTTCAACGGCCTCGAGCCCGATCGCGAAGAGTGGTTCCTCGAGGGCACGCAGGTCGCCAATGTCGTGCAGGTCGCATCGAACGCGGGCGTGGCGCGCCTCGAGTCGCCGGCCGACGGCGCGATCTTCGCGATCGATCCGGACATTCCCGCCTCGAGGCAGCGCATCCTCGTTCGCGCGCGCGGCGTCGGCGAGGACGATCGCTTCGTGCTGCCCGACGGAAAGATGATCGCCGCGAACGAGCCCTACCTGTGGAAGCCTGCGCGTGGCGTCCAGTCGATCATGCTCGTCTCGTTGGACGGCCGCGTACTGGACCGCGCGAAGTTCGACGTTCGGTGATTGGGCCCCGGCCTGCGCCGGGGTGACAAGGTCGTGCGCTGCGTGACAGTTACCTGTAAGCGACGACCTTCTGCCTCTGGTCGCCGAGACCCGAGATGCCGAGCGTCATCACGTCGCCGGGCTTCAGCCAGACCGGCGCGGGCTTCATGCCGAGGCCCACGCCCGGCGGCGTGCCGGTGGTGATGATGTCGCCGGGCAGCAGCGTCATGAAGTTGCTGATGTACGAGACCAGGTGCGCGCAGCCGAAGATCATGGTGCGCGTGTTGCCGCGCTGGCGCTTCTCGCCGTTCACGTCGAGCCACATGTCGAGCGTCTGCGGGTCGGCGATTTCGTCGGTCGTCACGAGCCACGGTCCCACGGGCCCGAAGGTATCGCAACCCTTGCCGCGGTCCCACTGGCTGCCGCGCTCCAGCTGGAAATCGCGCTCCGAGATGTCGTTCACGACCGTGTAGCCCGCGACGTAGTCGAGCGCTTTCGATTCGGGCACGTATTGCGCCTTCGTGCCGATCACGATGCCGAGCTCCACTTCCCAGTCGAGCTTGGTCGATCCGCGCGGCTGGATCACGTCGTCGTTCGGGCCCATGAGGCACGTGGTGGCCTTCATGAAGAGGATCGGTTCCTTCGGGATCGGCATGTTCGATTCGGCGGCGTGGTCGCTGTAGTTGAGGCCCACCGCGACGAACTTGCTGATGCCCGCGTAGGGAACGCCCAGGCGCGGATTGCCCCGCACGATCGGAAGCGTCTCGGGTTTCACGCGCGCGAGCCTCGCGAGATTGCGCGGCGCGAGCATCGCGTCGTCGATCTGCGTGATGACCTTGGAGAGGTCGCGGATGTTGCCTTCCCTGTCCGCGAGGCCGGGTTTTTCGCGTCCGGGTGCGCCGTAGCGTAGGAGTTTCATTTTTTTCCTTGTCGGGATGACAAATTTACAGGCTCATCCCGCCGTCGACAAATATCGCCTGCCCCGTCATGAACGACGACTCGTCGGACACGAGGTACACGAAAGTCTCGGCGATCTCTTCCGCGGTGGCGAGCCGGCCCATGGCCTGGCGGGCGATGAAGTCCCTGCGCGCCTGGGCGGGATCGGCGAACGCGTTGATGCGATCGCCGAGCGACGGCGTATCGACGGTGCCGGGGCACACGCAGTTCACGCGGATCTTCTGCTTCACGTGGTCGATGGCGAGGGCGCGCGTGAATCCGGCGACGGCGGCCTTGCTCGCGGCGTATGCGAGGCGGTTCGGCGCGGCCTTCTCGGCGCCCAGCACGCTCGCCATGTTGAGGATCACGCCGCCGCCCGCGGCGATCATGCGCGGCACCATGTGCTTGCACATCGTGAACATGCTGCGCACGTTGATCGCGAAGCTCTTGTCCCAATCCTCGGGGCGGCATTCGATGATCGAGCCCTGGTGCACCCAGCCCGCGCAGTTGAAGAGGATGTCGACCGCCCCCGTGGCGGAGACGAACTTCGCGACCTCGGAATCATCGGTCACGTCCAATCGCGAAGCCGCGATGTTCTCCGCGCGCTCGTAGGCCGCGAGGAGCTTCGCGTCGAGATCGGTGGCGATCACCTTCGCGCCTTCGCGCGCGAAGGCGAGGGCGGCGGCGCGGCCCATGCCCTGGCCCGCGGCGGTGACGAGGGCGCGCTTGCCCTGGAGGCGATTGGACATCGGGAATCTCCGTGCTAGAGTGGGTCGAAATTGGCCTGACCACTTTACCAGAAGATGCCGCTCCAAGCCGTCGACAACAGGCGCCTGTACCGGCAGATCGCCGACCAGATCGCCACGCTCATCGAGAAGGGTGAATACGGCGCGGGCCGCCGCCTTCCTCCCGAGCGAGACCTCGCCAAACAGCTGGGCGTGAGCCGGCCGTCGGTGCGCGAGGCGTTGATCGCGCTCGAGGTCGAAGGCTATGTCGAGGTTCGCGTGGGCTCGGGCGTGTACGTGCTCGGGCCGCGCCCGGCGGCGCGCGCCGAGCCGTTGCCCACGGACTCGGGCCCCTTCGAGCTCATCCGCGCGCGCTGGATGATCGAGGGCGAATGCGCCGCGCTCGCCGCGAAGAACGCGACGCGCACCCAGATCCGCGCCATGGAAGAAGCGCTCGACCAGATGGAAGCCGATCGCGACAAGGGCACGCTTCCCCTCACTCACGACCGCGTCTTCCACCTGCGCCTCGCGGAGGCGAGCGGCAACAGCGCGCTCGTGCTCGTCGTGAAGGTCCTCTGGGACCAGCGCACCGGCCCGCTATTCCTGCGTCTCGAGCACCACTTCGACACGCCGCAACTCTGGACCATCGCGATCAAGGAGCACCGGGACATCGTCGCGGCGATCGCGCGGCGCGACCCGGCGGGCGCGCGTTCGGCGATGCGCAAGCACATGGACCATGCCGCCAAGCGCTTCAGCACGAGCTGGGACAAGAAGAAGAGGAGAGCGAGCTGATGGAACAGGAACACGTACTGAACGAGAAGGGCGAGTTCAACGTCCAGGACGAGGAGATCGACCTCTCCCCGTATCGCTTCGAGGATTGGGCGGCGTTCGCGCTCTTCTGGCTCCTCGGGGTGGTGATCTTCTACCAGTTCTTCACGCGCTACGCGCTCAACGACTCCGCGTCGTGGACCGAGGAGATCGCGCGCTACCTGCTCATCGCGGTGGCGTTCGTCGGCGCCGCGATCAACGTTCGCAAGAACAATCACATCCAGGTGGACTTCTTCTATCGCCTGCTGCCGCACTGGTTCACGCGGCCCCTGTCGGTCGCCGTGGACGTGGCGCGCGTGCTGTTCCTCGGCTATTGCGTGTGGCTCACGTACCTCCTCACCGAGAAGATCGGCAGGCTGCGCATGGCGGTCGTCGACTGGCCCATGGGCATCCTCTACGCGTTCGTGGGCGTGGGCTTTGCCCTCATGACGTGGCGCGCGATCGGCGTGCTCGTCGCCAACTGGAAGCGCGGCGCCTCGGTGCTCGAAAAGCCCGAGCTCGCGGACGAGGCCCGGTGATGGGACCGGGAACCTTCAAGATGATGTTCCTGGGGCTCATGGCCTCGGGCCTTCCCGTCGCAATCGCCATGGCGGGCGCGTCGCTCGTGTACGTGATGGCCACCGGCGAGCCGCAGTTCGTGGTGATCCATCGCATGGTGGGCGGCCTCGATTCGTTCCCGCTGCTCGCGGTGCCGTTCTTCATCCTCGCGGGCAACCTCATGAATTCGGCGGGGATCACGAACCGCATCTACAACTTCGCGCTCGCCCTCGTCGGCTGGATGAAAGGCGGCCTCGGCCACGTGAACGTGGTGGGCTCCGTGATCTTCGCGGGCATGTCGGGCACCGCGATCGCCGACGCGGCGGGCCTGGGCACGATCGAGATCAAGGCGATGCAGGACCATGGCTACTCGACGGAATTCTCGGTCGGCGTGACGGCCGCGTCGGCCACGCTCGGGCCGATCATTCCGCCGTCGCTGCCGTTCGTGATCTACGCGCTCTTCGCGAACGTCTCCGTCGGCGCGCTCTTCCTCGCGGGCATTCTCCCCGGCGGCGTGATGGCGATCCTCATGATGCTCACGGTCGCCTTCTACGCGCACAAGAACAAGTGGGGCGCGGACGTGCCGTTCCAGAAGGCGCGCGTGCTGAGGGCGCTGGGCGAGCTTGCGATCGTGCTCGGATGGCCCGCGGTGATCTGGCTGCTCGTCGACGACGACTACGGCGGGCTGGATGCCCAGTGGACCGTGCTGCTGGGACTCATCGTGCTTTTCGTGGCCGACTGGAAGATCAAGTTCCAGGCCGTGTTGCCGATCATGACGCCGGTGCTTCTCATCGGTGGAATGACGACAGGCATATTCACCGCGACCGAAGGCGCGATCGCCGCGTGCGTCTGGGCGCTCTTCCTCGGCCTCGTCTGGTACCGCACGCTCAAGTGGAAGCGCCTGATCAAGGTCTCCATGGATACGATCGAGACCACCGCCGCGGTGCTGATGATCGTGGCGGCGGCCTCGATCTTCGGATGGATGCTCACCGCCACGCGCACCACGGAGCTGATCGCGAACTGGGTGCTCTCGGTCACGTCGACGCCGTCCGGGTTCCTGCTGCTCGCGAACCTGCTGATGCTCTTCGTGGGCTGCTTCCTCGAGCCCACCGCGGCCATCACGATCCTCGTGCCGATCCTGCTGCCTATCGTCCGCAAGCTGGGCATCGACCCGGTGCATTTCGGCCTGGTGATGGTGCTGAACCTGATGATCGGGCTCCTGCATCCGCCCATGGGCCTCGTGCTTTTCGTGCTGGCACGAGTCGCCAAGCTTTCGGTCGAAAGGACTACGATGGCGATTCTCCCGTGGCTGGTGCCGCTGCTCATCAGCCTCGTGATCGTGACGTACATTCCCTCGATCAGCCTCTGGCTGCCGAATTTGATGAAGTAGGGAGTGATTCAGCCAAAAGGCATTCGAACCACAGATGAACACAGATGATCCTGGCAAGTCCGTGAATGCCTCCTGCCAAAACTGGCAGCGTGCAAGAGCCATCGAAGCCCTTGCTTTTGGCCCTATCTGTGTTCATCCGTGTTCATCTGTGGTTGATCAACCATCCTTCGAGTAACTCCCCGACGCCTATGCTTCGCGAAACGCCGCTCTACCTGCGCCTCAATCCCGCCGACGACGTCGTGATCGCCTGCCGCGAGCTGGAGGCGGGAACGAACCTGCTGAAGGAAAACGTCGTCGTGCGCGAACGCATTCCCTCGGGTCACAAGGTGGCCACGCGCGCGGTCGCGAAGGATAGCCCCGTTCGCCGCTACAACCAGATCATCGGATTCGCCTCCCGTCCCATCGAGGCGGGCGATCACGTCCACGTGCACAACCTCGAGGTGCGGGAGTTCGCGCGCGACTACGCGTTCGGCGAAGCGTACTCGGCGACGCGGTTCGTCGACGAGCCCGCGACCTTCCAGGGGATCGTGCGTCCCGACGGCCGCGTCGCCACCAGGAACTACATCGGCATCCTCTCGACCGTGAATTGCTCGGCGACGGTGGCGAAGCATGTCGCGAAGGCGTTCGAGAATGACGCGCTCGCGTCCCACCCGAACGTGGACGGCGTCGTGGCGCTCACGCACACGGTGGGTTGCGGCATGGATGTGGCGGGCGAGGGGATGGATGTGCTTCGCCGCACGCTCGCGGGCTACGCGCGCCATGCGAACTTCGCCGGCGTGCTCATCATCGGCCTGGGCTGCGAGGGCAACCAGATGGACGCGCTCTTCTTCACGCAGGGCATGAAGCAGGGCCCGCTGCTGCGCGCGATGACGATCCAGGACAAGGGCGGCACGGCGAAGGCCGTGGCCGAGGGCATCGCGATCGTGAAGGAGATGCTGCCGGTCGCGAACGACATCGTGCGTTCGACCTGTCCCGCGAGCGGCATCGTCGTGGGGCTGCAATGCGGCGGATCCGACGGCTACTCGGGGATCACCGCGAATCCCGCGTTGGGCGCCGCCGTCGATCTCCTCGTGCAGAACGGCGGCACCGCGATCCTTTCCGAAACGCCCGAGATCTACGGCGCCGAGCACCTGCTCACACGGCGCGCGGTGAGCCGCGACGTCGGCCAGAAGATCGTCGACCGCATCCACTGGTGGGAGGAATACACCGCGCGGAACAAGGGCGAGATGAACAACAATCCGTCGCCGGGCAACAAGGCGGGCGGCCTCACGACGATCCTCGAGAAATCGCTGGGCGCGGTCGCGAAGGGCGGAACCACGGGACTCATGGACGTCTACGAATATGCGAAGCCGGTGACGGCTAAGGGATTCGTGTTCATGGATACGCCGGGCTACGACCCGGTGTCGGCGACGGGGCAGGTCGCGGGCGGCGCGAACATGATCTGCTTCACGACGGGGCGCGGCTCCGTCTATGGCTGCAAGCCGTCGCCCTCGCTCAAGCTCGCGACCAACACGCCGATGTACGAGCGCATGGAAGACGACATGGACGTGAACTGCGGCGCGATCCTCGATGGTTCCGTGACGGTGCAGGAAGCGGGCCGCAGGATCTTCGAGCTGATCCTCGCGACGGCGTCGGGACAGGCGTCGAAGAGCGAGATCCATGGATTCGGGCAGGACGAGTTCGTGCCTTGGTACATC
>Ga0070731_10003382_pt1 | contig 14441 bp, 12 predicted proteins | sample Coa_R1_2_FD_66448 | JGI IMG/M metagenome (GOLD analysis project Ga0070731, IMG submission 66448) | Surface soil microbial communities from Centralia Pennsylvania, which are recovering from an underground coalmine fire - Coalmine... | ecosystem: Environmental > Terrestrial > Soil > Unclassified ... | reverse complement strand
GCCTTTCCAGGACAGAGGTGGTGAGACGTTCTTGCCATCGCACGTGTAGTCACGCGGAATCGGCTGCATGTTTTTGAACGCCGTGCTGGTCAACTGCATTCGTTTGCCGGGATCGAGCGGTTGCATGATCACGCTCTTCGCCAGAAGTGAACTGGCGAATACCGCGACGATTACCAGCATGAAGGAGATCCTGTTTGTGAGAGGGGTTCTATATTGCCCGACCGGCTTCTGATTCCATTGAAAGGCCATGCCAAATTTTAACCCAAGCCGCAAATCTGACAAGCTGTCTCCGCGATTGCGAAAGCAGCGCTCCCGCCACTATTCTCGCCTGATGCGCAAATACCAGTGGCTCCTGTTCGACGCTGATGGCACGCTTTTCGACTATGACAGCGCCGAAGGCAGAGCCTTGCAGAAGGTCTTCGACTCATTTTCCCTCCCCTTCGGTTCCGAACATCTCGCAGCTTACCGCCGGATCAACGACTCGCTTTGGCAGGCCCTGGAAGCGGGCGAGGTCACGCCCGAACAAGTCAAATTGCGCCGATTTGAAATGTTGCTTAAAAGTATCCCTGGAAATCATTCCCCGAAAGATTTCAGCGCAGCGTACCTGGAATATTTGGCGGATTGTGCCGAACTCATCGATGGAGCGGCGCACATTGTGGAAAAGCTGCACGCGCGATACCGTCTCGCCATTCTGACGAACGGCCTGCACACCGTGCAGCGCAAAAGGCTGGCTTCTTCCACAATCAGCCACTTCATCGAGGAGATGATTGTTTCGGAGGAAATAGGTGTTGCCAAGCCGGCGAAGGAATTTTTCGCAGTCACGTTCGCGAAGTTGGGCAATCCTCCGCGGGAAAATGCGCTCATGATTGGTGACAACTGGAACTCAGATATTCTTGGCGCAACGAATTTCGGTATCGACGCGTGCTGGTACAATCCTGGCGCCAAACCGCGTCCCACAAATGTCCAGATCGTCCGCGAAATTGCATCATTGCACGAACTCGCTGACTGGCTGGAATAATTTCACTACAGCGCCGTCCCCGGTTCACCATTCACCATCAGCACAATCTTTCCGTGCATATGTCCGCTCTGGCTGAGTTCCTGTGCTTTGCGCGCCTCGCGCAACGGCAAAATTGTCTCCACGTTCACCTTCACCCGGCCGCTCGCAACCATCTCGGCAATCTCCCTCAATTCATCCCCGCGTTTCGCGTCTTCGCGCATGAAGACTCCGCGAACCCCATGCGACGCCGCTGTTTTTTCCGAAGGCGGTTGGACAATGGACACCAGCACGCCTCCCTTCTTCAACACCTTCCACGAACGCTCCTGCGTCTCACCACCGACAGTGTCAAATACCACATCGACATCGCGCACCTTCTCTTCAAAACGCGTTGAGCGATAATCAATGAATTCGTCCACGCCCAGCTTGCGCACAAGTTCCGCGCTGGAACCGGACGCCGTCCCGATCACATGAGCGCCCTTCGACTTTGCGAATTGCACAGCAAAGCTTCCCACACCGCCCGCTGCGGCATGAATGAGCACTTTCTGCCCTTCGCGCAATTTCGCAGTGTCAAACAGCGCCTGCCATGCTGTCATGGCTGGAATCGGGATGGCCGCCGCCTGCACGTGGTCGAGCCCAGCCGGCTTTTCGATAATCATTGACGTGTCCGCCAGTGCGAATTCTGCGTAACTCCCGCTTTCGTCGGCCACACTGCCGAAGACCGGTTCGCCCACGCGGAACTCCGTCACTTCCGGCCCGAGCGCTTCCACTTCACCGGAAAAATCGCTGCCCATGATCGCAGGCAAGGCGATTCGCCCCAGCTGTCCCTCGCGGATTTTCCAGTCCACCGGGTTCACACCCGCAGCGAAGACGCGCACCAGCACCTCGTGCGGGCCCGGCTCGGGAACCGGCACGTCTTCATATCGCAACACTTCCGGCCCACCCATTTCATGGATGTGCACCGCCTTCATCGTTCCTGTCGTTGTTATTGCCATAAGCTCTGTCCTTTCAGTTAAAGCAGTTCAATGCGCATGCCGCTCGGCCATCTTCCCGTGTGTGCCTGATTCCGTCCGTTCGGCGCCCTTCATCTCGCCGATGTTCAACGGATGATCCAACCCCGTCATGGCCGCCATGAATCCAGCTCGAAATGCCGGCACCTTGATCAGCCAGCGCAGAGAAACAGCGCGGGCAAACCGTGTTGCCCAGGATTCACCCAGCACCACCCGGGAAAGTTGCTCGATCCGTTTCACCACCGCCTCATCGACAGATTTGCGTGGTTCGCCGTAACGTCGCAACTCACCCCGCTGCGCCAGTTGGCTGAACACCCACGCATCTTCCAGCCCGAGATTCATCCCGCGCGCGCCCATCGGCGAATGGATATGCGCTGCGTCACCCGCAAAATACACATTCCCTTTCTGGAGCGTGCTATTGATGCGATGCGAAATATGAAACTCCGAACTCCACACCGGCGCACCCGCCGCGGTTGAATGCGGAATGCGATTCATCAATTCCCGTTGGTTGCTGATCACCCGCCACAACTTCGCGCCCGGCGATTGCCTTTCCTCCGTCACCACCCGAATCAGGAATAAAAAGCCGCCTTCCGAAAAGAAAAGATAAACGCGATCTTCTTCCAGTGCCGTGTTCAGTGGCACGTCGGCCAGATACCAGGGCGTTTCCAGGCTGCTGCCCTCAAAATCGATGGCCAATGCCTTTCGTGCCGTGCTGTGCGCTCCATCAGCCGCCAGTAACCACGGACATTCCACCTCTTCGATCGCACCGCTCGAAACGTGCTTTAACTCAACCTCCACCGTGTCATCTGATTTATTCGAGCACGACTCCAGAGTCACCCCACGCTCCACCGTGCCGCCCGCGTCTTCCAGTGCCTGCGTCAACAAATGCTCCGTGACCGCCTGCGACAGTGCCAGCATGAAAGGATACTTGTGCTTCAGATCACCGAGAGACAGTTCGCCGCTCCATTTGTTGTCATTCTGAAAACGCGCCCCGTAGATGCGAATGCCCAGCGACAACATCCGCGCCGTCACACCGGTGGATTCCAACAATTCCAGCGTCCGCGGATTCACCGCCATCGCCTTCGAGTAAGTGGAGGGCTGTGGCGCCATATCCACAATCCGCACCACCACGCCGGCCTGGCGCAACATCAACGCCGCCGCCAAACCGACCGGCCCGGCACCGACAATCACCGGAACGTTAGCCATACAATTCAACCTTGAGGCAACAACGCCTCGCAACAACTGGGGTAAACGCCTAAAACCAGAATAAGGGTTGTTGAGCCAAGGCGGCGATCGGCACGAACGGCACTCAAGGATTGCTCAATGGCCATGCTTTGCGCCACAATCGGCTCGCGATGGGACGCCGAAAGCTTTCCGCCACACCCAAAACCGCTGTTGTGCTCGCCGCCGGGGCGCCTCCCGCGGGACTCAGTTCCATTTTTGGGCGCACGTCTTCAGCCATGGTGCCGGTCAATGGGCGTCCTACGATTCATTGGTTGCTTCACTATTTGCATCAGTTAGGCATCCACCGTGTCGTGCTGGGATTGCGCCATACTGAAACGCGGCTTCCGCGCTTTGTGCAACAGGCATTCGGCCGGATTCATGAAATTACTTTTGTGCCGGTCGAAAAAGATCTCGGGCCGGGGTTCACGCTGCTCGAATGTCTGAAGAAAGTTGAAACTTCCGAGCCGTGCCTGGTTATTCTTGGCGATACGTTGTTTGAATTTTCGGAAGAAACACAGCAACGATTCAAGGACAGTTTTGTGCTGACTGCCCCGGTGCAGGATGCTCCGAGGTGGTGCCTGGCAGAGGTGGATCGCGGCGGCCGCGTCAAATCCCTGGCCGATAAGCCGCAAAAGAATCCTGATGGCTGGCCCGCATTGGTCGGTGTCTATAATTTCAAAGACGCCGGACCCGCCCGGCGCGCGCTTCAGGCCGTGCTCGATTCCGGTGCGCGCTCCTTGCAATTGCGTCATGCGCTCGAACCGTACATCGCCGCCGGGGAATTGCGTGCTTATCCGGCGGGCGAATGGCTGGATTGTGGGAACCTGGATTTCCTGACCAGTTCGCGTCGCCGGCTTCTGGAAGCGCGAAGCTTCAATGCCATCCACATCGATGAACTGCGCGGCACCCTTACCAAGCGCAGCGAACACAAAGCGAAGTTTCTCAACGAGATAAATTATTACCGTCTCGTTCCCCGGGATCTGGCGACGTTCTTTCCGCGCCTGGTGGATTTCAGCCTCGCTCCGAAAGATCTTTTTCTGAGCCTCGAATACTATGGTTATCCCACACTTTCCGAAATCTGGGTGTTTGAGGAATTCGAAAGCAAATATTGGGAGGCCCTCTTTCAAACGTTGCGGCGGATTGTTACTTGTTTCGAAAGCTATTCTGCCGAGCTGTCCTCGAAAGCCACTTTTGATTTCTACTGGAATAAGACCGTTGATCGTCTTCACACGTTCGCCGGTCAGAATCGTAACTTCGCTCAGTTGACAAGCGCGAAAGCCATCGAATTGAATGGCAGCCGCCTGGACGGCTGGCCGAAAATCCAACGTGAAGTCGAAGCCCGCGTCAGGAAATTGTCTGCGAAACCTCGCGGGCAGATTATTCACGGCGACCTTTGTTTTCCGAACATCCTGTACGATCCGGTTTCGCGGCTGTTCAAGTTTATCGATCCGCGCGGCAGTTTTGGCGAGTCGGGCATTTACGGGGATGGTCGCTACGATATCGCCAAATTATTGCATTCGCTGGACGGCGGGTACGATTTTCTCATCCATGACATGTTCCTGCTCGAACAGCAGGGGAATCGCTTGCAGCTCGAGCAGTTTTTTCCCGCGACGCGCAGCGCGGTTCTTGAAGCCTTCAGCAAAATCTTTGGCGCTGATTATTCTTTGGATGAAGTGCGGACGCTTGAAGGGCTTTTATTTCTATCCATGTGTCCGCTGCATCAGGACAGCCCTACGCGGCAGGTCGCCATGTTCGCCACCGGCCTGCGGATTTTGAATGGACTTTTGAATCATGAAGATCTGCATTGATATTGACGGAGTGCTGTGCGAGTTGCGGCGTCCCGAGCAGCAATATTCGGAACTCGAACCGATACCGGGAGCCGTGGAAAAAATGAATTCGCTCAAGCAGGCCGGCCATTATCTCATCCTCTGCACCGCCCGGCACATGGCCACGTGCAACAGCAATATCGGCATGGTCGTGGCGCGTCAGGGTAAGACCCTTTTCGACTGGCTTGCCAAATACAAAATTCCCTACGACGAAATCTGGTTCGGCAAACCGCATGCGGATGTGTACGTGGATGACAACGGATTTCGGTTCACAAACTGGAACGAAATCGCGCCGGATGGCAGCAATCTCCCGGTGAGCCGTGAGAAAGCGCGTGCAAAAACGGCATGAGCGGAAATTCGGGCGCCAAACTCAACATCGTCATGCCCATGGCGGGATTGGGCAGCCGTTTCCGGGACGCGGGATTCAAAGCGCCAAAACCTCTTATCGAAGTGCGCGGCCGTCCGATGTACGCGTGGGCCACCGAGAGCCTTCCGCTCGGAAAGGCAACCCGCCTGATTTTTATCCTGCTGGCGTCGCAACCGGAATTCTCTGATCTCAAGAAAGACATTGAAACTCGCTACGCCGCAAATCGACCGGTTGTGCTGTCGGTGCCGGAACTGACCGCGGGCCAGGCTATCACCGTTCTGCGGGCCAAAGAACTGATCGATAACGGTGACCCGCTGTTGATTCACAATGCGGATACCGCCTTTGACGCCGAACGCGATTGGACGGACAAAGCGCTGGCGGAGAATCTGGACGGCGCGCTCCTCGTTTTCCCATCAAATGAGAAACGGTGGAGCTTCTCGCGCGAGAATTCCGCCGGGTTGGTGGAAGAGGTTCGCGAGAAGGAGGTCATTTCGCCCTGGGCTACCACGGGTACGTATTGGTTCCGTCGTGGAGCGGATTTTGTTGGCTGCGCCGAAGCGCGATTCCGTTCCGGTAAGCGCGAAGCCAGCGAGTTTTATGTGGGGCCGCTTTATAATGACCTCATTTCCAACGGCGCAAGAGTGAAGAACTTCCCGATCCAAAAGCTCTATTGCTTTGGCACGCCGGAAGACCTCGCAGCCACCTTGAAGGATTTGCCGGTTTGAGGCATTCGGCGGAGCAGGTTGTATTTCGAAATACAATGCCGGGCGCGGAAATGATTATCCGCTGTCATTTGAGCCCATCAAAGAACTGCTGGCCGCTTACAAAATCTGTAGCCATATCCGTCGCGTCCACCGTTTTGATCGGTAAATACTTCCCCGTGGCGCTGGCCAGAAGTCTGCCCTTTGAGTCTTTGATTTCCGCTTTCGCCTCGAAAATCCTGTCGCGCCGGTTCGCAATCAACTCCCCTGTAGCAATGGTTTCTTCGCCTGGCCGTAAAGGAGCCAGAAACCGCGCCGTCAACTCCGCGCAATAGGCGAAGCGCTTCGTCCGCACAGCGCACGCCCAGACCATGATTTCATCCAGCAAGGTGGCGATGATGCCTCCGTGTACGACCTGCTTGAAACCGATATGTTCGGCGCGCGGTTTGAAACGCGTTTGCACAATCTGCCCATCGGTTTCGAAGCGCAGCTTCATCCCGATGGGATTGGACTCGCCGCAAACGAAGCACGAATGCGTATGTGGCAGGACATTCATGAAACCAATAGGCTGCGTTTGCTTGAGGCGCACAAGCCGAAAATCAACGTTTCACTCTGGATAACGTCACTTGCTTCCGCTCCGGCCATCTGCTATCCACGCCCAAATGATTAAATCCGGCTTTGGCGCCGTCTAAGTTTCATGGCTGTCGCAGGTTCCTCCCGGCCGCGTGTGGTTGTGGATGGTAAATTTTTCCGGCTGGGCGACAAAAAATTCTACGTCAAAGGCATTGCGTACGGGCCGCTCCCGCCGAATGCCCAGGGGCAGTTCTTTGCCTCGCCCGAGCAAACCGCGTCCGACCTCGACCAGATTCGCGAAGTCGGCGCCAATGTCGTGCGTGTTTATAACGTCCCGCCGCGTTGGTTTCTGGACATGGCGGCCGACCGCGACCTGAAAGTAATGGTCGACATCCCGTGGAACAAGCATCTCAGCTTCGATTCTCCGGAGCGCCGGGCCGAAGCACGCGAGGCGGTGCGGAATGCCGTCTCCGCCTGCTCGCGTCATCCGGCTGTGTTCGCCTTCAGCATCGCCAACGAGATTCCGGCGGACATCATCCGCTGGACCGGTCCCAAAGCGGCCGCGGATTTCATCGACGAACTGGTTCTGGAAGCTCGACGTATCGATCCGGAATGTCTCTGCACCTACACGAATTTTCCTCCCACCGAATTCCTGCGCCCCCGTGCAGTGGATTTTATCACGTTCAACGTCTACCTGCACAGTGAACCGGCGTTCAAAAGCTATCTCGCCCATTTGCAAATGGTCGCGGAAAACAAACCTCTCCTCCTGGGGGAATTCGGCATCGATTCATTGCGTGAAGGCGAACCCGCCAAATGTGAAATGCTGTCCTGGCAGATCGAAGGCGCTTTCCGTGCTGGTCTCGCAGGCACGATCGTTTTCACCTTCACTGATGAATGGTTCAAAGACAACCGCCTCGTCGAGGGCTGGGAAATGGGCCTGGTCACGCGCGACCGGCGCCCAAAAGATTCCTATGCTGCGGTCCGGAGAATGTTCCACGCCGCTCCTTATTTTCCGCTGCCGCGTTATCCGAAAATCTCCGTGGTGGTTGCCAGTTATAACGGCGCCCGCACGTTGAAGTCGTGTCTCGAATCGCTGCAACACCTCAATTATCCCGATTACGAAATCATTCTCGTTGATGATGGCTCAACCGACGCCACGCAGCAGATCGTTTCCCTTTTTCCAACAGTACGGTGCATTCGGCACGAAAAGAACTTCGGACTATCGGTCGCGCGCAACACCGGCGTTGCTGCGGCTGCCGGAGAAATCGTTGCCTTCACAGATTCCGACTGCCGCGCCGACGAGGATTGGCTCTATTACCTGGCGTGCGGCTTTGTTGGTTCCGAATTCTCCGGCGTGGGCGGCCCGAATCTGTTACCACCGGAGGATTCGGGCGTCGCCACCGCTGTCATGGTTTCGCCCGGCGGTCCGGCGCACGTGATGCTGACCGATCTGGAAGCGGAACATATCCCCGGCTGCAACATGGCTTTCTACAAATCCGCTCTCGACCAGATCGGCGGTTTCGATCCCATTTTCACCAAGGCCGGCGACGATGTCGACGTCTGTTGGCGTTTGCAGCAGGCCGGTTGCAAAATCGGGTTCAGTCCCTCGGCGTTTGTGTGGCATTATCGCCGTTCGACCGTGGGCGCGTATCTCAAGCAGCAGCGCGGCTACGGTGAAGCGGAAGCGATGCTGGTGCGCAAACATCCAGAGAACTTCAACACGTTCGGTGGCGGCATCTGGCAAGGCCGGATTTACGCGCCGTCGAAATTCGGCGTCGAACTGCGCGCGCCGGTCATCTACCACGGCCTCTTCGGCAGCGCGGGTTTCCAAAAGATCTACGTCTCCGAACCTGTCACGACTCTCATGCTTTGCACCAGCCTTGAGTATTACTTGTTCGTGGTGCTGCCGTTCTGGGTTTTGTCCGGTTTGTTTCACCATCTGTTCCCGGTCGCAATCGCCACCCTGCTGTTGCCTCTCGCCGTGTGCGGATTGGCCGGAGCACAAGCCATTTTGCCGAAGAACAAAATCAGCTGGTGGTCGCGCCCGCTCGTCGCACTGCTTTTCCTTTTGCAACCGATTGTGCGCGGCTTCGCGCGCTATCGTGGGCGGGTTGCGCAACAACCCTTGAAACTCGCCTCTCAGGAATCGCTGGATTCCCTCGTGCTCTTTCACGGGAAACAGCCGTTGAATGAGACTCAATACTGGGCAGCTCAGCGCATCGACCGCCTCGATTACGTTGCCGCAATCTTGCAGCGCTTGCACGTGCGCGGCTGGCCGCACAAATCCGACGTCGGCTGGAGCGACTATGACGTGGAAATTTACGGCAGCCGTTGGGCGCACCTGCTTCTCACCACAGTTGCAGAAGATCATCCACAGGACCGGCAACTGGTCCGCTGCCGACTGCGGGCAATGTGGTCGTTGCAGGCAAAAGCCGTTTTCTGGACATTGCTCGGTCTCGAACTGGTCTTCATCGGCGTGGCCGGTTTCAAGCGGCCCTGGCCCTGGTTTATCCTGCTGACACTTCCAGTGTTTGGCTGGTTTGTTCTTCGCGAGCGGCGCAAACTTCAAAGCGTCACTACCGTATTTTTGGACGAACTGGCCAAGGAGCGCGGGCTCACCAAAATCCACTCGACCGAGGGCGCTCCGAAATCCTCTTAGCGATTCACCGCGTCTTAGCAAACAGCAGGTTCCACAACCGCTCCGAACCCAGCACCACTTTGCCCAGCGGGCTTTTCAGCACCGGACTGAACATCAACCATTGCAATCGCCGCGCCCATCTCAGCCGTTCAGCAAACGCCTGATCGCACGCCCGCGCGATTGCCCGCTGCGCCTCCACCCAACTCATATCGCCTCGGCTGTAACGACTCAATGGCTCCACGGCAATTTCCGCCGACTCAAACGCCATCGACATCCCATTGCCCGTCACCGGTGGAATCATCGTGATCGCATCGCCAATGTAACAACCGGGCTTCGTATTCGCCCGCTGCGGCTTCAGTGAAAGTCCGGCCACGGAGCAGAACGAGCTTTCGTCGAATCGCGCACCTGCCAACCGCTCCCGCAACGGCGTGCCCGGCGCGCCGCGCAGCGATTCCAATCCTGCCTCGCGCTTTTCTCCCTGCCTCGCGCGGAACAATCCGCACACGTTAACCTCGCCGCCGTTGATGCGATTCACGCCCACGTAATCATCCGCGGACACGTGCATTTCCAGATCCGCAGACAAATCCACATTGGTCGCGTGAACTTTCAGACCAAACCAGCGCCAGCCGTTTTCGGTCGGATGCGGTTCGCGCCCGCTGGCGTGCACGACTGCTTCGCCGCTCCCGTTCGCGTGCCACCGCTGCCCGCGATTCAACTCACCGCCGAGCTTTTGGAACTCCTCAGCCAACAGCGCGTCCATCGAATAGCGCGACAAACCAAGCGCCGGCATCGGAAGCTTGCGCACCGGCGAGCGATTGTGATCCGAAATAAACGTCGCCGTCTCGACCTCGATGGCCCCGGCCCGTCGAAACAGTTCATGCAATCCCAGCCGCTGCAAAACCGCCGGGCCATTCCCACTGATGAACTCGCCGCACACGCGATGACGCGGATATTTGCCCGCTTCCCACACCACTGCTGGAATATCCCGCTGGCGCAATCCGATCCCAAGCGTCAGACCTGCGAGTCCGCCACCAACAATCGTGATGGGCCGGGCTGAGGACATCATTCACTCCTTTCGCCGCGCGACAAAGTGATGGCTGAAGAGTCCGGCCGCGCGCTCCTTTAATTCCCAGTTTCCATCGGACGGCCAAAGCGCCGAAAGTTCCTGGTTTTTGAATCCAGCGCGAACGCTGATCGGCGCATCGTGGCACGTAACCGGATTGCAACCAATCAGCGAAAGCCACTTTGCGCAAAACAACGGAAATTTCGCGCGCTTCGGTTCCACGGCAATAAAAGCATCCGTCTTCCGTGCAGCCAAAGAAAACAGAGACTTCAATTGCTCATCGCTGAAATGATGCAGCACGAGATTCGCGAGAATGACATCGCACTTTTCCTCCGCCGTATTCTCCAGCCATTCCAGCACATCGCTTTTCACCGAGCGCGCCCCCCAGTTCAGCTCGGCGAAATCGGCTTTGGTTTCAGTGAGCAGCAGGTCCTGCAAATCCACAAAGATGACATCCACATCATGCCATTTCACACCGAGGCTGCGCGCGATCCGCACCAACACTCGTCCGTCACCAGCGCCGATTTCCACCAGGCGCAACGACGTGTGTCTGCGGCAAACCGATTTGAGCGAGCGCGCGAGAATTCCCGTATGGCCCATAAGCGAATTGAGCAGACGCAGGTCGCGCCGGCTCCCCATCGCCTCCGGATCGTCCGCCGGCAATTCGTCCACCAGTTCGCTATGAAGTGTCCGCACCATTTCTACTGTCACAGTCTAATTCACCTCCAGCAACGCTCCGTGACAACTGAAGCCCGCCCCGAACGAACTCATCCACCAAAGGCCGGCCGGCACGCTGTCGTTCAACGCATGCTGCAAAACAAAATAAACCGACGAACTGCTCACGTTCCCATATTCGCGCAGGACAGCTTCGCTCCAGCGCACATCATCGCCGCTCAGCTTCAACGCGTCGCGCAATGCGATCAGAACATCCCGCCCGCCCGGGTGCAATATCCAGCCCGCGACCTGTGAACGATCCACATTCGCGCGCGCCAGTGTATCGGCAAAAACCTTTTCCGCATGACGCGCCGCCAGCCCGGGAACCACTGGAGCGAGAATATTGCGCAACATTCCATTCTTCTGCTCGAAACGAAGAAGATCGCGATCGTTTGTCTCCTGGTGCGAACCGCTGGTTTTCCATTCCACTTTGCGCCCGCCGTTCGGCGCGTTGGTAAGCACCGCTGCGCCGGCTCCATCTCCGAAAAGGCATGCGCTGATCAGCACTCCGATATCATCGTCCAGATAAAATGCCGCGCTGCAAACCTCCACACAAATGGACAACACGTGCTCACTGCGCCCGGCCGCGAGCATCGCATCGGCCACGCGCAAATTTGGCAGCGCCGCACCGCAACCCTGGCCTACCAGATCAAAATTCATCACGTCCTTGCGCAGCCCAAGTCGCTCCCCGATGTAACTCGTCAGCCCCGGACACAAATACCCGGTGCACGTGCTCGCGACAATAGCGTCGATATCCGTCGGCTTTAACTTCGCGTCCGCAAGCGCGCGTTCAGCGGCCTGCGCGCCGAGCAGGGGCGCGTTCCGAACGAATCGCGCGTGCAACGCATCCGGCGTGAGGTCGAATGCCTCGTTTAGATCGTCAAAGGCCAGATGCCTCGTAGCGATGCCGTTCGCGCCGGTAAGCACTTTTTTCAGGATCGCGCGCGACCGAGGCGCAAGGCTTTCCAGGCGCGCGGATTTCTTGAGCGCCTCCCAACACTCCGCCTGCGTATAACGTTGTTGCGGAGCAGCTGTACCCAATCCTGTGATAAACATATGAGACCGTAGCGCGGTTTGATGCCTTCCGCCACTTAGATAAGACGTGCCGGTCATGGATTTGTTCCCCTGAAACGGCTTGCGGCAACCTGGAGCGCATCTCAGTTTTTGGAACGTCGACTTTCGGTCAGGCGCGGTTTGGTGTCCCGGCTTCAGCCGGTGCCGCGTACAAAGGGGCAAGTCTTCACCTCCTTTGACGGCGCGCCTCCGGTAACACCACCTTATTGGGTGCCAACCATTCGCTTTAGCGATCTGGTCAAAGCCGCCGGCAAGCCCGAAGCAAAATCGCTTTGGATCGACCCCAGGCAGGACCGCCAATTCATGCAAGCTGTCAAACAGCGGCGTGTCATGACCGTCGTCCAGAAACCCGGTTCCAGTAAAAAGGACTTCGGCGAAGTCGGCTTCCATCAACAACCGCACGCCTCCTACTTTGTTTTTCCCAGACCAATCCCTGCGGGCACGAACTCCAAAGTGGTCGGCATCAAATATGATCTCATCGCGGAGCCGACAGTCAAAGACCCCGTTTCCGAAAGAGAACTGCGACCTGTCAAAAAATCCCGCCCGCCCGGTCCCACCCGTCGCCACAAGCCAGTCCAAAAAATCTTCAATGTCCTGTTGCGTCGTGAAGCCGTGATTGAAACCAGCATCACCGTAACCGCCCGCACCGAGTCCGCAGCGAAAAAGAAGGCCATCGAACTCGCCCGCACTCAGCTATTTGAAACCTCCAAAGCCGTTTTGCGAACCGAAGTAAAACACGTCCATTAGGTCGGATTGACTCGGATTAGGTCGGATTAGGTCGGATCGGAGCGCCGAGCGCGATTGCACGGTAACCCTGTTGAATCGCCTGCCCGTTCCTGGGAGCGTCGGCGTCCCGCCGGCATACCGTGATTCACTTTGATCCACTTTGATCCGGTGTGATCTACTTGAATTTTCGGTTGGATTTGGTGCGACCGGGTGCGACCAACTTGGACTCGGTTTGAGTCGGCCTTACCCTCCGCCTTCGACATTGGACTTTGGGCTTTGGACTAGTTCACCTCAGTCAGCGGCCTTTCTCTCGAAATAAAAAAAGGGAGTGCCTGCTGGCATCGGCCGCAGTTGCTCTCGCCCGGTCGGCAACCGGGCATCTCAATTGTCAAAGAACTCCCCGGAACCTGGCCGGGAAATTTTTTTAAAAAATAAAAAAGAACCTTAATTGACCTTAATTAACCTTAATTTTTGAAATAAGCCAATGGTTGTTACCTGACTATTTAATGTCCTCCTTGGAATCTCGGCTTGACCTTGCAGACCGCCAGAGGTTCCAGAACACGCCCATAACAGCAAATTTCCTCGTTGATCAATCCTCCTGGCCCTTCTTTCTTCAGTATTCATGATACTACAGGCATACTCTCACTTATAAATATAAGTGTCAACTTGATTATTGCAGTCGTATTCTCACTATATTGGCCTTTTTAGCGCTGTCCGGTACTGGATGGATGCCTCGGAACTGTTTCGGGAGGCCCAAAACTTGCCCGTAAGAGCTTGACGTTTTTGGGCCGCGGTGTCTCAAATAGTCCCGACCCCAATATCAGTTTCGCGGCGCACTCGTCTGCCATTCAAACGCCACGCCGTGACTGAATCAGAAAGCTCAGATCATGAAAACTCTGCTCATTTTTGCACTTGCTTGCGTGGGAGTGGTGGCGGTTTTGCACGCCGATCCGGTAATGACCTTTGACGATCTGGCGACCACCGATGGCCTCGTGCTCGGTCCGGGTTATCATTTATTGAACTGGACGAATTTTGCTTTTCTCAACGGAGTCGACTATGGCGGCAACCCGAGCGGTTATCAGGCGGGCGTGGTCTCTGGTCAATTTGTTATCTGGGGTGGCGGTTCCGGTGTGACCAGCACGATTTCCGGCGGCATGTTCGATCTCCTCTCCGCTTATGCGACCTCCGCCTGGAACGACAATCTCCAATTGGAAGCGAAAGGCTTCATCAAAGGCACGCTCGTTTACGATCAGATATATACACTGAGCGCCACCACCCCGACCCTTCTAAACTTCGACTTCTACGGTGTGGACGAGGTGGATTTTATGGCCTCGGGCGGGACTCATCACGCCGCCTACACTCTTGGTACTGGACCTGAATTTTGCTTCGATAACCTGAGCGTGCAGACTTACCTGCCGTACGCGCCTCAGTTGTTGCGGAATGGTGGTTTTGAAACTGGCGATTTCACCGGCTGGAGTCATACCGGGGACCTTGGTTTCACCTGGGTCACGAACACTGCTCAATACGTTCA
>Ga0070731_10003380_pt1 | contig 14443 bp, 14 predicted proteins | sample Coa_R1_2_FD_66448 | JGI IMG/M metagenome (GOLD analysis project Ga0070731, IMG submission 66448) | Surface soil microbial communities from Centralia Pennsylvania, which are recovering from an underground coalmine fire - Coalmine... | ecosystem: Environmental > Terrestrial > Soil > Unclassified ... | reverse complement strand
CTGGGCCTGCTGCCGGCGGTCGGGCTGGCGCTTGTCGTCGGTCTGGTGTTGAGCTTGCGTGCTCAAGGTCGGCTTTCGGAGGTCAACCAAAGAATCCAGCGCATCGTGGCAGGGGATTTGCGGGAGCGCCTTCCGGCCCGCGGGGGCAGTGACCCGTTCGACCAACTCGCCGTCAGTGTCAACCGGATGCTGGGCGAGATCGAAACTCTAATTCAGGAAATTGGCGGCATCGGCGACAACATCGCCCATGACTTGCGCACGCCCCTTACGCGGGTTCGGGTACGGCTTGAACGCGGGCGCGAGCGCGCCAAAACACTGGAGGAATTACGGGCGGTCGCCGATCAGGCCATCGCCGGTGTCGACCAATCGTTGACCATCATCACCGCGCTCTTGCGCATTGCCGAGATCGAGCATAGCCGCCGCCTCGAGGGGTTCAGCGAGGTCCGGCTTGCCCCGCTGCTACGCGAAGTGGGCGATCTTTACGATCCAATCGCTGAAGACAAAGGCGTCACGCTTCGCGTTGAAGCCGCCGAAGAGGCGACGGTGCACGGCGACCGCGATCTTCTTTTCGAGGCCGTCGCCAATCTGATCGACAACGCGGTGAAATTCACTCCGGAGGGCGGACGCGTCGTGCTTGCCTTAACGCACCGCGACGGCGAGAGCGTTATTCGGATAAGCGACACCGGGCCAGGCATCCCCGAGGCCGAACGACAAGTGGTAACCAAGCGCTTTTATCGTGCAGACAAAAGCCGAAATACCAAAGGGCTCGGTCTTGGTCTGAGCTTAGTCACCGCGATCTTGAAACTTCACGGCTTCCGCTTCACGATTGCGGCAGGCCCAGGCTGTACGGTCGAGATCGTCTGCCCCCGCATTGAAGGCAATTAGTTTTTAAACGCTAATTTAATGGAGCCGCCCGAGGCGTCATCTTATTTGCATTTTGCGGCGATTTTTTTCTCGCTCCGAACACTGAGTCCAGGAGAGCACACATGATCACGAAGTCAAAGCTTGCTTTTGTACTCGCCATTGCGACACTGAGTGTCGCTTCGCCTGCGTTCGCACAATCGCCAAACGCGGCTTTTAACTGGGATCGGCCCACGCAGAGCCAACACATTGGGCGCAATTCGGTTGACAACCCGGCCCTCACCGGCGGGGGCAGCACGGGCTATAATCAAGACATGAGGTCTGATTACTGAGAAGAAGCAAAGCAGTTCGTGCGAAAATCATCTGCGAAGTTGGATCGCTTCGAATTGCGAACGCCTCTTGATGGCCATCACCATAATCGTGGTGAGCGTTGAAATCGCCGATACGGTAGCCGCACCCGCACCGAAGCTGAAGTCCCACTTGGGGGACAGCGGAAACTCATATGCGAGACTCAGAAGGAATCGCGTGATGTCGGGTTAGCGACCCGGGTTGTTATGGTTATGCCAACCGATCTGACCTTCGATCCGAATGGTCGTTGAACTTGTAGCCCCCAGGGTGACGCGATTCCCATAATTTGAAGAATCACAAGACTTTTGAGCGAGAACCTCGTTTCGGCTTCTGGTGCTTTTCCTTCGTCGGTTTCAACCGCAGCGGCGGAGGCTCCAACAGGTCATTACGAGCAAGTTCCTTCACGAAGAAATCGAGTAGCAGTCGTACTTTTGCAGACAGCAATTTTGTGTGGCTGACGATCGCGTTAATTGGGATGGGTGGCAATTCGTGTTTACGAAGAACGACCCTCAGGCGTCCTGCGGTGATGTGTTCGAATACCTGCCATGCCGGGGCGTACACCAGACCACCGCCCTCGAGTGCAGCAGCAACGACGGCATCCAATGTATTAGCGCGCATTCTAATGGGCACGCGAACGTCTATCGGCTTTCCATCCTTTTGAAGGCGCCACTCCGAACCGGCGCTCTGTTGCGAAAAAACCAAACAATCGTGCTTTGACAGATCGTCGAGCGTCCTTGGTTCTCCGCGCCGATCGAGATAGCCAGGGGCTCCGCTGACGACCCAAAGGAGGGATCCCAGTTTCCGGACAATCAGGCTCGAATCCTCCAGTGCGGCTATCCTGATCGCCAGATCGATTCCTTCCTCCACGATATTGACGCGCCGATCAAGCAACTTCACCTCAAGGGTGATGCGAGGATGGTCGACCAGAAACCTGGCGAGCAGCGGAAGCATGAATGCTCGACCGAATAAGGTAGGGCCGCAAACACTTAGCTTCCCCGTCGGTACGGTAGCGTCGGCGAGAAGGCTGGCTTCGGCTTCATCAAGGTCGGCCAAAATCTGTTTGGCCCGCGCGTAGAAGGTACGTCCCATTTCTGTCAAAGCCAATTTACGCGTCGTTCGAACCAGAAGCCGCGTGCCAAGTCTTTCCTCGAGGGCCGTCATGTGCCGGCTTACGGACGGCAGCGACAATCCAAGCGACCGCGCGGCACCGGACAAACTACCGAGGTCGGCGGCCTTCACAAATAATGCGAGCGCGTCGGTGCGATCCATGACGCCAATGTATCTCCGAACGCCTCGTCGCTGCAAGAAAGGCCTCTGATTACGAAATGTTTTGAAAGAGTGCTTTTCGTTTTGCTGCCTTCTGAAAATCCTGCGCGCCCATACACTCAGATCAGGACGTTACGCCGGTCCGGAAAGAATCGTTCCGCAATGCGATGGGCGTGTTTGCGACAGGCGTAGCGGTTCACACCAGCGCACATCAGGGGCAGTACCAATCGCCCAAGGAGAAACGCAATGTTCGCGCAGAAACAAAAGTCAGTTGTCGGATTATTCGATCGCTTGGCAAAGCCGGAGCGCACCTCGCGCGATCATAAAGACCAGCGTTTGATTGCGGGCGGCACGAGGCAGGCTCCTCATGCTGCCGACGCGCCCGAAGACCTGAACACGAATGACGACAGCGATTTCGTAGGTGACGACACTTGGTTCGAATAAGAAATCAGGAGGTCGTCATGCGATTTGGATTGTTTGGCAGCGCTCAATCAAGTTCAGAGAAATTAGGCGCCGGAGCAGGCCAGGGCTTTCACGATTATATCGACTACAACGTGGAGGCCGAAGCCCTTGGCTACTACAGCACGTTCCTGGTGGAGCATCACTTCACGGGCTGGTCCCAGATCTCCGCGACGTTGAATTTGCTCACGTGGCTAGCTGCACGGACGAAGTCGCTGCGGGTCGGCACCGCCGTTCTGGTTCTGCCGTGGCATAACCCCGTACTGCTAGCTGAGCAAGCAGCAACCCTCGACCTGCTATCAGGCGGCAGGCTCGATTTCGGGGTCGGCAAAGGCTATCGCCATAACGAATTCCGCGGCTTTTGCATTCCGATCGAGGAGTCGCAAGCTCGCTTCGAGGAAGCGCTCGATTTGATCACTCGATCGTGGCTGTCTCGCGAGCGGTTCTCCTATCAGGGACGCTTCTGGAATTTCGACGACATTATTGTAGAGCCGCCAACGGCTCAAAAACCCCATCCGCCCTTCTGGATGGGGGCCGGCAGTGTTGCGTCTATCCGCAAGGTTGCGGAGCGCGGTTACAACCTTCTGCTTGATCAGTTTGCTGCGCCAGAGGTCATCGGCGAGCGTCTGGCTTTGTTCAAGGCGGAGGTGGAAGCCAGCGGTCGGGTGTTTAATCCAATGGACGTTGCGTTGGCGCGAGACGTTTACGTTGCCAGAAACAAAGACGACACGGAAGCAGCGCTTGAGCGCCGCCGCAGGCTGAATGCGCGCATCATCGATGTGGCACGTGCGCCGGACCAGAAGAGCGGATCGCACATCCTCTCCTACGCCGACGCCGGAGATGCCGGACGCAACGCGCTCTATGGCACGCCGGACGAGATCTTCGACAAGATTCAGGCGCTCCGAGCCGTTGGCGTTGAGTACATCCTCATAAGCATTGGCGGCGGATCACGCGAGAGTCTGCGGCGCTTTGCCCGCGAGATCATGCCTGAGTTCACTAACGGTATCTCCGAAGCTGTGGCTTAGCGCCGGAGCACAGAGGTTCTTTGCTGCGATCGAAGCTGGGATGATTCTCGCTCGCGTTTGCCTGTCGTTCGTTATGGGAGCAACATCGATGCGTGTTTTCCAAGACGACTTTCAAATCGATATGTCTTTTTACAACCGATCTCAATCGGTTGTTGAGACCGCACCGTCATCCCATGTCATCGGTCGCGCTACCACGCTCGTGATGGCGATCGCCTGCGGCGTCGCTGCCGCCACGGTCTACTGTAATCAACCGATGCTTGGCATTTTGGAGGCTGCATTTCCAGGCCGGGCGTCGGTGGTTGGGCTGGTGCCGATGGCGACACAGCTCGGTTTCGCGGTAGGGCTTCTACTCTTGGTGCCGCTAGGCGACCGTATCGACCGGCGGAGCGTCATCGTGCTTCAGATGGCGGCGCTTGGCTTTTCTCTTGCGGCGGCAGCTTTGGCTCCGGATGCTTGGGCTCTCGTCCTGATCTCCGCGCTGGTTGGAATAACGTCGAGTGTGGCGCAACAGATTGTGCCTTTCGCGGCCGAATTGGCTGAGCCGAGTCGGCGCGGCGCGACTATCGGCACCGTCATGAGCGGTCTTCTGTGCGGCATGCTGCTGGGCCGAGTGGTCGCTGGCGGCGTGGCGGCGCACTATGGTTGGCGCGCAACCTATTGGCTCAGCCTGCTGCTGGTGATCGCAACCAGCTGTTTGCTGGCGGCAACTCTGCCTCGGCGTCAAGCTAGGACGCAGGCGAGTTACGGCGAACTCCTGAAATCCTTGGTTACTCTCTGGCGTGACGAGCCGGTTTTGCGGCGCGCAACGATGATACAAGGGTGCTTGTTTGGTTCCTTCACAGCCTTTTGGACCATTCTTGTGCTCCAACTGAGTGCACGATATCATTTGGGTGCTGAGGCAGCTGGGTTGTTTGGAATTGCCGGGGTGGTCGGAATTCTCTTTGCACCGATCGCCGGAAAGATTGCCGACCGTTGTGGGCCGGCACAACTGGTCGCTATCGGAACGCTTATCATGCTGGCCTCTTGGTGCATTTTTGCACTTTCTGCCACAGTCGCAGGTCTCATCCTCGGCGTCGTTCTGCTGGATTTCGGCGAACAGGCTTCGCTGGTGTCAAACCAGCACGTCATCTATGCGCTTCGACCGGAAGCCCGGAACCGGCTGAATACGATCTTCATGGGTGGCATGTTTGTTGGGGGTGCGATTGGGTCCGCCGGGGCAGTTCTCATTTGGCATATGGCCGGTTGGTACGCGGTTTGCGCTTTCGGCGATGCTTTGGTCGCCGTCGCTCTGGCTTACGTGTGGAGTACTACGGACTAAAAGCCCGTATGCTCTCTCATGCGAGAAATGCTGTCTGACCGTCGGTTGCGACTTAGGAGATTATTACCTAGCCACTGGAGGCGCAGATGTCAGGCACAGGAGCCGGTAAGCAGGTGGCGAAAACCGCTTCGTCGAACGATCCCTTCGCTCTGAAGGGCGCTGACTCGACGCCATAACGATCAAGCACGGGGAGATAAATACCATGCGCACTGTTATTTTAGCGCTACTGGGTTCGGTTCTACTAATCGGCCCAGCAATGGCTGCTGACTTGACCGTTGTGCATTACGACAACGTCGCGTATTCGGCAGCCTTCAGCCCCGACGGGACGCGCATCGTCACGGCGTCAGACGACAAGACCGCGCACATCTGGGATGCGACCACCGGCAATGAAATCACGATCCTGCGCCACGAGAGCGTAGTGCATTCGGCAGCCTTCAGCCCCAACGGTTCGCGCATCGTTACGACGTCAGACGATAAGACTACCCGCATCTGGGACGCCGCCACTGGAAAGGAAGTCAGAGTCCTGCGCCAGGACAGCATGGTGCATTCGGCAGCCTTCAGCCCCGACGGCACACGCATCGTCACGGTGTCAGACGACAAAACCGCGCGCATCTGGGACGCCGCCACGGGAAAGGAAATCACGGTCCTGCGCCACGAGAGCATAGTGCATTCGGTAGCCTTCAGCCCCGACGGTTCGCGCATCGTCACGACTTCAGACGATAAGACTGCCCGCATTTGGGACGCCGCCACTGGAAAGGAAGTCAGGGTCCTGCGCCAGGAGAGCATGGTGCATTCGGCAGCCTTCAGCCCCGACGGGACGCGCGTCGTCACGGCGTCGGATGACAAGACCGCGCACATCTGGGACGCGACCACCGGCAATGAAATCACCGTGCTGCGCGGACACGAACGCGCGGTGAATTCCGCCGCCTTCAGTCCCGACGGGACGCGCATCGTCACGGCATCCGATGACAAGACCTCGCGCATCTGGGAGACCGCCACCGGGAAGCAAATTATGGTCCTGGCCGGACACGAGAGCATGGTGCATTTCGCCGCCTTCAGCTCCGACGGTAAGCGCATCGTCACCGCGTCAAACGACAAGACCGTGCGCGTCTGGGACGCCGTCACCGGCAAGGAAATCACGGTCCTGAGGACACGAGAGCATGGTGCATCCGGCCGCCTTCAACCTCAAAGGCTCGCGCATCATGACGGCGCAATACGACAACATCGCGCGCTATCCGGAATGGCGCCGCGGGCAAGGAAATCGCGGTCCTGCGGGGATACGGGAGCATAGTCCAGTTACCGCCTTCGGACGGCCCGCGGGCATCGTCACGGCCCAATACAAGGGGCCATCCGTATGACGTCACTGTCCGGGAGAACCAAAGCTCCCGATTTTAAACTGCCGACGTCTGTGGCGAAGTCTATGGTACCCGCCGGACGCGGCGAGAGAGTCGCCACGCAACCGGTCTTACAGAAGAGGTACGGCCAAGGGAAATTACGATGCCAAAGTCTCAATCCTTTGGCCTTAACTCTCGTTGAAGCAATCGCTTGGGCTTCGAAGTCGCGGTCGTGGAGATTGAGACCGTCGTCCATAACGGAGACCCAGAGCGGAAGATGACCAGAGCAGCCTTTCCGCCTCGCCGCTTCTGTTGCTCGCGCCAGCTTCGCTGGTCCGTGGTGGGTGCAGCCGTTCTCGTTTCTTGTAAGCTTGCCAGCTCGGCGTCTGAAACGGCGCGGGCCAATAGCAAAAAATTCTGGGATTCAGGTGCGTGTAACGGTGCACGCTGAACGATTGCTCAGATTCTTCCTTCCAGCAGCAGCGCCCATACCGTGAGCGCGGCGACGACGACGATGGCAAACGCCGCGCCGCCAAAACCGATTGCCGCATAGGCGCCGGCGCCAGCCGCTACGCCGGCAAGAAAGCCGACCGCGATCAACAGCACCACAATCAACCGGGCACGGACCTCGGCGAACTGGTGCTGCGCCGACGCCGCCGCGGCGTCGCGCCGACGCCGCCAAGCGAGGATCAGCTCGGTCGTCGTGATGCCGAGTTGCGTCATGTTACCGGTCATGACGTTGGTCTGGGGAACTCCGGTCATCAGGAGCCGCACCAGCACGCTTTGCGCGCCCATCGCCATGGCCGCGAACACGCCCGCGATGATGCCATTCCGGTCGGTCGCGCCGACGACGGGCGGAATGTAGAGAGCCAGCGCGCAAAACGCCGCGAGCAAGGCCGCCTCGAGGCCGAGTATCGGTGCCAGCGCAGCCCGCCCGGCCTCGCGCAGCAGCGCGATCAGCGCCGCAGTCAGCGCGGCCGCGATTAGAAAGGCGGCAACCACCAACAGCTTGCCGACTACACCGGGTTCATGGGTGACGTACTCCGCGCCGGCGATGACAAAGCTGCCGGTCACTTGAGCGACGAACAGACCAAATCCCAGATAGGTGTAGCTGTCGACATAACCGGCCACAAAGCTCAGAAGTACTGAGACCGGCAACGATATCGGCCGTTCCGCGGCCCGCGTAGCCTCAGCCATGACTTCGCCTGCCTTCATGCGCCAGGCCGGTCTGGCCGGTCGGTCGTGCTGCGCAGGAGCCTTGACGAAGCGCCGATAAGGCCCAAAAACCACGCCCGTTCAAAGCCGCACGGAGGAGGATTGTGGTGGTCGGCAGCCTGCATCTCGGATTGCCCCTCGGGGCATTCCTCGCTTCGCTGGTCGAAGCCGTGGAAGCGCTGACCATCGTGCTCGCGGTGGCCATAGTCCGCGGCTGGCGCCCAGCCGCCCTTGGCGCGCTTGCTGGCTTGGCGTCATTGGCTCTGATCGTCATCGCGCTCGGTCCGCTGCTTGATCGCGTCCCGCTCAATCTACTGCAACTCGCCATTGGGATCTTCCTGTTGCTGTTTGGGATGCCCTGGTTGCGCAAGGCAATTTTACGCGCTGCGGGCATGATCGCATTGCACTGCACTCGCTCGTTCTTCGGTGGTTTGCGGTTGGCGTCCGGGTCCTCGTCGCCGAGCGACTGAACATCTTGCAGGTCTTAAGGCCACGCCAGTCTGAGCATTCCGGTATTAGTTGGAATCGGGAGAATCCCATGAAACTCGGCATCATCGGCACCGGAAATGTCGGCTGCGCCATTGCACTCGCGGGGGTAACGCGGGGTAGCGCACGCGAAATCGTGCTCGTCAATCGCACCATCAAGACCGCGGAAGCCGTGGCGACCGACATCCGCTATGGCACGCCGCTTTCCCCGAAGGTCGATATCAGCCACGGCGATTACGACGCGCTTGCCGGCGCCGGCGTGGTGCTTATCACTTCGGGCGTCAACGAGAAAACGGGCGGCGCCACCGACCGCAACGATCCGCGAGGGCGCCTCAAGCTGCTCGAAAAGAACGCTTCGATCTATCGAGACATAGTCCCGCAAATTGTGCGCGCCGCTCCGAAGGCGGTGCTGGTCGCGGTCACCGATCCACCCGATCCGCTCGCCGATATTGCCCGCGATGTGGCCGGTCACGACCGCGTATTGAGCACAGGCACATTCCTCGACAGCCTGCGCTTTCGCGTCCATCTCGGAAAGCATTTTGGCGTGGATCCGGCGCAAGTGGAGGCGCAAGTGATTGGTGACCACGGCACCTCGCAGGTTTTTCTGTGGTCGTCCGCCCGCATTGCCGGGGTATTTGTGACCACCCTCCTTAAAGAGCGTGGCGAAAAGCTCGATGACGTGCGGACGCAGCTCGAAAACGACGTACGTTACGCCAACATCACCATCATCGAGGGACACGATGCGAGCCAGTATGGCATCGGCATTGTTTCTGCGCGGATCGCTGAAATGGTGTTGCGCGACGAACACGCCGCAATCCCGATCGGGAGTTACCATCGCGCATTAGGAGTCACGCTCTCGCTGCCGAGCGTGGTCGGCCGCGACGGCGTGGTCGCCATTTTGCGGCCCGACATGACGCCTGAGGAACGGAGCGGGCTACAGAAGAGCGCGCAGAGCCTAAAGAACGCGTTGCAAGCGATTAGGACATAGACGCATCGACCGCGTTTCTTGGAAAACGCAATTCTTACCCCTTCGCGGCGAAAGCTTTGAAAAACTTCGGAACTGACTATAATCCTTTTTGTAGTTGCTCATAAATCATAATTGGGACACTTGTCAGGTGAATATCCTCGCATAGCGAACATGGCGACCTCATCCAAACAGGATTTCCTTACCATCGCTGCGACTGGCTCGGCGTTGCCGCCGATCAAGTTTGGCCTTGGCGGCGTGCCCTTCGGCAACGAGTTCGAAGTAGTCAGCGATGGGGATGCATACAAGACGCTCGAGGCCGCCTGGAACGCAGGCGTGCGCTATTACGACGTGGCGCCGTGGTACGGCCTTGGGCTTGGGGAACGACGTTACGGCAACTTCCTCCACAATAAGAACCGCGACGGCTATGTCTTGTCCTCTAAGGTGGGCAAGCTGCTCAAGGCGTCTCCGCACAACAACGCCAAGTCGAATTTCCTGTTCTCGCCGTCTCCCAACAACGTTGTGTTCGACTACACTGCCGACGGCGTGCGTCGTTCGATCGAGGACAGCCTGCAACGCATGGGCATCAGTCGACTCGACATCGCGTTCGTCCACGACATCTCGTCCGACAATAAACTGCTACCGACCCCCTGGGAGGAGCAGTTCACCATCGCGCTCGAGGGTGCCTTCCCTGCGTTGTCAAGGATGCGGGAGGAGGGGATCATTAAGGGCTGGGGTATCGGCGTGAACACACCCGAGCCAATCCTTCGCGTCATGCAGGAATGCGATCCGGACGTGTGTCTGCTCGCCTCGCAGTATTCGCTGATCGATCATGCGAACGCGCTCAACAATGTTTTTCCCGTGGCGCGTCAGCGCAATGTGAAGTTCGTGATCGGCTCGTCGCTGAACGCCGGCTTCATCTCCGGCAGCGCGCGGTACAACTACGGCAAGACGTCCTGGAACATTCCCCGCCAGCACATCGAGAAGCGGGAGAGGCTGCGCGCTGTGGCGGCGCAGTTCGGCGCCGATCTACGAACCGCTGCGCTTCAGTTCTCTGCAGCGCCGGACGTCGCCGCGGCGTTGATCGTCGGCGCGCATACCGAGGCACAAGTCCTCGCCAATGTGAGCTCTATGCAGGCGACGATCCCGCCGGAATTCTGGGCCGAGCTAAAGCGACAGAATCTCATCGAGCAGAACGCGCCCACGCCTACGGTGGCGTGATAGCGACCGCGGAGCTATCAGAAAAGGACATAGATGGAGTCGCGACATATACCGCCGACGAGGGGAGTGCTCGCAGGCCAGCCTCGGCGAGGGATTTCCCGGTTTGTGTTCCAAAATTGCCGTCATGGCAACTGCGACAGCCAAATCGACATCCCCCAGGCGCACGGATTTCCAGCCGAGGAGTATCGTAAATGGCCGACGACGCGCCGAAACGGTATCGCGAAAACCTGCAGGGCGAGGTAGACGGGGCGGCACTCTATCGCGCGCTCGCGGACGCAGAAACGGACGAGAAGCTGGCCGAGGTCTATCGCCGGCTCGCGGCCGTCGAAGATAGGCATGCCGAATATTGGCGGGATGAGCTTCGTCGCTTCGGCGCGAGTGTACCTCGCCTCAGGTCGGGCTTTCGCTCCCGTGCACTCGGCTGGCTTGCCCACCGCTTTGGTCCGGCCTTCGTGCTGCCGACCGTCAACACGCTCGAACAGACGGACAGCGGCGTCTACGACCATCAGCCGGAAGCAGTGAAAGGTGGCTTGCCCGCGGATGAGCGCAGCCACGCCCGCATGCTCGAATTGATCGCTTCCCCGACGCAAGGGCTCGCGGGCAGCGCCATCGCCGGGCTTGAGGGCCGCCATCGGGCTATGGGAGGAAATGCGCTACGCGCCGCCGTGCTGGGTGCGAACGACGGGCTCGTCTCAAACGTGAGCCTCGTCATGGGCGTCGCCGGCGCCAACGCTAACCCGAAGACGATCCTGCTCACCGGCCTTGCCGGCCTCGTCGCCGGCGCCTGCTCGATGGCGCTCGGCGAATGGCTCTCTGTCAACTCCTCGCGCGAACTCTACGAAAAGCAGATCGCGACCGAGAAGACGGAACTCGAAATGGTGCCGGAGGAGGAGAAGGAAGAACTCGTCCTGATCTATCAGGCGAAGGGCCTCAAGGAAGCGGAAGCCCGCGCGCTCGCTGACCGCCTGCTCACCGACAAGACGATGGCCCTCGACACTCTTTCCCGCGAGGAACTCGGCGTCGACCCAAAGGAACTGGGCGGTTCGCCCTGGGCCGCCGCTGGTGCGTCCTTCTTTCTTTTCTCAGCTGGTGCGATCTTCCCGGTCGCGCCCTATTTTTGGTTCGCGGGAACGCAAGCGCTCATGGCGAGCCTCGCCGCGAGCGCATTCGCCCTCGGCCTCATCGGCACGGGCACTTCGCTCTTCACCGGCCGCTCCGTGCCTTTCTCTGCCATGCGCCAGATCCTCATCGGATTCCTCGCAGCTGGGATCACATACGGTGTGGGCAAAGTCGTGGGGGTCAGCCTGGGGGATTGAGCTGTGCGTCCTTCCCGCCGTTTTCCGAAAGATACACTTTCACATCCCAGACTAGTCGTGTTTTTTAAATCAAGTTTTCCATGCGGTGAGGTGACGAAAGAGGCCTATAACTTGAACATCGTGACGCATTTGAAGGCATTGCTGTGTAACGGCGGGGTCGCGATAACATCGACCCGTCTGATGGGGTCGACGCAGGAGTTTGATGCGATGCAGCGGGGCAAGGGGCAGATCGATTGTCCTCAACTGCTCATCACAACCGAGAAACAAATATCATTCAAGTGTACTTACTTTTTCCGCTGAAGCGATGCCAGCTCGACTACCCAAATGAGCTTGCTTTTCCATCTCCAGAAGCACTGCCGAAAAATCTAGCTCCTGTCCTTGGGCCGATTGTGCCGCATTGACCTCGAAAGCCGCTCGTGCCGCGGGCATCTCCGCACCGACCGCAGCTGCGAGATTGAGAATCAGCCCAAAATCCTTGTTCATTAGCCGAAGCGGAAATTGCGGGCTGTAGTCGCTCTTTTTTGCTCTTTCCAGCTTGCCTAGATGTGCGGGAGCAACCACCGTCGTTTCTGAAAGAACGCCCAGCAGGCGGTTGCGATCGAGCCCAGACTTCTCACCGAGTGCAACGGCCTCGGCAATCGCCTGCATTCCAATTCCCAACAGGGTGTTCACGACAAGCTTCATAATCGCTCCGGAACCACTTGGCCCCAGATAGAAATACTTTCGCGCCATCACGCGGAAAATCGACTCCGCGGCTGAGAAACATCCTTGGTCTCCGCCTCCAAACAAGATCAGCGCCCCGAGCTCGGCGACCGGAGTGCTCCCCGACATGGTCACGTCGAGGACGTTAACTCCACGTTCGGAGCCTAGTTTCGACAGTTGCCGCGACGTCTCCGGATTTACGGTGCTCAGGTCGATAACCAATGCGCCGCGAAGCGCATTGGTGAATGCGCCATCTGCCCCTCCATAAACTTGCAGAACAGCTTCGTCGCTCGCAAGGCACGACAACACGACCTCGCAGCTGGAAGAAAGTTTCGCAACGCTTTCCGCGACTGTGCCGCCATATTGACTTAGCGCCTCCGCCTTGCTGCGGTTCCGGTCGTAAGCTGTCACCTTGAAGCCGGATTTAAGCAATCTCTGTGCGATCGGACGGCCCATGTAACCGATTCCGATAAATCCGAGCTGGGTTTTTTCCGGCGTGATCGGGTTCATACCGAATATCCTTTTGCCGAGGGAAATCTCAACTCCCTTATTTTCGTACTTAACGCCGACCGCGGCAACCGCGGGAAAGCGCCAATCCGCCGGCTGACGGGAGGGCGCTGGCCATCCCAACTTGCGTGAGCACTTGGCTTCGGTCACCATCATGTAGCTTGGGTAATTTGGATCGTATTCATCCGCGTTGGGATGCGACGCTAAAGATCGGCAACGCTACTTAGGATTTCGCCGCGCATGCCGGAAAAGCAGGCTCGCCCCATTCAGGTGCCTCTCTCTGAGGGGAAGTTTGTTCGTCGGGTACTCATCGTAGCCGGTATCACCGCGCTAACTGCCCTGCTGTGGATGCTTTCGGGCATTCTCCTGTTGGTGTTTGCATCTGTTCTGTTGGCTGTTCTGTTGCGCACTGTCGCGTGCTTCTTCTCGGCGCATACCGGCTTGAAGGAAGCGTCGTCGCTTCTCATAGCGGGCTTGCTAATCGTAGGGCTCGCGGTGACGGCCGTCCTCTTGTTTGGCGCCCAGTTACGCGTTCCTTTCGATTTGGTTGTTGTCCAGCTTCAATCGGTACAGCAGACGATCGTCAGTTACTTCGATACTCCGACAATTAAAAATTTGCTCAGCGGAACTTCCCTCGAAGGTATGGTTGCACAAGCGTTATCTTGGAGTACGACTGCAGTCGCTGGCACGGTGAGCTTAATTTTAGCAATTGTCGCTGGTGTTTACATGGCGATCGATCCGGATGTCTATCGCGAAGGCTTAATCAAGCTGTTTTCGCGTAGCTGGCATTCGCAAATCCGTGCAACGCTCGACGATGCGGGCGCTGCCCTTCGGCTCTGGCTGGTGGCCCAGGTCGGGGCGATGGTTATCGTTGGTCTGTTGATCGGCTTCGGTGCTCTTCTTCTCGGAATACACTTTCCACTGGCGCTGGGCTTGATCTTTGGGTTAACGGAGCTCGTTCCAGTCATCGGGCCTATTGTTGGTGCGGTTCCTGTACTGCTCGTGGCGGCGGCGCAGGGCTGGAACACAACTCTGTGGGCAATAGGATTGGTGATTGTGGTTCAGCAAATTGAGAGCAACCTCATCATCCCGTTGCTTTCCCGTCGAGTTGTGCATCTGCCGCCGGCAGTCGGGCTGTTCGCCGTTGTCGCGATGGGAGTTGTATTTGGTCCCCTGGCACTCGTGCTTGCGTATCCGCTCGCCGTAGTGATTTATGTAGCCGTGCTGCGCCTTTATGTCCGAGAAACGCTGGGTAATTCTCCTGAGGCAAGTGGTTCCAATTAAGTTGCATTGATCTTAAAGCTGGATACAACGACCTCACGCGGAACTCACGCAACGCCGTGGTGACCAACTTTAGTTTCGCTTTGAGTGACAAACAATCAAATGAAGGTTCGTGACAAAACAATGCGGATTATTATTAC
>Ga0070731_10003378_pt1 | contig 14447 bp, 28 predicted proteins | sample Coa_R1_2_FD_66448 | JGI IMG/M metagenome (GOLD analysis project Ga0070731, IMG submission 66448) | Surface soil microbial communities from Centralia Pennsylvania, which are recovering from an underground coalmine fire - Coalmine... | ecosystem: Environmental > Terrestrial > Soil > Unclassified ... | reverse complement strand
CGAGGAGCAGTTCTACGCGATCTGGCCGATCGCCCTCTTCGCTGCATACAGGCGCGGTGGGTTGAGACTCGTGCAGCGAGTGGCCGCGCTGGTGTTCATCGTGGCTTCGGTCGAGATGGCGGCGCGGTCCATCGCCGGCGTCGGTTGGTATTCCCTCTACCTGGGCACCGACGCGCACCCGGCGGTGATGCTGATGGCCGGCTGCTTCCTCGCCACGATCGCGACGACACGACGGCCCGAGCGACGACCGCCGATCATTCTCGACGTCGTGACCGGCATCTTCATCGTGGCCGTCGCGGTCCTCGTTCTCCGAACCGCCGAGTTCCCGTCCTGGTGGTATCGCGGCGGCTTCCCCGTCGTTGCCCTTGGGTTCGCGCTCGTGATCAATCGGGCGCTCACCGCTGACGCGTTCACGGCCGTCCTACGCGTGCGGCCCGTCGCGTGGGTCGGTCGACTGTCGTACGGGATTTACGTGTACCACCTGGGCGTCCATGCGTGTCTTGCGGCCGAGTTGCACGGGCGGCGCCAAACGGTGATCGGGATCGCGTCGATCGCGCTCACGTTGGTCGTCGCGACGTGCTCGTACTACCTGATCGAACAACCCATCCGATCAGCGGTGGCCGCGAAGATGGCGGTCAGAACGCCCACAACGTCGCCCACGTCTTAGGACCGACGACGCCGTCGACGACGAGGCTCGCCTTCGTTTGGAGGTGCTCGACCGCGGCGGCGGTCTTCGGTCCGAAGATCCCGTCAACGGTGTGCGGGTCGAAGCCCTCGTCTTTCGAGCGAAGCGCCCACTCGACGAGCTTGACCTGCAGGGTCTGCACGTCGTGGCCCGACATACCCGCGTGCATGTTGCGCGCGAGCGGCGGAACATTCCACGAGGTGTTCGGCGCGCTGTAGTCGAGGCCCGGCACGAGCGCGGCGCCGGTCCACTGACGCGTCTGCGTGTCGCCGATGCCCATCGCGTGACCCCACTGGCCCCACGCCGGCGTTTCGTACGTGGTGCCGTCACCGCGCGAGCACGCGACGTGCCCGTTCGGGCCGGTGCCCCAAATGAACAGCAGCGCGCCAGCGGTGTGGATGCCGTGGTCGACCGTCGTGCCCATGCCGTCGCGGTCGCACCACTCCTGGAGCCCTTCGCTGTTCTCGCCGCCGGCGGTGATCGAGATCTTCGCGAGCCCGCGCACGATCAGCGCGGAACAGTCGGTGCCGTTGTGCGCCGGGTCGAGCCGTTCGGGCCCGGCGTCGTACGGCATGCCTTCGAACGAGCTCAACGCCTCGAGGAACTGCGCGGCCGTGCTCACGGGAGCCTCCCTTGATCGGCTCGGTGTGTACCGAGCGCGTCTCCCCCGTCGAGCTCGGCGCGCGCTCGGTCCACACTCACGAGCGCGCTCGTCGCAACGGGAACGAACATCCGCCGCGAATCAGGCCGCCATTGCGAGCTCTGGGAGCTCGTCAGGCGTTGGAGGGATTATCGGCGCTGCGAGCCGTGCGAGGGCGGGGAGCGCCTGAGGGCTCGAAAGAGCCGCCAATGCGAGCGCTCCGGCGCCAGCACCCGCCATCACGAGGCGCAGACCAGCCGCGCCACGCTGCGCACGCACCGATTTGCGCCCTTTCGGTGCGTTGAGCGGGTCCCGATCGAGCCGAGCGAGCGCCGCTCGATACCGAGCGGCGCTTCCTGCATGAACGCCGCCGCTCGAGTCGCCGGCCCACAACGCGACGAGCCAGCCGAACACGCCTCGGGCCGTGCCGCCTTCGCCGTTGGCCTCGAGTGCATCCCGCACCCGCACGAGGTCGTCGATCGACCGTACGCGCTCGAGCAGTTCGTGCTCGTCGAAGGCCTTCGGCCGGCCGCGCCCACGGGTCTGTGCCTGGGTCATTGCGCACCTCCGACGCCATTCTCGCACGGCACGTTGCAATCCGGGCAACGGATCGCGCCGCTTAAGACCTCGTCGTAGACCATGCCCATGCCGCCGCACTTGTCGCAGGGTGGGCGTACCGTCCGGGTCGCGGCCGGCGCCAAGGCCCCGGCGGCCACGTGCTGGCGCACCAGGTCGACGTAACCGAAGAACTTGAGCCCAGGATTCCGCCGGATCTTCGCAATCAGGGCAGCTGGGTCGGTGCCGTCGACGAGCTCGCATACCTCGTCGGCTGGACGGCCCATGAGCGTCGCGCCCTGCTCGTTGATCGCGGCGAGAACTTGTTGGGCTTCGCTCGATCGCTCGCTGAGAGAGCGAGAATTACGAAGTAATTCTCTAGAAGAAGGTGTGCCGCGCTCATCGGCGAGCTCTTGTCGCGCGCCATATCGCGCCACAAGCGGCCCCTCAGCCGCGCGCACTGGCGCGCCAATAGACGGTGACAGCCGCGCGTCATCTCGCGCGGCTGTGCTCGTCACTGCCCTCACTGGGCGCGCGGCTGAGCGGGTTTTCGGGTCGGTGACGGGCCACCACAGGCTTCGGATCCTGCCGAGCGCGATTTCGCGCTTCGCGAGCCAGCTACGCGATGGCGCCGCGAAATGCTCGGACGCTTCGAGACGTGCAGGTGCCGCGGCGGACAACCACGGCACGAGCCACTCGCGCACGCGCGGGTTCACGCGGTAGGCGTGTCCACGCGGACCACCGCCCGCATGTTGCAGCAACACACGCCGCTCCACGAGCTCGCCGAGGTGCCGGTACACCATCGTGCGACTGATGCCCGTGAAGTCATTGACCTCACGCTCACTCAAGATCGTGCCGGCTGCGTTGCCTTGATCGTTGAGCAACACGAACAACAACAGCCGTTCCATCGTCGGTTGCCGCCATCCGATCATCACGAACGCCGACAACACCTGCTCGCGTCTCGTCAGTTCCACCATCCGCCTCCCTCGAGTTGACGAGCGGAAGAATAAATCACAGAATGGAAAATAGACAGATCAGGTCTTCGGTGATCGGTGGTCCACGGTTGGTGCTCTGGGTGTGTGAATCATGCGGCGATGTTTGGGAACTCGAGCGCGGCGAACGCCCACGACGCGATGCGCACGGTCGAGTCGAATGCGACGTGTGTCACTGCGCAGCCATCGCGTTGGGCGTGCCGAGTTTGTTGATCGTTCGTTGATGTTGAACGGTTCCGCTCGGCGCTGCGTATCGCGCCACGGGTGCGCAGGGACGCGTCCGGGGGGAGGCCGAGCCAGGATGGCTCGAATCAATGTCACGTTGCCCGATGAGCTCGCCGCGCTGGTACGCGACGAGATGCCCGGCCTCAACGTCTCGGGCGTCTTGCAAGAGGCGCTACGCGCTCGCGTGTCGTGTGATCACCGCGCGCTCGGCTGTGCGTGTTGCGGCGCGAACGTCGCCCGCACCGACGTCGAGCACGCCATCCTCGCCGGCTTCTTCCGAGAGGCGATGTGGCGGCTGCAAGATCCGGTCTCGAAGTGCGCGACGGCCGAAGGCGCGGCGCGGGTCCTCGTTGATCTCGCCCGGGCTTGGGAAGTGCCCGATTGGGAGCGCGTCCCGTTGCCGCGCCCGACCCGCGCGCAACGCGCCCGTGCACACGCCGAGCTCGTCCGGGAGGTCGAGCGCGAAGAGCTCGCCCGCTTCGAGACCGGCGCCAAGCCCAAACGACGCGCGGCCGGTGCAGCATGAGCATGTGGGACGCCTACCGGACCGACCGCAAAGGCAAAGTGCGGCCGATCACGAAGTGTCGGCTCTGCGGCCGCGTGTCTGTGTTCGAGGTCTGCACCACGTGCATCCCCGTGGCCGCGCCGCACTCAGAACCCGGACAACCCTCGCTCTTCGTGCTCGAAGACCGTGCCGAGCCCGAATGAGACGCGGCCGGAAGGAGCGCGTGGCGTTCATGGTGGCGCCCGGGCTCGTTGGCCTGTTGGCGCCGACCGTCGACGGCTTCGCGGTGGTGTGCAAGCGGTGCGGTTGGCGGACTGCCGTGTACCTCAAGGCCGGCCATGCCCGCTCGGCGTTCCTCGGGCACCGGTGTGCGCCGTGAGCTACGCCCGGTTCTCGGCCGACTCCGACGTGTACGTGTTCCTCAACACCGGCGGCTACCTCGACTGTTGTTACTGCTCGCTCTCGGCAGCGCCGCGCACGTCGTTTCGGTGCGCGACCGTGACGGATATGGTCGATCACCTCGCCGAGCACGTCGCCGCCGGCGACAAAGTCGAACCACGGGTCTTCGGTCTGCTGGAGATCGAGCGAGACGCGATCGCGGCCTACATCGACGGCCACGACTTCGGCGAAGCTCTCTTGAAGCTCTATCGGGAACGCGGTGTGGTGTGAAGCGTCGGCGTCGGTTGAACGGTGCGGGGATGGATCCGCAGGTCGGGGCGCCGGCCGATCATGTCTCGTATCGGCGGCTCTCGGACGGGATGCGGTTGTGCTTGTGCCGTCCCGATGGCGTCGCGCTCGCGTCGATCGATTGGGATCTCGCCGACGTGCGCGCGGCGCGCGATGCGTTGACGCAGTTCCTTATCGGTCAGGGCCGGTGAAGGGTCTCGAAGTCATCGGCGCGGTCGCGCTGGGTCTGACGGCTTTGGTCGTGCTGTTCGAGCTCGTAGATGCCGTGCAACGGTTGCGAGCTCGTCGCCGGCAACGGTGGATGCGCATGCTCGAGGCGCAGGTGCGGGCCCGGGCGGTGTGCGACAAGTGCGGCGCGCGCGGTGTCGGCGTGTGGACGTTCCCGCCGGCCGGTCTCGACCGGGACTCGGGGAAGCTGGCGCGGGCGTTGTGGGATTACTGCATGCACGCCGGCGAGCGGCGCTGATTCAGCAGATCGTGTGCTGGCCGAGTTTGCACTGCTGGTCGTATTGCGCGCGGTGCGCTCGGGCGTCGGCAACGGCGAACAGGTAGACGAAGAGCACCAGGATCACGAGGCAAACGGCGATGATCCATAGCGCGAGGTTCGAGCGTGCTGGCTGTTGCGGTTGCACGAGGCCCCTCCCCTTCCGGACGGGGGGAGCCTCGCGCACCAGGCGGTTTGTCAACGAGTTGACAACTACTTGCGCTTGCGGCGGCGGGTGCGCTTTTTGGTTTTGCGGCTCTTGACGAACCGGCCTTTGGCGTCGCGCTTGGGCATCGGGGTCACCCCCCTTCACTGGTCAGGCGGCGTGTCGGTAGTCGTCCGCGGTGAGGGACACGACCGGGTGGGTGGTGCCGGCGCCGCCCGCGCCCCACACGAGGCGAACGGGTTGGGGTGGCAGCGTGATCGGCAGCAGGATCCCGTTTTGTGGGAGCTGGCCGCCGACGTTGAGTTGGAACCATCCGGCCCACACGCCCGACGCGGTTTGGATCTGCGCGCTGAGGTCGCCGTTCGTTGCGTCGTTCGGTAGCACGTACAGCGTGGCAGGGCCTGCGTAGGTCGCGGTCGTGGTGGCGATCACGGTGCTCGTGCCGATGGGTCCGGGCGCGGTGCCGACCGTGAACGGGATCAGGAGGCTCGTGCCGGTGTTCCACATCGCGACGGCAAGCGTGGATTGCGCGATCACGACCGAGAACGTGAGGTTCGCGGCGGTGTTGTTCGCGAGCACGGCTTGGAAGAGGGTTCCTTCGTGCGGGAGCATGAACGACGCGCTGCCGCCGGCGCCGATGATGATCGTGCGGGCTTGGGTGCCGGCACCGTTGACCCACGTGAGCGTGAGCGTGAGCGGCCCGAGACCGCTGTCTTCGGAGACGAAGACCGAGATCCCGCCGAACCCGGCGGTGGGTTGCTCGGCGGTTGGCGGGAAGGAGACTTCGTTGCCTGAGTTGAGGGGTTGCAGCGCGGTCGACGCGAGCAGCGAGCTCGACGAGACCGGGATCGCGCCCGCGCCGAGGGCGGCCGGGTATTGGCCGGGCGGCGTGTCCTTGTACCAGGCGACGTAGACGCTCGTGTCGGTGCCGGCGAGGAGTACTCCGGTGCCGGAGAACGGGATGACGGCGAGCGGGATCGCGCTTTGCACCGGGAACGCGTCGGCGGTGAACGCGGCGAGGAGGCCGAGTTGCGCGCCTTGTTTGATCACGAGCGTGAACGGGCTCGAGTTGGTGATGACCGCCCACGTGAAGACCTGGGGGGCGTTCGTCGGGTAGGCGATGTCGGTCTCGGTGTTGACGGTCAGCGCGAACGGGCCCGAGACGCTGGGCGCGACGTCGTAGATCTGCGGGATCTGCGTCACGGGCCGGCTACCAGAACGTGAACGCGCGCGCCCAGACCGGCGTGTCGCGGCCGCGGCCTTCGAACGCGTCGTGCAAGAGCACGGCGCCGCCCAAGAACAGGCCGACGCCGCCCCATAGTGCGACGGTGCGGTTCTTGACCAGCGGCCGGGAGATCCCGGTCATGCGCTCTTCGCAACCGGCGGCGCGGGCGGGGTGGCGGGCTTGGGTGCGGGGACGGTCGGGTTCGCCTTGCGCCACGCGGTCTCCGCGCACGCGACGATGAGGGGCACGACCGCGCCGACCGTGAGCTTCGACTGTGAGGTGGCGAGCGTGACCACCAGGGGCACGAGCGCGAAGACGAACAAGCGGACGAAGCGAGCGAGTTGGGTCATGCGGTTTTCCTTTCGAGGTTCCCGAGGCGTCGCGCGTGATCCTCGAGACGTTGCCGGCTGACCGCTTCGCGCCGGTCGAGCTTGTAGAGATGCCGTTCGGTGCGGCGCGCGGCGCGGTAGCCGCCGATCGTCGCGGCGAGCACGAAGGGTTGGAGGAGTCCGAGGACGACGGCCAGGGTGAGCACGGTCACACCGCGCCGGTCGTGCTCGTATCGTTGAGGACCAGGCGACACAGCCCTGCGAGCATCTTCGCCAACACGAGCGTTTGCGGGCCGGTCAGGACCGCGCCGGTCGGGTTGGCGGTGATCCACGCCTCGATGGTTGTGAGATCCGCGAGGACTTTGGCTTGGATGGTCGTGGCGTTCGCGGCGACTTGATTGCGCAGGTCGGTCGGTCCGCCAGGGATGGGGACGATTTGGATGTTGCCCGATCCGTTTTGGGTGGCAGTCGCGACGATGTCGTAATCGCCGGGGACACCACCGATGACGGTGGGCGTGTTCGGCGGCAGTCCTTGCCAGGGCGGCGGCGTGATGGCGGCCATCAGGACACCCATGCCATCGGCAGCGAGCCAGTGCTTGGCGCGTGCGCGGGATTCGGCAGTGCGGTCAACCCGGTGTCGGTCGTCTGTCCGCAAAGGATCGATGCGAACAGATTCCATACACCGTCACCGCTTGCGGTCGCGCGCAGGGAACCGGCGGTGCCCGCGACCACCAGACATCCGAGGTAGTGGAATCCCGACCGCACCGGCGTGTAAGTCGCGGTCAATGTGAGGGTCTTCGCGACATGGTTTCCCCACGCGTTGGCACCGTCATCATTGCTTCCTTGGAGCAGCGCGTACGGCGTCGCGGTCGAGGTGCCGAGCGAATCGTCGAAGAGCCCGAAGATTTGATGCGTTGGGGTGGTCGGTCCCGTTTCCGAGACGAACGTGATCGACGACAGGAGTTGCCCGATCACCAATTCGATGCCGACTAAATACAGGGTCCCCGAGGTCATGTTCGCCGGCGATGACCCGACCGCCAGTCGATTCGCGGTGGCTTGTTTGGCGCCGTTGACGAGCGCGCCCAACGAACCGAACACGGCTGGGCTGGTCGAGCCGCCGCCACCGAAGGCTTCGCCGGAGTTGCGCGCGCGGCCCAGCGGCATGCCCGACGCGATGTGAAGTCCGGAGCGGGTGCGGCGCATCGGTCACCACACTCGGATCGCGCCGTTGACGGACCCCTTGGTGCAGGTGACGACGATCTTCGGCGATGTCGCGAGCGTGGCCCGGGCGTGGGAGTCCTCGGTGGATTCTTTGCCGGCGAGGTTGACGAGGTCGAGCACGACGCCGTTGCCGTCGATGACGGTGAGCTCGCTCACGTCCGAGGTGCCGGCGGGCCCGGCGAGATCGGCGACGGCGAGGCCGCCGTAGTAGGCGTTGTCGCCCCACGGCGTCGTGTAGGTGAACGCGGCGGTCCCGCCGAAGGTGAGCGTGCCGAACTGCGCCGGGAAGTAATCCCCGCCCGCTTCGGAGAGCGACGTGGGCTGCAGCGTCTTGTACAGGAACACGAGGGCTTGCTCGTTCGGCCGGCCGTAGAGCGAGTACTCGGTGCCGATGAGCGGGACACACATCGCGGCGCCGGGCCGGATCTTGAGCACCCCGCGCCCGTTGCCGGGCGGCGAGGCCATGTTCCCGCCGTTGTGCACGGTCATCACGCACGTGCCCATGTTCACGATGCCGATTGAGTGCGCCGGGACCTTCGAGGTGATGTTCCCGATGCCGGTCGAGCCGAGCACGACGGTCTCGGCGCGCATGATCCCGTCCGGCGACAGGCCGCCGGCGAGCTGCGCGAGCGCGGCGCCTTGTTGGGCCATCGCGGTCGCGGCGAGTTGCAGGTCGACGAGCGTGCCGAGCACGAGCTCGTGCGCGTCGGCGTCGTCGGGCCGGTGCGCTCGCTTCATCCTCGGGCTGTTGGGCATGGTGGTTCCTGTTCTCAGACCGCGGCCGCGGCGGCGACGGGCGCGGCGGCGGCTGCCTGTTGGGTACTGGCCCGCACCTTCGTGCCCGCCGCGCGCCAGAAGCCGCCCACGATCAACGCGAGGCCGGCGACGACGAACGCGCCCGTGAGCACGATCGATTCGATGTTCTGTTCGGCGCCGCTCGCGATCTCGAACGGGATGTTCAGCGGATCCCACGACCCGCCCGGGAACGGATCCGACAGCGAGGCCGCCAACGTCGCCGACTGCGTGCCGCCCGTGCTCCCGGTGCCGGGCAGTGCGCCGGCGGCGCTACCGGGCTTGAGGTTCGGATCGTCGTAGGCGGTGAGATCGTTCTGGGTGATCAGGTCCTCGAGGCCGTGCCCGCCGTAGTGGCCGGCCGCCCACGGCGACTGCTCGATCGACTGCGCCACCGCGATCGGGTCCGTGGTCTTGGCCCACACCGCGCGCGTCGGCGCGTAGATCGGTTCGAGCCAACGGTTCACGTAACCGGCGAGCCCGGCGGCTTGGGTCGGGTACGCGAGGATCGGATACAGGCCCGCGACGTCTTCGGCGCCCACGGCCTGTTCGGTCGGGTCGAGGTAGCTCACGCCCGCGTAGTTGTTGCCCTGCACGAACGCCTCGCTGCTCCCGCCGCCGGTCTCGTTGATCCACTGCGCGAGGATCACCGAGACCGGGATGCCGAGTTGCTTCGACGCGACGCGCGCCGCGGGGAGCTGCGCGTTGACGAACGCAGTGTCGGAGCCCATCAGGCCGGCGCCTTCTTCTTCACCGGCAACCCCACGGCCTTCTTCACCGGGGCCGGTGCCGGCGTCTTCTTCGCCGGCGGCTTGGGTGCGGGCTTGGGGGTCGGCTTCGGCGGCGTCGCGTGCACCGTCTTGGACGGGTCGGACTCCACGGGCGGCTTCGTCTTCGCCGCCGGCGGCGTCTTCGATCCCGCGGTCCCCTTCCCCGACACGGTCGACTTCGCCGGCGGCTTCTTCGCCGCGGGCGGCTTGGGCGCGATGGCCTTGCGCAGCTTCGCGATCGTTGACTCGTCGGTCTTCAGTCGCTGGCCCTGCGTTTGGTTCTGGGTCTGCAGGGTCTTGATCTGGCCCGCTTGGGTCGTGTCGGTGCTCTGCAGGCCGGCGACGATCTGCGAGAGGCCGGAGTACTGGCCTTCCTGGTTCGAGATCTCGTCTTGGAGCGGTTGCACGAGCGCGTCCTGCGCGGTGGTGTCCCCCAACGCTTGCGACGCGCCGAGCGGATTCCCGCCGGTCGTGCCCGAGCTCGTGCTCGCGCTCGTGCCCGCGCTGTTGGCCTGGTGGCGCTTGTAGAGCGCGTAGCCGCCGACCGCGGCGGCGCCCGCGGCGCCGAACTTGACCTTGGGGTCTTTGAAGTTGAGCTTCGGCAACGGCATGCGGTTATCCGCTCGTGTTGGCGATCAGGTCGAGGATCGGGTTCCCGGTCGACGGCGTCCCGGAGGTGCCGGGCAAATGCGACGGCTGCACGGGAATGTGGTTGAGCGACGGCGCGGCGACCTGTTCGAAGGTCTGCAACGGGCCGAGGTCACCCATGAACCGGCTGCCGTTGACCGCGCTGTCGATCTCGCGGCGGTCCATCGACGACTCGGCCGCGTAGTCGGCCGCGAAGAGCCGATCCATCGTGAGCGCGAGCACCGACCACGGGTGCGGCGCCCGATACGTGGTGACCGTGGTCTGGCGGCCGTTGCCCTTCCAGCCGCGCATGTCAGCGGCCCTGCAGGGACTTGATCACGTTCGACGCGCCCGACGCGGCCTTCGAGATGTCCGCGCCGGCGTTGGTCGAGTTGGCGACCACGAGGTAGAGCGCGATCAGCCCGGCCGAGTAGCTCAAGAACTTGCGTGTCATCGCTGGGCCTTCCTAGGTGAGTCCGCCGGTCGAGGCGTAGACCGCGGCTTGTTGTTCGGGCGTGAGCGTGTTGACGGTCGGGGTGACCGGCGTCGTCGACGTCGTGGTGGTCTGCGTGCCGGTCGTGACCTGTTGGGTCGTGACCGGCGCGGGCTGGGAGCTCGATCGGTCGGGGATGCCGGGCACGCCCGGATCGACGAGCCAGTCGACGGCCGCCGCGACACCGGCGAAGAACCCGCCGATCCGGCCCGACGCCTGGTTCGAGCTCACGACCACCTCGAGGATGATCAGCGCGAGCGCGCCGGTGAGGATCCCGCGCACGCTCACAGCCCGAGCCTCGCCAGACCGTTGCCCAACAGCACCTGGGAGATCACCCACGCGCCGGCCAAGATCAACAGCACACTCCCGGCGCTCATGGTCCGTTCGTCCCCGGGAGTCCGGCGCCGCCGGTGATGTTCCCCGCGACGCCGGGCGACTGACCGCTCGACGTCGGCGGCTGCACCGTGCCGGTCAGCGGCGGCGGCCCACTCGAGGTCGGCGCGCTCGTCTCGTTGAGGAACTTCGCTTTGAACCAGTCCCCCACCCCGGACCAGCCGCCGGTGAGGTAGTTCCGCACGAGCGCGTAACCGATGAGGCCCAACACGAACCCGGCGCCGTCCGACGCGCCGGCTTTGGTGGTCGTGACCACCTGGCCCGGCACGCCCGTCGTGGCGCGCTCGCGCACGGTCCGCCGGCGGGCTTCCCGCACGGTGTCCCGATGGCCCTGCGCGTACAGGTCCTGTAGCTCGGGATCGGAATGCACCTGCGCGGGCCCGCGGGTGCGGCGCCCGCGCGGCCGTTCGTCCATCGCGCGGCGGGCCGCGGCTTGGCCCTGGCGGTAGGCCTTGGCGCGCGCGGTGTCACCGGTCGCCGTGCCGACGTTCGCCTTGGTGGCGGTCTCGGGTTCGGCCGACCGTAAGGCCTTGACTCGGGCGGCCGACGCGCGGCCTTTCGCGCCGTTGCCTTGGGCGGCCGCCATCGGGTCAGCCGATCGGGTCGAGCTCGTCGACGGGCGTGTTGGTCACGCCGTCTCCGTTGGACCAGTGCACTTCGGCGTACGTGCGGGTCTGCCCGTCGCCGACGTCGGCCGGTTCCCCGATCGCGGCGACGATCCCGTGGCGCGTGCGCGGTGCGTCCTCCCAGTGCAACTGGTGGGTGTGCTTCACGTGCGCGCCGGGCTGGATCGTCGGCCCGCTGTGCCGCACGTCGTTGTTGGGGGCCCAGTCCTCGTATCCCATGGGTTCACTCCTTGCCGATGGACGCCGACGCGCGGGCCTTGCCGACCCGCACGTGGGACGACACCGCGATCAGCCCGAACGTGACCGCGGCGAACAGGCCGAAGATCGTGACCGGGTTCCGCAACGACAACAGGCTCGAGGCCTGCAGGTCCTTCGGCGACGGGCCCGCCACACTCGCGAGCGGGTCGAGGGGTGCGGTCGAGGTCGCGCCGAGCCGTCCCTGCGCGCCGGCGAAGCCGGTGTTCGCGTAAGTGTCGAACGGATCGAGGATCCCGGACATGGTCTCCACGACGGCTCAGGCCCCGGTCGCGCCCGAGAACAGCGTCTCTTGGACGTACTCGAGCGACGGGTTGGTGAGCGTGAGCCCCGAGTTGTAGTTGACCAAGAACCGCAGCTCGGTCGCCGCGCCTTCGTCGACGCTGTCCCGGAACGCGGACTCGGTGGCGAAGTCGAACACGCCGAAGCCTTGGGCGCCGCCGAGGTCGGATCCGAAGATCCGCTCTTGCTGTTGGCGCAGCGAACGCGCGCCCGGGTACTGCTCGGGGGTATCGTTCCCGCCGAAGCGCCACAGGCACTGCCCGTAGTTCGTGTCCGTGAGCGCGAGCGGCGCCGCGACGCCGATCGCACCGTTCCACGTCTGCCAGTACAGGCGCATCAGCTGGCGGCCGACGCCCTGGCCGACGAGCTTGGTCTCGAGGTCGCCGGTGCCGCCGGGCACCACGCGGTTCTCGATCAGGCCGTGGAAGACCGACAGGTCGGGCACGACGATCTGGCCGTTCACCTCGGGGATCGAGAACGCGATCGCTTCGGCGGTGATGTTGCACGACACGACCGCGGTCGCGGCGCCGGTGAGCGCGAACAGGTCGGTGCTGTTGGCCCAGTCGATCGCGAGCGCCAGGTCGGTGCTCGCGGTCTGGGCGAAGATCGCGCCGGTGAGGTTCTTGCGATCGAACGCGACCGGCACGTAGAGCTGGAAGTCGAACGGGAACGTGGTCGGTGCGCCGGCGATGCCGGTCTGCAACTGGCCGACACCCCACGTGTCCGACGCGAGGGCGAGCGACCCGGTGTTGACGGTGGCGTTCGAGATCGACTGCGCCACGCCGTGGTCGGTCATGTTCTCGAGGGCCATCATGTCCCGGGCCCGGAGCTTCCAGCCCGAACAGTTGATCAAGTTGCTCTGCCCGTTCGCGGAGAGCCGGACCCGCTTGGCGAGGTCGTACGGCCACCGGCCCGTAGTGGCGCAGGTGCCGCCGCCCAAGGTCACGACGATCGAGCCGGTGAGGCGGATCACGATCCCGGCGATGATCCCGGTCTGCAACAGCGAGATCGTGTCGGTGTTGCCGAGGCCGGCGAAGGCCTTGCCGGTTGCGAACGGGAACGTGAGGCGTCGGGTCCGCTTGAAGAACTCGGGCGGGTTCACGCTCGAGGCCGGGACGACGATCCCCTGCATGACCTGGGTCGGTGCCGTGGCAACCATGTGTGCTGCTCTTTCCGGACGGACGCGACGCGGCGGGTTACGCCGCGCCTCGGTGGGTGTACGCGACGAATTCCCGCAGTCCCAACGCTGGGACCTTGTCGGCCAAGAGCTCGACGCCGAAGTTGGCGAGGATGCTCACGCCCGCAACTGCGACCCAAAAACCGAGTCGCTTCCCCGCCATGCTCAGGCGGCCTTACGCAACGAAGCGACCGGCGAACCGCCGCCCGCGGCGAGGTGGTTGTACGCGACGACGACGCCGAGCGCGATCGCGGCGGTCCACAAGATGTGCTTGCCTCGCATGACGGCCTCCAAGGCTCGAGGTGCGGCCGAATCGCGGCCCGCAACTCGGCAACGATGGGCTGCTCGCGCGTTGTCGGTGAACCGGACACGCGAAGTCGCCGCAGCGACTCTGCGAGAATCGAGCCGAACTCGAGCGAGCGCGTAGCTCAGCTGGTCAGAGCGACGGTGAAAGGGCTTCGGGCCCGAGTAGCCGCAGTCGCGGGTTCGAAGCCCGTCGCGTCGGGATCGTTCGAGAGCTCAGCGAGAGCCCGGCGTGCCCGCGTCGGGCTGCTCGTGGTGTTCCCCCGCTACCGCTCGAGCTCGCCGGCGGGTGGGGGGAGGTTGCGGCGGGCTCGGGTGAGCGGTAGCGGGGGGAACGAGACGAGCTCGACGCCATCCCAGCGGAGGTAGTCGTGCCCGCCTTTCGGCAGGGAATGCACGGCATCGTCGAACTCGCGCGGGTCGATCCCGCACACGTCCGCGATGCGGCGCCGGTCGGCGGGGTTGGGGAGCTCGAACACGTACATGAAGTCGGACTGTGCGATGACCATCGGGTCGCACGTGATCGGTCGGGGGCCGGCCATGATCGCGGTGGTCTTGTCGTGCCGGCCTTGGTGCAACAGGTGCCGCGTGTACGGCTTGACCTGATTCGACGGTGCGGCGAGGCCGATCTCGTCGATCCACAACAGCGCGCCGCCGTGGCGGCGGCGTTGCGCGGCGAGCCCGATGGCCCGGTCGAGGTCGTCACGGTGCGCGGGGCTTTTCATGTCGGGCACGTAGCGGATCAGGATCGGCAACGGGTCGCCGTGCTCGTCGTCGCGTGGGAGCGGCCACCGGTCGGGCGGGTCGCCGTAGTAGGTCTCTTGGACGTCATCCGCGTTGAGCGCGTCGGCGGTGATGTCGATGCACACGCCGTCGCCCGGCCAGGTGTCCCACAGCCGGCGCGCGAGCACGCTCTTGCCCGATCCCTTCTTGCCGAAGATCGAGATCCACGGCCGCTGGTCCGGATCCAACCGGGCCGCGAGCGGCGTCGACGTCGCGAGCGGTTCACTCGAGG
>Ga0070731_10003377_pt1 | contig 14449 bp, 12 predicted proteins | sample Coa_R1_2_FD_66448 | JGI IMG/M metagenome (GOLD analysis project Ga0070731, IMG submission 66448) | Surface soil microbial communities from Centralia Pennsylvania, which are recovering from an underground coalmine fire - Coalmine... | ecosystem: Environmental > Terrestrial > Soil > Unclassified ... | reverse complement strand
ACGAGCACCGCGAATGTCTGAGTCCCCTTCCGATTCCAATCGTAGAGGCTCGCGAGCACCGCATACTGGTAGTACAAATTGTTGTCGAGGATCACCACTTGCGGCGAATTGAACGTAAACTGCTGCGTGTAAGGTTTCACGCCTTCGATATGAAGATCGATCGTTGCAGTAGAACCTTGGAACCCGATCGCGGCTGAAGCTTTCTTTTCACCTTGAGTGGACCATTCGTAATGCGCGGGCGTGCCGTCCGCGTGGAGTTCCAGAGTACCGGTAACACGTGACGTTCCTCCGGCACCTTGTATTTCCGATGTGTCGTGAGCCACCCAATCGCCACCGCGCGAACTGATCTCGAATTCTTCCTTTCCCACCTGCTGTCCATTCACGAGAATGCGAAATGTTCCCTTATCCGGCGCAAGGACCGCTCCTGGCCTGGGACTCGCCGGGGAGGGTGGGATGCTTGCGGCTGTCAGCGTCCCTGCGCGCGCGACACCAGCGAAAAGCAGAATAGCGCCGGCAAGAGCGCCAGCAAGCGGCATTCGCCCTCGCCTCATACGGTGACCTCGGGAAAAATCCCAAGCGCCAGTATCTGCTCCACAACACGCGACGGTTCGGCATCGCTATCGACTCGGTAGTCCGCGAGGTCATAAGTTGGCAGACGCTCGCTGTACAGCCGGCGGAAACTCGCTTCGTCGCGAAACAGCGGACGGTCGGTAATCTGCGCGCAACGTCTCAAAAGTTCGTCAATCGGGCAGCGAAGCCAGATGAGCGCTGCACCCTGCTCACGGAGCAGCGTCAGATTCTGCGGCTGGGTGATTGTTCCGCCTCCCAGCGAAAGGATGCGTGGTTTCCGCGTCTGCGCGTACTCCGCAACAATGCGCCCAAGTTGCTCGCTCTCAAGCCTGCGGAATTCGGCTTCGCCCGCGCGAGCGAAAATCTCGGAAATCGTGAGGCCAACGGCGTGGCTGATGCACCGATCGAGGTCCGTGTGCACCCATCCAAGCTGGCTGGCCAACAGGCGCGCGGCCGTTGATTTACCGCTACCCATAAATCCAGTCAGGCAGACCAGCCTTCGAGGACGAATCTCATTGCTCATCGTTTCAGATAATCTTGGTTGCGCGACCGCGAAATCAGTTTCGCTTGAGGATGTTGATTGTACCATCGAAGGAGCTGAGTTCGACCATGGCTCGGCCGGAGTTGTAAGACCCGAAGAGCCCATTGCCGAAGCGGGGGAGAAAACGGTGATGAGAAGGCGGAACTAGTTTGGCCTCATTGTGCACCTTGCCCTTCAACGAGGTCGCATTCAGGTCGAACGAGTCCTCGGGCGAAAAGCGCACTTCGATCACGCCGTTGTAATTTTTTAGGCGGTACGTCGAATTGGGCAAGAATTGGCCGGTGAAGAGAATATTTCCGTCGGAAGTCTGCGCCCGAACGTAGGTGCTGCGCAGGTCGATCAGTCTAAAATTCCCGGTAATCGAGGAAACTTCAAGGCGGCCGGCGCATCGGGCGCACTGGAACGAGCCGCCCACCGTCTTCACCGTAAGGTAGCCGGCGACGTCGGCCATATCTACGTCCGCAGCAATGGTCTCGACGTTCATGTCTCCCAGAACGTTCGAGACATTCACACCGCCCGAATCGTCGTGAATCTGTAGCTCCGCGTCTTCGGGAACGCTAATTTCATAGTCGGCGCGCGTCGATTCGGGAGATGCCGATTCGGCGACTTGCCTAGTGAGGATGTCAACGCGATTGCCGTTTTGCTCAGCGTCTACAACTACCTGGTCCGTGGCGCGGGTTGCGACCAGCATCACTTCCGATTTTGTCCAGGCGCGTACAGTAATGGTGCCGTTCGGATTGTGGACGGTCACAACCGGTCGTGCATCCACTTTGAAATGACGCTGAATCTTGTCGGCCGATGCCGGCAGCGCGCTCAAGAGCAGCAGGCCGGGGACGATCACGCCGGCCACTTTCCGACTCAAGGATCCCGACCGGCTGGATGGAGTGCTCATTGGCCCTCGTCGCCTTCCGTCACTTGTGCAATCAAGTCTGCCTTCTGCTGATACGCTTCGTATAGATAGTCGCGGGCAAACTCGTTTTGGGGTTCTTCGCGCACGCTTTTTTCACATAAAGCGATGTCGTTGTCAATGATGGCGAGGCTCTTGCGCAGGGAAGCAGTCACCACTGGGTTGGTGTCGGCCATAGATGAAATCGCGTCCTCCTCAGTCTCTAGGCTCGCGCTCAACGGCTGCGTCGAGCGCTGCGTTCGGCTCATCCAGAGGTTGCTGTCGTTCAGGAGACCACTCGAACCTGAGAGCGCAAATCCCACTGCAATCAGCGCCACAAGATACGCACCCGCAAGCACGGGACGCGGCAGTACCCAAAATGTTCCCTGGAGCCAGCGTTTCGGGGTATCCCAGACGCCCGGCCGTAACGCGTGAATCAGTCCCTCGTCCTGCAATTGGGCGCGAAGAGCGGTCCACACGCGCTCGGAAGGTTCGGGATCGGTCGCGGCGAGGGACGAAGCGGTATCGCGGATGGAGTCCAAGTCTGCGATGAGATTCCTGCACGTTTGGCAGCTGCGTATATGTGCCTCAGCGGAGGGAGAGCGCTCGCCCTCCATCCACTGCTCGAGTTGTTCCAAAAATGCGCTACAGTTCGCAACTCTCATCGATCAATCCTCGCTGCCACCTGCGGCTCGCCGTTCCTGGCGGGCCTTCTCGCGCACCGCCTCCTGCAGCAAATCGCGGAGGCGCATGCGCGCCTTGTGCAATTGCGACTTCGAATTCCCGATCGAACAACCCAGCATTTCCGCAATCTCGTTGTGCTCGTATCCTTGCACATCGTGCAGGATGAACGCTGCTTTATAACCCGGTGGCAGTTGGTCCACCGCGCGTTGAAGATTCACGCGGTCGAGCGAACCGCTCAATCTCAAATCCACCGCTCCGAAGTCGCGGCGCGGCGTACCAGATTCTTCGTCAGGCTCGGTCACCTGCTCAAGCGAAGTCTCCTTGCCAGACTTCTTTCGAAGCTTCATCAGCACGACGTTGACCGCCAGCCTGTGCAGCCACGTCGAAAACGCCGACTCGCCCCGAAATGTGGCGATCTTACGGAAAAGCTGGAGGAACGCTTCCTGCGTTAGATCCTCTGCTTCAGCCGTATTCCCGACCATTCGAAGGCACAACGAGTAAACTCTTCGGCTGTGCAAGCGGTACAGGCGCTCGAACGCCGCTGCATCGCCTTGCTGGGCGAGCCGGATGGACACCGCTTCCGGTACTTCCCCAGTTTCGGTTCGTCTCGTTCGGGCCACGCTACCCGTCGGGACGCATCCTTCACTGCGATGCGTCGGCCGCTTCAGAAGTTGTACTTGCGTTTCCTGCCGCGCAACCCATCAGCCGGTGGGACGGGCGATGTAGCCGGTTGCTAGCAGTCCCATTCTAGTGCTTGGGATTCCTCGGCAAGTCTCGCCTATTTTCAATGGAATTGCATCCAGAGTCCAGACACGCCGCTGTGATTCAAAACCGCTTCGCGCGAGTCTTCGCACGACACGCCCGAGACGAAGGTCTCTGAATTCGACTAAGGCGGGTGCGACGGAAAGATCGTCTTGCCTGCTAGGTATGTCGGTCCAAAAACACGAGAGGTAAAACTGTTTGGCCGTTCGTCTCAGCTATAGCAAAATGAAATAGTTATAAACACACGTCAGGCGAGCAGGAGGATCTTTTGAGGATTTCGGTGATCGGAACTGGGTACGTCGGACTGGTGACCGGCGCATGCTTGGCGGAAATCGGGCACGACGTTGTATGTACCGATAGCGATGTGAGCAAGATTCAGATCCTCGAGTCGGGCGGAATTCCGATCTATGAACCGGGCCTCGAGAGAATAATTCTCAACGCTCGCAAAGCCCGCAGACTCAACTTTCGCGCAAATCCCGCCGACGCCGTCTCCGCGGGAGATGCCATTTTCATCTGCGTGGGCACTCCGCCTCTCCCAAATGGCGATGCAGACCTCAGCGCGATCGATTTGGTGGCGCGCATGGTGGCCACGGAAGCCAGGTCGCCAAAGCTCGTAGTGGAGAAGAGCACTGTCCCGGCGCGCACAGGGCAGGAGCTGAAACGCGCGCTGTCAGTGTACGGCCGGAAGTCGAACGTGAAATTTAGTGTCGCTTCAAATCCGGAGTTCCTTCGCGAGGGCACCGCTGTCGGAGATTTCCTACATCCGGATCGCATCGTGGTGGGCGTCGACGACGAGATGACGGAGCGGCAGCTCCAGGACATTTACCGCCCCGTGCTGGAGCGGAAGTTCACATGTCCGGTTCACGACGGCAATTGCCCAGCCGGTCCCGCCCCGGGATGGCTCGTAACAACCATCAACAGCGCCGAACTCATCAAGCACGCCTCCAATTCGTTCCTCGCGTTAAAAATCTCCTACGCCAATATGCTCGCCGATCTTGCCGAACGGCTGGGCGCGGATATCGGCGAGGTGGTACGCGCAATGGGCCTCGATCCCCGGATCGGGCCCAGCTTCCTTTCGGCTGGCTTGGGTTTCGGTGGTTTCTGCCTGCCGAAGGATTTGCAGGCGTTCGTGCACCTTGCCGAGCGTTCCGGCGTGGACTTTACAATGTTGCGCGAAGCGGAACGGATCAATAAAGGGCGCATTGACCGCTTTATCGAAAAGTTGCGCGGCGCTCTTTGGGTCGTAAGGGGCAAGCGGGTGGGCGTTCTCGGGCTGGCGTTCAAACCCAACACCGATGACATCCGCTTTGCGCCGGCTATCGACTTGGTGCAGCGATTGCTTGCCGAAGGCGCGAAAGTCTGCGCATACGATCCCGAGGCGATGGACCGGGCGCGCGCTGTCCTCCCGCAGATCGACTACGCGAAGTCCCCCTACGAGGCCGCGGAAGACGCGGAGGCGCTTTTGATCGCCACGGAGTGGGATGAGTTTCGAAAACTGGATTGGGACCGGATTCGCGACGCAATGGCACGGCCGTTGATCGTGGACGGGCGCAACCTGCTTTCACCCCGGGAAATGAAGAGCCAAGGGTTCGAGTACCGCTCGTTCGGCCGGCCGGACTGATAGTTCGAGCTACTTGACGTGGAGTCGATCAGCTTGTGCGCGTCGACGTGGCGACCTGCTGCCGGAAAAAATCGTAGGTGATCTTTAGGCCTTCGCTCAGGGCCACCTTCGGTTCCCAATTCAGAATGCGACGGGCTTTGCTGATGTCAGGACAACGCTGCTTGGGATCATCCTGAGGAAGTGGGCGAAACACGATGGGGGCCGCAGTGCCGACTAGGGCGCGAATGCGTTCGGCGAATTCCAGAATAGTAATTTCATTCGGGTTGCCAATGTTGACCGGGTCGTGCTCGTCGGATTCCAGCAACCGGTAGATGCCGTCGATTAGATCGGAAACATAGCAGAAACTGCGCGTCTGTTTTCCATCTCCATAGACAGTAATCGGCTCGCCAATCAACGCTTGATAAAGAAAGTTGGGCAGCGCGCGGCCGTCATTGAGGCGCATTCGCGGCCCGTAGGTATTGAATATGCGCACTAGGTGCGTATTCACTCCGTGGTGGCGGTGATAGGCCATGGTGATGGCCTCCGAGAATCGTTTCGCTTCGTCATACACGCTGCGCGGTCCGATGCAGTTGACGTTTCCCCAGTATGTCTCCGGCTGCGGGCTGACGGTCGGGTCGCCGTAACACTCCGATGTGGAGGCGTGAAGAAACTTGGCCTTTTTGTGTAGCGCCAAGCCCAGGGCATTGTGCGTTCCCAGCGAACCAACCTTCATGGTCTGGATAGGAGCTTTCAGGTAGTCCGGCGGGCTGGCAGGCGACGCAAAATGCATCACTGCATCCACCGTCCCGGGAACGTCGATATATCGAGTTACATCGTGCTCCATAAAACTGAATCGGAGATTTGAAAGCAGATGGGAGATATTCGAACGAGCCCCGGTGATGAGGTTATCGATGCAAACCACGTCCCAGCCCTTCTGGATGAAGAGGTCGCAGAGGTGGGAACCCAGGAATCCCGCTCCACCGGTGATCACAACACGCACTGTCTGTCCTTTCGGCGCTTCTCGTATGCGAAATCGCTATTATCCACGGAAACTTCGGATCGACGAAGCGTTTGAATCCTCAGTGAAGCTCACTTATATATACCCCGGAGTGGCGCTTGCGGGCGTGGGGCACCCTACAGTACAGTTTTTGTCCGGCTCAAGGGCGCCGCGTCATGAAGGTTGCTGTCCTAGATCTGAAAGCGGAATATGCGCAGTTGAGGGACGAGATTCTCCCCGCGCTTGACCGCGTCTGCCAAAATTCCTCCTTTGTACTCGGTCCGGAAGTGGAAGGCTTCGAGCGCGAGTTTGCCGACTTCTGCGGCACTAAACACTGCGTCGCGCTTAGCTCGGGAACCGCCGCGTTGCATCTGGGATTGCTGGCTCTTGGAGTACAAGCCGACCATGAGGTAATCACTAGCCCAAATAGTTTTCTCGCCACCGCAGAGGCCATCAGTTACTGCGGAGCAGTGCCGGTTTTCGTCGACATCGACCCGGCCAATGGAAACTTGGATCCTCGGCTGATCGAGAGAGCGATTACCCCGCGCACGCGCGTGATCCTTCCCGTCCACATCTACGGGCGCCCCGCTGATATGGATCCCATTCGCGAAATTGCCGCGCGTCACAACCTTCGCGTGCTCGAAGATGCCGCGCAAGCCCACGGCGCTCGCTATCGCGGAAAACGTGCGGGGGGACTGGCCCACGCGGCAGCTTTCAGCTTCTACCCAACTAAAAATATCGGCGCGTACGGCGAAGGTGGCGCGCTGACCACCGATGATGATCAGATTGCAAAGTTTGCACGCGCAGCGCGCTCCCATGGGCAGACGGCGCGCTACGAGCACGAATTCATCGGTTACAACTACCGCATGCAGGGATTTCAAGGCGCCGTGTTGAGGATCAAGCTCCGACACCTATACGCATGGACCTCGCGGCGCCAGGAAATTGCGCGCGAATATCGCCGCCTACTCGCCAATACGCGGGTCGAAATACCGGTGGATGATCCGCGGGATGAATGCGTTTACCACCAGTTCGTGATTTACACAGACAATCGCAATGCTACCGTTTCCAAGCTCGCGGAACGGGACATCGAAACCGTGGTGCACTATCCCAGGCCGATCCATTTGCAACCCGCCTACTCATCTCTCGGGTTGCCCCTAGGAACATTTCCCTGTGCTGAGCGCGCTTGCGAGCGAGTGCTCAGCCTGCCGCTCCATCCAGGATTGAGTTCCGAACAGATCGCCTATGTGGCGAATGCCGTGCGCGAGATAGTCGGCGAGAAGTGATCCGTTAGCGGCCAATGCCTTTGCGAAGATCAAGCACTGGCACCCCGAGACGATTCGTTGTGGTGTGTCGGGGTTTCGGCTGATTCGTCGCTCGGCACTGTACCGAAGCCGGCAGGCCCCGGGGAGTTGCTCACTCTCTGCCGTAGCAGCTCCGAAAATCCCTCGAAAAGTTTCGAGCATGAATCGCGAACGGCTTGGTCCGCGGAACGCACCAGCGTCTCTATCGCGTCCCGACCATGTGCATTAAACTCGCGCACCGATGAATCAACCCAGGACTCGCTCTCTCTCCGTAGACGCTCCTGGTATTTTTCGGCCGCTTCATCGCTGGCGTGATCCAGTTTCCGGAGCCAGTCCGCATGGTAGGTCTCGCGTTCGGCGCGGTAACCGTCCAGCGTGGAAGCGAATTCGGCGCTGAGAAATCGCCGGCCTTCGGCGACGCTGGTTTCCAGTTCCGAAGCCATTCGTGCATGAAAGCGATCGATCGAAGCGCCTGCGCCCGTCTCCAGGTTGAGCAAGAGCTCGGAAGCAAACTGCTTTAAATCCTGCTGGCGCTGCTCGAGAGCGCTGCGGTTGTCGTTCAAGAATTGCTGGCTTTGCTGTTCGGAAATGTTGCGAAGCACTTGTCCGAACGACGAGGCAGCGGCTTCCGACGCCCGCTCGATTTCCGTACGAGTCCGCCCCGCTATTTCCCCGGCGACGCCCTCAATGCGTTCGTAAACCTTTGCCAGTTGGCCGGCTGATTGTATTTCAAGTGCCGCGTCGAAATGCCGACCCGCGTCCGTAGTTTTCTGTTCCATGCCCGCGCCGGCTTCCGCCACTGCCTGTTCGGTCAGCACCTGGAGGCGCGCGCGCGCCTCTTGCTGAAACCATTCCGACGATCGGCCGATGGATTCCGCCGCGGTATGCGAAGCGCGAACTCCCGCGGCATCCAATTCTTCACCCCATCGCGTAAGGGCCTCTTTCCGGGCACTCTCGAAATCGTTCCGCAGACTCGTGAGGGTGGCAGTCGCCTGTCCCATCGCTTCCCGCTGGCTATTTTCCGAGACTTGGCGCAGCCGCTCGCGATGAAGCCGAAGGCTCTCCTCGCCCTCGATCTCGCGTGCTGTCAGCTGCCGCACTAATTCCGAAGCGTGCTCCAGACGAGGCGCAAGCTTGGTTTCCACCTCTTGCGTCACACGTTCGGCCAAATGATTTCCCAGCGCGTCGAGCGTGGATCCTAGCCGCTGTGGAACGCCCGCCACCAGGTTTTCCGCCCGACGATTCAACTCTTCCGTCTGCGACTGAAGAATATTTTCCAATCGCCGGTGAAGCTCGTCGAGCGTGTCGTGAGTCGTCGCGTCTAGCTCGGCCGAGTATTCCTTCACGCGGCTTGCGGCCTGTTCCATCTCTGACAAAGCGGAGCGCACGCGCCCCAATTCCTGGTCGAGCGCCGGCCTCAGTTCGGAGAGCGCATCGCGAGCCTCCGATTGCATCTGCCCAAAGGGCTGCCGCAATTCCGAAACGCGTTCGGACATTCGTTGCTCGGCGGCGCGCAGCACTTCTTGAGAATGTCGCGATATTTCGCCGATCAACCGCTCAATGCTGCTGTCGAGCGACGATTGCAAAAGTTCGTCCCATTGCGTCTTGGCGCGCACCATTTCCGAATCGAGGTGCTCCCGCACGCTTGCATCGCCGCCAACCGCGACGGCGGCCGAATCCTTCGATGGGTCCGGGACGCGCTTTTCAACCGAGGCCTCGGCCGCCTCCGCTGCCAGCCGCGCCTGCGCCATCCTTCCGGCTGACTCGATAGTCGCTTCTTTTTCAGCGCGCAGCGCGGCCGCCGCCCGGTCGAGCTCTTCACCCAACTCCCGTGACTGCCGAGCGCTCCGCTCGAATTCCGAGCGCAACTCGGCCAGCCATTGCTGTTTGGACGCGACCTCTTCCGAGAACGCGCGTTGCGCCTCTTGTTGCTCCCGCTGGAATTGCTCTGCCGCCTCTCGAATTTTTTCAGCGGCTTGCGCAGCTGCTGTTTCGGTCGCGCGGCTCACCCGCTGTTCCATCTCTGATTGCCAGCTCTCCAGGAGCGGGCTCCTTTCCGCCGGAGCTTCCACACCCTCGGACGGTTTATCTGAAGCCGAATTCCACGATGGTATCTTCATGTCGGATGGGCCCTGTTCCTCTACTGGCGCATTGGCGTCAGCTGTGATGGGAGATTGATTGCCTCGCTTCAGGTTTTCGGTCGCGTCTTTCTCCTGCAATGTGACAAGTTCTTGTCCCGCCTCGGAACGTTCCTCCAACTGCCAGTCTGCGGGAGGTGAATCGATACTCCAGATGTTCGCCGGCCTCTCCAGCTCCACCGCAATCTGAAAAAACTCCCGCACCGAGTGCGGCCGCTGAATCCACGCCACACGCGCCCGTGTGCTGCGGTGTTCAGGATCTTCGGGCAGCTCCAGAGTTACCCATGTGTTTTTGGGTAGGTGATGTCTCGACACATAGCGGCACCCCTGAAGATTCAGCGCGATGGTCGCGGTGCGTTCTTCGAACGGCTGGCCAAGCAGGTCGAATCCGTGTACGACCATTACCACTGACTTTGGCACTCGTTCGCTGCGCCGCCGCTGTGTGCCGGTGTGACTCGCGTGAGATTCTGACACGGCAGTCCTCGCAAACTACCTGCGAGAGGATAGCACCCTCGCAGCCTCCGGTCGAGAGCACCTCGCAAGCATCTAAAATCGCTGCGCGAACTCCGCGCGTTGACAAACCGGATTGCTTGCGACTAGCATTCTTCGCAGCACTCGAAAGCGCAGCAGCCGGTCACGTCGGCGCAATCAGGAGTTCACCATGTCGAGCGTCTACCTCGAAGAATTATCCGCCGTAGGAGCGGTGCGCTTCCCGGACATTCCTCTCTATCAGGGCTCCGGCGCGCCGATGCGCCTCGAGGCTGACTTGCGCGATTGCGAAGTCACCTATGGCGAAGTGCCAAAAGATCTCAATGGCATTCTTTATCGCTGTGGTCCCGATCGCCAGTATCCTCCCATGGGAGGCGATGACATTTTCATCGACGGAGAGGGCATGGTGGTCATGTTCCGCTTCGATAATGGCCACGTGGACTTCAAAAGCCGCTACGTTCGCACCGAGCGCTTCCGCATTCAAGAAAAGCATCGCCGCGCTCTCTTCGGACGCTATCGCAATCGCTACACGCGCGATCCCATAGCTCAGAACTGCAATCCCGGCACCGCCAACACCAACGTCGTCTGGCATGGCGGCAGGCTGCTCGCCCTCAAAGAGGACGACATGCCCTACGAGCTGAATCCCTACACCCTCGAGACCGTTGGCCGCTATGACTACAATGGCGCGATCAAGTCCGTTTGGATGTCCGCGCATCCGCACCTCGATCAAACCACCAACGAGCTCCTCACTTTCGCCTATCAGGCCAAAGGTGACGGCACCACTGACGTCGCCTACTTCGTCATTGGCCCCGACGGCAAATTGAAGCACGAGGTTTGGTTCAACGCTCCTTGGGCCGGAATGGTTCACGACTTCGCCATCTCCGATAAGTACGTTATCTTTCCGTTCTTCCCACTGCTCACCGATGTGGACGTGCTAAAGAAGGGCGGTCCCTTTTATACCTGGCATCGCGATCGGCCCACCGTGGTCGCAATTGTCCCGCGCTACGGCAAAGCCCAGGACGTCCGCTGGTTCCGCGGCCCAACCAGTTTCGCTGGCCACATGATGAACGGGTCAACCGATGGCTCTAAGGTCAGCCTCGACGTGTGCCTGTCGCAAGGAAGTTCGTTCTTCTTTTTCCCCAATCACGATGGCACACCCCCCGACCCCTCACAGGGCGTGCCTCATCTCACGCGTCTGACCTTCGATCTCGCCGGCAATACCGAGGAATACAAAACTAACCAGCTTTACGATTTTATGTGCGAGATGCCCCGCGCCGATGATCGCTACTACGGCAACGGGACATACCGGAAGGGCTACGTGATCTGCCGCGATCCCAGCGTCCCCGGAGCCGGGAACGTTGGATTCAGCTCCCTCGGCCAGTTCGATCACGAGACGGGCAACGCGAAAGTGTGGAACCCCGGAGAAAATTCGGGCGTACAGGAACCGCTGTTTGCCCCGCGCAAGCCGAATTCACCGGAAGGCGATGGCTACCTGCTCGCGCTGGTCAATCGCATGGCGGAAAATCGCACTGACCTCGCGATACTCGATGCGAAGAATGTCGAAGCCGGGCCAGTCGCAATCGTGAAACTTCCGCACCGCGTCCGCATGACGTTCCACGGCATGTGGGTTTCCCAGGAAGCGCTCGATAGCGGCCGCTACTCCGCCGTTCGCACCGCCTAGTGGCGGCCCGCGTGTTGGCGGGCGCCGCAGGAAAGATCCGCTTTACCCTTCGCACCTCGACCGTGCGGGGACGCTGGCATGCTTTAGTTCCACGTGCTCTCCATTGCCACCTTCTGGCCAATCTTCAGGAGCCGTGAACGCAAACTCTCGCGGTCGAGCCCCGCGAAGAAGCAAGCTCGTTCGAAATCCTCGTGGTCCTCAAAAATAAATTGCTGCGCCTTTCGGCGTTCCCGCAGCGTTCCCCTTTGCCAATCCTCTAGCGCGCGAGCGACGACGGCAGTCCACAACCGCCGCTCCGAAACGCAATCCTCAGTTACTCCGTCTCCCCGGTGAGGCGCTGGTATCAGCGTCGCATCCATCCCCATGATATGTTCTCCCCTTGTGTTTCCCCGGTCGGACTTCCAAGTCCGTTACTCGCAATAGCCAACGCATTCTCATCGCCAAGATGGGGCTTAAAGGAGGGACACTTTCCAAGTAACATTAACCATTGAAATGGTTTACAGCGGCGAGAACTGGGTGGCGGCGGCCTCACTCCTGGCGCGCCTCCGCACGTGTTCCCAGGCCGCCCAAACTGTTCCCCTCGGAAACACTCTGCCTTTCTCTTCCTCTGTTGCGTGCCATCTCCCGCCGTGTTCCAATCGGAAGCGGAGAATCAAAAAATGGCCGAGGTTCTAGCGCTCGTGGACGATCTTTTCTTCCAGGCCAAGCTCATCGAGACCGCGAAGCAGGTTAGCGTCCAGCTCCGCACTTGCACCACGCCCGAAGCTCTCGCCGCCGAAATTGCAAAAGACGCTCCACGCCTCGTTCTCATCGACCTGAATGCCCAGGGCGACCCACTCGAGGCCATCCAGCGTGTCCGCGCCAGTAGCGAAGAAATTCCGCTGGTCGGCTTCGTTTCCCACGTGCAGCTAGATCTCGCCGCGAGCGCCCGCGCGGCCGGATGCGCCGACGTGATGCCGCGCTCTAAATTTACCCAGAACATGGCAACCATCCTGGCCCGCGCCAAATCCCAGTCTTCATGAAGATTCGCGCTGCCTTTCCGGTCGTGTCTCTGGTCGTCCTCGCCATGTTTCTGTCCGCAGCGCCTGTCTGGGCGCAAGACGGGACTGAATCCGATCCCGGCAGCGCCCTGGCCGCCGCCCTTTCCGCTGCGTGCCGTGCGAACGAACCTCACTTTGCGAACTATCTCACTCAGCAGAACTCTGCCGCCTTCAAGGCCCTTCCCGCCGATCAGCGTACTTCCTTGCTCCAGCACTTTTCGCTTGTCAGCGAAGCCGGAAAGCCTCTGCTCGATTCTGATCCGCAAAATCACATCGTCCTTCGTTGCCAGACTCCGGAATCCACCACAGAATTTCGCTTCGGCGATCCGCGCGTTCACGAGAACCTCGCCTTCGTTCCCGTCAACGTGGTTGATGGCCAGCAGACGCAGTTTGGCCTGGTCCGCGAAAATGGCGGCTGGCGCCTGATTTCCCTGGGTTTGGTTCTTCTGGACATCCCGCAGCTCTCTAAACAGTGGGCTGAATCCGACCTCGCCGCGCATGAAGATGCCGCAGTCGCCACTTTGCGCGGCTTGGCTGATGCCATCGAAACTTACCACCGCGCCTATGGGAAGCTGCCGGACTCGCTCGCGCAACTCGGCCCCGCGCCGAAGGACCAGATTTCGCCGGAGCAAGCTTCGCTCGTCAACGAGCACCTCGCCGCGGGCAGCACGGCCGGTTACAGGTTTCGCTACAGAATTGTTTCTTCCTCGGAACCGGAAAATCAGACGTTCGAGCTGGCAGCGGTTCCAGAAGCCTACGGAAAGACGGGGCGCCGATCTTTCTTCATGGATGCCGCCGGAAAAATTCACGCCGCAGACAAGCACGGCGAACTCGCCACTGCTGACGACTCACTGGTAGCCCAGTCGCCGTGACCCTCCCGTGAAAAATTCCAGCCGTGCGCGCTCGTATATAATTGCGGCGCGCCCGTTTTCTTTGCTGGCATCATCCCCGATGAAGGTTTATTCAACGTTGCTGCTGTTTTGGCTCGTAGCCGCTGCGTTGCCTGTTGCGGCTCGGCAGAAGAAAGAAGCGCAACCACCTCCCGTCGTTATCTCTGCGCAGCAAGTGCTCAGTGAAATCTCGTCGGGCCAGTTCGATATTGTCGAGGGCCGCTACGATGCGCGCCTCTCCGGCGCTCTCGCTCCCGGACAGCTCGCCATGGCCTGGGGCCGCGTGCTCGCTGCGGTGGGCTCCTTCGAGTCCGTGGCGTCCGCAAGAGTTGGCAAAACGGGAACCTTGGACGTTGTGATCCTCGAATGTAAATTCCAGAAGGGCGAAATTGATGTGCAGATCGCTTTCGGCCCGGAGGGAAAACTCGCCGGCCTTCACTTCGGTCCGCATCGCGAATCTCCTCCGCCTTGGACTGCGCCCGCATATGCCAAGCCGGATTCTTTCAGCGAGCAGCCTCTAACTCTCGTCAACGGAAATTTTGAACTCCCCGGCACCCTTACGGTGCCGAAAGGCGAGGGCCCTTTTCCTGCCGTTGTCCTCCTGCATGATTCCGGCCCGCACGATCAAGACGAAACGATCGGCCCCAATAAGCCCCTCAAGGACCTGGCCTGGGGTCTCGCCACGCACGGCATCATGGTGTTCCGCTATACAAAACGTACCGGCAAGTATGGCGAGCAGAGCAATGCCGACCCAGCAAAGCTGACTGTGGACGACGAGACGATCAGCGATGCTCGTGCTGCCGTTGCCCTACTAGGCAAGCAATCCAAAGTCGATCCCAAACGCATTTTTGTGGTCGGGCATGGCCTCAG
>Ga0070731_10003376_pt1 | contig 14450 bp, 11 predicted proteins | sample Coa_R1_2_FD_66448 | JGI IMG/M metagenome (GOLD analysis project Ga0070731, IMG submission 66448) | Surface soil microbial communities from Centralia Pennsylvania, which are recovering from an underground coalmine fire - Coalmine... | ecosystem: Environmental > Terrestrial > Soil > Unclassified ... | reverse complement strand
GCTTGATCGCAGCGCTCACTGGAGGAATTGCAATCCAGGCACACGGCATCGCATTGACGGTGCGGGACTCGATGCAGGTTTCACCGCTTGCGACAGGAATATTTTTATTTGTGCTGACCGCTATCGTCTTGATGGGAGGCATTAAACGCATTGCAAAGCTCACTACGGTTTTAGCATCGACGCTAGCATTGCTTTATGCAGCAGCGGGATTGATCATTCTTGTGAGCTATCTAGATAGCATTCCCCATGCTGTGCATGTGATCTTCACATCCGCTTTTTCCGCACGCGCCCTTACTGGGGGAGTCTTGGGAGCTTCTCTTTCGGCAATCATTCAACTCGGTTTGACATGGGGCATTACTTCGCAGCACATCGGATGGGGCAATACAGCGATGGCTGCAGCCGCTGCTAAAACAGATGTTCCTGCCAGGCAGGCATTGATTACCATGGGAGGCTCTTTTCTCTGCATTCTTATGAGTGCGATCACTGCCCTTGTTCTTTTCGTGACAGATGCTCCTGCGCTGATTCAATCCAGCAGCGGTGTGTTCACAGCTTCTTCCTTTGTCATGCAGGCATTCCATTCCGTCATTCCTTCCGGCGATATTCTGGTGCTGTGCGCTTTATTTGTCTTCGGTTTCACAGCGATCCTAGGCTGGGGATATTATGGGGAGAAATGCCTGGAATTTTTATGGGGAGAAAGACCCGTTTTAGGATACCGGGCCCTTGTCTGCGCATGCATTCTCATGGGATCGATCTGCAGCCTTGATATCCTTTGGCCGCTTTCAAGCTGCTTCAATGGATTGATGGCGCTTTGCAACGCCATTGCGTTAATGGCGCTTTCTTCTGTTGTCGCGATCGAAACACGCCTATTTTTCGATATCGCTGCAAAAGAAAGACGCCAAAAGGTTTCTTCCGAGTTGGAACCTCTTTCTTAAAATTAGCCAACAGCCCACCGAAAGTAGACTTTCATTTAATTCTCAGAGCTGTATAGCCTGTGCACGTATGATTTTAAAAGCCTCTAAAGTTTTTTCTACAGATTCTATTGCTTCATTCAAATCTTTTAATTGCGAGAGCAAGATTTCCTCAGTTAGTGTTTCATTTTCCCTAGCTAATATTGCATTTGCTGAATTAATAGTTGAAATGTATTGATTAAGATTCATAATAGATTTATTTAAAGGTGCCATCGCTTCACGTGTCATATTCAATTTGTCGAAATGTAGATCATATGCTATAAAATCCCTAGAATCTGAACCTTGAATTTTTGACAGTTCCTCATCGATCGTTTTACATAATGTTTTTGCATAAACAATGCGTTCTGCAATTAATGCCTGAGGATCGATCCATTGCACATGACCGACACCCCGAGCATCTAATGTTTCTGAAAGAGCGTCAGGAATCTCGTTATAGCTGTTATGCGGATCATAAAATTCTGCTCTTCCTTCCACTTTGAGGATGCCTAACGTCACATCTTGAATGTCTTGTCGAGTCTTTTCGACTTGTCCTGTACTGGGGGGTACGCAATCGTCAATAACTCCTTTCACAATGCATTTGTTAAAGACGATTCTCTGCGTTGCACCAAAATCAGTAAGTATTTCCGCATGTTTTTCTTTGAGTGTACATGCGTTAAGAGTGATTTCTTTTGCACCCAAGTTCAGAATCCTTTCTACAACGTCCTCTGTGAGTTTTCCTGTAATGACATACGTTTCCGGCCCCGTCTTTTGTATAGGATCGGAAATAAGAGAAGATGGGGTTTTACTTATTGACATGTTATTACTCCTTTTTAATAATATAAGTAAATTATATTTGATTTTAAAATTTTTATTCAACATAATAAACATAATTATTAAAATTTAAAAAATACAAGTATAAATATTAAGAAGTTTGGCTTAAATGATGTAAAATAATATTTTAATTTTATTATTTTAAAATAATTTTTATATGAATTTGACGGGTGGAACAACTAGTTAATTAAAAATTTAGTTAAATAAACTCTATCGTTTGTAAAGAGGTGGTCATTGTAAAACAGAGAGTTTTTTCATCACTTCGTCTAAACCGTTCTCTGCTTGGGAAAGATTCGTTTTGAGCTTTTCCACTAGATGAGCTGGGGCTTTTTCTAAAAACCCCGTGTTGGCAAGCTGGCCGCGCAATTGATTTTGCTGTTCGATCAGCTTCTCTTTTTCTTTCATTAGACGTACGGATTCTTTTTCTTTAAAAGCCTGCGGCAGGGGGATGATCACCTTGAGGTTTCCTACGATGGCGCTCGCAGAGAGAGCGAGATTTTGCTCTGTGTCCGTAAAGGAGATTGTCGGTGTGCAGACGAGCGCTTGGATGATCATCTGGTTGTGTTCGATGAGCTGTCGCTGCGGATCTGTTGCAGCGGCCTGTATGATCAGATCAGTGGGTGTATTCGGAGGCAGCTGCATGTCAGCGCGGATTGTACGCACGGTATGCAGTACCTGATCGATAAAGGCAAATGTCTCTTCAATTTCCGAGTTGATGTCTTCTTCCCGGATCACCTCTGGATAGGGAGCGACAATACAGGCTGGAGAAGAAAGAGCTGCCAGCGTCCTTTGCGTATAGATGTCGCAATGAGGCGAAATTTTCAGGTCGGAGAATTTGGTTTTCAGCATCTGAAATAGCTCTTCGGTAATAAAAGGCGCCATTGGATGCAAGAGACGGACCACAGTAGAAAGAACAACCGACAAAATCTTCTGTTTGACGATGCGGGCGGAAGGAGATCCCGCTTTTCCAAAGAGAACGGGTTTGACCAATTCGACATAATACGCGCAGAACTCTTTCCAGAAAAAGTCATAACTTGTTAATGCCGCCTTGTCAAATGCATAAGAAGAGAGATGTTGGCTCACTTCTCGAATGGTGCGATTGAGAAGGGAGAGGATCCAACGGTCTTCTAAGGCGAGGGAGTGCAAATCGATGCCCTGGACGAATTCCTCTTTAGCGAGATCTTCGATGTTCTGAAAAACAAAGCGCGCGCCGTTCCAGATCTTATTGGCAAAGTTCTTAAATTCCTCGAATCGTCTGCGGTCCAGATCGATCTGACGGGCCTGTGTGGCGCTGGCGCACAGTCCTAAGCGCATGGCGTCGGTGCCATAGGTTTCGATAATTTCGATGGGGTCGATAATGTTTCCTTTGGACTTGGACATCTTCTCCCATTTGGAGTGTATATCTGAAGGGAGTGCCTGACCCAGATCATAGGGCAGGCTTTCTTTAGAAGATAGATAGGCGATAGATCCATCTTTATTGTACCTCCAGTAGGATTTGCCATAGATCAAGCCATGGAGGAACACTTCTGGGAAGGGAGGTGTATGGAGCGCAAACTCTCCCATGAGGATCATGCGTGCAACCCAGAAGAATAAGATATCATGTCCAGTGACGAGAACTGCATTGGGGTAAAATTTCTTCAGATCATCTGTATTGTCTGGCCAACCCAGTACGCTAAACGGCCACAGGGACGAAGAAAACCAGGTATCCAGGACATCTTCATCTTGCACCCAGGCATCGGGCTCCTCTTGCACTTCTTGGGGAAGATCCGGGCCATCGTAGCAGATCATCTTCTCGGGATTGTCTTTGCGGTACCAAATCGGAATGCGATGTCCCCACCAGAGCTGACGGGAAATGCACCAATCGCGCAAATGGTCGATCCAATGAAAATAGGTGTTCTCCCAGTTTGAAGGGATGAGATTTACCTTTTTGTCCTCTACCGCTGCGCGCAGCGTCTGTTTAAATCCTCCCATCTTTACAAACCATTGCTTGGAAAGATAAGGTTCGATCACTGCCTTGGAACGGTAAGATGTACCCACACGCAACGGGTGGGGATCGACTTTGACGACAAGGCCTAAATTTTTCATCTCCTCGACGATCGCTTTACGCGCATCCTGCATGGAGAGCCCGCTGAACTTGCCCCCTTTTTCATTGATTTTTCCATCCGGGGTCATAATGTTGATCATCGGAAGATCATTGCGCAGAGCCATCTCGTAGTCATTCGGATCATGCGCCGGGGTGATTTTCACAGCTCCCGTTCCAAACGCAGGGTCAACTAGGCGGTCTGCAAAAATGGGCAGAGAGCGGTTCATCAACGGCAATAGCGCTGTTTTACCCACCAGTTCTTGATAACGTACATCTGTAGGGGAAACAGCAATGGCTGTATCTCCGAGCATCGTCTCGGGCCGCGTGGTGGCGATCGTGATATATTCGCTGGATTGTTCAATCGGATAGCGGAAATACCAGAGATAGCCCTCGCGCTCTTCATATTCTACTTCGTCATCGGCCAAAGCCGTTTGGGTCACAGGGTCCCAATTGACCAGATAATCTCCGCGATAGATCAGACCCGCATCGTACATTTTTTTAAATAGTGTCCGTACAGCCTGATTGCGCGGCTCGTCCATAGTAAATGCGAGTCGCGACCAGTCGCAAGAGGCTCCCAGCCTTTTGATCTGATTGATGATGTGTGTTTGGCTCTGGTCTTTCCAAGCTAGAACATGGGCGAGGAATTCTTCCCGCGAAAAATCGGTGCGCCGCTTTCCTGTCTTAGCCAAGAGCTGCCGTTCGACAACGGTTTGTGTAGCGATACCCGCATGATCCGTCCCGGGCACCCAAAGGGCCTCGAAACCGCACATCCTTTTCCAGCGGATAAGAACATCCTGCAGCGTATCGACAAGGGCGTGGCCCATATGCAAGACTCCCGTAACATTAGGAGGGGGGATAGAGATGCAATACGCGGGTTTTTTTGAATGGGCGTCTGCCTTAAAAAAGGCATGCTCTTCCCAGAACTGGTACCATTTCTCTTCGATGGCCTTAGGGTCGTAACTTTTAGATAATTGCTCGCTCATAGTAATGGGGGATCCAAGATAGCTTAAGCCAAAATTTTAGCTAGAGAGGAGGTAAATGGTAAAGGTTAAAATATTATTGTTTTAAGTCGATAAATTTCAGATAGTTAAAAATAAAACATAAGTGATTTATAGTCAATGATTTGAAATTTTTTTTTTAACCAATAAACAATCAATCTATTATGTTAATTAAATTAAATTTAAAAAATGTTATTAATTAATTGAATAAATTTAAATTTTTTTATATAATTACAGTAATTAATTAATAAATTTTAACGAAAAGAGGATATTATGGTTTCTACAACAAGTTATACAACAAGTCAAGTAACTAAGGATCCAAGTCAAGTAACTAAGGATCAAGGAATGGGAATAGGTGACGAATATGAAGGAAGTTTATCTTCATTTGATCCAAAAGCAATCATAGAAGGTTTGAATTACCCCGCCCATCAGCGTGCATCAAACGTACCGCCTCCTCTTACCAATGTTACACCATTGTCTGCTTCTTTTACAGAACAGGCTGATATTATACCATTGTCTGCTTCTTTTACAGAACAGACTGAGCCAAAGGACCCGGCCCATCCCTATCTTCGTGGAAAGTACGCAGACACATTTAAATGGGACATATTCGAAGGAGGCTTGAGTGGGGCTTGGAAAGCATTAAAAGACGACAATTATGTTAGGAGTCAGTGGTCGGCAAATTATTATGCGGATACGTTAAGCGCAGGTTTTGATGGACTAAAAGGCTCTGTCACACATTGGGATAAAATCGATGGTACATTTTTTAAGGTTGTCGGAAAGGCTTTTTGGCATGTCGAGGTTGCGAATTTTTTCAAAGGATTACTGGGAATCTTTGGAACCCTTCCTATACTTGGAAAACATGCTCTTTTAACGGTGTTCTATGTGGCAGGTTTGTGTCTATCGCCTATTATTTGCTTAGGTCTTCTCGCTTGTAAAGATAAACAATCAGCTAAAGAATTCTTAAAAGAAGCGGGTTTAGGCTTTGTTTCCAATTTGGCTCACATTTTCAAAGATTTTGCTACTATGATTGCCTCTGCAGGTCATATGGTAGCTTTTTGGGTTCCTACGATTATCGCTCTTTTACCTATTCCAGGATCAAGTGCATTAGCAGCAGTCGTATTTGCAGCAATGCTGAAGGGTTTTGCATCTCTCAATAGTATGCCAGGAGTTTTTGATATTATGGGGAACACCGGTACGGGGCTTCTTCTTAATATGGAAAAAGCTTTTCTTAAATGGGAAATGAAAACCGAAGAAAATCAAGATAAATTAAACGATCTTAATATTAAGTTAGGTGAATTAGAAAAAGATTATAAAAGATTAAAAGACGAATTGGACCCAACGACATTCGGTGGCTATATGACTTGTGTAATGATGCTGAGTTCTATTGTAGGCTTTGCTCTACATCATATTCCAGTTATAGGTCCATTAGTGGCTTCCCTAGCACAGACGCTACCTTCAGAGATTCCTACTACATTCCTCTGCGAATGGGGACTTGCTGCTGTTCCTGCCGCAGTACTTGCCGCTGGAGTGAAGGGTTATCGTTATTACAAGGGAAAATCCATAGAGGACTTGATTCACTCCTCGAAGGACTTCTTAACTCCAGAAAACCGCATAAAAGTACAGGAAGAAAGGGCAAGATTAGGTGATGATCCTGATGCCCCCATGCTGGTATCAACCCTGATAACGGCTTTAATTCGCGAGCAGTTGATAGATGGCGGATTCTCAGCAGACAAAGCAAGAGTAGCAGCTGAAGAAGCCAACCAAAAAAAAGCCGATGAACGTGAAATAGAAAGACTAAGAACTATAGTATCGAAAGAAGAAGAGGAAGAAACAGCTAGTGAAATAGCAAGACTAAGAGCACTTCAGCGTCCTTACGAAAAACCCTTCCCGAAAGTCCAAGAGCAGGTCAGCTAGGCAAGTCTGCTTAGAGCCTGTTCTTAATCTAAGCTTCTGAACAGGCTCTTGGAAAAAAGAGCTGTGCAGAGCACCCCGTCTACGGGGTTGCCGGAGGCGATTTCTTTCAGCACGTCTTTTTCGTCCTTGAGCTCGACGTGGATGAGCTCGAAGGGCTCCAGGGCTGGGGGCTGTAGGTACTCGACATCCTGTGCCAGGACATAATAGATCTGATGGTCGGTCAAGGCAGCTAAGGGATGGATGTTTGCCATGAGAGAGAAGGTCCCATTCCCATAGCCTGTTTCTTCCAACAGTTCGCGTTTGGCCGCTTCAATAGGCGACTCGCCTGTATCGATACGGCCTCCAGGACAGCCGAGCAGCCATTTTCCCGTCGGATGGCGGTATTCTTTTGTAATGACCAGTTTTCCCTCTTTTGTGATGGCCAGGATCGCTGCGGCGTGGATGCCGAAATCCACGGAATAATAGGGTCTTTTTGGGCCATGGGGAAGCTGCAGCATGTCGATGCGCACATCGAAAAAGCCGTGCAGGGCGATTTCGCTGCTCACAATTTCAGGGATAGGGGTATCGGATCTGGACACGTTTTAACTCTCTTTTCATCAGGTTTTGAAAGTGTTTGGCTTTATGCGGTTCATCAGCGCAATGATAATAGACATACAGCTGAAAAAACAGCTGAATTTTTTCCCAACAGAAGGCGGTGGTGATCCATCCCTTCTTCTCCGAGATTTTTCCGCGCAGATAAAAGCTCAAGAGCATCGTGGTGGGAGGGTAGGGCAGTTCAATCGATCCGGAAAAATGCGATAGGGCGATCTCGACGCCTTCGCGTTGCCGAAGATAGCAGCCCATGGGGGAATAAAGAGGAGAATATTCATCCGCTAAGGTCTCTTGAGGATAACGCTCTAAAAGCTCTTGCGCTTTTTTCCATTTGCCATCCAACAAATAAATCCAAATGAAAAGCACATCAAAATGGATTCTATCATCAGAGAGCACATGCGATAATCGCTCAAAAAAAGGAATCAAGGGGGCGCTTTTTCCACGCAAAAGCTCTCTTTCGATCAGGCAATAGATGCAGCGTATGGAAAAGGGGGTGATCGCTTCAGCCAGCATTTTTTCCAAACAGGCGGAAGCACTCTCTTGCTCGGCGCTAAGGACATGTTTTAAACTTGCCGGTTCAGGACACAGATGCATATGAGATTGTATCCAATCTTTTGCCTCTAGGACATAAAGGCATAAAAAGGCGTTGGAGATAATGAAGGAAGAAAGGCGACTTTCGATCATCTCGATCAAGGTCATGGGCTTGGCGAGCCAAAACGCGATTTGTACTGCGACGTATAAACGCTCTTCTGCAGAGTCGGTGTGGGATGGAAGAGGCATGAGGAAGGCCAGGGGATCCAAATGCGCTTTTAGACTATGGAACAGGCGGGCGTTATCCTCGACCTGGAATATGCCGGGAAGATGTCCTGCGGCCAATAATAAAAAATGAAAAGCTGCGATACGGTCGCGGTGCGATGTCTCATGCAAGCGAAAGATGATGTGCTCTACGATGACTTTGATCAGGGGATGCTTGGGATATTTACGGAATGCCAATTCTAAACATTTTTCCTCTTCTTCGATATCTCCCAGCGCTTTGTAGATCAAAGATTTGCCCAAAAACTCCAGGGGGGCGCCTGGAGTAAAACGCAATGTGCTGAACTCTTCTTGTGCAGCGGCGTAGAGTTTCTCTTTTTCTTTACGGTTCCTTTGGTGCAGCGCTTGTTGTAAAAGGGTGACGCCGGCCCTAAAAAGCGCTTCTCTACCTTCTGTTCTCCCAGAAAATGAGGAGGCGATTCGACGGTATTCGATCAGTGCTTTTGCATAATTTTTATTCGCGAGAAAAATATCTGGAATCGCCAGGCAGTTGACCATGGCGTTTTGACTCCCGAGGAAAATTTTTAAAGGCTCAATGGTAAAATCCGCGTCTTTGTATAAGAGTCCGACATGGGTTCCTATCATGGGGACGTGGCTGATATAGTGGCAGTGGATCGATTGATCGAGATGGACATGGAGGTGATTGTCGAGCAGCTCGATGCATAGGTGGTGCCACGTATCAGGCTTTAGCGCGAATTCCGGCATGGTCATCACTTCGACATTGAATTGAAAAATGCGTAAACCCGTTTCTTTTTCACTGCCGATCCAAAGATAATATCCTTCCTCGATCAGTCCTTTACGCTCCGCTGCATCGGGGATGGCGACCAGAATGCCGATTCCTTTTCCATTTTCGTTGATTTTTACACGCGTTTCCAATCGCATATTCCCTGTAAAAGAGATGCGAGAGATCATCAGACTGACCCATTCCAGTACATTGGGCGAGCGCGTAATGGCCATGTGTTTGGCGAGTAAAATATTTTCTTGAAATTCCCAGTCCTCTTTTTTCTCACTGTCCAGTTGAGCTGTCGGGATCCATTCCGGACGTCCCTCGATGTAACTGTTGACCTCATCGATGATCTCATCTACGCTTTGAAACCTCTCTTCCGGTTTGAAGCATAGGCATCTTTTTACGACATCAGCCAAATGTTCGGGAATATCGCGATAAGGGGCTACTTCCAAGGGGTCGATCACTCTCTCTAGATGCAGTGTTTTACGCAGCTGCTCTACGGATTTTCGATGAAAGGGAGAGTGTAGGGTCAAAACCTGATACAAAATGACGCCTAATGCGTAAATGTCCGTTTGCGGCGACGAAGTTCCTCCCTGGATGCGCTCGGGAGCCAAGTATAAAAGGGTTCCAGGAATTTTTCCGGGTTTTGTGAGCTCTGGCGAGATGGGGAGTGCACTTGAAAAGCTCGCGTCTTTATTTTCGATCACATCGGCAAGTCCCCAATCGAACAAAAGCACCTCTCCATATTTACCCACGATGATATTATCGGGCTTGAGATCTCGATGTAAAATCCCTTTGGAGTGGGCATAAGCGATCGCTTGGCATACTTTCAAAAAGATGTGCGCCAGCGCAGGGATCGAGCCGCCGATCGGATGTTTGATCTCGCCCTCTTTTTCTTCTTCTTGGGAGATTTTAATAATCTGTTTGAGCGTTTGTCCCTCAACAAACGGCATCGTGTAAAAAACAATTTTTTCCTGCTTATGGATGGAATAGATCGGGATGATGGAAGGATGGGATAAATGCGCTGCGATCAGTGCTTCGCGTAAAAACCGTTTTTGCAGCGAGACATTTTGACTGAGCTCTTTGCGGATCTGCTTGAGAGCGATATGTCGCTTGCACACAGGGTCGAAAGCGAGAAATACGTCTCCCATCCCGCCTTGTCCCAAACTGCGCTCGATCTGATAATCCCCAATTTTTTTCGGAAGGGGATTGGATTTTTCTTGCATGAACCTATCCTACATAACGGTTCCTTAATTTCACAAATGACCCATTATTATCAAGGAGAAATCGCTATACCCAAACATCTTGAAAAATTAGTTTTTGACTGCGTCGGCTTTGCCTCAGATTTTTTATTCAAGGCTCATGCCGTGTCTATTAGCACTGCCATTCGCCTTGAATAAAAAATCTGAGCCGCTTTCTTGTCAAATTCCCAATTTTTCAAGATGTTTGGGTATGCACATAAATGTATTAGAATTTTATTTAGCTTGAATAAATTCTTTCTATGCATATTCTTGAGCCCAATTTTTTTTTTATCAACTCAAGGAGAATTTATGTCATTAGATTCGATTTCCATTCGCAACACGCATACCATCCCTTCACACATAGCATTTAATCCTTCCCATACACGACGAAGCAGCTTGTGCGATTTTTCCAGTAGAATCACGCTTGCAGCCGGTCCAAACGCAGGTCTATTGCAAAAATTATCCGATCTCTGCTGGCAGGCATGGTTGAAAGTGCGGATTTACTGTAAATCCCTTTTCACTTTGCCCTCAACGCCTCGCACAGAAATCACTGCGGTATCGCAAGAAATAACCCGTTTTAAAACAAGAGTAGAAAATTGCCCCGTGAATAATTATGGGATGAAAGTGCAATTAGAACAGGACTTTCAAAGATTGCCTGCAAATGTCCGCGACCAGTTTACTCATCTCTCCAGCGACGTTCTTTTGCAATTTGCTCGGGAAAGCGATCCGCAAAAAGCGCAAAAAATGCAGCAGAGGGCTGTAGGTGAAGTGAATTACATGCTAGCTCTTTATCCAAAACTCAATTTCCTCACTGGGATTCGAGCCAAATCCCCGATTCCTGCACCTGGACCAAATCCTAATCCAGGGCCTAATCCAAATCCAGGACCTAATAATCCCTTTGCAGGCACACCTTTTGCCAATCGAAGGGCGCGCGTTGCCGAACAAGCGAATGAGCCTACTGAGTTACCTATCGGTAGAATGACAGATCTTCAAACGCAAAGAGCCAGAGAAATCGCAGCGATGAAGCTACTGACGCCGACTAATTATAGAGCTCCAGGTGATACAGAAAATCTTGAAGACAAATATATCTGCGCCATTAAACAGGTAGAAGGCCCTCTTGAAACGCCCACATTTCACCAAGGAGCGCGACAAGACGATCACCATTTTGAAATAGATTCTATCCGGACAATTCTTGCAAATATTCCTAGGTTGCGCAATTGCGCTTTATGCCGCACTCCATTAAACGAGGCGACTGTATTTGTGGATATCGCAATGCAAAAAGAGATCGCAACGAAATTAACTGTTGCAGTAGGTGCAATCACAGATGCCAACTTTACGACTCGCCTGCCGCAGATTGTAAATGAACTGGCCCAAGAAGCGATTACGCTGCCTAATGGAACCGCACGCAATCGCACAAGAGCAGAAGCCAAAGCACATCTCGTCGCTAAAATTTTAGAGCTTCCAGATAGCGTAAATGGAAACCCGCTTTTTAGCCGTGTCGCGAATATATATATGCAGCACGTACACAATGCAGCGTAAAAGCTCGGGAGTAATGCAATAAATTGGCACTCTCTTTATGATTGGATTTCCTAAATGGAATGACAGATGAAAGAGCGTGCCAAAATTATTTTAACAGGAGATCGACCCACAGGGCCTTTGCATCTGGGCCATTATGTGGGATCTTTAAAAAATCGCGTTGAATTGCAGCATAGCACAGTCCAATACGTGATGATCGCGGATGTCCAAGCGCTGACCGATCATGCCGAACAACCCGAAATGGTGCGACGCAATGTCCTAGAAGTGGCCTGTGATTATTTAGCGGTGGGCATTGATCCTTCCCAATCCACGCTATTTATCCAATCCCTTGTCAAGCCGCTTTTTGAGCTCACTATATATTATTTAAATTTGGTGACATGGAACCGTTTAAAGCATAACCCGACGGTCAAACAGGAGATCATCGCAAAAAATTTTGGCGAAAGCGTCCCCGCCGGCTTCATGATCTATCCCATCAGCCAAGCTGCGGATATCACCGCGTTCAAAGCGGATCTTGTGCCCGTGGGCGAAGACCAGCTTCCCATGATCGAGCAGACCAATGAGATCGTCCGCCATTTCAATCGCATTTACAAAAAAGATGTATTGGTGGAATGCAAAGCGCTCATTCCAAAAATTGCACGCCTTCCCGGCACGGATGGCAAACCAAAGATGGGCAAATCTTTGGGTAACTGCATCTATCTTTCCGATAACGCGGATACTCTGAGCAAAAAAGTCAAAGGGATGTATACCGATCCCGGCCATCTTCGCGTTGAAGATCCAGGCAAAGTAGAAGGCAATCCTGTCTTCACGTATCTCGATGCTTTTGATCCGGATAAAGAAGCGGTAGAGGCCCTAAAAGCGCATTACCAACGCGGCGGGCTTGGGGATTCTGTCGTGAAGAAACGGTTAAACGAAGTGCTTCAAGCTTTTCTAGAGCCGATCCGTACGCGAAGGGATGAATATGTCAAAGATCCAGGCGCTGTCATGCAGATCCTGCAGCAGGGTACAGGGCGTGCCAATGCCGCCGCCCACCAGACCCTCTTAGATGTGCGCAAAGCCATGTTTTTGGATTATTAAATTACCTTGTTCTTCCTTATCTGTTTTCGGAAAGGCTTTAAAGCGTTTAGAAAAACTTTAATTATTCTGTTTTATTTTAATTCACAAATAATTATGTACAATTAATAACCCCAAATAAAGGAGGGAATTATGGTTGTACATCCTATCTTAGGTCCTGTCATTGCACTCATTGCAGGGATTTTGATCCTCATTTTTCCACAGATTCTCAACTACATCGTTGCGATCTATTTGATTTTAGTTGGAATCATGGGAATAGCTGCCCGTTTTTGAGGTAAGTAATGCCATTAAAAAAAGGCACTTCTAAAAAAGTCATCTCAGAAAACATAGTAGAGTTAAGACACTCAGGCTATAAAGAAAAACAGGCTGTTGCCATTGCATTGAGCCAAGCACGCAAAGCCGGTGCAAAAATTCCTAAGAAAAGCGTAGCAAAAAAAAGAAAAAAGAAATAAAGTTCTTTTTTTCAAAGAGATCTTTTATGCGTATCATTGTCGTTGGCGGAACAGGGACGATTGGTTCTGCCATTGTTCAAGAATTATCATCGCGCCATGATGTACTCACTGCTACTCGGCGAGGTGTCGATGTCACTGTCGATATGACCTCGGAAAAATCGATCCGCAGCATGTTTGAAAAAGTGGGAAAATGCGATGCGGTTGCAGTGGCGTCGGGCACTGTGCATTTTGCCCCATTTGCCGATATGACAGCAGCAGAGTATCAAATAGGTTTAAATGACAAATTGATGGGGCAAGTCAATCTCGTGCTCATCGGCCGCGAATATGTACAAGATCAGGGATCGTTTACTCTCATCAGCGGAATTCTCAGCGATGACCCTATTCGCACAGGCTCCTCTGCCTCCATGGTCAATGCGGCAATCGAGGGATTTGTCAAAGCAGCGTCCATTGAAATGCCTCGCGGCATGCGGATCAATGCAGTGAATGCATCGGTCGTGTCAGAAGCTATGGATGTCTATGGACCCTATTTTCGCGGTTTTACTCCTGTTCCCGCGGCAAAAGTCGCTTTAGCATTTAGCAAAAGCATCGAAGGGGCGCAAACCGGACAAGTTTACCGGGTTTGGGACTAAGGTCTCTTGCCTAATCTTTTTTTTTGCTGAAAATCAACGTAAAGATACCAAAAGCCGTCACGATGATGCCGACCCATAAGGTGATCTTCATATTTAATGCGGAATGTTGCGGTGGGGTTTGTTTTGACACTGCCAAACCTTTAAACCAATCTCCCACTCCGACAAACCAATCGCGCACACCCATAAAGAAGGTTTTGCTTTCCGTAGCTGTCGAGTGATGCAGACCGTGTTGAGCAAATAGGATTAATAAGATGCCGATCGCAATTAAAACTAGACTGGCAATGACTTTATAATGAATCCTTCCCATATTCCCCCCCCCCAAAAAAAATATATACTAAAAGAACTTGAAAAAGGAAAATTTGAGCAGGCTCTTTTACATTCTCAATTCTTCAAGTTGTTTGGGCATATAAGTTCTTTCTACTCTATTTGTAGAAGATTTGTAAACTATTATTCAAAAGAAATTAGTAACAGTTGGAAATATTCTAATGATTTATTTACAAATATATGCAAATATTACAGAGAAAGATATAGTGCAGTAATTCTTAGAGACTGAAACCGAATCCGTTAACAGTCTCTTAGAGAACTTGAGGTGTTTTGATGCGATTTATACCCAAACA
>Ga0070731_10003374_pt1 | contig 14451 bp, 11 predicted proteins | sample Coa_R1_2_FD_66448 | JGI IMG/M metagenome (GOLD analysis project Ga0070731, IMG submission 66448) | Surface soil microbial communities from Centralia Pennsylvania, which are recovering from an underground coalmine fire - Coalmine... | ecosystem: Environmental > Terrestrial > Soil > Unclassified ... | reverse complement strand
GGGCGGCACAGGTACTGCGGCGGCTTCAACCGCGGGGGCCGGGGTGGGCACGGCCGGCGGCTTCTTGAACAAAAGCGTGAACTCACCCGGCTGGGGAGCAGGTGGCTCCGCGGCTTGGGGCTGCGCAGCGGGAACCGCCTGCCGTTCGGGCGCGGGCGCCTCCGGAGTCTTGAACAAACGGGTAAACTCGCCCGCCTCATGAGGCGCGGCCGGAGCGGGCGGGCGGGGCTCTTCTGCGGCGGGCGGAACAGCCGGGACCGACGCGGCCGGTGGTTCGCCAAGAGGAATCTTGAAAAGGCGGGTAAACTCACCCAAATCTTCATGGGGTGCAGGCGCGGCGGCGAGTGGGGCGGCTTCCACGGGCGGGAGTGCTTCCGCCACTGCCGGCCGTTCCAGAATAAGGGTATCGATCTGATCCTGCGAAGGTGGGGGCTTGGGCGTGTCGATGCCTGCCAGCCACTCCCGCAGCGAAAGCTTGCCGGGCAGAACGTCAGTCACTACAAAGGGTACGCCGTCGTGATCGCCGGTGTTAAGCACGTGCTGCCGGTCCTGCGGCGGGATTTCCCCCAACTTGCGCAGCAGGTCCTGGTTCTCGGGAGTTTTCCCGCCGGTCAGCAGGTGCACCAGAACCGGATGGCCCGAGAAGATATCCCGCGCCGGCAGGGCGATCTCGCGATCGCCGCCGCGAAGCGCTAGAAGTTCGTATTTCTCATGAAAAACCATACAAGCCGACCCGAAGCGTCAGGACCATCATGGCACCCGGCCGGATAAGATTCAATGGCCTCAGGGCCGGGTCCGCGCTTATGATAAGGTATCAAGGCGGCGATGAAGTTTCTCTCCAAAGTGGTCTGGTCGGAAGGCATGTACCTGGGACCGCATCATTTCCAGTCCCAAAGCCGCTACTTCGAAGACACCCTAGGTTTCGCGGTTTCTTCTCTGTGGTACCAACCTTACGGCCTGCTGGGCTACGCCCTCGACGAGGAGGCGCTGCGGAACGGAACGCTGTCGCTGGTGCATGCGCGCGGCATCTTCCCCGACGGCATGCCATTCGTGATGCCGGACACCGACGCATTGCCGCCGGCGCGGCCCATCTCAGGTCTGTTCCCTCCCACGCGGGACCGTCTGGATGTGGCGCTGGCTGTTCCGCAGCGGAGGCCCAACGGATTGAATTACGCGCTTAATGGGGAAGCCTCAGAAGCCAGGTATCTGGCGGAGATGCGCTCCATGCGGGACGAGACCACAGGGAGCGATGAGCGTCCGGTACAACTGGGACGCAAGAACATACGGCTGCTGCTGGACACGGAAGCGGCCGACGGCCTGGTGCCGCTGCCGCTGGCCCGCGTGATCCGGGACGGTTCCGGGCGGCTGGTTTTCGCCCCAGACTTCATTCCGCCGTGCCTGCAAATTGGCGCGAGCGAACGGCTGCTGCTCCTGCTGGGCCGGCTGATCGAGATTCTGGAAGAGAAGAGCGCGACGCTGGGCGTAGCGCCTGGCGATGAGTCCTCGGAACCTTTCTCGCCGCGCGATATCGCGAATTTCTGGCTGCTGCACGCGGTCAACTCGGCACTGGCTCCCCTGCGGCACCTGTGGATTTCGAAGCGCAGCCACCCGGAGGAGTTGTTCGTGGAACTGTCCCGGCTGGGCGGCGCGCTGTGCACGTTTGCCCTGGATTCGCACCCGCGCACGCTGCCGTCTTACGATCACGAGAATCTCACCGATTGTTTTCAGGCGCTCGACCGTCACATCCGGACGCACCTGGAAACTATCGTGCCGACCAATTGCGTGGCCATCCCACTCGAAAAGACCGCGGATTATTTTTACGAAGGCGACATCTCGGATACGCGCTGCCTGGGACGCGCGCGGTGGGTGCTGGGCATCCGCTCCAACCTGGGAGAAATCGAGTTGATCACCCGCACGCCACAACTGGTGAAGATCTGCTCGGCAAAGTTTGTCGGCGAACTGGTGAAGCGGGCCATGGCGGGGCTGACGCTGGCGCACGTGCCCGTGCCACCCGCGGCGATCCGGACCAAGATCGAAATGCAGTATTTCAGCCTGAACAGGACCGGTCCATTTTGGGATCACATCGTGCAGACGCGGCGGGTGGGCATTTATGTCCCCGGCGATCTGCCCGATCCGGAGATAGAGCTGCTCGTGGTTTTGGAATCCTGAGGACTGTTATGCCCCAAGCAAACGCCGCCAATGCGCCGGCCCGGCCGGAGAACATGGCGCTGATTTTCCAGGAGCTGTTCACCGCCATCGAGAGGCTGCGATCGAACCGGCAGGCGGTCTCGGATGCCGAGTCATTCCGCCATCACATTCGGGAGGCGGTAAAGACCGCGGCGCAGGAGGCCCGCAATCGCGCCGGCTATTCTACGGAAGACATTCGCATGGGAACCCTGGCGGTGGTCGGCTTCCTGGACGAAACCATCCTCAACCTGCAAGACCCGATGTTCGCCAACTGGCCGCGCCAGCCGCTGCAGGAGGAATTATTCGGCACTCATATGGCCGGTGAAGTCTTCTTTCAGAACCTGCAGGAACTGCTGGCGCGCGGCGATGCCGAGGATCTGGCGGACGTTCTGGAGGTTCATTATCTGTGCCTGTTGCTGGGATACAGAGGCCGGTATAGCCTGGGCAACCGGGGCGAGCTGCAATCCATAATGACCACCACGGCTCAAAAAATACGGCAGATTCGCGGCGAGTTCGCGGGGCTGGCGCCGGGGTGGAGGGCGCCGCAGGAACATTTTCAGGCAGCCCAGGACCCGTGGACCCGGCGCCTTGTGAAGGCGGCGGTGGCGTGTTTTGTGCTGGCGATTGTGCTGTTTCTGGTTTACAGGCTGATGCTCGGCGCGGGCGCGTCCGGAATATCAGGCGTAGTGTCGTGAGGAACTGATGCGCAAGGTCCTAACCCTGGTCGGATCCACGCTGCTGGCATATTTACTCCTCACTTTCTTCACTCCCAACCTGCTCGGGCTCTCGGGAGGCAAGCTGTGGATTCTGCGCGGCTGCTTGTGGCTGATCGGCATTGCGGCCGCGGCGGTGGTGATATGGTTCCTCAGCAATAAGCATAAGGAGGAGCAGGGGGCCGCGGGAGCGGAGGACGCTCCCTCGGGCGGCGAGGAGATCGCGGTGTTGATCCGCGAAGCCGAGAAGAAGTTGGGGGCTGCGCATCTGGAGAAAGGCGCCCGGATCGGCAATCTGCCGGTCATCTTAGTGATCGGCGAGCCGTCCAGCACGAAGACCAGCGTGGTGCTCTATTCCGGGCTGGAGCCGGAGTTGCTGGCAGGCCAGGTTTACCAGGACGGGAACGTCACGTCCACGCGCAGCGCCAACCTGTGGTTCTCGCGGCGCACGATTTTTGTGGAAGCCGGCGGCAAATTGCTGGAGGACCAGGCGGGCCGGTCGTACCTGGTGCGGCGCCTGCAGCCGCGTAAAATGGCAGCGGTGTTCGGGCAGAGCGGACAGGCTCCGCGCGCGGTGTTGGTGTGCATGGAAGCCGAGCGCCTGACGGCCGGACCGCAAGCCATCGCCACCCTGGCTCGCAACCTGCGCGCCAAGCTGGGCGAGATGGCCGGCTTGTTCGGCATCCAGTTGCCGGTGTATGTACTGTTCACCAAGACGGACCGTCTGCCGTTCTTCGCCGACTTCGTGCGCAACCTGAATAAGGAGGAAGTCACGGAGGCGGTGGGCGCGACGCTGCCGATACCGGGACAGTCCACCGGTGTATGGGCCGAGGAGCAGGGCGCCCGTCTGGGCGGCGCTTTCGACCAGATTTTTCGCGGCCTGTGCAACGCGCGCCCGGAATTCCTGGCGCGTGAAAACGACGCCGCCAGGCTGCCGGGCGCCTACGAGTTCCCCCGCGAGTTCCGAAAGCTGCGGGGCGCGCTGGTGCAATTTCTGGTGGACCTGTGCCGTCCCAGCCAGTTGGCGGTGGGACCATTTTTGCGCGGATTCTATTTTTGTGGCGTGCGTCCCGTGATCCTGCAGGAAGCGGCTCCCGCGCCGGAGGCTCGCCTGCCGGAGAAGCGGAGTTCGGCGGCCGCCCAGGAAGCCACCGGAATGTTTCGTATGCAATCCGCCGGCCAGGCTACCGCAGCTCCGCAGCCCCAGCGGGTGGCGGTTTCGCGCCGGGCGCCGCAATGGCTGTTTCTCACGCGACTTTTCAATGACGTGCTGCTGGCCGACCGCGTGGCCATGGGGGCCAGCGGCAGCAGCGCCAAGACCGATGTGCTGCGGCGCATCCTGCTGGTCTCGGCAGCCCTGTTCGCCCTGGTTTTCTGCGTGGGATTCTCCGTGTCGTTCGTCCTGAATCGCGGCCTCGAATCGCAGGCCGACGCAGCTATGCGAGCGACGATCGGGGCGCCTGGCGGAAGCGATCTGGCTTCGGTCGAGGCACTACGCCGCCTGGAGGCCTTGCGGCAATCGCTACAGACTCTGACCACTTATTATCGTCAAGGCGCGCCGATGAGATATCGCTGGGGTCTGTACGTGGGCGACGACCTTTATCCCCAAGTCCGGCTGATTTACTTCAGGCGTTTCAAAGCGCTGCTGTTCGGCCAGACGCAGAACAGCCTGGTGACATTTCTGGACGGGCTGCCTCCCACCCCGGGGCCGCCTTACGACCAAACATACAATTCGCTCAAAGGCTACCTCATCACCACTTCGAATCACGACAAGAGCACGCGCGAGTTCCTGGCGCCCCTGCTGCAGACCACCTGGACCGGCACCCAGACTGTCGATCCGGAGCGTCTGCTGCTGGCGCGCAAACAGTTCGATTTCTACAGTGACGAGCTGCGCATCGAGAACCCATTCAGCAAGCAGAACGATACGGCCGCGATCGAGAAAGCGCGGGCATACCTGAAGAGTTTCGGCGACTTCGACCGCGTGTACCGGAACATGAAGGCCGACGCTCCCAAGGCCAGCATTAATTTCAACCGGCAATATCCCGGCTCAGCCAGTTACGTTCTGGACGGCTATGAAGTGGCGGGCGCGTTTACCAAACAAGGCTGGAACTTCATGAGCGCCGCCATTCGCAGCCCGGACCGCTATGCCAAAGGCGAACCCTGGGTGCTCGGCGATCAGAGCGCGGCTGAAATCAACGATCACCGGACGCTCATCGTACAGCTGCTGGCGCGGTATGAAGCGGATTTTATCGAACAATGGTGCGCCTACCTGAAGAGCGCGCGGGTGGCGCCATACAAGAGCCTGCGAGATGCGTCGGAGAAGCTGAGCCGGCTGTCGAGCAATGAATCGCCGCTGCTGGCGCTGTTCGCGCTGGCTTCCCAGAATACGGCGGTGGACGACGACGTGGTAAAGAAGACTTTCCAGCCGGTCGCGGCGGTGGTGCCCGCGGGAGGCGACCGTTTCATCGTTCCGCAGAACCAGGAGTACATGAGCGCCCTGACCAAGCTGCAGGTTTCCGTGGACGGAGTGGCCCAGACGCCCCAGGCCACCGACCTGGGGGCCAATCAGACACTCGCGGATGCGGATGCCGCGCGCCTGACCACCAAGCAACTGGCGCAGAATTTCAATCCCGACTTGCAGAACCACGTGGACACGATGGTGCAGCAGATACTGCTGGAGCCCATCATCAATACGGAAGCCCTGCTGCGCGGGCTGGGTCCGGCGGAATTGAACGCCAAGGGCAAGGATCTCTGCGTGCAGTTCCGCACGGCGTTCAGCAAGTATCCATTCAACCCGGCTAGCAAGCTGGACGCCACGGTGTCCGATCTGAACAATATTCTCCGCAAACCCGACGGCGCGCTGTGGCAGTTCTATGAATCGAATCTGAAGAAGATTTTGCCGAAGAGGGATACCGGCTACGTGGCCGCTGCGGGTTCCAAGATGAATCCGGCTTTCGTGGTATTTTTCAATCAGGCCGCGGCTTTCTCCGACGCTATCTATGCGGCCGGCTCACAGGAGCCGCGGTTTACCTATTCGCTGAGAGCTGTGCCCACCGACGGCGTGCAACGGCTGGGCCTGGAGATAGACGCGCAGAAATTGGATTACTCCGGCGGCTCCGCGGCGCCAAAACTGTTCACCTGGCAAGGCAGCGGACCGCACGGCGCACGGGGGACCTTGGGCGCCGACGGCATCAGCTTTACCGATGAGGATGGGCTGTGGGGCGTATTCCGCTTCTTTAACGCGGCGGACCATCGGGATCGCAGCCCCTCGGGTGGCGAGCTCCTGGACTGGATTCCACGATCCGGGACCGGCGCCCAGCCGATGAAGCTGCCGGGCGGCAAGCCGCTCACTATCCGCTTCGAGCTGAACATGGGCGCCACGCCGCACGTTTTCGAGAAAGGCTTCTTTGCGCGCTTTGCTTGCGTGGCGGAGGTAGCCAAACCATAAGGGCATGCCGCGACCTACATACGCTTCCGTGGATATTGATGTGGACACCGGCGCGCAGCCGCTGCCGGTTGAGGCGCGCCCGGACACCCCGTTCCGCATTTTGGTGCTGGGCGACTTCAGCGGCCGTGGGAATCGCGGCGAGCCTTCTCCGGCCCGCCTGAGACCTTACCTGATCGATCGCGACAACTTTGACGAGATCCTGAACCGCGTGCGGCCGGAACTGGAATTGGGCGGGCACGGCCGGGGGATCGTGCTGCGGTTCCGCGAGCTGGAGGATTTCCACCCGGACCGGATTTTCGAGCAGCATCCATCGTTTGAGAGGCTGCGGGCCGAGCGCAAGTCACCCGGGCCGGCCGCGCGCGCCGTGGCGCCAGAGTCTGCGACCCGGCAGCCGCCGCCGGATGTGCCCATGCGTTTGCACGGAAGTTTCCTGGACGATGTGCTGGAAGCGACGGAAGCGCAGCCCGCGCGCCCGGCGCGCCAACCCGACGCATTGCGCGATTTCATCGACCGTGCCGTGGCGCCTCACTTAGCGCCGGCCCCTGATCCGCGGCTGGCGGACGCGGTTGCGGAAGTTGATGCGGCCGCGGGCAAGCTCATGCGGGCCATCCTGCACCACCGGGATTTCCAGGCTCTGGAAGCGGCATGGCGCGCCGTCCACTGGATGGTACGCGGCCTCGAAACGGGGTCGCACCTGAAAGTATATGTGCTGGATATCGGCAAGGCGGATCTACCCGGCTGCCTGCCCGAGGTGCGGCGCGTGTTGGTGGAGCAGACCGCCATTCCGGGCGCGGAGCCCTGGGCGCTGCTGGCGGGCAACTTCACATTCCGGCGGAACGAGGGCGACATCCACTTGCTTAACGAGCTAGCCAGGATCGCGCAGGCCGCGGGAGCGCCGCTGCTGGCGGAAGCCGATCCGGGCGACGCGGATTCCGACGACGCCCTGCGGCTCTGGCAGGCGCTGCGGCGTTCCACAGAGGCCCGTTCGGTCGGCCTGGCGCTGCCGCGGTTCCTGCTGCGCCTGCCTTACGGAAAGCAAACAGACACGCTGGAGAGTTTCGCATTCGAAGAGATGCCCGGAGCCTCCGCGCACCACGATTACCTGTGGGGCAATCCCGCGTTCGCCTGCGCTTACTTACTGGCGGAGGCGTTCGAGATCGAGGGATGGGATCTGCGGCCCGGAGCGCGTCGCGAGATCAAGGGCCTGCCCATGCATGTCTATGATGAAGACGGAGAGAGGCGGTTGAAGCCCTGCGCCGAGGTGTTGATGACCGAGCGCGATGCCGAGGCGATGCTGGATGCGGGCTTCATGCCGCTGGCCTCGGTCAAAGACCAGGATGCCGCGCTGCTGGTCCGCTTCCAATCGATTGCCGAACCGCCGGCCCCTCTAGCCGGCCGCTGGATAGGGGGGACTTAATGAAACTCGTGACATTGCTGAGTTTATAGGCGGACCGCGGCATAGCCCACCCGTGCTACAGTACCATTTTGATGCTCGCCACTGCCCCGCTGAAAGCCACCTCGCTCAACACCGTGCATCGCGCGTGCAGCGCCAAAATGGTGGATTTCGGCGGATGGGACATGCCCGTCCAGTATACGTCGCTGGTGGAAGAGCATCTGGCCGTGCGCCGCAGCGTAGGCGTGTTCGATGTCAGCCACATGGGCGAAATCGATATCACCGGCCCCGAAGCGCTGCGTCTTACGGAGCATGTCACCACCAACGCCGCGGGCCGCCTGAAGACGGGTCAGATTCAGTACACCGGCCTGCTTTACGAACACGGGGGCTTCGTGGACGACGTACTGGTGCACAAGGTGGCCGACGATCACTACTTCCTGTGCGTCAACGCGTCGAACCAGGAGAAAGACTACGAGCATATCCGCGAGCAGAACAAATTCGACGCGGAAGTTCGTTTTTCGAGCGGGGACTACGCGCAAATCGCCGTGCAAGGCCCTAACGCGCGCGCCACACTGCAAAAGCTGACGCCCGTGGACCTCTCCGCCATCCGCTATTATTGGTTCGCCGACGGCATTGTATCCGGCACGCCGGCCCGCATCGCCTGCACCGGCTACACCGGCGAGGTTGGCTACGAAGTCTACATGGCTCCCGCCGAAGCGCCCCGCCTGTGGCGAGAAATCCTGGAAGCCGGCCATGAGTTTGGCATCAAACAGTGCGGTCTGGGCGCGCGCAACACCCTGCGCCTGGAGGCCAAAATGGCGCTCTACGGGCATGAGATTCATGCTTCCATCACGCCCTGGGAAGCCGACCTGGGCTGGACCGTGAAGCTCGATAAAGGAGACTTCGTGGGGCGCGCCGCGCTGGTGAAACAGAAAGAGCAGGGCATCCGGCGCAAGTTGATCGGATTCGAAATGCGGGGCCGCGGCATAGGGCGCGACGGCTACGAAGTTCTGGTGGATGGGGCGCCGGCGGGTTGGGTCACCAGCGGATCGCCCGCGCCCGCCTTGAGCAAGAACATTGGTCTTTGCTATTTGCCCGCGGCGCAGTCGACAGTGGGGCGCGAAATCGAGATCGTGATTCGCAGCCAGCCGGTGGCCGCGGTCACCGTGGAAACGCCATTCTATAAGCGAGCCAAATAATGTATCCCGAAGACTACCGCTACACCAAAGAGCATGAGTGGGTGCACGTGGAAGGCGATACGGGCACCATCGGCATTACGGATCACGCGCAGCACGAACTCGGCGACATCGTATATGTGGATTTCAAGTTCGGCCGGGAAACCTTGAAGCCGGGCGTGCACGTGGACCAGGGAAGGACCATCGGCTCGGTCGAGTCCGTGAAAGCCGTGTCCGACATTTACTCCCCGGTGTCAGGCGAGGTGGTGAATATCAATCAGGCGCTGGCGGAGGCGCCCGAGAAGCTGAACGCGGACCCGCATGGCGAGGCATGGCTGGTCAAAATCCGGCTGAGCAATCCCGGCGAGATTGCGAATCTCCTCACCGCCGCCGACTATCAAACCTATATAGGAGCCGAAAAATAAGGCATTGCGCTATCTTCCGAAGTCCGATTCCGAGCGCCGCGAAATGCTGGACGCCTGCGGCGTGGAAAGCGCCGAAGACCTGTTCGCCCATCTTCCGGCGGCTGTGCGGCTGAAGCGGCCGCTGGATCTGCCGCCCGGCATATCCGAATACGAGATCGTCGATTATTTCCGCCGGCGAGGTAATGAGAACGCCAACGGCTACGCCAGTTTCCTGGGCGCCGGCGTATATGCGCATTACCGGCCGGTGCTGGTAGATACGGTGGTAGCGCGCGGCGAGTTTCTCACGTCCTACACGCCCTACCAGGCGGAGATCTCGCAAGGCACTCTCACGACGATTTTTGAATTCCAGACGATGATCTGCCAGCTCACGGGCATGGATCTGGCAAACGCGTCCATGTACGATGGCTCGACGGCGGTGGCGGAGTCCGCGTTGATGGCCGCGCGCCTGACCGCCAAAGGCGGCTTGCTGGTGGCGCGCAGCGTGCATCCGGAGTATCAAGAGGTGCTGCAGACCTACGCGAAGAACCAGGGCATGCCAATTACGGAGTTCGATTACGATCCCGAAACCGGCATGGCCGATCTCGACGACCTGGAACGTAAGCTCAACGATCTGACCGCGGCGGTGGTCGTGCAATCACCCAATTTCTTCGGCGTGGTGGAGGATGTGAATCGCGCGGCGGAGATGGCGCACCGGCGCGGGGCGCTACTGGTGATGGGCTTCACGGAGGCTGTGTCGCTGGGCATCCTGGAGCCGACGCAGGCGGACATCGTGGCCGGTGAGCTGCAATCGTTCGCCATCTCGCCGAGCTACGGCGGCCCTTACGCGGGAATCATCGCCACGCGCGAGAAGTTCGCCCGCCAGATGCCCGGCCGGCTGGTCGGCGAGACTACGGACACTCACGGCAATCGCGCATTCTGCCTGACGCTGGCAACGCGGGAGCAGCACATCCGGCGGGAGAAGGCCACGTCGAACATCTGCACCAACCAGGCGCTCATCGCCCTGATGGCGACGGTGTTTATGAGTGTGTATGGCAAGCAAGGCTTGCGCGAACTGGCGGAGCAGAATCTGGCGAAGGCGCACTACCTGGCAAGCAGGCTGAAGCCGCGATTCTCCGGGCCGTTTTTCAACGAGTTCGTGGCCGAGGTCCCGGAAGAAATCAATCGCCGCCTGCTCGACAAGAAAATTATCGGAGGCTTACCGCTGGGCCGTTTTTATCCGGAGCTCTCCGGCACAATGCTCCTCTGTGCCACCGAAATGTCGCGCCGTGAAGACATGGACAATCTGCTGGAGGCCTGCCAGAACTGATGCCGATCGAGAAAGTCCGCTCCCACATCTCGCCGAATGAGCGACTGCTGTTCGAGCGCAGCTCGCCGGGCAAGAAAGCGTACCAACTTCCTCCGCTGGACGTGCCCGCTGTCGACGCGAGCACGGCGCTGGGCGCGGCCAACGTGCGCGCGGAAATCCCAGGCTTCCCCGAGGTGAGCGAGGTGGAAGCTATCCGGCACTTCACGCGCCTCTCCACCTGGAACTACGCCATCGACCACGGCATGTACCCGCTGGGTTCCTGCACCATGAAGTACAACCCGCGCGTCAACGAACTGGTGGCGCGCACGGAAGGGCTCGCCTGGGCGCATCCCTATCAGCCAGAGTCGCTCTCGCAGGGCGCCCTGGAGATCATGGCGCACCTGGAGTCAGCGCTGCTCGAAATCACCGGCATGGATGCCGTCACGCTGCAGCCCGCGGCCGGCGCGCATGGCGAACTGACGGGCATTCTGCTAATCCGCGCACTGCTCGAAAGGCAGGGTAACCCGCGCAAGAAGATCCTGATTCCGGATTCCGCGCACGGGACAAATCCGGCCACCGCGGCCATCGCCGGATACGTGGTCCAAAACATCCCCTCGGACGAGCACGGCCTGCTGGATCTGGCGACGCTCGAAAAATCGGTGAATGAGGATGTCGCGGGCCTGATGGTGACTAATCCCAATACACTGGGCGTTTTCGAGTCGTGCATTATGGCGGCGTCCGATCTACTGCATCGCAAAGGCGCGCTGTTGTACATGGACGGCGCCAATATGAATGCGCTGGTGGGGATCGCGCGTCCGGGCGATTTCGGCGTGGATGTCATGCATCTGAATTTACACAAGACGTTCTCGACTCCGCATGGCGGCGGCGGTCCGGGGGGCGGTCCGGTGGCGGTGAAGAAGCATCTGGAGCCGTTTCTGCCCGTACCCCGCATGAAGCGCGTGGACGGCCGGTGGTGCTTCGATTACGACCGGCCCGGCTCCATCGGCAAGGTGAAAGCATTTTACGGAAATTTTGGCGTGCTGGTGCGGGCGCTGGCTTATATTCTGGCGCATGGGGGGAACGGTCTGCGGGCCGCCACGGTGGACGCGGTGCTCAACGCCAACTATATCCGGAAGCAGCTGGAGCCATTCTTCGATCTGCCTTATACCCTGCCGAACATGCACGAAGTGGTTTTCAGCGACGAGCGGCAGTCGCGGCAAGGCGTGCGCACCGGCGACATCGCCAAGCGCCTGATCGATTACGGCTTCCACCCCTACACGGTCAGCTTCCCGTTGATCGTGCGGGGCGCCATGATGATCGAGCCTACGGAGACAGAGGGCAAGCACGAGCTGGATCTGTTTATCGACGCCATGATCTCGATCGCCAAGGAGATCGAGACCCAGCCGGAGCTTGTCAAAACGGCGCCGCACGCGACCCGTACCAGCCGTGTCGATGAAGTCAAGGCCGCGCGCAAGCCGGTATTGAAATGGGCACCCGCCTAGCGCTGGTCGTTGCCGTCGTCCTGCTCATCAGGTTGCCGTTCCTCCATCAGGCCATCCAGGGCGACGACGTTTATTACCTGGCGCAGGCCGAGCACGCCCAGATCGATCCTCTACATCCGAACCACGTGCAATACGTTTTTCTTGGCGATCGCGTGGATCTGCGCGGATTCCCGCACCCGCCCTTCAACGCGTGGTTCCTGGGACTGTTGCTGGCCCTGATTGGCGACATCCGTGAAGCACCGTTGCATGCCGCATATATCCTGTTTTCGTTGGTTGCCGCGCTGGCTATGTGGTCGCTGGCAAGAAGGTTTTCGCCGCATCCGCTGTGGGCCACTCTGTTGTTTCTGGCCGTTCCCGCATTCGTGATCAACGGCAATTCGTTCGAATCGGACCTGCCGTTCCTGGCGTTCTGGATGGCGGCTATCGCCTGCTTTGTCGCGGGCAGATGGACCCTCACTGCGATAGCCATGGCGCTGGCCGCGCTCAGCGCGTTCCAGGCGGTCCTGCTCACCCCCATCCTGGCGGTGTACGTCTGGATCCACCATCGCAAGAATCGCACGGCCTGGCTGCTGACCTTGACGGCGCCCGCGACCATCTTAGTTTGGGAATTGCTGGAGCGCTGGTCCGGGGGGTCGCTGCCGGCAGCCGTAGCGGCCGGATATATGAGCAGTTACGGGCTACAGACGCTCGCCAATAAACTGCGCAGCACGGCGGGACTGTCGGTGCATTTCTGCTTTATGGTATTTCCCGCGCTGCTGCCGGGAGCAGTTCTAATGGCCTGGAGGCGGCGCGACTCCGAGACTGCGTTTCTGGCTGCGTGGATCGCGCTGTTCTTCGGCGGCTCCGCCGTTCTCTTCTTCGCCGGATCCGCGCGCTACCTGCTGCCGGTGGCCGCACCTGTTGCCTTGCTCGTCTCGAGGTTGCGTCCACGGTGGCTGGCCGCCGGATTCGCGGCTCAGCTGGCGCTCAGCCTGGCGCTGGCTTTCGTAAACTATCAGCACTGGGATGGCTACCGCCGATTTGCCCGCCAGATCCGCGCGGCTACTGCCGGGCATCGAGTTTATATCAATGGCGAATGGGGCCTGCGTTATTATCTCGAGGCCGATGGCGGGCTGCCGCTGGAACGCGGCCAGGTGCTGCGCACCGGCGATATCGTGGTTTCGAGCCGCCTGGCGTACCCGGTGGAGATCAACGCACCTATAGCTGCCATAGCGGAGACGGCCATCCGTGCGTCCCTGCCGCTGCAACTCATCGGCCTGGAGGCGCGCTCCGGATACTCGACCGTAACCAAGGGACTGCGCCCGTTCGATATCACCAGCGCGCCGATCGATATCGTGAGCGCAGCGATTGTGCTCGACCGGCGCCCTTCTCTCTGGTATCTGCCAATGAATGCTCCAGAAGCGCCCAGCCATATCGTCAGCGGCCTCTACGATGCGGAGAACGGCGCTTGGCGATGGATGTCCGGCGCCGCCGTAGTGTTATTGAAGAGCCCCGGGCAACCAATGCCGCTCGAAGCCGTGTTCACCATTCCCGACCAGGCCCCCGCCAGGCACCTGGAGCTGTCGCTGGATGGAAGAGTGGTAGCATCCCAAACGTACGGCGGGCCCGGCACGTACACTTTGAGGTCCACGCCGCAAAAGCCCCCCGGCCCGGTGGCCACCGTGACGCTCAACTTAGACCGCACCTTCTCGGTGCCGGGCGATCATCGCGAGCTGGGCGTGGTGGTGTCCGCTATCGGTTTCAGGCAGTAAGATGAGTGGATATTACCAAACTTCGAATCACAAAGATGACGTTGATGGCCGCCGCGGTTCCCGGCATCAAGAACGTATGGCCCAAGATGCTAAAGGTGCAGCCCGGCGAGCTCAACATCGTCATCGTGATGGAATTCCAGGACGAAGCCGCGCTTGACTAGCCTGTTCTGGTACTCCAAAGCGCACAGGTCACACGCGGGCGACCAGGTACGCTTGCGAGCCGCGCACTTCGATGCGATGGGTATCGTGCAGAGATACCAGGGACCGAAGATGGGTCAATTCCTCGGGCAGGACGACGTGATGGACCTTCTGTCCGGCGCGCGCACGCATCCGAATCTGCGTGGGCCCGTCCCCCGCGGCCTCAACCGGCCGCAGGGTTCCCACGATTCTCCCGCTTTCATCCGCCAGCACTGCAATCTTCATCCACTTGTCCTTCGGAAGCTGTCCTCTAAAGATAGTGACTTGACGGGTGCAATCATTTCACCGAGCGGCCGGCCTGCCTGAACCATATTTTCCGCCCCTGCGCAGGCCAGGCCGGCGGGGATCCGTTTGCGCTGGGCTATAATCGGCGC
>Ga0070731_10003373_pt1 | contig 14454 bp, 12 predicted proteins | sample Coa_R1_2_FD_66448 | JGI IMG/M metagenome (GOLD analysis project Ga0070731, IMG submission 66448) | Surface soil microbial communities from Centralia Pennsylvania, which are recovering from an underground coalmine fire - Coalmine... | ecosystem: Environmental > Terrestrial > Soil > Unclassified ... | reverse complement strand
AGCGGTCTTGAAGAGCAGCGCGCGGTCGGCGCCCTCGAGCGCGTCCGAGAAAAGGATCGCGACCTCGTAGACGCCGGGGCCGGTTTCCGTGTGCAGCCCCTCGATCGGGATTCCGAACGCGGCCGAATCGTCCATGAGCGCGTTGAAGTATTCGCGGTTGGCGTTCGCGCGCAGCAGCGAATAGCCGAACATCCCCGGCGTGATCGTCGTGGGCGGTTGGCCTTTCTTGTCGGCCCAGGATTGCGGCGTCTCGGCGAAGTTGAAGAACTCGTATTCGGCGCCGATCATCGCGCCGTAACCCATCTTCTCGGCGCGCGCGAGGACGCGCTTCAGCACCTGGCGCGGGCAGAGCGGGTGGGGCTTGCCGTCGCCGGTGACGAAATTGCCGAGGAAGAACGGCACGTGGCCGTCCCAGGGGACCGTGCGGTACGTGGCGAGATCGAGCCGCACCATCGCGTCGGGGAATCCGTGGTGCCACCCCGTGAGCTTCGTGTTGTCGTAGCACTGGTCGTGGGCGTCCCAGCCGAACACCACGTCGCAGAAGCCGAATCCGCTTTCCACCGCCGAGAAGAACTTGTCGCGATGGATGTACTTGCCGCGCAGGATGCCGTCGATGTCCGACACCGCGACCTTCACCTTGGCCATGTCGGATTTGCGCAGCGCCTCGACAATGGCCGCGGGTTTTGTCTTGTTCATCTATGCCTCCGGCGTTGGTTCAAGACGGGAACGCGGAGAACACGGAGGTCCACGGAGGCACGGAGAAATACAATGTGGGTGTTTCGTGCCTTCGTTGGAGTTGGGCACGGATCGCCATCATCGCTTTTCTTCGTGGCTCCGTGGACCTCGGTGCCCTCCGTGTTCCCGGCTTTAGTTCGAGACGCAGCGCGCCGCGATTTCCAGATAATGCCCGAGTGGAGGCGTGATCGCACCGGCGACTTTGGCGCGGTCGTCCCAGCGGCGGACGCGAAGCGCGTTCCCGGCGAAGGGCTTCGCCATGAATTCCTCCGTCTCCTGCCGCGAGAAGATTCCGCCCTGCAGCGTGAGGCTGCGCTTGGAATCCTCGGAGAGCGACTCGTAGTAGTCGGGCTCGAGGGCGCAGAGGGCGCGCTTGGCATCGACGTGCAGCCGGATCGCCTCGATGACGGCGGGCGGGAAGAGCGGACGGATGAAGGGGATCGCGAAGTACTGGTGCTGGTCGTCGATTCCGCGCTCGGTCGGCGTCTCGCCCTGGAGATTGAGCACGTGGCCGAGGTCGTGGAGGAACGCCGCGGTGACGAGCTCGGGCGGGGCGCCCTCCTGCTCGGCGAGGTGCGCGCACTGCAGCGCGTGCTCCTGCTGCGTGACGCCTTCGCCCGCGTACTCGATGCCACCGTGGCGGCGGAAGAGCTCCTCGATGTCGGCGATCTTGAGTCCCATGGCTACCTCTCGGTCCTCGGAATCCGGCTGCTGGCGATGTCGGCCGGCGCGGCGAAGATTCCCGTGGCGCTCATGTCGCGCAGCCGGCTCTTGCGAAGCTGTCCGGCTCCCTCGAGGATCGGGTAGGCGGTCGAGCAGAAGAAGGAATTGATGCGGCGCATGTCGCTGATGATGTCCAGGTGCAGCGAGCTCGTCTCGATCGATTGCACTCCCTGGCCCGAGAGGCGGTCGAGGTGCGTGCCGGCGTATTTGCGCTCGAGGTCGCGGAACTCTTCCTTCTGGGCGAGAAGCATCTGCGCGCTCTTGAGGTCCCCGTTGAGGAACACCGACAGTCCGAGCCTCAGGTTGGCCACGAGCTTGTCGTGCATCTCCTCGATCTCCTTCATCCCCGCCTCGGAGAACGAGAGGCGATGGGCGATCTTCTTGTCGCGCAGGTCCTGGAAGGTGCGCTCGAGGATGTCGCCGACGTGCTCGAGGTTGATCGTGAGCTGCATGATCTCGGCCCAGCGGCGGCCGTCCTTCTCGTCGAGCGCTTCGCGGCTGATCTGGGTGAGGTAGAGCTTCACCGCGGTGTAGAGGCGGTCCACGTCGTCGTCGAGCTTCACCATCTGGTCGACGAGCGCCTTGTCGTCCGTGCGGATCACCTTGAGCATGCCGTGCAACATCTGCTCGATCACGTCGCCGATGCGAAGCGTCTCGCGGGCGGCATTGGCGAGGGCAAGGGCCGGCGTGACGAGCGCGCCGTGATCGAGGTGGCGCGGCTCGACCTGCGTGATCGGCGAGGCCACGCCCGGCACGAAGCGCGTGAGGAGGGCCGCCACGCGGTCGGAGAGGAAGAAGAAGAGGACCGAGATCACCACGTTGAATGCCACGTGGAAATGCAGCACCTGGCGCGCAGGGTCGAGGTCGAAGTTCGAGATCAGCGTGATCGCGTGCTGCATGCCCGCGTAGAAGATCACGGCGCCGCAAAGCTTGAAGACGAGGTTGCCTACGGATACGCGCAGTCCCGCGCCCGGCGTCTTGAGGTTCACCATGAGCGCGAGGAGGCCGCTGCCGATGTTGGAGCCCAGAACGAGGGCCATGCCCTCGGGCACGCTGATCACGCCCGAGGATGCGAGGGCCGCCGAGAGCAGCACGATCGCGAGGCTGGACCAGGACATGATCGTGAGCGCCGCGCCGATGAGGATGTCCAGCATCGGATCGCCCGAGAGCGAGGCGAAGATCACCTTCACGCCCTGCGCATGGGTGAGCGGCGCCGTGGCCTGGCTCACGAGTTGCAGCGCGAGCAGGATCAGGCCCAGGCCGATGGCCACGCGCCCGAGCTGCCCCGCCCGCGTGTTCTTTCGCGACAGGAAGAAGACGACGCCGAGGAAGATGAGCAGCGGCGAGATCCAGCGCAGGTCGAGCGAGAGCACGAGGGCCATGAGGGCCGTGCCGACGTCGGCGCCCAGCATGATGACGAGGGCCGGTCCCAGCGCCACCAGGCCCTGGGCCACGAAGGAGCTCGCGATCATCGATGTCGCGCTCGAGGATTGCACGAGCGCCGTGACCGCGAGGCCGGCGAGGAAGGCCGAGGGCCGCGTCGAGACGCTCTTCGAGAGGAATCGCCTGAGATCCGCGCCGAAGACGCGCAGGATTCCCGTGCGCACGATGTGCGTGCCCCAGACGAGCAGGGCGACGCTGGAGAGCAGGTTGAGGAGGGTCTCCAACCCCGGTCACGCTCCCGGCAGGCTGAACGTCTTGAGGTTGGTGAAGCTCTTCATCGCTTCCTGCACGCCTTCCTTGTAGCCGAGGCCCGAGTCTTTGATGCCACCGAACGGGGTGAGTTCGAGCCGGTAGCCCGGGACCTCACGCACGTTCACGGTGCCCACGTGGAGCTCCGCCACGAAGCGGTTGATGTAGTCGAGGCGATTGGTGCATACCGCCGAGGATAGTCCGTAGGCGGTGCCGTTGGAAAGGCGGATCGCCTCGTCGATGCCGCGGAAGCGGATGACGGGCGAGACCGGCCCGAAGGTCTCCTGCATCACGACTGTCATCTTCGGGTCCACTCGGTCGATTACCGTGGGCGAATAGAGCGCGCCCTCGCGCTCGTTGCCGACGAGGAGCTTCGCGCCTTGCGACACCGCTTCGTTCACGCGGGCTTCGAAGAGCTTCGCCGCCGGCTCGTCGATCACGGTGCCCATCTCGAGCGACGGATTCATCGGGTCGCCGAAGGTCCACGCGCGGGTCTTCGCCACCAGCATCTCGACGAAGCGGTCGGCGACCGCCTCGTGAACCAGCATGCGCTTGACCGCGGTGCAGCGCTGGCCGCTGTTCTTGTACGAACCCTGGACGGCGAGGGTGGACGCCTCGTCGAGATCGGCGTCTTCCATCACGATGAGGGGATCGTTGCCGCCGAGCTCCAGCACGAGGCGCCGGTAGCCGGCCTTCGAGGCGATGTACTTGCCGACGGGAACGCCGCCGGTGAACGTCACGAGGTCGACGTGCTCGTTGGTGATGAGCTCGTCGGCGATCTCCCGCGGGTCGCCCGTGATGACGCGGAACATCTCGCGCGGAAGCCCCGCTTCGTAGAGCAGCTCCGCCAGGTAGTACGCCGACAGCGGCGTCTTCTCGCTGGGCTTGAGCACCATGCGGTTGTTGGTGGCGATCGACGGCGCCACCTTGTGCGCCACCTGGTTCATGGGATGGTTGAACGGCGTGATCGCGGAAATCACGCCCAGGAGGGGATCGCGTTTGGTGTACACGCGCCGGTTCTTGCCGTGGGGCGTGAGGTCGCAGGAGAACGATTGCCCGTCGTCGCGCAGGGTCTCGCCCGCCGCGAACGTGAAGACGTCGCAGACGCGGCCCACCTCGTAGGCCGAGTCCTTCTTCGAAAGGCCCGACTCCCGCGTGATGAGGTCGGAGGCCTGGGCGAGGCGCCCGCGAAGGAGCTCGGCGGCCTTCTGCATGATCGTCGCGCGCTGGTAGCGCGTGAGCGTGGGCTTGTAGCCCCGCGCGGCCGCGAAGGCATCGCGCACTTCGGCCACGGTCGCCTTCGGCACCGTGCCGACGACCTCCCCGGTGAAGGGAAAGCGCACTTCGATGGCGGCAGCGCGGGGCTGGGCGATTGCGTTCATGGGGGCAGGCTCCCGCCGGCGTAAGCGCCGACAAATGATTGTTGACAATCTACCATACAAGGCTATGCTGGCCGCAAGTTCCTTCGCGAAATCCAATGCCTCCCAAGACCGCGCGTATTCCCGAACCCGGCGACAACGGCCGGGCCATCGAATTGCTGCAACGCCATTCCCTCACGACGCTGGTGCAGCAGGAGCTGGAGCGCCAGATCGTCGACGGCAAGCTCGCCGCCGGCACGAAGCTGAACGAGGCCAACATCGCGGCGGAGCTGCGCGTCTCGCGCGGCCCGGTCCGGGAGGCTTTCCGCGCGCTCGACCAGAGCGGGCTCGTGCGAACCGAGAAGAATCGCGGCGTCTTCGTGCGCCAGGTGACGCTCGAGGAGGCCCACGAGATCTACGAAGTCCGCGCGGCGCTGGACGAGCTGATCGGCCGCCTTGCCGCGCGCCGCATCACCGCGCAGCAGCTCGCGCGCCTGAAGGACATCGTGAAGAAGATGCACGCCGCGGCGCGCACGCTCGACTCCGCCGCCTACTACCCGCTCAATATCGAGTTCCACGAGGTCCTCGCCGAAGCTTCGGGCAACGCCGCGCTGATCGAGAACTACAGGCGCGTCGTGAACGAGCTGAACCTCTATCGTCGCGAGGTGCTCGCCCGCGATTCCAAGAGTATCCCCATCTCGGCACGGAATCATGACGACATCGTGAAGGCCGTGGCCAAGGGGGATTCCGCCCTCGCGGGCAAGCTCCTCTTCGACCACGTGATCGACGGCCGCGACCGCCTCGCGCGGACGCTGCACCCCGAAACTGCCAAAGGAAAGAAGTGAACATGCCCTCCCACGCTGCCGCCGTCGAGGTGAACGGCACTACATACCGGTGGCCAAAACGGCCGGTCGTCGTCGTGTGCATCGACGGCGGCGATCCTCAGTACCTCGCGCAATTCGTGAGGGAGGGCGCGATCCCGAACATCGAGCGCTTCATGAAGAACGGCTACGCGTCCGTCGCCGACGGCACGGTGCCGAGCTTCACCTGCCCGAACAACATGTCGATCATCACGGGAACGCCCGCGTCGCGCCACGGCATCTCGGGCAACTTCTACCTCGACACCGCCACGGGCCAGGCGATCGTCATGACGGGCCCGGAGTTGCTGAGGGGCGACACGATCCTCGCGCGGTTCGCGCAGGTCGGCGGAAAGGTCGTCGCCATCACGGCCAAGGACAAGCTTCGCCGCCAGCTCGGCAAGAACCTGGACTTCGCCAACGGCAGCATGTGCTTCTCCTCGGAGAAGGCCGACAAGGCGACGAAAGCCGAGAACGGCATCGACAACGTGCTGCAGTTCGTGGGCCTGCCGCTGCCGGACATGTATTCGGAGGAGCTCTCGCTCTTCGTGCTCGATGCGGGCATCAAGATCCTCGAGCGCGACCGGCCGGACCTCATGTTCCTGTCGCTCACGGACTATGTGCAGCACAAGTACGCGCCGGCGGAAGCCCAGGCCCGCAGCTTCTACAAGGATCTCGACGCGCGCTTCGGCAAGCTCGAGGCCCTGGGCGCGGTGGTGGCCCTCACCGCCGACCACGGCATGAACGACAAGTCCACGCTCGACGGAAAGCCCAACGTGATCTGGCTGCAGGACGTGCTGGACGCGAGGTTCGGCAAGGGCGACCTCACCGTCATCTGTCCCATTACTGACGCATTCGTCGCCCACCATGGCGCGCTGGGGGGATTCGTGCGCGTGTATTGCCAGGGCAAGACCACGCCGCGCCAGGTGATCGAGGCATTGAGCGGGATGCAGGGCCTGGACGCGGTCTACGACAAGCAGACGGCCTGTCGATTGCTGGAGCTGCCGGAAGACCGGGAAGGCGACGTTGTCGTCATCTCGTCGGCCGGCGTCTGCATCGGGGGCGCCCGCGAAGCTCACGACCTGAAGGGACTGGAAGGCCATCGCCTACGCACCCACGGCGGCATCTCGGAAGCGAAGGTGCCGTTCATCACCAGCGCGCCCCTCAATGCCGAATACCGCATGAAGGCGGGCTTCGCCACGCTGAAGAGCTACCAGGTGTTCGAATTCGCGATCAACGGAGCGGCGCAATAACTGCCAGGCCATAAGAGAAGTCATAACTAACGGAGGAGACAACCCATGATTACCCGAGCAGCCGGCTGGAGCCGTCGCGTCGCGATGGCGTTTTCCGCAGCGATCCTCTTCGCGGGCGCGGCGAGCGCGCAGCAGTGCGAGGATCCGAAGGTCCTGCGGTTCTCGATCATCCCCACGCAGGAATCGGTGCGCGAGCTCACGCTCTACAAGCCGGTGATGGACCTGCTCTCCAAGAACACCGGCAAGAAGATCGAGTTCTACATGCCGACCTCGTACTCGTCGGTCGTGGAGGCGCTCCTCGGCAAGTGGGTGGACGTGGCCGTGCTCGGCCCCGAGTCCTACGTGATCGCGAGGAACCAGGGCGCGCAGGCCGAAGTGTTCGCGACCTACTACAAGAAGAAGCTCGGCGTCCAGGAAGCCGGGCCCGGCTACAAGTCCCTGCTCATCAGCAAGAAGGGCAGCAAGTTCACGTCGATCGAATCGGCCAAGGGCTCGGTGATGGTGCTGGTGGATCCGGCGAGCACCTCGGGCGCGTTGATCCCCGAGCACGTCTTCGGCGAGAAGGTCGTGAAGACGCCGCTCAAGCAGTACTTCTCCAGGGTCGCGTTCTCCGGCGGCCATGACCTTTCCACGATCGCGGTGTTCGACGGCAAGGCCGACACCGCCTTCGTCGCCTCGCACCGCTTCATGAACGCGATCGACGCGAGCAAGGGCAAGATGAAGATCGAGGACTTCAACATCCTCTGGATCTCGCCGCTGCTGCCGCAGGATCCCTTCGTGTACCGCTCGACGCTCTGCCCGGAGCTCAAGAAGAAGATCGCCGACACGTTCCTCACGCTCGACACCACCGACGTGGGCAAGGCGTACCTCCAGAACGTGGACTCGGAGAAATTCGTGGCGATGAAGGATTCCGACTACGACATCATCCGCGAAGTCGCGAAGTAGCATGCAGGCCGTCCTCGAAGTGAGGAACCTGCGCGCCGGATACGGCGACCGGGAGATCCTCAAGGACGTGAGCTTCACGCTCGCCGAAGACGACTTCTTCGCCATCATCGGGCCGAGCGGCGCGGGCAAGTCCACCCTGATCCGGTGCGTGAACCGGCTGGTGGACCCGCTCAGTGGCGAGATCGTGTTCAACGGCCGCGACCTCGCGAAGGTCGCGGCCCGCGAGCTGCGCGCGGTGCGGCGCAACATCGGCATGATCTTCCAGGAGTTCAACCTGATCGAACGCATGTCCGTGATGGACAACGTGCTCTCGGGGCGCCTGGGCTACCTTGGCACTTTCCGGAGCCTCTTCCGCCTCTATTCGAAGGAAGACATCCGCCACGCGCTCGAGCTGCTCGACCGCGTGGGGCTCTCCGAGCATGTCGACAAGCGCGTGGACCGTCTCTCGGGCGGGCAGCGCCAGCGGGTCGGCATCGCGCGCGCTCTCATCCAGAACCCGAAGATGCTGCTCGTGGACGAACCGACCTCGAGCCTCGACCCCAAGATCGCGCGCGAGGTGATGGGGCTGATTCGCGAGATGGCGCGCGAGCGCCACATCCCCGTGCTCTGCAACATCCACGACGTGGAGCTCGCCTGCGATTTCTGCACGCGCGTGATCGGCCTGCAGGATGGGCGCAAGAGGTTCGACGGCCCCCCGGCGAAGCTCGACAAGCAGGCGCTGCACGAGATCTACGCGATGGAAGTGCTTTGAACGCGATCGCCATGGACGCCCGCATCGAGGCGATCGCGAGCGGGCGGCGCCACGGCCGGCGCGTGCGCTTCACGATCTACTTCGCCGTGCTGGCCCTGGTCGCGTGGAGCGTGAAGGCGATCGTGGTGGACGACACGGACTGGCAGCGCCTCTTCGGCTCCTCGCTGCTGTCCACGCTGAAGAGCTTCCTCGACGTCGACTGGCCGCTCGCGAAGGATCTCCTGGAGCCCGCGCTCGAGACGGTGCTCATGGCTACGGTCGCGACGCTCGCGGGGCTGGTGCTCTCGATCCCCGTCGCGTGGCTGGGCGCGGCGAACATCACGCCGCTGGGCAAGACCACGTACTACATCGGCCGCTTCCTCATGACGATGTCGCGCTCGGTGCACGAGATCGTGTGGGGCCTCATCTTCGTCTCCGCCGTGGGGCTGGGCGTGCTCGCCGGCATCCTCGCGATGGCGGTGCGCTCCATCGGCTTCATCTCGAAGACGATCGCCGAGGCGATCGAGGACGTGGACCCGAAGCCCGTGGAGGCGATCCGCGCCGTGGGCGGCACGCGCTTCCAGATCCTCATCTTCGCGATCCTGCCGCAGATCATCCCGGTCTTCGTGGGCAACATGATCTTCGAGTGGGACATCAACATCCGCCGCTCCACGATCATGGGGCTGGTCGGCGCGGGCGGACTCGGGCTCGTCCTCTTCCGCCAGATGGCGATGTCCAATTTCGGCGGCATCACGATGGTGATCCTGGCGGTCCTCGCGCTGATCCTCTTCGGCGAGGTGGTGTCGCACTACGCGCGCAGGGCCGTGATCTGACCCATGGCAGCCGAACCCCGCGTGATCTCGCACAGCCCGCGCGCCGAACGCGCGCCGCGCACGGTGCCGCTCACGTGGCGGCGCTTCCGCTTCCCGCAAAGTCTCTACAAGTACGCGGCGGTCCTGGGCGGCCTCGTGCTCGTCTTCTGGTCCATCGATTACCTCAAGATCCCTCTCGACCGCCTGCCGGGCATCCTGGGTCGCATGGGCGAGACGCTCTCGACGCGGTATTTCCCGCCCAACATCAGGCACGTGATGGGCTCGGAGTACCTGCACTCGCTCTTCGAGACGATCGAGATGTCCTACCTCGCCACGGTGATCGGCCTCGCGCTCGCGGTGCCGCTCGCGTGGTTCGCTTCGGCGAACATGACGCCCAGCAAGCGGTTCCTCTATCCGGTCGCGCGACTCATCATCATGGCGTGCCGCTCCGTGCACGAGACGATCTGGACCATCCTCGCGGTGTCGCTCCTGGGCTACGGCCTGCTGCCGGGGACGATCGCGCTCACGCTCTTCTGCATCGGCTTTGCCGGAAAGCTCTTCTCGGAAGCGGTGGAGGCGGTGCGCCCGGGACCGATCGAGGCGATGCGTTCGACCGGAGCGAACGCTTTCCAGGTGTTCGTGTTCGCGGTGCTCCCGCAAGTGCGCGTCGCGTGGACCGGCATCTCGATCTACACATGGGACGTGCTCTTCCGGGCCGCGACCGTGGTCGGATTCTTCGGCGCGGGCGGCATGGGTTGGTACCTGCGCGAGAGCGTGCAGCGCGTCGCCTCGAAGGACGTCGCGGCCATCCTGATCTCGATCATCGCGATCGTCGTCCTGTCCGAGCTGGTCTCCGCGTGGGTGCGCACGCGCATCTCGCGCGCCATCGCCTGAGGAATCCGCCATGAACCCCAACTACCACAACCCCGTCGCGATCACGTTCGGCGCCGGCGTGCTCGAGCGCATTCCGCAGGTGGTCGGAGCGCGCAAGGTGGTGCTGGTGACCTTCCCCGAGGCGGAAGGCTTCGGCCTCACGGGGCGCGTGAGGAAGCTGCTCGGCGATCGCCTGGTCGCCGTCGAGCCGGACACGGTGCCCAATCCCGACGTGGCGAGCCTCACGGAGATGTACGAGCGCTTCTGGCGCGAGCACGGCGACGCCGACGTGGTGCTCGGTATCGGCGGAGGCAGCGCGCTCGATACCGCGAAGGCGCTGATTGTCGGCACGCCGAGCGGAAAGTTCGCGGAGCTGGTGCAGCTCCTCGCCACGGGCAAGCCCTTCGTGCCGGCGCGCGTGAAGCCCCTGATCACGGTCCCCACCACCGCGGGCACCGGAAGCGAGGTCACGCCCTGGGCCACGGTGTGGGACCGGACGCCCGGCGTGATGAAGAAATATTCGCTGCACCTCAGGGAGGCGTGGCCGGAGGCCGCGATCGTCGATCCGGATCTCACGCTGTCGCTTCCGGCCGGCCCCACGCTCGCCGCGGGCCTCGACGCGCTTTCGCATGCCCTCGAGTCGATCTGGAACGTGAACTCGAACCCGATCTCCGACACTCACGCGGTCGCGGCGGCGCGCGAGGTGCTCTCCACGCTTCCGCCGCTCATGAAGGACCTTAAGAACGCCGAACTGCGCTCGAGGATGTCGCTCGCCGCGTTGAAGGCGGGGCTCGCATTCTCGAACACGAAGACCGCGCTGGCCCATTCGATCTCCTACGACATGACGCTGCACCATGGCCTGCCCCACGGCATCGCCTGCTCGTTCACGCTGCCCATGGTACTCGGCCGGGCGGTGGGCGTGGACCCGAAGCGCGACGCCGTGCTGCAACAGGTCTTCGACATGCCTTTGAAAGATGCGCCCGCTACCCTTGGCGATTTCCTGCGGGGACTTGGCGTGAGCACCGATTTCGCCGCCTACGGCGTGGGCGCCGAGGAAGCGGAGCGCATGGTCGTGAACGCGCTCGACGGAGTCCGCGGGAAGAATTTCATCGGCGCGGCGCGGCCGCCTGACGTCCCCCGGGCGGTTGCGACATAATCGCTTCGGGAAAAGCCGGCACTGCCAACTGCCATCCAACGGGAGGGTTCCACATGAATAGCCAACGACGCATCCTGCTGTGCTTCGCCGTCGCCACCGCGTTTGCCTCGGCGAGCGCGTGGGCGCAAAAGACGGAGCTGCTCGTCTATACCGCGCTCGAGACGGACCAGCTGAAGGCGTATACCGAGTCGTTCCAGAAAACCAACCCGAACATCGAGCTGAAGTTCGTGCGCGACTCGACCGGCGTGATCACCGCGAAGCTCCTCGCCGAGAAGGCCAACCCGCAGGCCGATGTCGTGATGGGCGTCTCGGCCACGTCGCTTGAAATCTTCAAGCACGACGGAATGCTCGCCCCGTACGCTCCCGCTGGATTCGACAAGCTCAATCCCGCGTTCAGCGACTCCGCGAGGCCGCCGGCCTGGATTGGACAGGACGTGTATGCCGCCGTCGTCTGCTACAACACGGTGGAAGGACAGAAGAAGGGCATTCCGAAGCCCGAGTCGTGGCAGGACCTCACGAAGCCCATCTACAAGGGACAGGTCGTCATGCCCAATCCCGCATCGAGCGGCACCGGCTTCCTCGACGTGTCGTCGTGGCTCCAGCTCTGGGGCGAGGCGGGCGGATGGAAATACATGGACGCCCTGCACGAGAACATCGCGCAGTACACGCACTCGGGCTCCAAGCCCTGCCGCCAGGCCGGCGCCGGCGAGTTCGTGGTCGGCATCTCCTTCGACTTCCGCGGCAACGACGTGAAGCAGAAGGGCGCGCCCGTGGACCTGGTGTTCCCGAAGGAAGGGCTCGGTTGGGACATCGAGGCCTCCGGCATCATGAAGAACACGAAGCACATGGACGCCGCGAAGAAGCTCATGGACTGGATCGCGTCGAAGGAAGCGAACGAGGCGTATTCGAAGAACTTCGCGATCGTCGCGCATCCCGACGTGAAGCCGGCGCTGCCGTTCCTCCCGCAGGATCTCGACAAGAAGCTCGTCAAGAACGACTTCGCCTTCGCCGCGAGCAACCGCGACAAGATCCTCACCGAATGGCAGAAGCGGTACAACGCGAAGTCCGAGCCTAAATGACCGAGTTTCTCGAGCTCCGCGACATCCGCAAGGAGTTCGGGAACTTCACGGCGCTCAAGGGCGTAAGCCTCGCGGTCCACCCGGGGGAGCTCGTCTGCTTCCTCGGCCCTTCCGGGTGCGGCAAGACCACGCTGTTGCGCATCATCGCCGGGCTCGAGGTGCAGACCTCGGGCACGGTGATCCAGGCGGGCCGCGACATCTCACGCCTTCCGCCGATGAAGCGCGACTACGGCATCGTCTTCCAGTCGTACGCGCTGTTTCCCAACCTCACGATCGCGCAGAACGTGGCCTACGGCCTCGTGAACCGCCGCATGGCCCGGGCGCAGCGCGACGCGCGGGTGGCGGAGCTCCTGGCGCTCGTGGGCTTGCCCGACAGCGGTGCGAAATTCCCCGCGCAACTCTCCGGCGGCCAGCAGCAACGCATCGCCATCGCGCGCGCCATCGCGACGTCGCCGGGACTGCTGCTGCTCGACGAGCCGCTCTCGGCGCTCGATGCGCGCGTGCGCTCGCGGCTGCGCGGCGAGATCCGCGGCCTCCAGCAGCGCCTGGGAATCACGACGATCCTCGTGACGCACGACCAGGAGGAGGCGCTGTCGATGGCCGACCGCATCGTGGTCATGAACCAGGGCGGCATCGACCAGATCGGCACGCCCGCCGAGGTCTATCGCGATCCGCGCACGCCGTTCGTCGCCGACTTCGTGGGCAAGACCAACCTCCTGCCCGCCGCGCGGGCGGGCGACAGGCGCGTGCAGGTCGGCGCGCAGCGCTTCGAGTGCGAGATGGAAGGCGACCTGGGCGACGGCCGGGCACTTCGCATGTTCTTCCGTCCCGAAGACGTGATCGTGCGCGGCGTGGGCGGAGCCACTCCCAACTCCGCCGCGGCGGTGGTGGAGAAGGTGGAGTTCCTCGGGGCGTACTCGCGGCTCACTTTCCGGATGAACGGCATCGAGCAGCCCCTCTTCGCGGACCTCTCCGTGAACGACATGGCCGAATTCCACGTGAAGCCCGGCGATACGCTGCGCGTGGCGATACCGGCCGAGCGCGTCCGCGTCTTCGCGGCCGGATGACGCTCAAGGTCCACTGGTCCGACCGCGTCGGCAACGCGCTGCTCGTGGTCTCCGGCGCTGCGCTGGCGATCTTCCTGCTCGCTCCCATGGTCGCGATCCTCGCCAAGAGCTTCGAGGACAAGCCGGGCGCGTTCGTTGGGCTCGCGAACTTCATCGAGTATTTCAAGACGCCGGCCCTCGCCACCTCGATCTGGAACAGCGTCTGGGTCTCGACCCTGGTGACGGCGATCACGATTCCGCTCGCCTTCACGTTCGCCTACGCGCTCACGCGCAGCTGCGTGCGCTTCAAGGTGTTGCTGCGCAACATCGCGCTGATCCCGATCCTCGCGCCGTCGCTCCTGGCCGCGATCTCGTTCATCTTCTGGTTCGGCAACCAGGGCCTGCTCAAGAGCTGGCTCGGCGCGACCCAGATCTACGGCGCGCCGGGAATCGTGATCTCGATGGCCTTCGCGACGTTTCCGCATGCGCTCATGATCCTCATCACCGCGCTCTCGCTCACGGACGCGCGGCTCTACGAGGCGGCCGACGCGTTGGGCACGACGCCGGCGCGCAAGTTCTGGACGATCACGCTGCCCGGCGCCAAGTACGGGATCATCAGCGCGTGGATGGTTGTGTTCACCTACGCGCTTTCGGATTTCGGCATCCCGAAGGTGATCGGCGGCAACTTCAACATGCTCGCCACGGACATCTTCAAGCTCGTGATCGGCCAGCAGGACTTCCCGAAGGGCGCGGTTGTCGCGATCATCCTCCTCGTGCCGGTCGCGGTGACCTACGTCGTCGACGGCTACGTGCAGAAGCGTCAATCGGCGCTCCTGTCCGCGCGGTCGGTGCCCTATGTTCCCAGGCCGTCGCCCGCCTACGACTGGGCGATGACCGCGTTCTGCTGGCTCCTCGCGGTGGTCTTCGTCGCCGTGCTCGGGATGGCCGTCTACGGTTCCTTCGCGAAACTCTGGCCCTACAACCTCACGCCGGTGCTCGACCACTATCGGCTGGGCCTCGTGGACGCCGGGGTGATCGTGTCGTGGTGGAACAGCGTGAAGATGGCCCTCGGGTGCGCGACGTTCGGCGCCGCGTTCATCTTCGTGACCGCGTACCTCATCGAGAAGACGCGCGGCATCGATCCGTTCCGGCCCTTCGTGCGCCTCATGGCGGTGCTGCCCATGGGCGTGCCGGG
>Ga0070731_10003372_pt1 | contig 14459 bp, 12 predicted proteins | sample Coa_R1_2_FD_66448 | JGI IMG/M metagenome (GOLD analysis project Ga0070731, IMG submission 66448) | Surface soil microbial communities from Centralia Pennsylvania, which are recovering from an underground coalmine fire - Coalmine... | ecosystem: Environmental > Terrestrial > Soil > Unclassified ... | reverse complement strand
AAGAAGCTGTTTGACGTGATCGGCCCGCGCTACAAGGAGCGCGATGGCGGATATACCCGCGTGATGAAGGCCGGCTTCCGTTACGGCGATTCCGCGCCGGTCGCGGTGATCGAATTCGTCGACCGCGACGTCGAGGCGCGCGGCAAGGATTCCGGGCCGGTTCAGGCGCGCCGCGCCGAAGCGGAAGCGCCCGTTCCGGCGTAAACAGCTGAGGGGGCGACAGCATAGCCCTTCTGCGGCCTCGGTCGGATGCCTATATCCGGGCGCATTGAATCGGGGTTTTTCATGCCGCGTTTGCATTTCCCGGTCGTTCCGGCTGTCGCGATTATCCTGGGGGCGCTGATCGTCTCGGGTGCCGGCGCGCAAGACGTCCAGCGTGTGGTCCCAAATTCGCCAGCGCAGCTGCAGCTGTCCTTCGCGCCGATCGTCAAGCGCGTGGCGCCGGCGGTGGTGAACGTCTACGCCACGCATGTCGTCGAAAACAACAATCCGTTCCTGGCCGATCCGTTCTTTCGCCAGTTCTTCGGCATGGTGCCGCGCGAGCAGGTCGAACACTCGCTCGGCTCCGGCGTCATCGTCGATGCGGCCGGCCTCGTCGTGACCAATTATCACGTCATCGAGGGCGCCAGCGAAGTGAAGGTCGCGCTTGCCGACAAGCGCGAATTTGCCGCCGATATCGTGCTCAAGGATCAGCGCAGCGACCTTGCGGTGCTGCGCGTCAAGGGCGCCAAGGAGCGCTTTCAGACGCTGGCGTTCGCCGACTCCGACGATCTGCAAGTCGGCGACGTGGTGCTGGCGATCGGCGATCCGTTCGGCGTCGGCCAGACGGTGACGCATGGCATCGTCTCGGCGGTGGCACGTACCGATGTCGGCATCAGCGATTATCAGTTCTTCATCCAGACCGACGCCGCTATCAATCCGGGCAATTCCGGCGGCCCGCTGGTCGACATGAACGGCCGGATGGTCGGCATCAATTCCGCGATCTATTCGCGCTCCGGCGGCTCGCAGGGCATCGGTTTCGCCATCCCGGCGAATATGGTGCGGGTGGTGGTCGCCTCCGCGGAGGGCGGCGGCGGCGCGGTGAAACGGCCGTGGCTCGGCGCCAAGCTTCAGGCGATCACGCCGGACATCGCCGACAGCCTCGGCTTGCAACGGCCGAGCGGCGCCCTGGTCGCCAGCGTCGCCGCCAACAGCCCGGCCGCGCGCGCCGGCATCAAGACCGGCGACGTCATTGTCAGCGTCGACGGCACCGCGGTCGACGATCCAACGGCTTTTAATTACCGCTTCGCGACCAAGCCGCTTGGCGGCACCGCGCAGATCGGCGTGGTGCGGCAGGGCCACGCCATTGTCGTGCCGGTCGCGCTGCAGAGCCTTCCCGATTCACCGCGCGAGGAGGTGCAAATCCGGGCGCGCTCGCCGTTCCTTGGCGCCACGGTGGCCAATCTATCGCCGGCTCTGGCCGACGAGATGCGGCTTGATCCGAATACCGAAGGCGTGGTCATCACCGATGTCGCCGACGGCTCGGAGGCGCAGTCGATTGGCTTTCAGAAGGGCGACATCATCGTCTCGGTGAACAATCAGAAGATCGTCAAGCCGGCCGATCTCGAGCGCATTGCCGGCACCGGCGGCCGGCAATGGCGCATCACGCTGATGCGCGGCGGTCAGCAGATTTCAGTCATGTTTGCCGGATGAGCTCGCGCCCAAAGCCCAAGGGACCAAGCCTGTTCGCGGCTGCCGGCCTTGAGCACGATGCACCGCGGCCGCTGGCCGACAAGCTTCGCCCGCAACAGCTCGGCGACGTCGTCGGTCAGGATCATCTGCTCGGCCGCGACGGCGCGCTTACCCGGATGCTCGATACGCGCTCGCTCGGCTCGCTGATTTTCTGGGGACCGCCCGGGACCGGCAAGACCACGGTGGCGCGATTGCTCGCGCATGCCACCGAGCTTTATTTCGAGCAGATTTCGGCAATCTTCTCCGGCGTCGCGGATTTGAAGAAGGTGTTCGATGCGGCGCGGCTGCGCCGCGAGACCGGGCAGGGCACGCTGCTGTTCGTCGACGAGATTCACCGTTTCAACCGCGCGCAGCAGGATTCCTTTCTGCCGGTGATGGAAGACGGCACCATCGTGCTCGTTGGCGCCACGACCGAGAACCCGTCCTTTGAACTGATTGCGCCGCTGCTATCCCGTGCGCGCGTCCTGGTGTTCAAGCCGCTCGACGCGGACGCTATCGAAAAGCTGCTTGCTCACGCCGAGGACATCGAGCGCAAGAAACTGCCGCTTGATGGCGAGGCGCGTGCGTCGCTGATCCGCATGGCCGACGGCGATGGCCGGGCCGCGCTGACGCTTGCCGAGGAAGTCTGGCGCGCCGCGCGGGCGGGCGAGACTTTCGATGCGGCGGGGCTGCAAGAGGTGGTGCAGCGCCGCGCGCCGATTTACGACAAGAAGCAGGACGGCCATTACAATCTGATCAGCGCGCTACATAAATCGGTGCGCGGCTCCGATGCCGACGCGGCGCTGTATTATCTCTGCCGCATGCTCGATGCCGGCGAGGATCCGCTTTATCTGGCGCGGCGCGTGGTGCGCATGGCGGTCGAGGATATCGGGCTTGCCGATCCACAAGCGCTCGTGATCGCCAACGCCGCCAAGGACGCCTACGATTTCCTTGGCTCCCCGGAAGGTGAGCTCGCCATCGCGGAAGCCGTCGTCTATGTGGCCACCGCGCCGAAATCGAATGCCATCTATACCGCCTTCGGCGCCGCCACGCGCACCGCCAAGGACGCGGGCTCGCTGTTGCCGCCCAAGCACATTCTCAACGCGCCGACCAAGCTTATGCAGAGCGAAGGCTACGGCTCGGGCTACGAATACGACCACGATTCCGCCGAGGCGTTTTCCGGTCAGGATTATTTCCCCGAACAGCTCGGGCGCCGCCAGTTCTACGATCCTCCCGACCGCGGCTTTGAGCGCGAGATCAGGAAGCGGCTCGAATATTGGGCGAAGCTGCGGCGTGAGCGGAGCGGCAGTTGAGAGGCTCGCGCGGACCCCGCCAGCCCGGCGGCGGCCGGCAGATGGCCGGGCCGCGATATCGGCCGCAGTTCCGTCACCCTAAGGCGGCCGCACAGCGGCCCAACGAGTCGGCCAAGGCCGACTCGCAGTTCAGAAAACCGAAATCGGGCAAACTCGATTTCGGACGGCGCGATGGCCCGGGCGCTCGGGCCGCATCCTTCGGGGCACGCCTTCGGCGGGCGCCTCAGGATGACGGACCACAGAGAGACGCGGCACCAATGCCGGCAAGCGTCCAAAACACCACCGTCACCCCCGACGAATCCGGCATGCGGATGGACCGCTTCCTCGAAGCTCGGTTTCCGGGCCTGAGCTTCTCGCACATCCAGCGCGTCATCCGTAAAGGCGAGGTGCGGGTGAACGGCAAACGCACCCAGCCAAAAAACAGGTTGCAGGCTGGGCAGACCGTGCGGATTCCGCCGCTGCGGCTCGATACGCCAAAACCGCGCGCTGCAGGGGACGAGGCGGATCGGAAAACCCGCGATTTCCTCAAATCGATCACGCTCTACGAAGACGCTGACGTGCTCGTCCTCAACAAGCCGATGGGGCTTGCGGTGCAGGGCGGCTCCGGCACCAGGCTCCATATCGACGGCATGCTGGACGCTTTGCGCGATGCACATGGCCAACGGCCGCGGCTGGTGCACCGGCTCGACAAGGACACCTCAGGCTGCCTTCTTGTCGCCAAGACCCGGTTCGCCGCGGCGGCGCTTGCCAAAACCTTCCGCTCGCGCTCGGCGCGGAAAGTCTATTGGGCGCTGGTCGCCGGCGTGCCCAAGGTGCAGCAAGGCCGCATCTCGACCTTTCTCGCCAAAGAGGAGCGGGAAGATGAATCGTTCATGCGCATCGCCCGCCACGGCGAAAAGGGCGCCAGCCACGCCGTCACCTATTACGCGGTGGTGGAAACTTCGGGGCCCTTGCTGGCTTGGATTTCGCTCAAGCCGGTGACCGGCCGTACCCATCAATTGCGCGCGCACATGGCCCATGTCGGCCATCCGATCGTCGGCGATCCGAAATATTTTTCCCGCGAAAATTGGCAGTTGCCGGGCGGCATGCAGAACAAGCTGCATCTCCTCGCCCGGCGCATCGCTGTGCCGCATCCGCGCGGCGGCACGATCGACGTCACAGCGCCCTTGCCGCCGCACATGCAGCAATCGTGGAATCTGCTCGGGCTCGACGTCAAGCGTTACGATCCGATCGAGGACGCACCGGCAGATTGATCTAGATCAGGAACGCGCGCCGCATTTGGTGGTTGAAATAAGCGGGGGCGCGGGGCGGATCTAGCGCGGCCATGACCGTTCGTATTCGGCCCGTTTGCTATCTCGCGTTGGCGCTCGTCGCCGTGGCGCCCGGCCATGGCGCGGCCCAAGGCTATCCCGGCTATCCGTACACGATCATGGCGCCCGAGCCGGGCACCGCACCGCATCACCGTCCTCGGGTCGCAGTCCACAGACAGCAGGTCAAGGCTCCGGAACCGCGCTCGCTCGCGACCAAAAAATATCCGCGCCAACGATTTTCTGTCGTAAGAAGGGGCTCCTCGGGTTCGGTGCTGCCGACGCCGTTGCCGCGGACGGAGCTTATACCGCCAGAGGGAAATAGCAGACTGACGCTGCCCGCAGTGCCGCAAGAGCAAGGTCCCTCCATCGTTCCGGGCGTAGCTAATCCGGTGCCCAATCTGCCGCACGGCAGCGAAAGCTTTCAGGACCGCGCCTCGCGTTGCGCCTTCCAGTCCGGCCTCTATAACGTGCCGGGCACCGCAAAACCCCAATACATGGGCGCCTGCGTGCAGTAATCTGTGGGCAAGATGAGACCCACTTTCACGCCCAAGTTCACGCCCAAGACAAGCTACGTGACCTACATCGCCGCCAGCCCCGAAAAAATCTGGCAGGCGCTGACCTCGCCGGAGTTTACTCGGAAATATTTCTGGGACCGCACCGTTGCCATCGAGCCAAAAATCGGCGGCACCTTTGTGCTGCGTCTGCCCGACGGCCGCATCAATGTGCAGGGCAAGGTGGTCGACTACGATCCGCCGCGTAAGCTTGCGGTGACTTGGCATGTCGAATGGCCGGAGGATTTCCCCAAGCTTCCCGAATGCCTGGTGACTTATGAGATTGCGCAAACCGGCGCGGCGGCGCGGCTGACCACGACGGAATCCCATTCCTGGGACGTGCCCGAAGCGATCCTGTCGGGCGGGCGTACCGGCTGGCCGGCGGTGCTGTCGAGCCTCAAGAGTCTGCTCGAAACCGGCAAGCCGCTGGCGATCGCCATGGAACCGCCGACGGCCATGATCGAGGCGATTAAACGGCTGAAGTGATCACCGCAGCGACGCGTTGATCTTGTCCAGCGCCGCCGAGCCAGGGCACAAATCCGCTTCGCCGAGCGTATTGAGCGGTGCCTCGACCGTGTTCAGATGGCTGTGCAGATCATCGGACTCTTCTTCGACGTAAAGCAGCCCGGTAACGATCTGCCCCTTGGCGGCATGGTGCTGGATGAAGGTCGTGGCGGCGAGCCGATCGTGCACGTCGTACTCGGCATTGAGTTTGCGTAGCGCCAATGTGGTGCCGTCGTGCTGCTCGACGAGTTCGACGGTGCCCGGCGCATAGTCGACGTGGATCGGCGCGCGGCCGGTCATGAAGTCGAGGAAATTGACCGCCTCGTTGTGCTCGCGCACGTAGTCGAAGCTCTTGGTCGAGCCGGGGTGGTTGTTGAACGCCACGCACGGCGAAATCACGTCGATGAAGGCCGCGCCCTGATGCTCGATGGCCGCCTTGATGATGGGCACGAGCTGCTTCTTGTCGCCGGAGAACGAACGCGCGACGAAGCTGGCGCCGAGCTGCAAGGCGAGCCCGACCATATCGATGGCGCTGTCGGTGTTGGTGACGCCGCGCTTGGATTTGGAGCCACGGTCGGCGGTTGCCGAGAACTGACCCTTGGTCAAGCCGTAAACGCCGTTGTTTTCGACGATATAGACCATGTTGACGCCGCGGCGCATGCAATGGGCGAATTGGCCGAGTCCGATCGAAGCGGAGTCGCCGTCGCCCGACACGCCGAGATAGATCAGATCTCGGTTGGCGAGGTTGGCGCCGGTCAGCACCGACGGCATGCGGCCGTGCACCGAATTAAAGCCATGCGAATTGCCAAGGAAGTAATCCGGCGTCTTCGACGAGCAGCCGATGCCGGAAATCTTCGCAACCCGGTGCGGCGCGATCGACAGTTCAAAGCACGCCTCGATGATCGCCGCGGTGATCGAATCGTGGCCGCAGCCGGCGCACAGCGTCGAAATCTTGCCCTCGTAATCGCGGTGCGTATAGCCCAGCGCGTTCTTGGGCAGTTCGGGATGATGAAACTTCGGCTTGACGACGTAGGTCATGACACAACCTTCCGCAGCGGCGTGATCTTCAGCGCGTTGAGATGCTCGCCGATGGCGCGGGCGATAAAGCGCGCGGTAATCGGCGTGCCGTCGTAATGCAGGATCGGCACCAGCCGCACCGGGTCGATGCCGCATTCGTTGACGACGAGCGAGCGCAGTTGCGAGTCGCGGTTCTGTTCGACCACGAATACGAAATCGTGCTCGGCGATGAAGCTCGTCACGCTGGAATGGAACGGGAAGGCGCGCACCCGCAAACGATCGAGATATTGCCCATCGGCTTCGAGCATCTGGATCGCTTCGTCCATCGCCGGCGAAGTCGAGCCGAAATAGATCACGCCATATTTGGTCGGCTTTTCGGCGTTGGCCTGCAGCGGGCGCGGCACCAAATCCTTGGCGGTCTCGAACTTGCGCAAAAGCCGCTGCATGTTGTCGGCATAGGCCGGGCCTTCCTCGGTGTAGCGCGCATAGCGGTCGCGCGAGGTGCCGCGGGTGAAGAACGAGCCCTTGGTCGGATGCGTGCCGGGATAGGTGCGATAGGGAATGCCGTCGGCGTCGACGTCGAGGTAACGGCCAAAATCGGCGCCGGCTTCGAGCGCGGTGGCCGTCATCACCTTGCCGCGGTCGTATTTGCGCGCGTCGTCCCAAGCGAGGGGACGACAAAGCCGATGGTTCATGCCGATATCGAGATCGATCATGACAAACACCGGCGTCTGCAACCGGTCGGCGAGATCGAAGGCGATGGCGCCGAATTCAAAAGTCTCCGCCGGATCTTCCGGGAACAAGAGCACGTGCTTGGTATCGCCGTGGGAGGCGTAGGCGCAGGAAATAATATCGGTCTGCTGGGTGCGGGTCGGCATGCCGGTCGACGGCCCCGCCCGCTGCACGTCGAACACAACAGCGGGAATTTCGGCGAAATAAGCGAGTCCGAGAAATTCCTGCATCAGCGAAATTCCCGGCCCCGAGGTCGCGGTAAAGGCGCGGGCGCCGTTCCAGCCGGCGCCGATCACGATGCCGATCGAGGCGAGTTCGTCCTCGGCCTGCACGATTGCGAATTTGTGCTTCTTGGTCGCGGCGTCAACGCGCAAGCGGCCGCAGTGACGGGTGAACGCCTCGGCGAGCGAGGATGACGGCGTGATCGGATACCAGGCGCAGACGGTCGCGCCGCCATAGACTGCGCCGAGCGCCGCTGCTGAATTGCCCTCGATGAAGATGCGGTCGCCGACCGCATCGGCGCGCTTTAACCGCAGGCCGATCGGATGATCGAGATTCATCATCACCCAGTCGCGGCCGAGATGAAGCGCGTGCTTGTTGGCGTCGAACAGCTTTTCCTTGCCCTTGTACTGCTCGGCGATGAGCCGCTCGATTTCCGCGACGTCCATATCGAGCAGCGCCGAGAGCGCGCCGAGATAGATGATGTTCTTGAACAATTGGCGCTGACGCGGATCGGTATATTCGCGGTTGCAGATCGCGGTAAGCGGCACGCCGATGACGTCGATGTCGTCGCGAAATTTCGAATTTGGCATCGGCTTGGTTGAATCGTAAAGCAGATAGCCGCCGGGCTCGATGCCGGCGACATCCTTGTCCCAGGTCTGCGGGTTCATCGCCACCATGAAATCGGTGCCGCCGCGGGCGCCGAGATGGCCGGCTTCCGAAATGCGCACTTCGTACCAGGTCGGCAGGCCCTGAATGTTCGACGGAAAGATGTTGCGCGGCGCCACCGGTATGCCCATGCGCAGCACGGCGCGGGCGAACATCTCATTGGCGCTTGCCGAACCCGAGCCGTTGACGTTGGCAAACCGGACGACGAAATCGTTTACGCTTTGGAGTGGCATGCTTGTTCCGCGTGAGTCATGTCGATCAGGTATTTCTGCATGTCCCACGCGCCGGTGGGACAACGCTCGGCGCATAAGCCGCAATGCAGGCAGACATCCTCGTCCTTCACCATCACGCGACCGGTTTTCAGATCGTTCGCGACATAAAGGTCCTGCGTGTGATTCTTGGCCGGCGCCTGCAGGCGCGAGCGCAGCTCGGTCTCCTCGCCGTTCTGCGTGAAGGTGATGCAGTCCATCGGGCAGATGTCGACGCAGGCGTCGCATTCGATGCAGAGCTGGCCGGTGAATACGGTCTGCACATCGCAATTGAGGCAGCGGTCCGCTTCCTTCAGCGCCAGTTCCAGGTCATAGCCGAGCTCGACCTCGGCCTTGATGTCGCGCAGCGACACCACCTTCTCGCGATGCGGTACGCGATAGCGCTTATCGAGCGCGATTTCGTTGTCGTAAGACCACTCGTGGATGCCCATCTTCTGGCTCGACACCGCGACTTGCGGCGCCGGGCGCACCTTGATGTCCTCGCCGCGGCAGAAACGGTCGATCGAAATCGCGGCCTCGTGGCCGTGCGCCACCGCCCAGATGATGTTCTTTGGCCCGAACGCGGCGTCGCCGCCGAAGAAGACTTTCGGAAGCGTCGACGCCATGGTCTTCGGATCGACCTTGGGCATGTCCCATTTGTCAAACTCGATGCCGCAATCGCGCTCGATCCAGGGAAAGGCGTTCTCCTGGCCGACCGCGACCAGCACGTCGTCGCACGGAAAGAGTTCATCGGGCTCGCCGGTCGCGATGAGCTCGCGGCGCCCTTTGGCGTCGCGCACCGCCTTGACCTTTTCGAACAGGACGCCGGTCAGCTTGCCGTTATGGTGGGTAAATTCCTTCGGCACCAGATAATTGAAGATCGGGATATCCTCGTGCATGGCGTCCTCTTTTTCCCAGGGGGACGCTTTCATTTCTTCGAAGCCGGAGCGCACGATAACTTTCACGTCCTCACCGCCGAGCCGGCGCGAGGAACGGCAGCAATCCATTGCGGTGTTGCCGCCGCCGAGCACGATGACGCGCTTGCCGATCTTGTCGATATGGCCAAACGAGACGCTCGACAGCCATTCGATGCCGATATGGATGTTCCGCGCCGCTTCCTTGCGGCCGGGAATGTCGAGATCGCGGCCGCGTGGCGCGCCGCAACCGACAAAGATGGCGTCAAAATCATCGGCGATCAGCGCCTTTAAGCTGTCGATACGTTTGCCGCCGACAAATTCGAGACCGAGATTGAGGATATAATCGCATTCCTCGTCGATGACGGTTTCCGGCAAACGGAATTTCGGAATTTGCGTCCGCATCATGCCGCCGGATTTTGGGTCCTGGTCGAACACCACGCAGTGGTAGCCCATCGGGGCCAAGTCGCGCGCCACTGTGAGCGAGGCGGGGCCGCCGCCGATGAGCGCAATGCGCTTGCCGTTCTTCCTTTCGGCAGGTTTTGGCAGCCGGTCGCGGATATCGTCCTTGAAGTCGGCGGCGACGCGTTTCAATCGACAGATCGCGACCGGCTCTTTCTCGACGCGGCCGCGCCGGCAGGCCGGTTCGCACGGGCGATCGCAGGTGCGTCCGAGGATGCCCGGAAACACGTTCGATTCCCAATTGATCATGTAGGCGTCGCTGTAGCGGCCAGCGGCGATCAAACGGATGTATTCCGGAACCGGCGTATGCGCCGGGCATGCCCACTGACAATCAACCACCTTGTGAAAGTAGTCCGGGACCGAAATGTCGGTAAATTTCATTGACGCCTCTTGCACGCAACATCCCGCTCTTTACGCGGCGGTAGGAACGCTGCTGCGCGGATCTTCCTCTTCGGGGTCCCGTAGCCGAATCTGGCGCCGGATAGTAGTCGAGAGGGCAGCGGATTTCCACCGTTTCTACTTGTTTTAACAATGATTTGTCCGCTGGCGATCGTTAAGCAAATGCGCGATTGGGAGGGTGAACCATCCGGCCTACGTGGCGGGAGACGACCGATCCCTGATCTGACTATAACTCATTGAAGACATGAGCTAAATTGCGCGCCATGCGCGATCTGTTCGGGACTATTCCGCTCGATGATCCATTGGCGGCGGCGCGCCGCGGTACGCGGCCAGCGCTGCGTCGCCGTTTCTATGAGCGTGTCGCGGTCGAACAAGCCGGCGACCGGTACTCCATTACGCTCGACGACAAGCCCCTTCGTACGCCGGCGCGCCGCGCATTGACGGCGCCGACGCATGCGCTGGCGCAGGCGATCGCCGCGGAATGGCAGGCGCAGCGCGAGCTCATCGATCCGGCGACAATGCCGCTGACGCGGCTTGCCAATGCGATCGTCGATGGCGTTGCGGATTCACCGCGCCTGGTCGCAGCCGAAATCGAAAAATATCTGGCGTGCGATCTGCTGTTCTATCGCGCGAGCAGCCCACAGCGGCTGCGTGAGCGTCAGTCGGCGCACTGGGATCCGATCATCGTTTGGGCGCGCAATTCGCTCGGTGCCGATTTCAAGCTCGGCGAGGGCATCGTCCACGTCGCGCAGCTCGAATCCGCGTTGCAGGCCGCTGGTGCAGCGATCCCGAGCGATCCATGGCGGCTTGGCGCCGTGCATGCGGTCACGACACTCACCGGCTCGGCGCTGATCGCGCTTGCGCTGTTGCACAGCGCGTTATCCGCCGATGCCGCGTGGCAGGCGGCCCATGTCGACGAGGATTGGAATATGGCGCAGTGGGGTGAGGACGAGATGGCAATGCAGCGCCGCGCGTTCCGCTTCGCCGAATTTGCCGCAGCGGCGAAAATATTAAGCATGCTGCGGGAGTGATTGTTGAGCGGGAATCCTTAGCCGCCGGTGACACTCATATGGCGGGCGAGCGCCGGGCGGCGGTGACGGCGGTCGATGACGAAATCGTGGCCTTTGGGCTTGCGTCCGATCGCCTCGTCGATGGCGGCAAACAGAAGATCGTTGCCCTCCGAGGCGCGTAACGGTTTACGCAAGTCGGCCGAGTCTTCCTGACCGAGACACATATAGAGCATGCCGGTGCAGGTGATCCGTACGCGATTGCAGGATTCGCAGAAATTATGGGTGAGCGGCGTGATGAAGCCGAGCCTGCCGCCGGTCTCGACGACCCGCACATAGCGCGCCGGCCCGCCGGTGCGATAATCGATGTCTTCGAGCGAAAAGCGTTCGGCGAGCCGCGCCCGTACGACGGAGAGCGGCAGATATTGGTCGAGACGGCCTTCGCCGATTTCACCGAGCGGCATCACCTCGATCAGCGTCAGATCCATGCCGCGTCCATGCGCCCATTCGATCAACCGTGGAAATTCGTCCTCGTTGACGCCCTTGAGTGCGACGGCATTGATCTTGACCTTCAAGCCTGAAGTCTGCGCGGCGTCGATGCCGGCCAATACCTGATCCAACGAACCCCACCGCGTGATGGCGCGGAATTTTTCCGCATCGAGTGTATCGAGCGAGACGTTGAGGCGCCTCACGCCCGTGTCCTTGAGCACATCGGCATATTTGGCAAGTTGCGAACCGTTGGTAGTCAAAGTCAGCTCATCAAGCGCACCGGAGCGCAGGTGCCGTGACAGCGAAGTGACCAGCGTCATGATGCCGCGACGCACCAGCGGCTCGCCGCCGGTCAGGCGCAATTTGCGCACGCCACGCGCAACGAAAGCCGAGCAGAGGCGATCGAGTTCCTCGAGCGTGAGAACTTCGGCCTTCGGCAAAAATGACATGTTTTCCGCCATGCAATAGACACAGCGGAAGTCGCAACGGTCGGTGACCGAGACGCGCAGATAAGTGATGGCGCGACCGAATGGGTCGACCAGCTCCGGGCGCCCGGCTATGCCGTCGAGTTCCAAATTGGGCAGGCTGGCTGTCAAGCTATCCATCTACACTCAGATAATCAGGCGAGTGTGCCGGATAAAGCCCTGATCGTCCAGAATGTTATCCGAAGCTCCGCGCGCTGCGCAGCGTCATCCGTTACCGCGTTTGCGGCGGGGGAGGGAATACATTGTCTTGCGGGGGCGCCTGCGCGGGTGCGGCGGCTGCCGGTTGGGTCGGCGCCCTCATCGCCGGCTTCGGCGCGACCGGTTTGGGCTTGGCGGCGGTCCTGCGCGGCTTGGGTTCGACGGGCGGCGGCGGTGGCGGCGCTGGCACCGGTTGGAGCATCGCAACAACCGGATTGGGCACCAAGGTCGGCGGCGGGCTTGAGAACAGCGTGCTCTCCGGCTGACGGACGCTCAGCTGAATCGCTTGCGGTACGTAGCCGTTAAGCGAAAACGATACCGCTTGGGTACTCACCGACAGCGCGAGTGAACACGGCGTCGAACAGGTCTGCCCCGCCGCGGTCTGCACAGTCGCGCCCGGCGGCTGAGACTGAAATTGAAGCACCTGAGGCGGCGGTGGCGACGATTTGAACCAGTCGCCCGAACTTGAGCATCCTGCCAATGCAATGCCAATTACGATTGTGGCGGCGGCAAACAGCCGAACACGCAACATCACACGCTCCCCGTCCCCCTCATTCAAGCCTAAGCTCCTCGCCTGATTGGGTAAAGCGGTTTGACCCTGGCAACGTTCGCCGCGGCAAGCCGGCGTTCGAAACGGCCCGATGGCATGATCGCCCGGCTATGGTGAAAGAAACCTAGTTGCCTCAAGCATTTGCCTGCAACATTGCAGGCCGGCGGCGGGAGCGACCATGAAGCCGAAAGTCGAAAGGGTTGTTAAGGTTAATGAATCCTTGCCCGCAGGTGTGGCCCGGCAACCACAGTCGGGGCTCTACAGGCGACCTGCTGCAATTTCGCGGATTGCCGCCGGCAGGTCGCCGAACGAGCCGATGATGCGATCAGGCCTTAGCGTCGCGATAGGCACTTCGCTGTAGCCAAAATCGACGGCAATGACAGGAACGGTCGCGGCGCGGGAGGTGCGGATATCGGTTCCGGAGTCGCCCACCATAACGGCCTGGTCCAACTCGCCGCCCACGCGCTGGACGGTCAATCGCAGCATCTGCGGATCGGGTTTTTGCACGCCGAACGTGTCCTGGCCGCAAATCGCGGCGAAGTGCCGGGACAGTTTCAGCATGTCCAACAGTCGGACCGACAACCATTCGAGCTTGTTGGTGCACACCGCGAGACGATGGCCGTCGCCGGCCAAGTGCTCCAATGCGGCCTCCACCTTGGGGAACGGTCGCGAGCGGTCGGCGATATGCGCGGCATAATGCTCGATGAATGCGCCGAACAGCCGGTCGAGCTCGGCCTTCGAGCAGACGCGGCCCTCGGCGGCGACCGCCCGCTCGATCATGCCGCGTGCGCCGCCGCCGATCATGCGCCGCGCGGCGTCGTAGTCGACCGGCGGCATACCTTCCTGCGTAAGGATGAGGTTGAGAGTCGAGATCAGATCGGGCGCGGTGTCGACTAATGTGCCGTCGAGATCAAAGACAATCGTGAGCATGTCGTTCCGGGTAGCGGTCGTGGCGCCGTAAGGCAAGGCTGTGGTGGAGCGGATTTGACATTCGCTAGCCACCTGGCCGCGAACTCGCCAAGCGAATGTCAAATCCAAAGCTCCACTAGTGTGGCGGTTCAGAAATCCGCATCATTCCTTTCGGCCAATCTCGTTTTGCGGATTTCTGAACCAAAGCCACACTAGATCAATAAGTTGCTAATGTCCTTTCGATTCCGAAGTTCGCCATCGAGTGTGCCGCCAAATGAAGCGAACTTCGGAATCGGGACACTAGGACTATATTTGCTGGTGGTCCTTTGATTCTAACATTCGGACGAGAGGCCGCCGAACTCGCGGACGCGAATGTTGGAATCGGACCACTAGGATCGAGCTCGGAAGGCGGCTACACACCCGTCATGAGCGTCGCAGCTTACAAACGGGCCGCTGCCGGCCGCGCAATCGATTTTGTCCGTTCCGGCATGCGCCTCGGACTCGGCACCGGCTCGACTGCGCAGGCCTTTATTGAATTGCTGGCTGAGCGCGTGCACGCGGGTCTGGATGTCGTTGCCGTCCCGACCTCGGAGGCTACGCGCGCGCAAGCGTCGCGGCTTGGCATCGCGCTCACCACTCTCGACGACACTCCCGAACTCGACCTCACTGTCGACGGCGCCGATGAGATCGCGCCGGACCTGACCTTGATCAAAGGCGGCGGCGGCGCGCTGTTACGCGAAAAGGTGGTGGCCGCGGCGTCCGCAAAAATGATG
>Ga0070731_10003370_pt1 | contig 14468 bp, 15 predicted proteins | sample Coa_R1_2_FD_66448 | JGI IMG/M metagenome (GOLD analysis project Ga0070731, IMG submission 66448) | Surface soil microbial communities from Centralia Pennsylvania, which are recovering from an underground coalmine fire - Coalmine... | ecosystem: Environmental > Terrestrial > Soil > Unclassified ... | reverse complement strand
GGTCGGCGTCGAGCGGGCGATGCTCCAGCACCTCGTGCACGAGGACGTCGAGATGGTGAGCGTCCTGGGCGAGGTCGCGGCCCAACTACGCTAGGCGGGTGCGGATCTTCCTCGTTCGGCATGCCGAGGCGGCGCCCGGCGAACCCGACGAGCTGCGCTCCCTCACCCCGGCAGGCCGGGAGGCGGCACGCGCGCTCGGCGAACGGCTTGCGCGCCACGCCCCGGATGCGGTCGTGAGCAGCCCCCTTCTCCGCGCCCAGGAGACGGCCAAGCAGATCGCCCTGGCCGCCGGCCTGGAACCGGAGACCGACGAGCGCCTCGCGCCCGGGGCCGACGTCACCTCGCTGAGCGCCGCCGTGACCGGCCGCGGCGAGACCCTCGTCGTCGTCGGCCACCAGCCCGACTGCAGCGAGATCGTGCTCGTGCTCACCGGGGAGGATGTCTCCTTCGCGCCTGCGGGTGTCGTGGAGCTCGACCTGTGAGCGCCGTCACGGTGCGAGGGCTGACGAAGCGCTACGGAGAGCACGAGGCGCTCCACGGAATCGACTTCACGATCGACGCAGGCGAGGTCTTCGGGCTGCTCGGACCCAACGGCGCGGGCAAGACGACGACCGTCGAGATCCTCGAGGGGTACCGCAAGCGCGACGGCGGATCGGTGGACGTGCTCGGCGCCGATCCGCAGAAACCACCCCGCGCGTGGCGCGAGCAGGTCGGCGTCGTGCTGCAGTCCTCGTCGCTGTACCCCAACCTGACCGTCGGCGAGAGCCTGCGGGTGTTCGCGGGCTACTACGAGCGGCCCCGCGATACGGACGAGGTGACCGAGATCATCGGTCTCACCGAGAAGCGCAACGCACGCGTACGGACGCTCTCCGGCGGACAGAAACGCCGGCTCGACCTGGGCCTCGCGCTGATCGGCGACCCGAGTCTGATCTTCCTGGACGAGCCGACGACGGGATTCGACCCCGGCGCACGCCGCAACGCGTGGGAGACCATCCGCAACCTGCGCGCGCTCGGCAAGACAGTGCTGCTCACCACTCACTACCTCGACGAGGCAGAGCAGCTCGCCGACCGCGTCGCCGTCCTCCGCGACGGCGTGATCGTGCGCGAGGGAACGCCTGCCGAGCTGACCGGCGGGGCCGTCGCAACCGAGATCCGCTACCGCCGGAACGGCCGGGAGATCGTCGAGAGCACAGACGACCCGACGCGGCGGCTGCACGAGCTCACGAGCGAGGCGCTCGAACGCGGCGAGACGCTCGCTGATCTCGAGGTGCGCCGGCCGAGCCTCGAGGACGTCTACCTGGAGCTCACGGAATGAGGCTCTTCCTGCACGAGCTGAGGACCGAGCAGCTGCTCTTCTGGCGCAACCGCGAGGCGGCGTTCTTCACGTTCTTTCTGCCGATCATCTTCTTCCTGATCTTCGGCTCGATCTACGGCAACGACTACATCCAGAAGGAGCACGTTCGCGCTGCGCCGTTCCTCGAAGCCGGGATGATCGGATACGGCGTCGCCTCGACGGCGTTCGCGGGGCTCGCCATCACGATGGTGATCAGGCGCGAGGCCGGCGTGCTGAAGCGCGTCCGCGCCACGCCGCTTCCGCCCGCGACGTACCTGCTGGCCGTGCTCGTCTCGACGTTCGTCGTGTTCCTGGTCGAAGCGATCCTGATCGTCGGGATCGGGCGGCTGCTGTTCCACGTCGGTCTGCCGACGCGCGTCGGCTCGCTGCTGATCGCACTCGTCGTCGGTGCAGGGTGCTTCGCCGCACTCGGGCTCGGCCTCACCGGAGCGGTCCGTTCTGCGGAAGGCTCGTCGGCGGTCGTGAACTTCGTGTACTTGCCGATGGCGATCATCTCCGGGACGTTCTTCACGCCGAAGGACTACCCGGCGTTCCTGCGGGCGATCGCGGACGTTCTGCCGCTCACGTATTTCACGAAGCTGACCCGGAACGTGATGGTCCACCACCACCACCTGTGGTCGGATTCGGGCGCCCTCGCAGTCGTGCTCGCCTGGGGCGCAGTCGGCCTGGCGGTCGCAATTCGCAGCTTTCGCTGGCAGCCGCGCGAAGGTTGAGAAACCGCGCATTGCGGTACTCCGTTATCAGCTGAGATGGACGTGGAGGTCCCCGTCGCGTTTGCCGTCCGGCAGCACGAACCGCCTGCGCTCGAAGTGCGGGTGAACTTTGGGCTGCTCGCCGGCCGCGCAGCCACTCCCGCCGAGCTCGACCGGCTCGCGGAGTGGCTGCTCGACTCGGTGGGCGCCGTCTCGATCGTCGCGGAGGAGCGGCACGAGATCGACGCGCACGGCGAAGCGGCCGTGAACCAGGTGCGCATAGAGGTCCCGTCCGAACGCGTGCCGCCCGAATTCACCCGGCGCCGTGAGCTCGAGAGGCGCGTCGTCGAGCGCGCCAGCCACTGGGTGCGCGTCTGCGCCGCGGACCGGCATATCGAGACCTGAGGGCTTAGAGCGCGCGTTCGACGCTGTCGAGCGTCCGCTCCGCCTGGTTGCGGGCGACGGAATCAAGCCTGTGTCCGACGAGCCGGTCGAGCACACCGGTGAGATGGAGCTCGGCCCGCCACTGCATGAGCGTCGAGCTCTCCCCTTCGGCACTGAGATCGAACGTCGACGTGACGTCCGCCCCGCCGCCGTGTGCGCGCAGGCCCGCGTGCTCGGGCTCTCGCCGCTGGACCACCTCGAACCGGATCGTCAGCGCCGGCGCGAACGGCACCGGCGGCTTGACCTTCGCCTCCCAGTGATCACGGTCGACCACGCGGTGCCCGCGAACGGAGGGAATCGCCGCGGCGATGACGGCGGGATCCGTGAGCAGCTCGAACACCCGCTCGGGTGAGGCTGCGAAACGCCGCTCGCCGGCGACGGTTGTCATGCCTAGCGCGTCGGAGCCGTCACAGGCTCGGGCGCACGCACGGGGCGTGTCCGCACGAGGAGCGACGCGACTGCGCCGACCACGACGACGACGCAGCCGACCAGCAGGACGAGCCGGAAGCCGCTGACGAACGCGGTGTTCGCCGCGTGTGCCAGCCGCGGGTCGCCGTGCGCCGCGCGCAGCCCGGCCGAGCTGACCGCCGACGAGATGCGCTTGCCGTGATAGCCCGCGGCGGCGAGATGACGGCCGATGCGCTGCTCGAGCGTCGCGCCGAGCGCGGCGACACCCACCGCCAGCCCGCCGACCCGGCACGTGTTGCTGATCCCCGAGGCCATGCCCGTCCGGGTCGGATCGACGACCCGGAGTGCGGCACCCGCGATCGTGGGATTGGCCAACCCGATGCCGAGGCCCATGACGATGAATCCGGGCAGCAGCACCTTCCAGTCCGAACCGACCGAGACCAGCTCGAGCAGCGCAAGCCCGGCCGCGGCGACCGCGAGGCTGCCTCCGAGCAGCGCCCACGGCGGCGCCTGGGCTGCGCGCTTCCGGGTGACGAGCGGCACGAGGAAGACGAAGGCCGTGATCGGCAGGAAGCGCAACCCGGCGCCGAGCGGCGAGTACCCGTCGATGTCCTGCAGGTAGATCGACAGGAACGGGAACAGCGCGAACATCCCGGCACCGAGACAGAACGTGGCGAGCTGCACTCCGACGAAGGCCGGCCGGCGGAAGAGCGACACGTCGAGCATCGGCCGGGCCTGGCGCATCTCCACGAAGAGAAAGGCCGTGAGCAGCAGGACCCCGCCGACCAGCGTCCCCAGCGTCTGCGCGCTCGTCCACCCTTCGTTGTTCCCACGCAGCAGCGAGAAGACGATCAGGAAGAGCCCAGAGGAGAAGAGGACGAGTCCCGGGACGTCCGTGCTCTGCGCGGCAGGGTCGCGCGACTCGCGCAGCCGGGTGACCGCAGCCGCGACGGCGAACGCGCCGACGGGGATGTTGACGAAGAAGATCCAGCGCCAGCTCAACGAATCGGTGATGACCCCGCCGAGCAGCGGGCCGGCGGCGACCGCCAGGCCCACGGTGGCGCCCCAGACGGCGATCGCGTTCATCCGCGCCGGGCCTTCGTACTCGGCGCCGATCAGCGCGAGTGCCGTCGCGAACAATGCAGCACCGCCCACGCCCTGGAGTGCCCGCGCGATGTCGAGCGCCGCCACGTTCCACGCGATCCCGCAGAGCAGGGAGGCAAGGGTGAACACGACGACACCGGCGGTGAACACGAGGCGTCGGCCGAACCGGTCCGCGAGCGCGCCGGCCGTCAGGATCAACGCGGCGAGGCTCACCGCGTAGGCGTCGACGACCCACTGCAGTCCTGTCAGGCTTGCGTGCAGCTGCCGCTGGATGCTCGGCAGGGCGACGTTGACGATCGTGATGTCGACCAGGAGCATGAACGTCGTCGCGCAGACCGCGATGAGCGTCCAGCGGCTCGCAGTTCCCGCGCCGGTCATAGGGGCGACAGGCTAGCGGGTCAGCGTCACCTTGGACAGGCCGCCGGGATGGTCGAGATCGACGCCTCGCAGTGCCGCGATCCTGAGGGCGGTGAGCTGGCCGGGCACGACTGCGACCAGCGGGCTCAACCACTCGGGAACTCCCGGCAGCAGTGCAAGCCGAAGCTCCGCGCGGGCGAGTGTCGTCTCGACGTCCGAGATCACGAGCACGCGCGCGCCTCGCGACGTCACGGCCGCGATGGCGTCGCCCATGCCCGCGTGCGCGGGCCCGGAAGGCGCGACGGCGATCACCGGCCAGCCCTGTCCGACCGCCGCGACGGGGCCGTGCATCAGATCGGCCGCCGAGTAGGCCTCGAACAACAGCCCGGACAGCTCCCGGACCTTCAGCGCGATCTCGTATGCGGTGCCGAAGTTGACCCCACGCGCAACCACCGTCCCACCGCCCACCGGCCCGAACTCGTCGAGCGCAGTCGTGTCGCGGAACGACCGCTCGAGCTGCGCGGCCACAGCCTCCGGCATGCGGGCGAGCTCGGCCTGAGCACCCTCGTCCCTCGTCGATGCCGCGAACAGGAGCGCGAGGGCGCCGAGCGAGTTGAGGTAGGTCTTCGTCGCCGCGACGGAGCGCTCGTCACCCGCCTCGAGCGGCAGGACGTGCTCCGCGGCCCGGGCCAGCGGCGACTCGGGTTCGTTCGTGATCGCGATCGTCGGCCGCCCCTGGTTCCGAGCTTCGTCGACGACAGCCTTCACGTCCGGCGACTCGCCGGACTGGGAGATGCCGATCACGAGGGCGCCGGCGAGGCGAGGCGGCTGGTGGTACAGGGTGTACAGCGACGGAGTGGCGAACCCGACGGGAACACGCTGCGCGCGGCCGAGCAGGTACTGGGCGTAGCGGGCGGCGTTGGAGGAGCTGCCCCGCGACGTGATGAGGACGTACTGGACGTCGTCGCGCCGTAGGACCTCACCGATCGCGCGCGCGTTGTCCGCCTGGCGCTCGAGCAGCCGCGCAAGCGCCTCCGGTTGCTCCCTCAACTCGGCTTCGAGGTACGAGCTCACAGCCCGAGACGCTCCCCGGCCGCCTCGAGGGAGACGCGGCTGCGACCGTTCGTCGCGATGTAGCCGCGGCTCGACGACGGGCGCCAGAGCGGAAGCCCCACCTCGACGACGACCGCGTTCGACCGGTCGACGGCACCGCGCATCCACGCGTGCCTGTGCGCGTCCCGGACGACGTAGACGTCCGCGTACGGCACTTCCTCGCCCTCACGGACGAGCATCGCGCTGTCGAACCGGTGTGCGTGCTCGCCTGCGGCGATGTTCGCGGTCGGAGCGAGCTCGACCACCGTCGCCGCCGGCCCGACGTGCACGTCACCGTCGACGATCACGGCGCGCCGGGCCGCGGCGCGCCCGAGCTCACGGTCGACGTCGATCCCGGCGCCGGACGACGTCCACGCCGCGACCCGCGCGACGCGTTGCACTGCCTCGGCGAGACGCCCCTCGGCGAGCCGGCCCGACGCGACGGCGTCGTCGATAGCGGACTCGATCGCAGTCACCGCCTCGTCGTGCAGGTCGTGGCCGACGCACAGCGCGTCGACTCCGGCGGCGAGAGCGCGAACAGCTCCCTCTTCGACTCCCACGCCGGCGCTGATCCCCTTCATCTCGAGCGCATCCGCGAAGACGAGGCCGTCGAATCCCAAATCGTCGCGCAAGAGGCGCATCGCGCGGGGGTTGATCGTCGCGGGTTCGTCGCCGAGCAGCGGCACGCGAACGTGGGCGGTCATGATCGTCTGCACGCCCGCGTCGACCGCCGCGCGAAAAGGCTCGAGGCCCACCGCGACATCACCGGTGACAGTCGGCAGCTCGAGATGGGAGTCCTGCTCGGTCGCCCCGTGTCCGGGGAAGTGCTTCGCGCACGCGGCGACGCCGGCGCGCTGCAGCCCGGTGACGAACGCGGCGACGTGGCGCGCGACGAGTGCCGGATCGTCGCCGAACGAGCGCACACCGATCACCGGATTCGTGGCTACGTTCACATCGGCCACCGGGGCGAGGTTCCAGTCGACACCGACGGCTGCGAGCTCAGCCCCGATCGATTCCGCGACCTGCTCCGTCAAGGCGACGTCGTCGATAGCACCGAGCGCGGCGTTGCCGGGATACGAGCTGCCCTCGGCGGCTTCCAGCCGGGTGACGTCGCCGCCCTCCTCGTCGATCGCCAGCAGCGCCTCAGGCCGCTCGGCCCGCAGCGCGGCGGCCAAGTCCGCGAGCTGATCCCGGTCGCGGACGTTGTACGCGAAGAGCGTGATCCCACCGCCCCCGGCAGCGAGGAAACGGCGGATCCAGTCGGGCGGCTCCGTTCCCGGAAAGCTCGGGAAGAGGACGCCCGCGGCACTCACGCTTTCACGGCTCCGGCCGTGAGCCCGAAGGCGATGCGTCGCTGCACGAGCAGGAAGAAGATCACGACGGGGATCGCGGTCAGGGTAGACGCGGCCATCAGTGCGCCCCAGTCGGTGTTGCGGCTCGTGCCGGAGAAGTACGAGAGCCACACCGTGACCGTCTGCTTCGACTGGTCGTTGAGCAGGACGCGCGCGAAGATGTACTCGTTCCAGCTCGTGATGAACGCGAACACCGAGGTGGCGACCAGCCCGGGCGCCATCAACGGCAGCAGGATCTTCACGAAGACGCCGAGGCGTGTCGACCCGTCGACCATCGCGGCCTCCTCGAGCTCCTTCGGGATCCCGATCAGGAACCCGCGCAGCGTCCACACCGAGAACGGCAGGACGAACGTCATGTACGTGATGATCACGCCGGTCAGCGCATTCACCTGGTGGTACTGGGCGAGGACCACGTAGAGCGGGATGATCAGCCCGGCCTGCGGCAGCATCTGGATGCCGATCACGAGCACGACGAAGAGCTTCCGCCCGCTGAACCGGTAGCGCGCGAGCGCGATCGCAGCAAGGAAGGCGAGGGCGATCGAGATCGCGACCGTGGCGCCGACGATGATCAAGCTGTTTTTGACGTCCTCCCAGAAGTACGGCTGGCGGAGCGCGGCGCGGAAGTGCCCGAGCGTCGGATGCAGCGGAAACCACGACGGGGTGACGCTGATGATCTCGGTCACCGGCTTGAACGCCGTGGTGACCATCCAGTAGACGGGAAAGACCATCACGACGAAAACCGCGAGACCGAGTGCGTTCCAGCCCGTCTGGCGCAGGCGGCGGCGCCGGGCGCGTGTCATGGCCACTACGCGTCTCCGATCCGAACCATCTTCCGGACATAGAAGACGCTCAGCACCGCGACGATCAGGAGCATGAGCAGCGAGATCGCGGCACCGCGGCCGTAGTCGCTCTTGAAATAGCCCTCCTCGAAGAGATAGATGCTCATCAGATAGTTGGCGGTCGTGATCTTCGCCTGGCCGATGAGCAGGTACGGCTGCGTGAAGACGCCGAAGTCCCAGATGATCGACAGGCTGGTGAGAATGAGCAGGATCGGCCGGAGAATCGGGACGGTGATGTCGCGGAACACACGCCAGGGACGAGCTCCGTCGACCTCGGCCGCCTCGATCAAATCTCGCGGCACCTGGGAGAGGCCGGCGTAGAGCGTGATCACGACGAACGGCAGCGCTCCCCAGACGATCAGGGTCGTGACGAGCGTCAACTGCGAGAACGTCGTCTGCGTCCAATCGTGATTCGCAAAGCCGGCGAAGCCCAACTTGGAGATCGCGTAGTTCAGGACGCCGTTCTCGAAGTTCGTCATCCAGATCCACACCTGCACCGCGACGACGACCGGCATCGACCAGACAAGGACGAGGCCGGACGTGAGGAGCAGCCGGACGGACTTGCTGACCCGTACGAGCAGCAGCGCCAGCAGGATCCCGAGCACCATCGTCAGGCCGACATTGGCAACCGTGAACACGATCGTGCGGACGAGCGTGTGCCAGAAAACACGGTCGTGCAGGACCGACCGGTAGTTCGCGAGGCCCACCGACTGGCCGGCACGCCGGATCAGCTCGAACAGGCCGTAGTGCTCGGTCGAGAGCTTGACCAGCCAATACAGCGGATACCCGAGGACGATGCCGGTGACGGCGACGACCGGCGCGATCAGCCAGTAAGGAGTCGACGCGCGGCCGACTCGACCCCAGAAACGGCGCCGCCGCCGAGACCGGAAGGGCGCGGTCTCGGCGGCGGTCACCATGGCACTGCCTTCGTGCACGCCTCGGCTAGGACTGGTTCAGCACCGAGGCGATGTTGTCGTCGGCCGACACGGTCGCCTGCTTGATCGTCAGGTTGCCGGTCAGGATCTGGCCCAGCATGTTGCGGAGGATGTTGCCGTTCTCGACGTCGACCCAGTGCTTGGCCTGCGGCACGAACCAGCTCCGCGCCGCGGCGCGCTCGTTGACGCTGTTGCCCAGCAGGTTGGTCGCGTTCGGGATGTTGCCCTTCTGCTCGAGGCCACGCTCCGAGCTGGTCGAGGTGAAGTCCTTGATCCAGTCGGCGGCGAGCGCCTTGTTCGCCCCGATCGGCACGGCGAGGTCGGAGCCGCCGAGGAAGCCGGGCATCACCGTTCCCGGCACGTGGCCCGGCATCACGAACTGACCGGTGACGCTCTTGTACTTGCCCGTGCAGCACGTGTACCACGCGGGACCGATCACCGAGGCGGCCTGACCCTGCGCGTACACGTCGTAGGGGTTCGGGTTGGGCGAGGCCTCGATCGCGGTCTTGCCCGCCCGCGACGCCGCGAGGAAGAAGCTCTTGTACGCGGCCAGCCCGGCCATCGACTTCGGCGACTCGAGCGTCCCCTTCCACTTCCCGCTCACCTGCACGGCGATCGATCCGCCGTAGTCGTAGATGAACCCGAGTGCGGAGTACCAGTCCTCACCGGCGATGTAGAGCCCGGAGAAGCCCTTCTTGGGATTCTTCGCGATGAGCTTCCTCGCGTCGGCCGTCAAGGCCGCCAGGCTGTTCGGAAGCTTCTTGATCCCGGCCTTCTTGAAGAGATCCGTCCGGTAGGTGATGACCCGCGAGCCGGCGTAGTACGGGACGCCGTAGAGCTTCCCGTTGTAGATGCCCCATGCGGCCGCACCTTTCAGCCAGTTGGCCGAGTTGTCGAACGTTCCTTTCAGCGAGGTCAGGTCCTGGAAGGCGCCTGCCGCCATGTACTTCGTCATCTCCGTGTTGCCCATCTCGATCACGTCCGGCGTCGTTCCCGCCGCCAGCGTCGCGTCGAACTTCTGAAGATGCGTGGTCCAGTCCTGGTACTGGACGTTCACGGACACGCCCGGGTGGTCCGCCTGGAACTGCTTGTTCGCGGCGGCGACGAGGTCCGGCCAACCGTTCTGTGCGTCCGTTTGCAGCCAGACCGTGATGCTGCTGGCCGTCGCCTTCTTCGTCGCGCCCGACGTCGCCGCGGCGACCGCCGCGGCGAGAACGGCCACGAGGCAGAGAGCGACGATGCTGCGTCTCTTCATCTGGAAGCCTCCAGAGTCAGGCGGGCCAGTCGCTCGCTCCGCACCGTGGCAGGGAGGCGGAGGGTTCGGCGCCGCTCAGTTTGGTACAGACCAATTGCCACTGGTTGCGGATCCTCGCACAGTGGTAAAGGAGTTGTCAATACCACCCCCGGGATGCTTAACGACCGAGCGCGGCGGCGGTCAGGCCGAGCGGCTGGGCGGGCACGCCGCCGGCTCCGAGCTCTGACACGAGGCGGTAGCGGTCACCGCGGTAGGTCGAGCTCGTGAATTCGACGACGTCGCCGCCCGCGGAGCGCGTCACGCGCTCGAAGAGCAGCGCGGGTGAGTGGAGCGGGACGCCGAGCACCTCCGACTCCTCCTCGTTCGTCACGGTCGGCTCGACCGTCTGTGTGCCGCCGACGATCTCGATCTCGTAGCGGCTCGCGAGCAGGTCGTAGAACGAGTTCTCCTCGAGATCCGTCGCCGTGAGGCCCGGGACGAGCGACTGGCGGGTGTTGAGCAGCTCGACCGCCATCGGCTCCCCGTCGGCAAGCCGGAGCCGCTTGACCACGACGATCGGCTCCGACGGAGACACGTGGAGGATCCGGCCGAGCCGGGCGCCCGCCGGCACGACGCGCAGCTCGAGCGTGCGGCTCGCGGGCCGCATACCGCGCTCCCTCATGTCGTCGCTGAACGAGCTGATCGTCAGGCCCTTGGCGACCTTCGGCTCGTTGACGAAGGTGCCGGCGCCGCGACGCCGGACGAGGTAGCCCTCGCGCACGAGGTCGTCCAGCGCCGCCCGGACGGTGAGCCGTGAGACTCCGAGATCGACGCTGAGCTGGCGCTCCGACGGGATCGCGTCGCCGGGGACGAGCGTCTCGATCAGCTCGAGCACCCGCTCGCGGGTCTCGCGCTGCTTCGTCATCGTGCCGCCGCGAGCTCCGCCGGCTCCCCGACCGAAAGGCGGTCGCCGGTCGCGGGCTCGAAGAAATGGAAGCGTGCGGGGTCGACCGCGAGCTCGAGCTCCCGGCCCAGCTGCGCCTCGGTGCGGGCGTCGATGCGGGCCGTGAACAGGGCGCGGTCGGCGACGATCAGGTTCTCGTCCCGTGCCTCCAGGATCTCCGTCGTCATCGGCGCCGCGTCGACGTAGAAGAAGACGTGGGCGTCCGAGCCGAGATCCTCGACCACCTCGACCCTCGCACGGATGGTCGGAAGCCCGGGGGCGAACTCAGCGGCCTCGAAGCTCTCGGGGCGGATCCCGAGGACGACGCGGCCCGGCGCCGGCGTGTTTCCGGGGGTGAGCGGGACGCGGAACTGGCCGAAGGAGACGCTCTCCGCCTCGACGGTCGCCTCCACGAGGTTCATGGCAGGCGAGCCGATGAACGCGGCGATGAAGAGGTTGCGCGGGGTCGCGTACAGCCGCTGCGGCGAATCGACCTGCAATATCCGGCCGTCGCGCATCACCGCCACGCGCCGGCCCAGGGTCATCGCCTCCGTCTGGTCGTGGGTGACGTAGACGGTGGTCGTCCCGAGCCGCTGGTGCAACTGCGCGAGCGACGCCCGCATCCCGACCCGCAGCTTCGCGTCGAGGTTCGAGAGCGGCTCGTCCAGCAGGAACGCGTGCGGCTGGCGGACGATGGCGCGCCCCATCGCGACCCGCTGTCGTTGGCCGCCGGAGAGTTGCGCCGGGCGCCGCTCGAGCAGCTGGTCCAGCCCGAGGAGGCCGGCGACCTCGTTGACGCGATCGGCGATCTCCGCCTTCGGCGTGCGCCGCGCCTTGAGCCCGTAGCCGAGGTTCTGGCGAACGGACATGTGCGGATAGAGCGCGTACGACTGGAACACCATGGCGATGTCCCGACTCCGGGGCGGGAGGTCGGTGACGTCGCGGTCGCCGATCGCGATCAACCCCTCGCTCGCCTCTTCCAGGCCTGCGATGAGTCGCAGGAGGGTCGACTTGCCGCAGCCGGAAGGCCCGACGAGCACGAGGAACTCGCCGTCGGCGATCTCGAGCGAGATGTCGTCGACGGCGGCGACGTCGCCGAACCTCTTGGTTACGCCCTCGAGCCGGATCTCAGCCATCGCCTCGCGGGATGGTATAGACCAAAGCGGCGAAGTACAAGCTGTCTCCGCACGAAGTGGTATTGACCAGCGCCGGGCGATGGTCGTAGACTGCCCGCGATGAAGCTCGGCGTGGCAGCGGCGGTCGTCGACGGACAACTCGTCCCGGGCGACGTCGAGGTGTCGGACGGCCGGATCTCCGGCGTCGGGCTCGCGACGCCGAACGGCAAGGGCATCGCCGTGCCGGGCTTCGTCGACCTTCAGGTGAACGGCTTCGGCGGCGTCGACTTCCTCGACGCGGACGCCGCCGGCTACCGGCGCGCCGGCGAGGCGCTGCTCGAGACCGGCGTCACCGCCTACCTCCCCACGCTCATCACCAGCCCCGAGGAGCAGGTGCTTGCGGCGATGCAGGAAGTGCCGCTCGACCCGGGGCGGCCGCGCGTGCTCGGCGTGCATCTGGAAGGGCCGTTCCTGTCGCCGTCACGGCTCGGCACGCACGGAGCGGCTGCGCGCCGCGATCCCGACCCGGCGCTGCTCGAGCGGCTGCTCGAAGGCGGGCCGGTCCGGCTGATGACGCTCGCGCCGGAGCTTCCCGGCGCGGACGAGCTCATCGACTTCCTCATCGCGCGCGGCGTGCGCGTCTCGCTCGGCCACAGCGACGCGACGGCGGAGCAGGCGAACGAGGCGTTCGACCGGGGCGCGCGGACAGTCACCCACCTCTTCAACGCGATGCGGCCGTTCAGGCACCGCGACCCGGGCATCGTCGGCGCCGCGCTCGCGCGCGACGACGTGATCGTCCAGATCATCGTCGACGGCATCCACCTCGCTCCCGAGACGGCCCAGGTGGTCTGGCGGAGCGCCGCCGGCCGGGTGGCGCTCGTCACCGACGCGATCACCGCCGCGGGCCTCAGCGAAGGCTCGTTCAGCTTCGGCCCGCTCGACATCAGGGTGCACGACGGGGCCGTCCGCGGTCCGGACGGTCAGCTGGCAGGCAGCGTGCTGACGATGGTCGAAGCCGTCCGCAACCTGCATGAGCTCGGGGCCTCGCTGCCCGAGGCGGTGGCTGCGGCGACATCCGTGCCGGCCGCCGTCCTCGGCCTGGAGGTGGTCGGACGGCTCGCGCCCGGGCTGCCCGCGGACGTCGTGGTCCTCGACGACCGCATCGAAGTCGAGCGCGTGCTCGTCGGCGGCGAAGTCCAGGTCGCGGCGTAGAGAACCTCGATCGCTAGGCGACGCGCACGACGAAAAACGCGATCGCGACGTACTGGCATGCGATCGCGACGATCGTCAGCGCGTGGAAGAGCTCGTGGTAGCCGAAGACCAACGGCACCGGGTCGGGCTTGCGCCGCGCGTAGACGACGGCGCCGAGCGTGTACGCGAGCCCACCGGCCGCGAGCAGGATCGCCGCGACGACGCCGGCGTTGTGGGCGAGCTGCGGCATGGCGGCGACACCGACCCAGCCGAGCGCGATCCCGATCGCGGCCGACAGCCATTTCGGCGCGCGCACCCAGCAGAACTTCGCGATCGTCGCGACACCGGCTCCGCCCCAGACGATGCCGAGGACCACGTGCTGCAGGGCGCCGCGCAGGCTCAGGAGACCGACCGGCGTGTACGTCCCCGCGATCAGGAAGTAGATGCCGGCGTGGTCGACGCGCCGCATCCGCAACCGCCACTTCGGCGACCACGTGATCCGGTGGTAGAGCGCGCTCGCCGCGAGCATCGTGACGACCGAGCCGGCGAAGACTCCCGCTGCAACCACCCGGTCGGGCCGCGTGTAGGCGATGAAGAGCGCGCCGATGACGCAGGCCACGACGAGGGCCCAGAGATGGAGCATGCCGCGCAGCCGCGGCCGGACTGCCGGGGGTGTGTCGACCCGCTGATCGTACGCCGACCGGAGGGCGGGCGCCGCCTGGTCGGAGGCGGCACCCGCCCGGGTGTTCGGCTAGCTCGGCTGGGGGACGATGCGGATGTAGGGCTTCGGCGACTCCCACTCGCCGAACAGCTCCTTCGCCTCGTCGTTCGAGACGGAGCCGGCGATGATCACGTCCTCGCCCTGCTTCCAGTTCACCGGCGTCGACACCTTGTGCGTCGCCGTCAACTGCAGCGAATCGATCACCCGCAGCACCTCGTCGAAGTTCCGCCCCGTCGTCATCGGATAGACGAGGATCAGCTTGACCTTCTTGTCCGGGCCGATCACGAACACGTTCCGCACGGTCTGGTTGTCGGCCGCGGTGCGGTCGGCGACGTCACCGGAGACGTCGGCCCCGAGCATCCCGTACGCCTTCGAGATCTCGAAATCGGCGTCGCCGATGATCGGATAGTTGGGACGCGCCCCCTGCGTCTCCTCGATGTCGTCGGCCCACTGGTCGTGCTTGTCGGTCGGATCGACCGAGAGTCCGATCAGCTTCACCTTCCGCCGGTCGAACTCCGGCTTGATCTTCGCCATGTACCCGAGCTCGGTCGTGCACACCGGGGTGAAATCCTTCGGGTGCGAGAACAGCACGGCCCACGAATCGCCGATCCAGTCGTGGAAGCTGATCGGCCCTTCCGTGGTCTGCGCCCGGAAGTCCGGTGCCGTGTCGCCAATCGTCAACGCCAT
>Ga0070731_10003369_pt1 | contig 14475 bp, 11 predicted proteins | sample Coa_R1_2_FD_66448 | JGI IMG/M metagenome (GOLD analysis project Ga0070731, IMG submission 66448) | Surface soil microbial communities from Centralia Pennsylvania, which are recovering from an underground coalmine fire - Coalmine... | ecosystem: Environmental > Terrestrial > Soil > Unclassified ... | reverse complement strand
CAATGGTGGCCTGATTGATTTCGCGGTTCGCGAACTGCAAGCCGCGGCCAGCACGGAGGGAGGAAGCTGGGCGCCGGCGGAAACTGCACAGCTCTATACCGACACTGGCCACTACGATCGCGCCATCGAAGTCATGAAGCGCTCGGTCCCGAGCTACTTCGCCGTCGATATTCCCATGTTGCCCCGGCCGTATTGGGAAGCGTTGTTCCCGCGTCCCTACTGGTCCGATCTGAAACGCTTCTCGACCGCCAACAACCTCGATCCTTATTTGGTCGCATCGCTAATCCGCCAGGAATCGGAATTCAATCCGCTGGCTGTCTCACGCGCCAATGCGGTTGGCCTGATGCAATTGCTGCCCAAGACGGGCAGGGTAGTAGCGCGCGAAGAATCCGTGAAGCACTACAACCCGAGCCAGCTCTACACTCCGACTATGAATCTGGAGCTGGGCACGCGCTACTTCCGCGGCATGGTCGACAAGTTCAACGGATCATTCGAGCACGCTCTGGCGGCCTATAATGCCGGCTCCGACCGTGTCGAAGAATGGATGGGCCAGGGCCCCTACCGCGATTCCCCGGAGTTCGTGGAATCGATCCCATTCACCGAAACTCGCGAATACGTCCAGGCCATCATGCGCAATGCCAGCGTTTACCGACAGCTCTACGGCACCCCGTAAGTTCCCTCAATTGTCATCCTGAGCGAAGGCGAGCGGAGTTGAAGAATCCCTACCGTTTTCACAGTCGAAGAGCGTGAGCCTTAATTCTTCCCCGACTATGGGCCCAAAATCGAACCTGAATTTCAATCAGCAAACCTGAACGCCAGCGCCGCACGTAGGGATTCTTCGACTTCCGCTCGCCTTCGCTCGCGCTCGCTCAGAATGACCGAATCCAGAAATGACGGTCGTGGACACAGAGGAGCCTCATCTGAGATCGCGAAAGTCAAGACCACAAAGGTTTCCCAGGTGCACGATTCGCAGTGCAGTTTCACCCCAAATCTCTGATTCAGCGAATGATCGGGGCGGAAAATGCTGTGTAAATAAAATCCTATAACTGCCGTGTATTCTTAGACATACATACGGCAGTTAAACCGATTTAACGCGCCCGTAACGCGTCGCGATCTTGCCACTAAGCAAAGCGTCGTTTGGCGCGAGATAGTCCGAAAACGACAGCCCCTAGCTCGGCAATGGGCAGTTCTGAGTGCGACCAGCCGATCAAATTCATAAACTTACGGAACCGATTTCTCAGCCTTCCCGTATCTTCTTTCGAGATGCAACTCACGGAGGCATGTCCATGCGGATAATCGTGCTCGCACTCTTATGCCTATCGGCCGCCCTGGTCTCCGCGCAGGACGCCAAAGTAGACAAAACCGGAGAAAGCCCCGTGGAAGCGAAGTTTGCGCCCGGTGGCCGCATCCGCATGGACATCTGTTCCGGCGGCATCGACCTCGTGGGTACCGATGAACCCGTGGTGCGGGTTTCCTATCATCCGCCGGGCGGCGATATACGGGTTCGCATTGACGTGAGCGGCAGCCGCGCGGATCTGCGGCTGACCGACTGCCCGTCCAACAACTTCCGCGCCCGCATCGAAGTTCCCAAGTCGTCTAAACTCGATGTCCGCATGTTCGCTGGCCAACTCACCGTCGACGATGTAACCGGCGATAAAGATATGGAACTCACCTTCGGCCAGATCATCATCGACGCGGGAAAGCCCGAGAACTATGGGAACGTCCGGACTTCGGTAAACAGCGGTTCAATCGACGCCGATGCGTTCGGCGTGCACAAAGGAGGGCTCTTCCGCTCCTTCGAACGCAGCGGCCCAGGCAACCTGCGGCTGTACGCGCATATCGGCGCGGGCCAAATCGAGATTCGCTAGCTGTCATTCTGAGACGCGAGTGAATGCGAGCGGGAGTCGAAGAATCCCTGCCTGAATGACGGTCGCAAAGCCTGAGCGCGCACGAACCTACTGTGCCGGCGACTTCTGGAACAGAATCTCAATCACCAGCAGCGAAGCACCCACTACGATCGCACTGTCGGCCAAGTTAAACACGGGCCACTGATATTGCTTCACATAAAACAGAAGAAAATCCACGACCTTGCCACTGGCTACGCGGTCCCACAAATTCCCGATGGCACCGCCCAAGATCAGCGACAGAGCAACGCCGGTCACGGTCACCGCGTGCGATTGCTTCCACAGCAGAGCTGACACCACCAGCATCGCGAGCACCGAAAATCCAATCAACATCGCCGTCTTCCAGTGCGAAGGCGAATCAGCGAACAAGCTGAACGCCGCGCCTGTATTCTCCGTATGCGTCAACCGAAAGAATCCCGGGATGACCTGGATATGCGCGTACATCGCAATGCGCGTCGCGGCCAGCCGCTTTGTCCAGCGATCGAGCAGCACAACCAGCAGAGCGATCAGAAGATGAGTGGCGCGTGCGGAATTCTTCGTCATGCGAAACGTTGGTCCGCCTTGATCGGTAAGAATCTTCACTGCCGAAACCTAGACGCCTTTCATGCCGAGAACCGCCCCACAACAATCGCAATGGGCAGCCCCACGCAGACAATATGGATGGTCACTCCGATCGCCATCATCTTGAACGAGAACGGATATTTGTGAGCAGCCGAAAGCGGTACCACGATGCGATTCATGAAAAAGTAAGCAGCGGCGCCGTACAGCACGCCGGAAAGAATTGTGCGCCGTAACAGAAAAGGCATGCGCCGGCTGGCCGCGTAGTAAACGCCCGCAAACGAAGTTGCGATAAAAAACTGCAGGAACAATCCCAAAGCGGCCGTCGCCAAGCCGCCAGCCAAGGCACGCGGTCCTAACAAGCCAGCCGCAATCCCTTGCAGCAGCGGAATTGGCCTCGCACCAAACGCGCCGTACACGAGGAATGCAGCGGCGATGTCGAGCGCTCCTGCAACAAGACCAGCCGAGGCAATGGCGCGCGTCGCCGATCGGGAAGCCAGCCGCTCTGAGATTGCCTCCGGATTCACTGCGCCTGCCCCGGCTCGATTTCCTTCAGCACGGCGCTGCAGCGTTCGCAGATCGTGGGATAGGTCTTGTCCTCGCCAACGTGCGTCGAGTAATTCCAGCAGCGTTCGCATTTCGCGCCGTCGGCCTTCTTCACTTCGACGTGCACTCCGCCAGTCCCATGGCCTGAACCTTGCGCGAGCGTGACGGCCGACACAATGAATAAATACCGCAACTGCGACGAATAGCGCTGCAGCACCGAATACACGGGATCCGAAGCTGTAATCGTGACCTGCGCCTCAAGGCCGGTGCCGATGAGCTTTGAATTGCGCGCTTCTTCCAGTGCTTTGAGGACTTGGTCTCGTACCGCGCGCAGGTTGCTCCAGTCAGTCTGTTGCGCGAGGTCTACGGACTGCGCCAACGCGTCGCCGATGATGTCGCTGCTCTTCAGGAACTCAGCCACATGCACGCTATCTGCTCGTCCGTCGATCCTCGGCAAATACTGCCACACTTCTTCACAGGTGAAGCTCATGATCGGAGCCAGCAGTCGGACCAGCGCTTCGCCAATACGACAGATCGTAGTCTGTGCTGAGCGGCGCACACGAGACTTCGGCGCGGAAGTGTAGAGTCGGTCTTTCAGCACATCGAAGTAGAACGCGCTGAGGTCGACGATGCAGAAATTGTTGATACGCTGATAAATCTTGTGGAACGCAAATTCGTCGTACCACTTCTTCACGTCGGCCGCGACCAGGCAAGTCTGGCGCAGCATGTGCTGGTCGATCGACTCCATCTCATCGAAGGCGACCACGTCCGTCTTCGGATCGAACCCTTCCAGATTGCCCAGAATGTAGCGAAACGTATTGCGGATCTTGCGGTAGTTTTCGGCGGAGGTCTGCATCAACCGTTCTGAGCCGACCACGTCTTCGCGGAAGTCCACCGACGCCACCCAAAGCCGCACAATCTCTCCGCCCAGACGGCTCGAGATGTCGACCGGGTCCACGTCATTGCCTCGCGACTTCGACATGGCCTGGCCTTTTTCGTCGAGCGTCCATCCGGGCGTGACCACGCCTTTGTAGGGAGGCGTCTGGTGCGTGCCCATGGCGCAGAGAAGGGAAGACTGAAACCATCCGCGGTACTGATCTCCCCCTTCGAGATACAAGTCTGATGGCCACGGATAATCGGGCTCGTCATCGATGAGCGCGAGATAGCTGGCGCCCGATTCCAGCCACACATCGAAGATGTCGGTCTCTTTTTCGAATTTGTCCCCGGCGCAATGCGGGCATTTCGTGCCGGCGGGCAGCATGTGCTCGGGATCGGATTCAGGAGTAAACCAGGCATCTGCGCCCGACTTGGCGAATAGCTCAACTACCTTCTTATTGATGGCCTTGTCGTTGAGCGGCTTGCCACACGTCTGGCACAGGAACACAGCGATCGGCACGCCCCACACGCGTTGCCGCGAGATGCACCAGTCGGGCCGTGTCTGGATCATGTTCGAGAGCCGCTCTTCACCCCATGCCGGATCCCATTTCACTTTCTTGATCTTTTCAAGAGTGCGCGTGCGCAGCGTGTCATTCTTTCCGGCGCCGCCCGGCATCGGCGTCTCCATCGAGATGAACCACTGCTCGGTGGCGCGAAAGATCACCGGATTGTGGCAGCGCCAGCAATGCGGATACGAGTGCTCCGTCTTCTCCGTATGCAATAGCGCCCCGCGCGACTCCACCAGGTCGATGATCGGCTGGTTCGCATCCCACACGCGCTTGCCCGTGTACTCCGGCAGGCCGTTGCGCAGGATTCCTTTTTCGTCGACGTTGCTGGTCGCGTCGAGCCCGTACTTCATGCCAGTGATGAAGTCTTCGGCGCCGTGTGACGGTGCCGTGTGCACCACGCCCGTTCCGGTATCCATGGTGACGTAATCCGCCAGCACGCCTAAAACTTTGCGATCGAGAAACGGATGCTGAAAATTCAGCCGCTCCAGCTTGCGCCCCGGAAAATATGCCAGCGGCTTTGGATCCACCAGATTGCACTTGGAGGCCACCTCGGCCGCCAGCTTCGATGCCACAATGAAAACGTCACTCCGGGGAACGCCCGTGCTCTCTCCGCCAGAAGCGGGAACTTCCAGCGCCACATATTCTTCATCCGGATGAAACGCCACCGCCATGGATGCTGGAAGGGTCCACGGAGTCGTCGTCCAGATGATGGTTGAGACTTTCATTCCTGCCAGCGCCGGATCGATCGTTGACGGATCATCCAGCAGCGCATATTTCACCCACACCGTGGAGCTGGTGTGATTTTCATATTCGACTTCTGCTTCGGCCAGCGCGGTCTCATCGTGCATGCACCAGTAAACGGCGCGCAGCCCTTTGTAGACGAAATCGTTTTCGTAAAACGAAAAGAAGGTCGATAGAACCACCGACTCGTACTGCGGGGTCATCGTCGCGTAGGGACGATCGAATCTACCGAAGACTCCAATGCGCTTGAACTGCGTGCGCTGCAGATCGAGAAATTTCTGCGCATACTTGCGGCAGGCCGCGCGCACCGCTGTGGGCGCCATTTGTAGCTTCTTGCCGCCCAGTTCCTTGTCGACCTTGATCTCGATCGGCAGGCCGTGGCAGTCCCATCCCGGCACGTAGGGCGCGTCGAATCCCGCCATGTTCTTCGATTTCACGATGAAATCTTTCAGGCACTTGTTCAGGGCCGTGCCCATATGGATGGGCCCGCTGGTATACGGAGGCCCGTCGTGCAGGATGTACCGCGGCGCGCCTTTCCGCGCTTGCCGGATGCGCTCATAGATCTTCTCCTGCTCCCAGCGCTCCAGCATTTTGGGCTCGTTTTGCGGCAGGTTGGCCTTCATGGGGAAGGCAGTCTTGGGCAAATTGATGGTCTTCTTCAGATCGTCGAAGGGCACTCTGGGTACTTTCTCCAAATGATTGAATTTTTCATTATAGGGAGCGGGGCAGGGAACGTCTATGCGCGGGGAAACAAGCAGCGTGTCAGGGAAAGAATACTGCGGTTGTGAGGGCGTCATCCCGAACGCCGGCGTGTATCCTCTGTGCATGATTGATGATTCGCAAGCACAGGCCTCCACAGATTCCGAACTCGCGGAGATTCTCGCGGAACTCTCTCGCCGTGAGCCCATTTTTCACCGTCCGGAATTCGGCACGTCCCGCTCCGACTTTGAAGAGATGACCGCACCCGACTTCTGGGAGGTGGGCGCATCCGGCCAGCAGTACTCAAGACCTGTCGTGCTGGATGAACTGGAGAAAAGGTTTGCAGTTCCTCACAGCGACGTTTGGGAAACCATGAACTTCCGCTGCCGAAAACTGGCTCCCAATGTGTACTTATTGACCTACACTCTGCTTCAGGACGACACCCGTCGGACCCGTCGCTCTACGATTTGGGAGCGCTCCAGCGAGGGCTGGAGGATCATCTACCACCAAGGTACTATTGTTCAGAGCACTTAGCGCGCCAGGACTTATCGTGCGCGCCCGTCCGGAGGCAGGAAGGACATGTCTTTCCGGCAGTTACAAAGCTCACAGAAATGCACTGTCGTAACTCCCCGAGTAGAGGTACAATTTTAAAAAGCAGAGGGCAGGGGCGTCCCGGCTTTGGGGGTTGATGGATCGGCTCGCTTCGGTCAAAAATCGAGTCCGAATCCAAGCAACTTGTAAGGGACGCTGGTCATCTGTCTGATAAGCACGTTCGCGTAATTTAGGGCAACCTTCTTAGTATCTGCACATTCAGACGGGGATTATGGGATCCGAAGAACCAGTCAATTCAAATGGTCCCGGCGCTGAGCCGGAACTCCATCTGCTCATTACCGATCAGGGCTTTGAGGAGCCTCTCTACAAATCCCTGTTTCGTGGCCTGGATGAATTCTTTTTCCCCAAGAAGCTCCCGCCTCTCAAGCTCGAATCCAAACCCGAACCAGTCAAGAGTATTTGGGAGTCTTCAGACCGTTTTATCTATGCAATGCTGACTTCCTATACGGGGCTGATTATGTTTGGCGCCGTGTTCGGCGGGGTGCTCATTTTCCTCGCACACAGGGTAATCGCTGCGGCTCCCGCCCAGAAAGTTACCGTCGCATTGGTTGACCCGAGCGAACTGCCCGATTTGAAGCCCTCGAAGACGCAGGTCGGAGGCGGCGGTGGTGGCGGCGATCGCGACGTTTTGCAGGCCAGCAAAGGCAAGCTGCCCAAGTTCTCGATGCAGCAGATTACCCCTCCCGTGGTGGTGATTCGCAATCAGAATCCCAAGCTGGCGGTTGAGCCGACCGTGGTCATTCCGCCTGAGGTCAAGCTAGCGTCGAATAACCTGCCGAACCTTGGCGATCCGATGGCGCACGCTGTGCTGCCTTCGAACGGAACCGGCTCCGGTGGCGGCATCGGCAGCGGGAGCGGTGGTGGCGTGGGATCAGGTACGGGCCCTGGATTTGGCCCCGGAGAAGGTGGCGGCACCGGCGGCGGCATTTTCCATGTGGGCGGTGGTGTTTCACCGCCTCATACGATTTATGCGCCCGAGCCGGAATTCTCGGAGGAAGCCCGCAAAGCGAAATATCAGGGAGTCTGCACGCTAGGCCTGATCGTCGGAACCGACGGACGCCCCAGCAACATTCGCGTGCTCAGCAGCCTGGGAATGGGCTTAGACGAAAAGGCAATCGAAGCGGTCAAGAACTGGAAATTTGAGCCGGCTATGAAAGACGGCCACCCAGTTCGCGTCGAGATAGCCGTGGAAGTCGACTTCCACCTCTACTGAGCTCCTCTTACGCGAACAGATTCAAACGGCACGGCGCTGAGTCGTGCCGTTTGCTTTTCGCAGGACTGCGAAATACCCAATCTTCCTGGTTAGGAACCCAAGCCGTTCGTAGAGTGCGATGGCCCGCGCATTATCTCCGCGTGCGTGCAGGAAAGGCGTCTCTCCGCGCTCCCGTATGCCCCGCATGATCTCTGTCATCAAGGCAGCGGCATAGCCTCTGCCGAGATAATCCGGATGCGTGCACACCGCGCTCACCTCGGTGTATCCAGGAACTTTAAGCCGTTCGCCCGCCATCGCGACAAGCTTGCCGTCTTGGCGGATCCCAAGATAGTGGCCGAGTTCATGCGTGCGCGCTCCGAACGGGCCAGGCTTGGTCAATGCGGTGAGCGCGATCATCTCCGGCGAGTCGCACGAGCCCAGTTCGATAATCTCGGCGTTTGGGTTGGGATGAGAAGCCGACGTTAAACCATTCTCGCAGACCATCTGCACGAGAGGCGCGCCGGCTATCCAGTCGAACTGTGAGTGAGACTTATACGGCGAATCCAGAAATACCGCGGCTGTGTCTTTGTCGGCAAGCAGCGCCGCGAGGAAATCGTAGCCTCCGTCGTCCGCACCTTCCAATCCGCTGAGAGGGCCAACTTCGCTTACAAACCTGCGCGCCCGTTTGTCCCCCAGCGCGAAGGGGGCTTGTCGAGTGGTGAGCGCATTCCAGATCACGTTGTCGAGTGCATGCATGGATGTTGTGTGTTCTGTGTGTTTCTGTGGCGCGGGCGCCCCCGCCCACGTGCCAGCAGCGGCAATGCTTTGTCCGTGAAATAAGATATCTGCTGGATTGGATTTCTTTCGCAACCGGAAGACACCTTAAATTTCGAGGGGATAATTCGCTATCCGATTCTTGCGGAGAAACCAGAAAAGAGCGCCAAGTCCTCGATATGGAAGGTTCGTCCGCCCGGCGATGCGAGTGCAGTGCTGCTGGACAGAGACGCGGGCGAGGCGCCCGCGCCACACTTGTCATTCCTTCAAATCCACGTGGTCGACACGCTCAATGTGATGCCCGAGAAACCGCTCCCCCAGCCTCTGAAACTTCTCCGTTGAATCGGTCGCAAAAAATCTCAGCCTCGGTGCCGCTCGCCGTTCTTCGGCATCGCCGGCAGGCACCAACTGCCGGAATTGCGCCGCCACCGCCCGCGCCGTCGATTCTGCCGAATCCACGATCTCCACGTGCCCCGGCGTTACGCGCTCGAACAGCGGCTTCAGCAGGGGATAGTGTGTGCATCCCAGCACCAGCGTATCTGCCTTCTCAAATCCATCGCTGAACGCCTCCGCCAGATAAATGCGTGCCACCTGTTCGGTCACGCCGTGCTCCACCCATCCTTCTTCCACCAGCGGAACCAGCAGCGGGCAGGCCTTCTCGCGCGCCTCGAGCCCACGCGCCTCGAGGGCCTTGCGGTAAGCGTGGCTGCTGACGGTCGCCTCCGTCCCGATGACGAGAATCTTGCGATTGCTCGTGGCTGCGGCGGCCGCTTCCGCGCCCGGTTCGACCACACCGACCACTGGCACCTTCACCCCGCGAGTGATCTGGTCCAGCGCCAGCGCCGTGGCCGTGTTGCACGCAATCACCAGCATCTGCGCGCCCTGCGACTCGAGAAAATGCGCGGCCTCGACTGCGTACCGAGCCACGGTCTCCACCGACTTCGAGCCGTAGGGAAGCCGGGCCGTATCGCCAAAGTAGCAGTAATCCGCCCCGGGGATGAGCTCAAGTAAAGCTTTAAGGACCGTCAATCCGCCAAAGCCGGAGTCGAACACGCCAATCGTGGGACGTCGCATGATTTTGAGATTGATGATAAACGGAACGGCAGCAAGGTAGAGTAACCCGAAGTGTTCGGCTTTGCTTCGTTGACCCTTGGTGGCGTTTGTGGTGAGCTCTTACTTCGATCTCACAGCCTGCCGATCGCCGGTTCCAGCAGAGACGCCAGCGTTCCCACAGCACGGTCCGGGAGGGATCGCCGCTCCGTGCGGGCAGGTTCTTGGATGACCGAGGAACGTGCAGATCTTATCGGTCGCTTCGGGCGACAAAATGTGTTCGAACTTGCAGGCCTGCTGCTCGATCTCGGATTCGCTGTCCATGGCCAGGCTGTCGGTGAAAAGCCGCTCCGCCAGCCGATGCCGACGGATGATGCTGCCTGCGCGTTCTCGACCGCGGGGGGTAAGTTCCACCACCATAGTTCCATCGCCCACGGACGCTGATAAAGGCTTCAAGGCATCGTGACACGGATTCACGAACGGCTTGTGATCATGCGCCTCGGGAGGGTGCGGCGCCGACACTACCAGCCCCAACTCAATCATCTTCTCGATCGCCATGCTCACCGGCAGCGCGCCGTGTACTTCCATGCGCTCGACCTCGGCGATCTCACCGTGCTCAGCTAGCACCCACAACTCTTCCAGCACTTCGTCGAGCTGCTCCTCATCGGCAAGCGAGAAAATCTCCTGCGACGCAATCTTGCCGTGATGCAGCTCAATCCGGCGATCCGCCAGCCGCGCCACCACCGGATCGTGTGTCACCATCACGATGGTGCGCCCTTGCTGGTGAAATCCGCGCAACAGCCGCAGCACAATTTCTTCATTCTGCGCATCCAGATTGCCGGTGGGCTCGTCCGCCAGAATGATGCGCGGATCGTTGATCAGCGCCCGCGCAATGCAGACCCGCTGCTGCTCGCCGCCCGACAACTGCGACGGCAAATGGTGCGCGCGGTCGCCGAGTCCCACGCGCGTCAGGGCTTCGACTGCTTCTTTCTCGTCGGTCATGCTGTGAAAATATTGCGCCAGCATGACATTCTCGACCGCGGTCAGAAAGGGAATCAGGTGAAATTGCTGGAAGATGAATCCGATTTTTTCCGCGCGTACGCGGTTTAACTCTGACGCTGAAATCCCGGCAACATTCACTCCGTCGAGCCAGATTTCGCCCGACGACGGCCTGTCGAGGCATCCGATCAGGTTGACCAGTGACGATTTCCCCGAGCCCGACGGGCCCATGATCGACAGCCACTCGCCCGGCTCGACGTGCAGCGAAATGTGATCGAGCGCGTGAATCGAGCCGTTCTCTTTGCCAGATCCGTTACCCGCTTCCTTGGCGGGGTAGAGCTTAGTCACATCTTTGATCCGGATCATCTCACTCTCCCCTCAGAGTCACTGCGGGCTGCACACGCCGCAAGAGCGATATTGGAAGAATCGCCGAGAGCAGCGTTACCGCCATGCTACCAGCCAGCACCACGGGCAACACGCTCCAGCGCGGCACCACCGCAGCGTGAAAATTCGCCCGCCCGATCCAGGCCGCGATGCCAATGCCGGCCGCAAATCCGATCACTGCTCCCATCGCTCCCAGCACCGCGGCCTCCGCGGCAAAGAACCCATTCAGCAGGCGCGTCGACGCGCCCAGCGCCTTCATGATGGCAAAATCTCGCCTTCGGTCAAACACCCATCCCATCAGCGTAGAGAGCACACACAGCGCCGCGGTCAGAATGATGAGCGCCGAGGCCGCAAGCAAGGTGGCGCGCGTCTTGCCCAGCACCCGTGCCTCGCCTTCCATGATCTGCCGCACGGGACGCACGTCCGCCGTCGGAATCGCCGTCCCCAACTCCTTCAACATGCGGGCAACTTCCTCGGGAGATCCGCTGGCGGCCACTTCGATCGTGGAAGGCTGCACGCCGGTCCATGCCTCGAAATCCGCCAGCGATAAGTAAATGCGGCTATCCTCAGCCGCCCCGGTGCGAACGGTTCCAGCAGGAGCAACCTGGAGGGTCTTTCCCTGAAAAGTAAGCGCGAAGTCCTCTCCCTTAGGAGAGACCACAGGAAGCGCCCGCACTCCAACTAAACCGGGGTGCCCCATTTCTCGCGCGTTCTGTGCGCGAGAAGTGGGGAATTCCGCGGGCCACGCGCTCACCGACCACCACTTATCCAATTTCTGTACCCGATCAAACTCAGTTCCCGCGACCACGATCGGCTGCCCGTCGGCAGTCCGTGCCACCACCATCGCAAAAGGCGCGGCCACGCCACGTGCCTGCAAAATCGAATCGACTCTCGTCAACGTATCCGCGGGAAGGGAAGTGGCGTCTTTTCCCACGAGGATAATATTCGCGCCATAGTTGCGGAACTCGCGGCGCAACTTCGCCTGCACATCGACGTAAAGATTCAACATGGCCGTGGCCACCGCCGCCGCCACTACCATGGCAAACAACGCCGAGGCCGCCCGTCCACGCCGCAAAATCGCCGCCCGTACCAGCATGCGGACGAACATCGACGTATGCGGCGCACGCTCCCTCCGCCCCGCCAGATCCTGTACCGAATGCGACATGGGAGCGCTCACAGTTCACCTCGCAGAGCAAAAACGGGATCCAGTCCCACGGCTCGCCGGATCGCCGCTGCGCTGCCCAGAAATGTCACAATCACAGCAATCGCGAGAATCACTGGCAGCAGCACGGGAGGAATCGAAATCTCCGAATTGAAGATGGAGTGCCCGATCTGACGCGCCAGCGCCGAACCCAGCCCAAATCCGAGCGCCCCACCAATGAGTGCCAGCAGCGCCGCTTCGGCGAAAAAGATCGACGCGACTGCCAGCTTGCCAGCGCCCAGAGCCTTCATCAACCCCACTTCGGCCCGCCGCTCGAAAATTGCCGTCGCCATCGCCGCTGATACGGCCAGCGCCGAGGCAAACAGCGCCGCCAGTGTGATCAGAAAAATCAGTCCCTCGATCCGCGTCAGCACTGCGCCTTCATTCTGCGAGACCTGCCGGATCTGCTCGGCATGCGAGTGGGAGATCGCCTCCGTCAGTTGCAGGGCAATCGCCTGCGGATACGGAGTGCAATACCATCGATCGTAGATCGCGCCCGACAAGCTCTTGGGATCACGCCGGGCAAACGCATCCTCGGGCTTGGTCAGCGCGCTGACGTAAATCCGCCGCACCGCACCCGGCTTGCCTAGAATCTGCTGCGCGACTGCAATCGGGGCGATAACCTCGTCGTCCTCTGAGCCACCAGTGGAAAGAACACCGCTAACATGAAATTCGCGACCCGATAGATTTACCGTGTGCAGAGCGTTCCAGCCGATGCGGGCCGCTAATCGCTCCCCTAACAAGACAGAGCTGTAGTCGTCATCCGGCCATCGTCCGTCGACTTTCCACCACGGATGTGTATTCCGCACACCGGTCGTAAACTCTTCTTTGCCGTAGGAAAGGTGCTTTGCGAAGTACGTCCCCAGCAAGGTCACATCTAATTTCTTGTCCCCATAGGTAAAAGGAACGCTGACCGGAAGCATGGGGGCAAATCCCGTGATGTTGTTGTGCCAGAAAATTCCGCGGATGTTGGGCAGGTCGGCTTCGTTGAGAAACGCTCCGTCTGTCGGAGGCTTGAGGTTCACGCCGCCAATTTCGAGATCGAGAGAATCTTCTTGGGGGGTCACTACGAGATTGGCGCCAATGGTGCGCAGTTCGCGGTTGATCTTATCGCCGATGTCGGTGGCTACCGCGATCATCGCCGTCGCCACGGTTACGCCGAGTGTGATCGCCGCTCCGGCCAACACTTTGCGGCGCTTCTGCCGCCGGAACGATTCGTATACCATCCGCACGAACATGGGCTAGCGCTGCGCGAACATGCGGCCACCCGCCGCAATGTCGGCCTCCTCGATGATCACCGCGTCGGCGGTCTGCGTGGCCTTCAGCGGTACCGGATTGCATCCTCCCGCGGTTCCCACCGACTGCGGATTGATCGGGGCTGCGCAGTTCTTGCAGACCACGCCGTTCGCGCTTTTGTAGAAGCCCACTGCGCCACAGATCTCGCACGCGTCGAAGACCGTCGCAATCTTTCCGTCCGGCTTTTGATACAGCCAGAAGCGCACCTCGGTCCCGTTTTCCTGCGCCTGGAAGCGGTGCAAATCGCCGTCGGCTACCTGCGCCAGCGGAATTGAGACCTTGCCGTTCACGAATGCCACTTCCGTCGCCGGGGATAGCGCGCTCACATTTTTGGTGTAGACGAACTCCGCCGTGACCATTGCGATAAACACGAACGAGAACGTGTACACCGAACCCATCCACAAGCGCTCGCGGCGCGCGCTCCACGCGGCTTTGCGCCGCTCCGCCGGGGACGCGTCCGCGGCCACAGCAGGCACCCGTCGTTTGGCTTCAAACAGCACCATCAAGGCGGCCAGCGCAAAGATCGTGACGAAGAAGAACCAGTCGTTGCTGACAATCGGCCCGATCAGCGCCATCTCGCGCTTTGACGACGCAATCACACCGCTTTCCGACAGCTCATGTAGACCAGAAATCAGCAACTGGGCCGCCACCAGGAACATGATCGCGGTCGTGACCTTGAAAAACTTCTGCAGGTTGATGCGCACGCTGCCCTTGACGAACATCACGCCGAAGGCAATCGCAGCCAGTACGCCCAGAAGCGTGCCCAGAAAGCTCATCAGCTCGGTTGAGTTTAGGGTCACGGCTGAAAGGATCAGTACGGTCTCTGCGCCCTCGCGCAGCACCATCAGGAAGATGAAGACGAACAGGCCAAACCACGCATCGTTGCCCGCCAGCAGGCCGACCTTGCCCTCGATCTCTCCTTTCATCTTGCGGCCGGTCTTCATCATGAAGACGACCATGGTGACTACGAAGAACGCGGCCACCAGCATGATCCAGCCTTCGAAGACGTCCTCGTTCAGATGGGTGCGGGAGATAACAACGGCCACGCCAATGCTGCCCAGAAACGCCGCCACC
>Ga0070731_10003368_pt1 | contig 14477 bp, 10 predicted proteins | sample Coa_R1_2_FD_66448 | JGI IMG/M metagenome (GOLD analysis project Ga0070731, IMG submission 66448) | Surface soil microbial communities from Centralia Pennsylvania, which are recovering from an underground coalmine fire - Coalmine... | ecosystem: Environmental > Terrestrial > Soil > Unclassified ... | reverse complement strand
CCTGGTAGCAAAATCATTTACCAGTTTGATCCGATCGGTTTTGAATTTCATTCTTGCAGCGGCCGCTAAACGGATGCCTTCGATGGACACTGGATATTTATAGAAGGAGCGGATCGAAGGTGCTTCGTGCAAATAATCCAAAATAAGTTTCGAAAAATAACCTGTTTCTTCGTATGATATATCGTTAGCTGTAAAGTCCATTGGCTGGCAAAAATAAACAGTCTCTTCCATTCCGGTCGACCGTTCACAAAATTCATCAATAACGTTCGACTGCAAATGCCGAGCAATCTATCGATGTAATTTGATTGCTTAGCGTTTCCGCAATCAGCTTCCCGGTTGCGGCCGCCAATGATAGGCCCAGCATTGCGTGACCGCCAGCGATCGCCAAATTTGTAAATTTCCTGTGTTTACCAATATACGGCAATCCATCTGGAGAAAGTGGCCGAAGACCACTCCATATTCTGCGAGTTTCGGGGAATTGTAAATTAAGATTGGGATAATATCGTTTCGCCGCATTAAAAATGGCTTGCACCCTTTTTATAAGTACTTTGTCATTAATCCCGCTAATTTCCATTGTGCCACCCATACGCAAGTCGTTCAACATTGGCGTCATCGCCACCCTGTCGTCGACAAGAATTGCTGGATATTGGAGGTTTCGATCGACATTTTCGTAGGTTATGCTGTAGCCCTTCCCGGGTTGCATCAAAATTGAAATTCCCAATAATCGTAACACGTTTGGCAACCATGATCCGGCTGCTGCAACTACGTCGCTGCATTTAAGCCTTCCTCCATCCGTTAGAATCGCCCGGATCGACGAAGCCGCACATTCAAATCCTTTAACCTCTGTATTAAGCAGGAACCGAACTCCGTTGATTCGAAGGTGGTCTTTTAATGTGGCCATGAAATCGCCGGGGTGTAAATGGCAATCATCTGAATATAGGACTCCGCCAAGCACATCAACTTCAACCTCAGGTTCCATTTGTTGAATTTCATTTCGGGATAAAATTCGGGTCTTTATGCCCAGCTTCTCGGCTTCCCTGGCAAGATCCAACTCATGTGATTGCGTGCCGGCGCTTTTATATAGCATGAAGCATCCCTTTTCGGCCATTCGAAATTGGTTGCCCAGATCGTTTTTGATATCCGTCATTAATTCCCTGCTTAAATGAAGAATATTATTCAAATGGGGAATATTTCTTTGCATTTTCTTTTCATTTGCGCTCCTCCAAAACGCAATTCCCCAACGTACCAAGGCCGGATCGATCCTGGGTTTAATGTAGAATGGGCTTGATGAGCTTAGCATCCACCGAAGACCTTTCGCGATAATTCCTGGTGATGCCAGTGGAACAAAATGACTTGGAGAAATATATCCGGCATTACCAAATGAAGTGCCTGAAGTAATATCGCCCCGTTCGATGACGGTCACAGGCAATCCTACTTTGTTTAAGTAATAGGCGCAGCTAAGCCCTATGACCCCGCCGCCGATAACAATTATTTCTCTATCCATAAATTAATTTACTGAAATATTTTGCCTCGTATTAGGGCCTTAATAATAAATCATTTTGCACCTGTGATTTCTGAGATGAAACGCACTTCTTCCCGATCAAAGGGTTCGCCGTCTTTTCGGAAAATGTCATGAAACCATATCTTTGGTTCGGAGCCATCTGCAACTGGTACGCCCCATTGATAGATGGTATTTGTTTTGCCTGCGACGAGTCCCCAATTGATAGCTCCGACGAGATATTTCTTGAAAATTGGCAGATGCGTCTGGAATTTGCTGCCACGAGTCCGAGCCATGTATTCGGTGCATATGACGGGCCTGCCGGTTTGCTTAAGTTCGATAATTTCGCTTTCAACTTCAGCAGCGCTGTCGTAGCTATGGAATGTTATGACATCGGAATTATCGAGTTGCCACTGGTTTAATTCCCTGTTTTCATACCATATGCCTGCAGTAATTGGTTGTAGGGGCCTTATTTCCCAGGCCCAGGCAAAACTTGATTTTAATAAGGCCATGCTGGAACTGCCGTAATTACTATTACCCGGCTCGTTAAAGAGGTCCCACATTAAAATTCGTTTGTCGGTCTTAAACCTTTTCAATATACCTTGTTCGTATTTCTTCAAATCATTCCAGGTTTCCCGCTTGTCATGCATCGTCTTGCCCGGGCACTGAACCCATCCGCTGTTATGTATGCCCGGTCGGGGGTCGGGCTGTTTGCCTGGGTGGGGATCATTATTCCAACAGTCATCGAAAAAGACAAATATGGTTCTGATGGCATTTCTTTCTCCTATTGTTAGAAATTCTTCGAGACGACGGGTATACCCAATCGAATCAGAACGCCATGGTATGTAGTGCAGAAAGACCCTGACCGTATTCATCCCAATCGAATGCGCCCACCCTAATTCGCGATTGATGGTTATAGGATCGAAAGTATCTGGCTGCCACATTTCGATCTCGTTGATGGCAGTACTGGGAATAAAATTACATCCAACTATCCAACCTTGTTCTTTATACCAAGTGGCAGCTTCATTTTTGGACCAAACGTGTCGAACTTGAGCCTGAAATGTTGACGCCAAAAACAACAAGAAAATTGAAGAGTATTTTTTCATTTTATCAGTGAATGCGGCCGTCAACGAGCAGCTGCCCATTTTTTTTCAAGCATTTTTATGAAATATCCTCCTACAACGCTTCGCGCCTGGAAACCAACCTGCTTGCCATCCATTGTCTCATGCCAATCACTTAGCGGAACCCTGGTCGGAGTTTCGGCGGCATACTTGTAAATTGGGGCGACGAGAGATTCGAAATCTTTTTGGTTATCAGCCAGGGTCGCCGTCCACAATATCCAATCGGACTTTGTATAACTTTTGCGGCTATCCAGAGGCAATCCGAATTTATTTTGCTTGGTTAGATAATATTTGATTTCCTTTTGATAAACAGATTGGGGGAAAAGTTGGAGACCCAGTAATTTGTCCCACACCAGGTTGTATTTTTGGCTCCATGTATCTTTATTGTCAAAGGTCAGCGCATAATGATCGCCCGATGCATCCAAATCCATCCACTTGGCAGCAGCGCTCTTTGCAATCTGGCGATATTTTTCTGCCTGGGCATTCAAACCAATCATTTCACTAAGCATGGCGTAGGCACCTATCCCAACGATTGCCTTGATGGACAAATTGGCGTTTCTTGCAAGGTGGCCAGCGAAGTCGTCTGTGCAAAGCTGGTTGGCGGGGTCAATCCCATCGGCGACAAGGAAATCAACCCAGGTAGTCAGTTCCTTCCAATGTTGATGCGCATATTCTGGTTTACCTTCTGCCCGGGCAATAGCGGCCATCAGGATGATCACGTTGCCCGCCTCCTCGACGGGCATATCTTCGCCGTATGTTTGCCCATTGGCGATTGGATAGGTTCCCAAATCGTGCGCAGGAAATGGCTTTTTCCAGTTGCCACTTTCCGAATAATAGAATATCCCGTTCAACATCCCTTTTAAAAGATCAGGATTATAAATCAGCGTTAGCGGCGCTGAAGGATAGGTGACGTCTACAGTCCAAATCGACCCGTTACTGAAATTTTCTTTTTGCGGAAAAAGAATTTCATTGTTAGGTCCCCTAACCAGTTTGTGTGCAGCTAATGACTGGCGATATGCCAATACGCAAAGCTTGGCATATTCTTCACCACCCGCTTTTCCGGCATCATTGTAAAATTGGTTGTCAAAATCATCACATTTCTTCTTAACCATTTGATAGTCTGCTGACGCGCGACCCAGAATGTTTTCGATGCTACCGCCATCCTTTTTCCACCATGCTTGCAAATTTGTATGAAAATATTGAATGGCATAAAGATCGTCGTAACCTACCAATAGTCTCTTTTCCTGTGGCCTGGCGCTGACCTTAAACGAAATCGTTGCTGCCAGACAAATTTTTTTGGCCGAATCATTTTTTACATTGGACTGAGAGGCCGTTATTCCGGATACGAACGATTGAATCGCATTAAGCGTTCGACCAATGTGCACGTCAAAACCATCATCTTTGGACGCCGCCAGGTAAAAATATCCCCAGTCGATTCGAACGTCATCCCCTTTTTTCTGCATTATTTTCTGAGATTCAGTGCCCACTTTGGCGATTGACAGGATGTCGTTTTTCACGACTCCGCCAGCAACCAATTGTTTATCATCGTCAGTGGCAATCTGTGCGGAAGCTCCAAAGAAGACTCTTACTGTGTGGTCACCTTCGTCCGTCGGCGTAATTTTGAAATTGATATAGGACACGGGCGACGACAAAAGATCAAGATTGGACATGAGCAATGGTGAGACAAAATTAAAATCCAATTTTACAGGCCCGCATAAAAATTCGTAGGTAGTCTGAGTAGCGGTCAATGTAACTCCCGTTTGAACGGCCGGCAGAACATCTTTGCCCAAATCATAGGCTTGTCCAAGAAAGTCATAGAATTTGCCATCGACGGCCAGCAATCCATATAACGGTTGCTCTTTTCCAGTCCAATGCTTGGTCTGGCTTTGATTAAGGTCATCGGAGAATGACCAAATGCTGAAATACGGATCGTGCACAATCAGTGGGTATGCCGGCGCTTTTGTCATTTGTGCAAAGCTGAGACTGGCATAGGTTGCGGCAATCATGAAGATTAATATTCTCATGGCAAATAATTACTGTTGTTAGATTCATCAAAAGTTTATTTTGACGTCACTGATATTCCTGGGTATCCAGACCTGCATATCGTCAGGTCCCCGGTTACACCATGAATAATAAGGGATGGCTTTTACAATTCTCGTTTGGGTATTAATGGACTGCTTATCGGGACCTACCATAAGAACTGGAAGCTCTGCAGTTATTACGATAACTCCATTAAGGATATTTCTTTCAAAATCTGTTTGAAATGACGTGTGATCCGGCAGCAAGACATTCCAGGCTTTGCTGTTATTGTCAGCGCCTTCAATACAATAAACAAGGGGTCCTCTTTGAAGGGCTGCTCGTCCGGCATCCGCTTGCACAGAATCATTTGCCACGACTTCCCTGACTTCCATAGGTAGATTCAACTGCACCTCATCACCCTTCTTCCAAAGTCGTTCAATTACCGCGTATCCTTTATCCATTCTAAATTGGGTAGCTTTGCCGTTCACTGAAAGTGCAAATTTTACAACTTTATTATCGGCAAACCGGTACAATCCTCCCGGCACAGCTTCTCCAATGGCCCATCCAGGAATCCGGATATGCAAAGATGCTTTACGTGCATAGCTCGGCGATACGAGAATTTTTACTGCGCCATCCCATGGATAATTTGTCTGCTGTTCAATTGAGCAGGACGAACCTTCCAAGTTGATTGTTGTCTTGCTTCCGATAAACAGATTGATCCAGATTCCATCCGTTGACCTGGCATAAATGTAGTTTCCCAATGATGCGACTAGCCTGGCAATGTTTGCCGGGCAGCACGCCGTCCCGAACCATTCATTCCGATTGTCTCGTCCCACTGAAGCTAAGGGATTCCCATAAAAGAACCGGTCGCCTGTAAGCGATAGGCCATCGAGTGCGGCATTATATAGACTTCGCTCCAGGACGTCAATATATTTGGATTCGCCCGTCAGAATATTCATTCTCTGATTCCAAAGAACCATACCCACACTGGCACAGGTCTCGCAATAAGCGTCGGCGTTAGGAAGGTCGAAATCCTTTGAAAAGCCTTCGTTATCTCCACTGGACCCAATTCCGCCAGTTAGATACATGTTTTTCTCAACGACATCCTCCCAGACCGCTTTCATCGCTTTCATATACCCTGTGTCGCCGGTCGCAGCAGCGACGTCAGCCGCTCCTGTATACAAATACATTGCGCGAACGGCATGCCCCGTGATTTTTGTTTGTTCTTTCACAGGTTTCAAATCCTGCCAATAGCCGGGAGTAAACCAACCCATCGTTGTTTTTTGACCCCTCTGCTGCAGGTACCAATCGGCCAGCTTGAGATAACGTTCGTTCTTTGTTGCATGATACAATTTTACCAAAGCCAGTTCAATCTCCTCATGGCCGCTAATCCAATGACGATTCTGCAAGCGAAAAACGGAATCGATATGGTTGGCGTACCTTTCTGCAACTTCCAGGAGTTTTTTCTTACCGGTCGCGTTGTAATAGGCGACGGCTGCCTCAATCAAATGACCGGCGTTATAGTCTTCGTGATTGGGAATTTGAGTCCATCTTTTATTAATATCGGTGAGTGTGTAATAGGTATTTAAGTACCCGTCTGGTAATTGAGCGGCCGCAATAATATCTACCCATTCGTCCGCCTTTTTCTCTAGGACAGAGTCGGGATTATCTTTCAAACTGTAAGAGATTGCTTCCAGTGCCTTAAATACATCACTGTCATCATAGACAAGCCCTTTAAATGTGCCAGTTCTTCTTTTGGCAGCATTGATGAAATTTTGAATTCGTGGCGTCGCGACTTCTGTTTGGTAGATACAGGCCGGCAAGGTCGCTGTGGATATTTTGTCAATGCGGGGCTTCCAGAATGCATCGGAAATGCTTACTTCTGAAAAAATGACGGGTTCCATTTGCTGCAGATGATTCTGCGCGATGACATAGCTACAACCAAATATTGCAACAGGGCAGAACCAACAAATTGCTTTTGTCTTCATGGCAACTTTTGTATTAGTCGTAATTTAATCATTGTGAAGGAGTGTGGAGGAAAGGTATAGTCGAAATTGTCTCCATTAATTTTTAATTCCTGCTGGTTTGTCCGAATTTTTTCGTTACCCGCGGAATTCTCGTCCTTGACACTTTGAGAATTTAACTCATAGACAGTCGCATCGTCTTCCAAATGCCCGGATTGATTCATGATGGATGTCCGGATTGGTTTGCTTTCATTCTTGTTGATAACGTTTATAGTAATCAGTCTGGTCGTTTCATCAAAGGAAGAAGAAACATCCAGATACGGTACTTGTTTGTTATCCTTTGTATCATAAGTATCTGACTGGACCAGTGCGTCAATTGCATATCCTTTGCAGTTATTTGCAAAAAGCTGCAATGGGAAATAGATTGTCTGAACCCATAATTTGTCGTCAGTAATCATCATTGGTGCTATTACGTTAACGAGTTGAGCCAAGTTCGCCATTTTAACAACATTTGCATGACGAATAAACGTATTCAGGTACAATGCGACTACCAATGCATCTTCCATATTGTAATGCTCTTCAAGTTTCTCCGCGCTGCCTGCACGATACCAAACATTATATTCATCAAAAGCGATATAAATTGGTTTTTGCATGCTGAAGCGAGTTCGGACTTCATTAATCAGACCTTCGGTGATGCGGATAACGCTTTCTACAAACAGCGTAGAATTCATGAACTGGTAATAATCATTATGGTAATTACCGGAATAATGATGGAGTGAAATATAATCAATTGCATCATGCATATTGGTCAGGATTGTTCGATTCCAATTAATCCATCCGTCTCCGTAATCGCTGGAGCCGGATGCGATCAGCTTGATACTATCATCCGACCATTTCATCAATTTTGCTGCTTCCAACGCGAATTTGCTGTATGAATCTGCATCACGATGGCCCATTTGCCAGCTGCCATCCATCTCGTTGCCAAGCCCCCAATACTTGACGCCATAAGGCTCCCGATGTCCATTCTTTGCTCGTAAATCTGAAAAAAAGAGGCCAGCTGGCGCATTACAATATTCCACCCAGTTCCTGGCTTCATCCCAAGTACCTGTTCCGAGATTTACGCATATATAAGGCGTGACGCCGGAGGCACGTGCAAACTTTAAGAATTCATCAGTTCCTACCTTGTTCGTTTCAATGTCTCCCCACGCCAGGTCCTTGCGTCTTGGCCTTCCGGACAGGGGCCCAATTCCGTCCATCCAATGATAACCCGAAGAGAAATTTCCGCCAGGCCATCGAACAATGCTGACTCCCAGAGCCTTCGTCGCTTTAATCACGTCGTTTCGAAAGCCGTCTGCATTTGCCTGTGGCGATGCAGGATCATAAATGCCACCGTAAATACATCTCCCAAGATGTTCGGTGAAATTTCCAAAGAGGTTCCTGTCAATGTCGCCGATCTTGCGATCAATGTCAATCTTAATTTTTGCTGACAAAAATTGAGAAATGGCAGTCGTGATTCCGCAAACGCACAAAATGGCACATAATGATATTTTCCTCATGAATTCAAAGTTAGATTCATTTGCAGGCAATTCTTGCTTTATAAAACCTGAAACCCTAACGCGTACGGGTCATCTTCTTGATCTATAGAAATGTGATTGTATCCGTAAATTCTTGCCCATCCTTCGATGCTTGGTCGTATGGCCTTTTTATTTCCGACCTTTGTTTCTTCTTCTATTCGCCCAATAAACTTCGAACCAATTATGCTTTCGTGCACGAAAACATCGTCTTTGGCGAGCCTGCCCTTAGCATACCATTGCGCCATTCTTGCCGAAGTACCGGTTCCGCACGGCGAACGATCAATTGCCTTTTCCCCGTAAAATACAGCATTCCGGGCCGAAGAGGTCGGATCCAGAACATCACCTCCCCATAATATATGAGAGCAACCTTTAATTGTCGGATCTTCGGGATGAACAAATTGATGTGCCTCGTTAATTTGTTTTCGCAAAATTCGACTCCAGGCAATCAATTTATCTGCAGGATAGTCTTGTAATCCCGAAAAGTTCTCCTGTTGATCAATTATCGCGTAAAAATTGCCTCCATAGGAAACATCTACATGCAGGAGGCCGAGATCCGGACACTCCAAAATAATATTTTCAGCAGCCAGGAAAGCCGCAACATTGGTCAATTTTACCGATTTAACCTTTTTACCTTCCTGATGATACCTGACCAAAACCAGGCCCGCAGGTGTTTCCAAAAGGAGGTTTCCCGGTATCTTCGGGCTTATTAAACCCAATTCGACGGCAATAGTAACGGTTCCGATCGTGCCGTGGCCGCACATTGGTAGGCAACCACTGGTCTCGATAAACAAGACCGCAATATCGTTAGCGGCGTCATTGGCGGGATACAAAATACTTCCGCTCATCATGTCGTGACCCCTTGGCTCAAACATTAACCCTTTGCGTATCCAGTCAAAATTTTGGATGAAGTCTTGTCTTTTTTCACTCATATTGACTCCTTTGAGTGGTGGCCCTCCGGCCAAAACCAATCTGACTGGGTTTCCACACGTATGAGCATCAATGCAATAAAATCCATTGGCCTTTTGGTTGGTTGCCATAAAAGGCGGAAAACCATAATCTGTCTGGATTGAATTCGAAGTCATATGTTAATCAACTATCACGGTCTGGACTGTTAGATTATCAGGAGTAATACGGCCCTCCAGCCTGCCAGAGATAAAACAATTTTAACAAATTTAGTCGTTGGTGCGCAAAAAAATAGGCAGGATTCTACCTTTGCAAAATCTGGCGGAAAAAAATGGAAACTTACGGCAAAATTTTGTTATACGCGATGCCTTCCTTCCTGGCTTTGGTTTTATTTGAAAAATGGTGGGGATGGCACAAAGGTAATGATACGGTTCGAAGTATGGACATGATCTCAAGCTTGACTTCAGGCATTACCAACGTGACGAAAGATGTTTTAGGATTGAGTTTGGTCATCTTATCATACGGTTGGTTGGTTAGCCACGCTGCCATCACGCACATCAAGTCGGGCATCCTCACTTATTTTGTCGCATTTTTGTCTCTTGATTTTGCTGGTTACTGGAGCCATCGGATCGCCCATCATTACAATTTTTTCTGGAATAGCCACATCATTCATCACAGCAGCGAAGAATTTAACCTGGCATGCGCCCTTCGACAAAGCATTTCTGTTTTTGTGCAAATTTTCGGATGCCTTCTGCTGCCGGCAGCTCTGGTCGGAGTTCCGGAAAAGGTAATCATAATAGTTGCGCCGCTGCATTTATTCGCTCAATTCTGGTATCATACCCGCCATATTAATAAATTGGGCTTCCTTGAAAAGTTTATTGTAACTCCCTCGCATCACCGCGTTCATCATGCAATCAATAAAGAATACATTGATAAAAATTTCGGCCAAATTTTTATTTTTTGGGATAAGCTATTTGGAAGCTTCCAGGCAGAGATTCCGGGTCTGGAACCTGTATATGGCATAACAAGACCTGTCAACACGTGGAATCCAATCAAAATAAACTTCCAGCACTTGATTCTTCTGACTAAAGACGCATGGCGCACAAAATTAATAAAGGACAAAATCAGAATTTGGATAATGCCGACAGGATGGCGACCCGAAGACGTTGCCAAAAAGTATCCGGTAAGCAAAATTGACAATGTTTATAAGTTCAGAAAATATGCGCCACCTTGCTCCAGTTATATCGCCGCCTGGAGCTGGGTACAATTGACGGTACTCCTATTACTAATCAGTTATTTATTTGGTCATATTGCTCTCATTGGAAGCCCTGGGGTATTTTACTATGGAGCGTTTGTCTTTCTCGCGGTTTATTCCATGACGGATATGATGGATAGAAATCCGTACGCGATAATCCCGGAGATTATCAAATCCTTATTCGGTTGGTTTCTTATAATAGAAAATGGCGATTGGTTTGGGTTAAGCTCATATTCAATCCCATTGGAGAATACGATGATGAGTTATCTATCGATTTCGCCAATCGTTGTCGCTTTCATGACATCCCGGATTAGTTACCCCCAAAATTCATAGTGCGATACATCGCTGTCTTCGATGAACAGTGCGCCGGTTATTTTCCGAGATGAACCCCACATTCAATTGATAGAATTCCTGGTTAATTCATTATTGATAGTTCGCCAGATATGACAGGGATTTGCATTCTTGAGTTCTTCAGGCAGCAACGAATCATTCCAATTCTGATAGGCAATTGGCCGCGCAAAACGTTTTATTCCATCTGCCCCCACCGACGTAAATCGTGCATCGGTTGTCGCGGGGAACGGGCCCCCGTGATGCATGCTCAGGCAGACTTCGACACCTGTTGGCACTCCATTTAAGATAAAACGCCCGCAAATATTTTTTATGGACTCAACCAGGTCGTCGTTTTCCATCATATCTTTTTCACTTCCCATAATTGTAGCCGTTAATTGACCATCGAAAGTACGCACAACTTCGAGCATTTCATTGAGTGATTCGCAGCGTACGATAATAGAATATGGCCCAAATACCTCCTGATGAAGAATTGGGTTATTCATAAATGCCGCTGCGCTGACCGAAGCAATTGTCGGCTGTCCCTGGTTTTGCAGGGGGAGTGTAACGGATTCCGCCAAGACTTCTACCTCAGTTTGATGAATTGCTGCACTTCTTTTCTCCCAGAAAGAATTGGCAATGCCGGGATGAAGCATTGTTGCCGGAACAGCCTTTCTAATTTCTGCGCCTAATGCGGACATAAATTCATTGAGCGATTCTCCAGCAATTCCGACTATAATACCCGGATTAGTACAAAACTGGCCGACACCCAGCGTAATGGATCCGGCGTACAGTTTGGCCACGGATTTGTAGTCCTGCCTTAGTTTGTCCGGCAGCAGGAATACAGGATTTGTACTACCCATTTCGGAAAATACCGGAATAGGTTCTTTCCGTTGATTTGCCCAATCGAAAAGCTGTTTACCTCCTGCAAATGAACCAGTGAAACCAACCGCTTTGGTGTGGGTATTCGTAACTAGAGCGTGGCCAACTTCAGGGCTTTTCCCGTAAACATGTGCGAATGTACCGCGCGGCAATCTGCATTTGGATGATGCTGTCGAAATAATATCTGCCACAAGTGTTGAAGTTCCCGAATGCGCCGGATGCGCTTTGACTATCACGGGGCACCCCGCCGCAAACGCACAAGCAGTGTCGCCCCCCGCTGTTGAATAGGCAAATGGGAAGTTGCTTGCACCGAAGACAACTACAGGCCCTAAGGGAACCAGCATTTTCCGAATATCCGGTTTTGCCGGCGTTTTATTCGGATCAGCAGTATCAATTCTGATATCCATCCAGTCGCCTTTTTCGCAAGCCTCTGCGTAGCTTTCCAATTGAAATATTGTTCTGGCCAATTCACCTCTCAGTCTCTGTGCAGGCAGGTTAGTTTCTTGAACGGCAACCGGAACCAGCCTTTCGGCTTCCTGTCGAAGGTCGGTGGCAATCGTTTTCATGAATTCCGATCGTTTAGCAAGAGAAATTCTCCTGTAACCATGAAATGCCGTCCACGCCTCTGACATAATTCTTTCTATTTCCGCAGCATTCGAATCTGGATACATAAAATATTAATTTATGTTTTCATCAATATCAATACGCTTTCATCAAGGCGCTATTGTCCCGGTGCCCCGTTTCTGCTCAACCTTAAATGTAACACTCGGTTCAATCAAATGTTTATGGATTTGTAGTCCGGCAACGCGGGGCGAGACCTAATCCCTTCGAGCACGATTTGCTCCACCGAGGTCCTCTCTTCTCCTGATAATTGTAACCTGGGCTTTCTGACAGTTTCGGTGCCGACTCCGACCAATTGTTCGGCTAATTTAATATACTGAACCAGCTTCGGATGGATGTCCAACTCGAGAATCGGCATGAACCACCTGTAGATGGCTAGCGCCTCCTCGAGCCGACCGGACTTAACCAGGCGATAGATGGCGACCGTTTCATTCGGAAACGCATTAACGAGGCCTGCGACCCATCCGTCTGCACCCGTCAATAGCTCCTCCATAGCCAGGGTATCAACTCCGCATAAGATTTTTATCCTGTCGCCGAGCCTGTTCCTGATACGAATAACATTGGAAACATTCCTTGTAGATTCCTTTACGGCCTGGATATTTCCGCATTCCATCAACTCTGCGAACATGTCGATAGTCACTTCAATTTTGTAATCAACAGGATTATTATAAACCATGATCGGGAGATCAGTCGAATTGGCGACATCCTTAAAAAACCGAACCGTTTCGCGATCATCACTTTTATAGCGCATTGGTGGTAACAGCATGAGGCCATCCGCCCCCCAGGCCGAGGCAAGTTCGGCCTGTCGAACAGCCAGTGAAGTAGATCCCTCCGCAATATTGACTATAATTGGAATTTTTTCGCCTGAGACCTCCAGTGCCAGTTTTGTCAACTGTCCTTTTTCTTCGTCTAATAATGTGCTTGCTTCACCGAGCGAACCGCCAATTATGGCGCCGTCGATACCAGCGTCGATTTGTAAGGACAAATTCGCTTTGAAAAGCGCAATGTCCAGCTTGTCGTCTGAATTGAACTTGGTTGTAAGTGCGGGGATCACACCCTTCCATTGCATTGGCATCCTCAGTGTTTTTGAGATTGCGAAAGTAAGGAACATTGACTGTTCAGACCTGCATAATTGTCCATTGAAGTTTTCAACTGTATGCAGATGGGTTAACCAAATATGGAATCTTTATTCCTCTTGATGCAGCAATGATATTTTCGGCCGCAAGCCTCGACATCTCACCACGTGTCTCTATGGTGGCCGAGCCAATATGAGGCAAAATGACAACATTGGGCATCATTAAAAGCGGGTTGCTCGCTTGCATTGGCTCGGGATTAGTGACGTCTAAGCCAGCACCCCAAATCATTTTACTCCTCAATGCCTCGGTAAGATCCCGCTCGTTATGAATTGATCCTCGCGCCGTGTTGATGAAAATTGCGGTAGGCTTCATTTTACTAAAACATTCCAGTGTGAATTTGTTTTTTGTCTCTTCCGTTAGTGCGCTGTGTACCGACAAAACATCGCTCCGCCCCAGCAACGATTCGAAGCTGACAAATTTTGCCCCAAGACTTCTGTCTGCCAGCAGACTGGGATTTCTATTATGATAAATAATATTCATGCCGAATGCATTTGAACATTTTTGGGCCATTTCTAACCCGATTTTACCCAGCCCGTAAATGCCAAGGGTTTTTCCATATAATTCCACTCCAAGATTTGCTGTTGGATCATAAAACCCCCATTTGCCGTCAAGAATTTTTCGATACATAAATGTAGCCATCCTTGATACCATTAACATCAACATAAATGAAACATCCGCCGTGGCGCGACTAAGGACCCCAGGCGTATTCCCAATAGGAATTCTAAGTTTCGAGGCTTCGATGAGGTCAATGTTATCGAAACCTACGGCCATTTGAGCGATGACTTTAAGATGGCTGCATGCCGTAAGAAAATTCTTATCAATTTTATCCTGACCGACGCTGATTAAAGCGTCATGTTCTTTGCAAATTTGAATGAGTTCGTCAGCCGGAACGTCATAAGGTTCCTTCCATTGGTTAACGACAATGCCTGCATCAACCATGAGCTTCAGTCCAGTTGTCGGAATAAGACGGGTAACAAAAACATTCATGCAATTTGGTTTTGTCGATTAACCATCGTGTAAAAAATAAAGCTAAGTGTTTTTGAGGAGCCGAATATATCGATGACATCGAAAACCCCCGAGTAAGTCCCAATCCTAGTTGAAATTTCTAGAAAAAAAAGAGGGTTCAAGAAGTTTGATAATTTTGAGTAACAACACTTAAAAAATTCAAACGAGAACC
>Ga0070731_10003367_pt1 | contig 14480 bp, 24 predicted proteins | sample Coa_R1_2_FD_66448 | JGI IMG/M metagenome (GOLD analysis project Ga0070731, IMG submission 66448) | Surface soil microbial communities from Centralia Pennsylvania, which are recovering from an underground coalmine fire - Coalmine... | ecosystem: Environmental > Terrestrial > Soil > Unclassified ... | reverse complement strand
GCACCAGCGCCTGCAGCCGCCGCGCCGCCCGCGTCACCGCCAGCACTGCCTGGATCCGCTGCAGCTCGATCGAGGACATCAGCATCGCTCATCCCGGAGATGTCTCCGGCTCCTGTTCCGCCACCAGCTGCAGCTGCGCCCGCTCCTGCGCCCGCGTTCGTTGTTTCGTCAGCCATTCAACTGCTCCCCTCCGCCAGCGCTTTTTGCCGACAGCCTTGCTTGAAGTTCCTGGGCCTTGTCCGCCCGGTTCTGTTCCTGCTTCGCTGCCAGCTCCGCAGGATCGATCTGGATGTTGTCCTGCGCCAGTGCCTGGGCTGCCGCGTTCGGCGGCAGATCCTCGACCTTGACGCTCATGCTCGGCGGCTTTGGCGGAATCTTTTGCTGCGCCGCGGCTTGCGCCTGCTGCACGATCTCGCTCAGCTGCTTCGCGTAGAGGTAAACGTTCAGGTACCCCTTCGGATTCGACTGCGCCTCATCCCTTCCAGGATTGGAGCCCGCCCACTGGATGAATTTCGCCAACATGTCGCCGACAAAGCTCGGATCGAGAGTCAGCAGCGGATCGACCGGCAACGTTGGCTGCGGCGGCTGCGCAATCATCACGAAAACGGTCTGGCCGGTAGCCGGATTCGTTTGCGGTGTTGGCTGCGGCGGAAACTCCACAGGTCCGCTCGCCAGCAGCTGCTGAATCAGCCGCATCGCTACGACGCCAGCATCCTCGCTCGGCAGTTCGAGGTCGCTCAGGCCCATCACCGTCTTGATCCAGGCGATGTTCCCTGGCAGCTCGAGCGCCTTGGCAAAGGCGGCCGGCATGTCCGCGCCCATCTCGAGCAAACGCTCGACAACGGCGCGTTGCTGCGAGTTCAATCGCGGCAGCGCTTCATCGGACTCTGACTTCACCATCACGTTGCCGCGGAAATCGGCCAGGCGAATCCACTTGGCTTTTTCCTGGTCGTTCTCGCCGGCGAACGGCACCTCGACATCTTCCGGCCGGTACTTCTTGAACAGTTCCAGGCCGAGCCCGATGCCCTGCGCGTAAAACGTCTTCACCCGGCGCCAGATCAGCCCGATGCGCCCCATGGCCTGGTCGCGCGCCATCGCGTAACCAGCCGCGGTCTTGACGTCGCCCATCTCCCCGCCGAATACCGCGGGGAAAAGCCCGCTCAGGAACTGCGAAACCGGCCCCATCAGCTCCTGCATGGTCTGCGCGAGCGTTGCCGGCTCTTTCGCCGGATCCGGCTGAAAGAATCCGTCAGCGAGCGCCGTGCCCGGCTTAGCCTTTGCCGGGAAATGCGCAGCCGGCTCAGCTACCTGGTCCGCCAGGGCGTCGAAATCGAGCACCGCCGGGTCCGCGTAGATCGGCGGCACGCCGTACTCATACGTTTCCGTCTGCAGGTTGCTCAGAACGTTGTAGCGTTCCTGCGGCGAAATCAGTGAGCCACCGACTGCCGGCCTCGATTGCCCGTCACCAGGCAGCGCATGGAGCACACGCCAGTGATCGTCCATCGATTCGTTCCGCGATTCGCAGTACTCAAACCCTGCGAAGGCGACGTAGCAGCCATCCGGAAACAATTTCTTCAGATCCGCGACCAGCTTCGGATCTTCCAGCCGGTTGAACGCCCACTTGCGCAACCAGGTGCGCGAAAACGTCGGCAAGTTCTCGAGCGCATCACCCGGGAAGATCACCCGCAGGTTTTGCTTTACGCCCAAGCGCGCCAGGCGTTCAAAAATCTGCTCCGCGTTGACGCCCGCTTCCGTCAGGATCCCGGGCGCGGCGTGCGGATACGCTTCTTTCAACTTCGCGGAGTGCGGCTCATTGTTCCACTGCAGCCACGGAAAGTCGCACATCTTGTCCGCGTAAATCGGAACTGAAACTTCAAGCCCGCCGAGGTAATCAACCACTTCCTGTCCCAGCGGAATCTTCTCGACGCCCTGGTCGTCCGGCACCAGCATGCCATCAGCGTTGCGAACGCCGATCTTCGGCATCGTCTTCCAGCCGAAGCGCTCGCCATCGACCACGTAGCGCCAGTACTGGTAGCAGACACCATCGGTCCACAGGTACCGGCTGACCGTGGCCAGGCCGTCGTGCGGATCGTTGTTCGACTCGATCACGTCCGCGACGTCTGCGCCGACCTTCGCCGCGGTGACGTCTTCCTGCGCCTCGCGCGATTTCGGCCAGATGCTCAGGCTCGGCACGTCCTGGCTGCACAGCGCGCAAAAGCTTAGCCCGTAGGCCTGGTAAAAGTTCGTCGTGAACTCGAACCGAGGCCCGGTTTCGCCCTCGGCATCCATGTCCCAATTCGACGAAACGCCCTGGCCGACGCCGGCGAAATCAAAGTCGCCGCGCTGCTCGTTCCAGTAGGCGTATTGAATCTCCTGCCAGAACAGCCGCGCGTACTTGATGCGCCGGATCCGTTGCCGGTGCGCGTAAATCCCTTCGATCCGGTATTCCAGGATGAGCTGCTGCAGCGCGCCGACCAGGTCCGGGCGCTTCTGCTTCAGCTGCTCGTAATTCGGCCCGTATTCGCGCTGCGCTTCGGTAAGCCCATCATCCGGAGGGCTGACATTGCCGTCCTGCTCGCCGGGCGGCTCCTTCGGCTTCATCTTGTCGGCCACACGCTGCGCCAACGTTCCGACGATTTCTCGTATGGCCATGGTTTACCGGAGTTACTTTTCTTTCTCGGCGGCTTTCTCCGCTTTGGCCTTGGCTTCGCGATCGGCCTTCACGTCGTCGATCGACATGCCGCGATCGCGCGCTTCGTGGCGCAGCTTCAGATTCTCGCGGCCGGCTTTGGCGATGTCCTTTTCGTGCGTGAACTCCACCGAGATCTGCAGCACGTTGTTGACGTTCTTGAACTCGACCATCGCTTCCGGGACGTCTTTTTCATCGAGGAGCGCGGCGAGCTGCTCGTGCTCGAGCTCCGTGCCAGGCAACAGCGTGCCTGTGATGACTAGCGTCGGATTCGGCTTGCCTTTCTTATCGACTGCGCCCGGTTCGAACGTCGCTGCCAGCGTGTGCCTCATTTCCCCTTCTCTTTCCCCTTCCGCGCGGGAAGGCCGAATTCTTTGGTGTCCGCAAACTCATGCAGCTGTTGGTGCGTCATCCGGAGCAGGCTGCGATTTTTCTTGTAAAGCTTCTCCGGATGGTGCTCCGCGATCGCCATCGCCTGTCTCTGCGCTACGCTCTTTGCCGGCATCGAGCTTCAGCCTCCGGAAGGGAGTCAGCGGCAATCCTTCGAACTTCCCCATGGTCTTCGGATCGCGCACTAACGGCCCAGCAAGCCCTTTGGCTTGCATCGCCATCTTCACTGCGCCGCGAATGCTTTCGAGGTGCCGCTTTTCTATGCGTGCGGTTACCCGCCGCACGTTGTTAAACAGCTGAACCCGGACATGCTTCGCGTTGAACGAGTGCTTCAGGATCCGGCTGACCAGCTTTCCCACCAGCTCGCCAGGGCGTCCGGGCGGCAGCTGCAGCGCATATTCGATCAGCTCGGCCATCTACCTGGGAACGCCAGGACCGACGATGGCTACGGCCGTCTCGACCACGCCCAGCGCAACCGCTTTCGCGGCCTTCTCTGTCGCGTGCGCTGTTTTCTTCGGATGGCGCAGCGGATAGGAAACGGCCAAGCTGACCCGCTTAGCGTCCTCCGCGGCCCCAACGGCGACATCCTTTGCCGCGAGCGCCGCGCCCTTGATGATTCCTGCCTGCGCGTTCCCGGCGAGGCAAATCATCGCCGCCAATAGGATCAGTGGCTTCACGGTTTTTTCTCCTTTTTCCGATTCTTCAAAATTTCAGTCGCTCGCTTCGTGCGAAACTCCGTAATCGCAGCCGACGCGTCTTCCCAGCTCGCTGGATACGGCAGCACCAACCGCTCTTGCCAGAGCGTTTCACTTCCCTGCTTGATCGTGCAGATCGCCATCCAGTTGTCGTGTGTTTCGACCTGGCGTGTCTTGGCGTCGGTCGTTTCGACTTCGTGGTTCTCTGCGATGCAGCTGACTTTCGCCCGGTCCTGCGCCCGTACTTGTCCCGCGCTGCCTAGCAGCGTCAGAAACGCTGCCCCGATTACGCTTTTCCGGAGCCTCCACATAGTGGACAGTCGCCGCCTTGACCCGCTGCGTGTGTTTCACTTTGCGCTGTTCCGTCTTTCATGATGTGGTGGACGCTGTGCTTGTCGCCGTGATCGTGGTGATGCACGGCGTGAACTTTCCCGCTCGCGCCGGCACCCTTTTCGCCGGACTGCGCCTCGGGTTGTTCGCCGGAATCTTCGTTCTGGTTGTACCGGCTCAGAGCATCCTTGAGTCCGCCCATTCCTTCCATCACTTGCCTCCGATCTCTTTAGCCGATTGCGGCCTCGTTCTCAGAACCGAAAGCCGCTGCCGTTGGTGCAGCGAAAGCCGGCGATACCGCGGAACTGTCGGGAGCTTCTTTTCTTCGAGTTCTGGCAATGCCCTGACGCCTGCTTGCTGCAGCTGGGCGCTCATGAGCGCACGGTTGTCGCGGCGGAGCTCTTCGTTCTCGATTTCGAGCGCGAGATTCGTTTCCTCGAGCTGCCGCGTGTAGCGCGAAGTCACGAGCCAGTGCCAGGCCGCGATGATGCGTCGCCAAGTCATTCCGTCAGAGCCTTCGTTTCAGTCGCTTCAACCGTCTGCGCGCGTTCCAGATCCCCAGCTTCAGCCTTAGCGCCATGATTCGGCTGGATATCGTCGAGCAGATGGTTGAGAACCTTCGCGAGCAGCTTGTGCTTGGCATTCGGGTCGTCCACGACGCGACGCGTGTGCGCCGAAATCGTTTCATCCGGCAGCCCGCCTGTGCCGGCGACGTTCCAGAACTGATCGAACGCCACCAGCACTCGGTGGATGTAGCCTTCGCGACCCGCTCGCGCCTCTTGCAAGGCGATCTGCTCGGGAGTGAGTGCCGCGTCAGCCATTACTGTGCCGGAGCTGCTAGCTTCACACCCCAATAGCGAGCGTGCACCGCGCCAGCCGTTGCCGCGCCCGTGGTGCAAAACACGATTGGCACGTGAGCCGCGGCGTTGAAGGCCAGATTCGGCACCAGCGTCGAGCTGTCAGTCGTGGTGCCGGCGGTCAGCGTGGTGTTGGCCGCGCTGAATTCCGTGCCCGTTGAGTAGCCAAGCGACCATCCGCCGGCGCAACCCGTGATCGTGGTGGTCACGCGCAGCGAAGCGCCCTGCACCACCGAGCGCGTGGGAATCAGGGTCGCCGAAGCGTTGGTCGTCTGGCCGCCAGTGTTCAGCGTCAAGTTGCCGGAGTCGATTTGCCAGTACACCGGGCCGCCGCCACGGCTCGAAGCGTCGTTGATCGCTTCCTGGATGCCCTGGTCGCCAGTGATGATCTGAAAGGGATTGAGGCTTGGACCGTGAACGTTCGTGAAGCTTGCGGTGATGTTCGCGCAGGTGTCGAAGCCGGAGTTAGAAACCAGCGGCGAGGTCTGCTTGAAGAGTAGCGAGTAGGCGGTGGGCGTGACCGTCTCGACCACCGAGCTGCTCGGCGCATCCACTACGATCGGAGCGAATACACCGTTTGCCGGCGCGAAGGGATAGAACGTTCTACCGTCGGGCAGCGCAAATGCCGCCGGGCACACGGTGATCGTCTGCGAGCCGGTTGCGCCATTCCCCGACAGAATCGAAGCGCCATAGCGGTATTGCGTCGAGTCGTACACGCCGGCGGCGATCGACTCGCGCGAGGACCCGGCCGGGGAGCCGCCGGGACCTTGCGCCTTGACACCCGGCACATGCCGCGCCAACAGAATCACCACCAGCAAGATGAGGGCGCAGGTAAACGGCCACGCCCAGAGCATGCAAAATCCCTTGAGCGCCTGCCACATCTTCCCAATCGCATTTCGCATCGTTTTTTCTCCTCCAGGCCGAAGCCTGCGAAAAAATCTCAGTGGCGTCCTGGCCGCCATCTGCGACCGCCGCCGTGCCTGCTGGCGATCGGTACTGCCTGGCCCGCGCGGCGCTCTTTCTCGTAAAACTTGTCTAGGAAGATCGCGCGCTCCGTCGGATTCGTGATGTGCTGCACCGCTTTGGTGGCTCTGACCTCCACCGGAACTTTGGCCGCTCCCAGCCTCGAATACAGCCCGTACCTCGCCGCATCAGCCGGATCGTCGCCGTCCACCTTCTTCACGTCTTCCACTTTTTTGTCGTCGTGAATCAGGGTCGGGAGGCACTTAACAAGCTCGACGCAGTTCTCCGAAATGACCCATCCATCAATCGCAAAAAGCGAGTAGAGAAGCTGCCACCCGCCAATCCGGTCATCACTCGCCTCGGCTGGGTTCGGGAGTCGATCACCTGTAGAAGTAAGTTCTCGGATTTGCTCAGCAATTGTGGACTCACCTGTACGATCCGCGAAGGCGTCGGGGCTGAGGAAGAACTGTTGAATTCGCTCGGGTCGTCCCAGGTTGTCAACGCTGCGTTCAGCAATTCCAGCTCCTAGCATTCGCGGGGTGAGGCCGGTCTGCACCCACTCCCGATACGTGATGTGTTTTCCGTCCGGCGCCGTCGCGTGCCAGTAAACCGCCGCGGCATGCTTCCGGCCCCAGTCGCATGAAACCCATTTCGGCCACGGCGCCGGCATCCACTTGTCGCCGACTCGCTCGTGATCGAGGCGATACGTCTTGACGTCAACTGTCTCGCCAGCCTGGTTCAGCTTCTTGACGAGAAGGTCGGCGCCCTGCCATCTTCCGACGTGCCGCGCTTCTTTGAAGATCGTGAAGTACTGCCCAACGAATAAATCCCAGCGACCCTCGAGGTACGCCGCGCGCATCGCGTCTGGCAGCGTTCCCAGGTCCTCGTAGTACGAATCCGAGAGGAACGGGTTGTCCTGGGCCTTCGCCTGGACAAACACGAATTCCCTTTCGAGCTTCTGCAGCTCGGGAGAAAATTCCCTCTGGATCCACAACTTTTGCACCCAGCCGTGGCCGATGCCGCCCGGGTTCGTTGCCCCCACAAATCGCGGCCGACTCACTCCTGGCCAGCGCATGCGCAACCGCAAGTCGTGGAACGTCTGTTCCTTGTTGCGCGTCAGTTCCTCGACGGCCACGCCCGCAAACTCGCTCGACAGGTACTTGCTCGGATCGTCCAGGTTGCGCAGCAGGATTCTGCCGCCACCGTAGCGATCTGCCAGCGTGAAGTCCCGCGTGTCGCCGAGACTCAGCTTGCCAAGTGCCGTAGGAAACTCCGCCTGGATCTTCCCGATCTGCCGGTCTTTCAGCGTCGGGTAATCCTCGCAAGCCAGAATCACCTGCGCGCGTTGCACCTGGAAGAACTTGTACAGCACCATCAGGTAGAACACGCACCACCAGCGCAGGAAGAACGACTTCCCGCCGCCAGCAGCTCCGCCATACAGCACGAACCGGTGCTCTAACGACTTCCGCCAGGCTTCAATCTGCTTCGGGTTCTGCGCGAAAAGGCTGTCCGGGGTGATCTCAGTTGACTGCATTCTTCTCAGCGTGCTGTTGCGCGATCACTCCGATGTTGAACGACACGTTGCTGCCGCCCGATTCCTCCGAAGGCAGCACACCAACGCTGCGCAGAATCGTCTTCGCTTCCGCCGTGTCGCCCTTGTCTAGCGCCGTCTCGAGCGCTTTCACCGACTTGGTGATGAGCCGGTAGATTGCGGTCTTTCCCTCGGCCGCCAACTTGCTCAAATCCGCTTCACTCAGAATCGTTGCCACGGTGTTGCGGGCGATCCCTAAGTCTTCTGCGATCTGCGAGTTGGAGAGGCCCGAGACGCTCTTCGCCACCACTGCCGCTTTAACAGCCTGCGGCTTGTTGCTTTTCCGCGTTTTCATTATTTTTTGAAGAACTTCGCCGTCTTGCTGAACACACGCTTCTTCTCTTCCGGCGTGCCGTTCGCTTCCACTCTCGATCGCGCGTCAGCTGCGTGGGTGCTGTCCTCGATCGGATAGCGGCGCCCGGGCAGAGCGAACTCTGTTTCCGGCAGCGCGTTGCGTTCCTTGCTGGTCAGCTTCGCCATCAGCTCACCGAGCCAGCCAGGTTGAGACTTGTTGCCGTTCCAAGCACCAGCGTCGCGCATGCCAGTGAAAACAGCGCGCCTGCGGGAAGGTTCTTAAACTCGGCCGCCTGCAACGGAGCACCACCCATCGCGCCGCTCGTGCCGAATACCTGCCACGTCGCACCGCCGTCGTAGCTCACCAGGAGATTCACAGTCAGTGTCGTCACCGTGCCGTTTGGCTCGGGCACGATCAAGAGCGAGCGATCGCCGCCATCGAGACGCGTCTGCAAGCAGAAACATGGAGTTTGCGGGGTATTACCGGATCCAGCCGCGGCCGTGATGCCCGTGCCAATCTGCACGCTGACGCCGGCGTCGATGGTTTGCGGCTGCAGGCCAACCGCAGCAGCTGCGGCAGAGCCTGGAATGTTGCCTGTGAGTGTGAAGGCCGGCATGTGTGAGCACCAAATAAAAAAGCCGCTCGAGAGTTTTCTCGAACGGCGGTCGCTTCAGTGCGTACGTTCTTACGGAGCCATTATAAATCACGGGTCAATAGCGCTCGTCAAGAACTTTTTTTAGAGACCGAATTTCACGCGTATCGCCACAGGCGTGTGGCCGACGTGAAATTCCCGGCAATCGTGGCAACGGTACACGCAAAGCGGCGGCCCAATCCCTTTGTTTTTCTCGTGCACCAGGCGCATGTCGGCGAGTGCGTCTTCGTGGCGGAGGTAAGAGAATTTTCCGGTGGTGCTACAGCGTCGCTTGCGTCTCGCTCGGTGCCGCAGGTTGCGCATAGGCTGGTTTCCTCCGCGGCCTCGTTCTTTCTCCGAAATAGTTGCGCGGCGGGAACAGTCCTCGCCGCATCAGCTCTTTGCCCACCTTGTCGCGAATCTCATCCGTCCAATCCGTCCACGTTCGCTCGCTCAGCGTCAGCCAGCGCCGCGTGTGCTCGTAGGAACACAGGCTCACGTAATACATCTCAAACAGCACCTTCAGCGATTCGAGGTGGAACAGCGCATGACCTGCGCGATGCCCGGGCTGCAGCGCCGCCTTCCCTGCCAGCACAAAATCCGCGGCGTAATCCTTCGCTTCGAGTCCCACCGGCCGCCAGCCTCCCGATCCGCATCCGCCGGCGCTGTCGGTCTTGAGTAATGCGATCGCGTTGCTCTCTTCCTGAATCCGCTGATAGACCTCCCAGCAGGTTTCGAACGCATAGAGCGGCGAGATTGGCATGGGTCTCCTTGGTACTGCTTCCGCGTCCTGACCTCTTTCGCGCAGCGGTCGCGGTTACGAACACAGGCGCGACGAACTTGCCAGGACGCGGAAACCTTTTAAGCGATCGGTGCGCCTTCGACCTCGTTCATGATTGCAACGACTGCGTTGACCAGCCCGGCCTTACTCGCCGCCGAAACCTGCTTCGCTCCAGGAAACTTCGCTGCAACCCAGTCGTCCACCGCTGGCCCGACGTTCGCCAAGACCGCGTTGAGCTTCGCAGGACCGGAGTTCTGGCTGCCGGCTGCGGCCGCCGCGACTTCCGCGTCGAGAGCTTCCTTTGCGATGTTGGTCACCAGGTTGTCGGCCGCCGAAATCTCAGGAGCGAATTGCGGATAGAGCGCCTCCGTAACAGTCGCCGCCGTGTCTGCGATCGGCTTAGCGTCTTTCGCGACGATGCCCAGCACCTTCCCGAGGAATTGCCCTACATGCTTAAGCCAGCTGACTTTCGGCGGGGCTGCTGTCGTGACGGCTGGAGTCGGTGCGGGCGTTGCCGGCGGCGCCGATCCCCCCGCATTCACTGCTGCGTTTACTGTCGTTCCCATCGTTTCCTCCCTACTTTGCGAACTGCACTGCCTGGGAACCGAGCCCAAGCAATTCTTTGAAAAGCGCGTAAGCCAGGTTGCGAGTCTTCGTATATTCATCCGCCACCTTGTCCGCCACACGGCGCACGTCCGCCGCCGTCGCGCTGCTGTCGTTCAGGAGCTTCGTCAGCTCCACCATGCTGCGGCTAAGCTCCGCGCTCGAATCGTCCAGGTGCGCGATGGTTTCCTTGATCTTCGGGTCGGCGATCGTGCCGTCCACGTCCTTGATGGCCAGCGTGAGTGCCACGGTAGCTTTCTGCATTTCCACAAGGTTTGCGCGGAACTGCGCCTGGGTGTAGCCGAGCTCGCCGTTCTGGTTGGAAATGGCGTCGCGCGCCGTCGCGAGAAGAGCTTGTGTGCCGAGGTCTGTATGGTCGGCAAAGAGCCGAAGACGCTCCAGTGTCTTGCGCGTGTCGGCCAAGACTTCGGTGCTTTGCTTCGCCTGGGCCGCGCTGGCCTTTTTCCACTCCTCGCTCGCCTCGCGAACGTTCTTCAGCGTGAGGCCGGCTTCGAGAACGGTGACGTGCGCGTCACGCAGCGTCGATTCGGCCGATGGGCGCAGCTCGTGGACGGCGACGATCAGGATGATGCAGAGGCTCGTGAGGGACAGAAGCGCCGCGGCGGTAAGCACATCCAGAATTCGCTGCGTTGCTGCGCTTCGCATTTTCAAGAGAGGAGGTCGATCGGTCCTGGCCGCTCAACCTCCCCGGGGTGGTCCTCGAAGTGGTTTGTGAGCGCAGCATGCTGGCGAAAGTCTTGTGCGTCAAGGACAATCAGGTGATCGCTGTATTTTCACCACAAGATTTGTGGTGCTGGCCGCTGCGATCGGCTTTTCTCGCGTGAAGTAGCGAGTGAATCTCTTTTTGCAGCTCTGGCACCTGAATCGGCGATAGATCACCCACTTGCCGCGCGGCCGGGAATCGACCACGTGGGCGCGGCCGCCGCAGCTGCACTTCTCAGCCAACCTTCGGCCCCTGCTGGTTGCGCTGGAACGGATACGACCCGGTTGCCGGCACGGCGCGAACAAACATGTGCTTTTCCCCATTCCTCGCGCTCGCGACCTGGAAGTGCACCCACTCCGGCTTCCCGCAGAGCACGCAAGGCCTCTGCGCGGCGAGCGCACTCTTCCTGGCCATTTCGCGCCGCGTGGTCATGCGGCTTTCTCCTCGATCGAGCACACTTCGATCTCGACACGCTGCGGCGTTCCGTAGTGCTTTTCTACGTGCGTCGAAACCACCTGGGCGTCGTCATGCCACACTGTTCCGGTCAGTGAATCTTCGACCGCTCGCAACAGCTTTGAGGCGTCAGGCTTCACCACCGGATAAAGTCGGCGCTTTGGAACGCTGGCAGGCTTCTCTAGGAAGAAACGCAGGACCAGGTGGACGGCGACGCCCTTTGGGAACGGCACGACTCCGTCGAGTTGAACCTTCGGATCGCGGACTGCGTCGAGAGCGGTACGCACCACTTCCTGGCGCCAAGGCTTGAGCCTTTTGTTGCTGTCCATCGTCGCGATTACAGGTTGGCCGTTCCTGCCGGTGACGAACGCCCCGCCTTTATACCTGGGAAGCCATGGTGTCTTTGAGCCTTGCGGCTCCGGCTTCCCGTAAACGGTGAATGCGATCTTCATTTCCGAAAGTCCCCAGCGTTTGGGCAGTCCGTCCAGTGAGGAACGCGAATAAACTCCTCAACTGGCGCGAAGGCGCCTTTCCGCTCGTCTTTTACTTCCTTGACGGTCATCGGCATCTTCTTTCCCCTTGGCGTGATCCACCAGTCGATAGCAGCACCACAACCGCGGCACCGCGCATCGTTGTCGAACACGTAGCCCGCCGCCTCCAAATCCTGTTTCTTTTCAGGAATCCTCGCTCCCTTCACTGAGTCACCGGCTTCTGCTCGACGGGAATCAGCACCACGGTCACAGATTCTTCGTCTATCTTGTCGATCACTTCGTGGATGCGCTTGCCGATCAGTGGACCATCGCTCGGGTCCTCTACGGCCAGGAAAACCACCATCCTGCCGTCGTGCGCGGCTCCGAAGCTGGCGATGGCTTCGTCTGGCGAAGGCATTGAATTACGGCCGGCGGCAAACGCCAGGAGCAGCATGCCGCCCAGGGTCACCAGGGCCAGCACAACCAGCGCAACGCGTTTCAAGATCATGACGCGTTCACCGTTCTCGACACGAATTCGTCCATCACTTCCTGGCGTCCTGCGGCGTAGCCGGCACAAAACAGCTTGGTCATGATCGCCAACAGGAACTGCTTTTGCATGTCGCAGTTCCCTTCCACTGGCGGCTGGTGGTGCAGCATGTTGTGGAACGCGCTCACCAGCGACTTGAAGCGAGGATCATCGAGAAATTCGATTTGCTTCTGATGATCCTCGGTTGCCATCGCCAGCTGCGCGTCGCAATCGTGGATGTGCATCTGCATTTTTTTTAGCCCGATGTCGAGGCTCTTGAGTGTGGGACCTTCGCTCATGGTTTTCCTCGCTAGAGAGAATATAGAAAGTTGAGCCGAGCAAACTCCTCAACCAGATTCGCCACCAGTTCCCCATCGCGCATGCCGCCATACTTCACCTTCTGCTTCACATCCCGAATCCGCTGAAGTGCCAGGATCAGCGAGCTCTCAGCTGTTTCGAGGCGGTCCAGCAGGCGGTCGCGGCTGGACCTGGGCTGGATTGCGTCGCGGTCCGGAGATAACTGCGAAGCTGTCTCTGCGGTTCGCTTTAGGTTTTCGTAATCACGCGGATCACGGGCGATGCTAGGCACTGCATTTACTTGGTCCATCGTTCCTCCAATTCAGCCGACTATCCGCCGGCCGAAACTTTTACGCTTCAGCCATCGCCCGCAGGATCGCGCGACCGACAGGGATCGGTATCGCTTGTGCGACCATCTTCCAGGCACGGTCAGGCGTCGCAACGAAAACGTAATCTTCCGGGAAACCCTGCAGGGCGGCCGCTTCCGTGAATTGCATGACTCGGCGCCGCCCATCGGGTAGCGCGAGCGACACATCCTGCAATCTCTTCGTGTACTTGATTACCGTTGGGCTTTTCATGGCCGGATTAAGCAACCGCCCGATTCGCTGCTCGAAACCGAGATGTTTGCCCTGTGGGAGGCACTCCATGCCAACGACGTGCGAAGGAATCACGAACGGGCCCGGTCGGAGATAGTCACTCAGCACAGTCCTGTCGGCACCAAGCTGAGGCGTGGGGAATTTCCCGGCGAACATTCGTTTGCGGCTTTGTCCCGAATAATTTGCGGCGTTCACCACCCAGTAGGGAGTGAGTGGCGGTAGATGCCGCCGCATCTGAATCACGTTTTCGAGCGCCCAGAATTTCGGGTTGAGTAACCTGATCCCCTCCAAGACTGAGTCGATTAACGTGTGCCATTTTTCCAACTCGCCATGCTTAGGCTTGCGGAAAAGACCTCTTCGGGCAGGAGAAACTTGCTCGCACGGAATTCCGCCCAAGACCACATCGATCCCCTTAAACCGTTTCCACTTCAACTTGGTCACGTCCGCGAGGGTAGTTTTAGTCTCAGCATGGTTGTACTTGTAGGTTTCCAGGCAGTCTTCAGCTACGTCGATCGCCTCGACAATTTCGATGGGCAAACCCTCCGCGGCAATAGCCCATCCACCAGCACCGCAGCAAATATCGATCGCTTTGAGCACTAGCTTTTTACGCCTCCAAACTCGAGAGCAGCTCCGCCTTCTTCTCAAGCGGCAGCGCTGCGAATGCCTCGTTCGCTTCGCGGTTCCACTTCTCGATGAGCGAATTGACTGCCGGGCTTACCAATGCGCGAAGCGGGATGTTGACGGGGCCGCGGTCCACCTTGACCTTGGCGGGCTTCGGGCTCGGCTTCTTGTCGCCCCCCCCGTTTTGCGCAACGAAATGCCCTTCGGAATACTTCTTCGCGCTCGGCCAGCTGACGCTCAACTCGTTCGCGATCTGCTGCGGCTTTTTGCCCTGCCTCGCCAGCTTGCGAATCTCCTCGATCGTCTCCGCGTCTATCGTGTGCTTCATGCCTCTCTCCTTTGGCGTTTCCGCCTGAACCTCCGAATCATCTGGCTTCAGCGCTTGCGGCGGACCGCTATCCATGCGTGCAGCGTTTGCGTGCTCGACGCACATATCGAGATCGTTCATGCGGTGTGTGGCCAGGCGCCGCTCGCCGGATTCCGCGCATGGTTCGCACAGCCTGGAGCCCGAAGCCTGCTGGTCCACGCGCTCGCGCAATTTGTTGCGGTTCTCCAATCGGAGTTTCATCAGCGCGCCCAGGGCGCTGTTCTGCTGGCCCACCGCGGAATTCTTTGGCGCGATCAGCTTGTAGTGCTCGGCGCAAGTCGGCGGATGGCTCATGTACGCCGCCTTCACCATGCGCCCTTCGTCCTGGCAGGGCCCGCAGAGTGGATCGCTCATTTCGCCTCGATCATTCGCTTCACAAGTTCGAGGGCGGATTTCTGCAATTCAGAAACGGTCGGAGCAAGCTTCTGTTTGGCTGCGTCCCAGGCTGCGTCCCAGGCTGCGTCCCTGGCTGCGTCCCAGGCTGCGTCCCTGGCTGCGTCCCTGGCTGCGTCCCAGGCTGCGTCCCAGGCTGCGTCCCAGGCTGCGTCCCAGGCTGCGTCCCAGGCTGCGTCCCAGGCTGCGTCCCAGGCTGCGTCCCAGG
>Ga0070731_10003366_pt1 | contig 14482 bp, 7 predicted proteins | sample Coa_R1_2_FD_66448 | JGI IMG/M metagenome (GOLD analysis project Ga0070731, IMG submission 66448) | Surface soil microbial communities from Centralia Pennsylvania, which are recovering from an underground coalmine fire - Coalmine... | ecosystem: Environmental > Terrestrial > Soil > Unclassified ... | reverse complement strand
GATCAGAATATATTATTGGAAACGCAGGTGAATGAAAGAACCTCGGAACTTAATCAATCGCTCACTCACTTAAAACAAACTCAAACGCAGCTCATCCAGTCGGAGAAAATGGCCTCGCTAGGTGAATTAACAGCCGGCATTGCACATGAAATTCAAAACCCGCTGAACTTTGTGAACAATTTTTCCGAAGTAAATAGGGAATTAATTCAGGAACTGAAAAATGAAATATTATTAGATAATAAGCAAGAAGCCCTTTCTATTACAAACGATATTGATAACAATGAAGAGAAAATATACCAGCACGGAAAACGTGCAGATGCTATTGTAAAAGGGATGTTGCAACACACTCGGTCAAGCAGCGGCCAAAAGGAACCAACGGACATTAATGCGCTGGCAGATGAATACCTACGTCTCTCCTATCATGGCTTAAGAGCAAAAGACAATTCATTTAATGCTCTAATGAAAACAGACTATGATCCTGCCATTGGACTCGTTAACATGATTCCCCAGGATATTGGCAGAGTACTATTGAATTTGTACAACAATGCATTCTATGCAGTCTCAGAAAAGAGAAAGCAGCTGCCTGAAGGATATGAACCAACAGTTTCAGTAACCACAAAAAAGAATGGTGACAAAGTTGAAATCAGAGTAAAAGATAACGGAAACGGCATACCTCAAAAAGTAATTGATAAGATCTTCCAACCATTCTTTACCACAAAACCAACAGGCCAAGGAACAGGATTGGGTTTGAGCCTGAGCTATGATATTATAAAAGCACATGGAGGGGAAATAAAAGTAGAAACGAAAGAAGGCGAAGGAAGCAACTTCATTATTGAGTTACCAGTGAAATAAATTAGTGATTCGAGAGAACAAATTCGTGTCACTAATCTGTCACTAATTCTTCTGAAACCCACTATATTCGGCACTTTTCATTTTCTGTGTCGGAAAGTAAATTAACAGCGATATACACACGTTGATATGGAGTTGGATTCGATTTCACAGCGTTACGCTTGCTCTCAGTTGTTTTTATTTGCCGTTAGTATCGGGTCTGAAGCGTTTGTTCCGCCACAATCTTCTTGTGCCGGCTGAACTCCGGCTCCAGCTGCTTGAGTCGTTTTGTCTGGTTGAAATCCAAACCAGAAAATTTGCTCTTCCACCCATAAAAAGTTAGTTGACTGATACCGTGTTCCCGGCTTCCTTAGGTGGAACTATATGGTTCAAGAAGATCATCCAAAACTCCCGGAAGCTCTGCATGATTACTACAACTTAACCTTAAATAGAAGTTCCACCTACAAATTATCGTTGGGTTTTTTAAAATAATGAGGTCAAACCCCGTTGCAGTCAATATTCTGTAACTTCAGAAGAACATCATCCTTCCCTATCAATCAGACTGACGATTTTAACGATAAATCATCAAAGCATCTGGTAACGAAAGTGAAGGTTCAGTCCATTTAATACGTATAACATCTGAATAAAAATGATAAAGTTCTTTAGAATAACAATTCCCGTTTTGTTGCTACCGATCTGCACTTGGGCGCAAAATGGCGTGTATTATATACCCTCCGCGAGGGAAGTCGATAGTGTAGATTTATTATTACCTCGCACTGCAAACGATACTTTAAAAATGTCCATGTACTTTTACCTTTCGGCTTACTACACAGAGTTAAATAAAGATAGTTCGCTTTATTTCGGAGACCTACAATTGACATTAGCCCAAAAACTTCATCAAAAACTTTGGGAGGCAGATGCTCTATTTCAAATAGGTTATTTATCATTTGGCTTGGGCAATTATCCAAAATCCTTCAGCGCCGTAACAAGAGGTCTAACGATTGCAGAAGATAAAGAATCGGAAATAAATAACTGGCGGGTAGCAACACTTTCAGTAAATGGAAATCCGCATACCGCCCGTTTATTTATATGGTCAGCCCTTCTTCAGCAGTTAGCTTTTCTGTACGAGAATGTCGGAGATGTCCCCAATGCCATATCAAATTATCTAACAGCGATGAAAATTGCTGAAAGTGTAGATAATAAAATTGAGCTGTCTTTAGATAATATGTCCTTGGGCTATGATTATATACGTTTGAATAAACTAGATTCTGCCCTTATAGTAGAAAATAAAGCCCAAGTGTATGCAGTTCAATCCAATTATCAAATTTACCTCGGAACTATCTTAGAATCAATCGGCGATATCCATTTTCTTAAAAATAACTATGACTCTGCAGGAAAATACTATCGCGATGCAATGAATGCAAGTATCGCACAAAATAATCTAAAGGATGAGATTAATTCATTCCTTGCCATTGCCAAATTAAAAAGAACCAGAGGAAAGCTGGATTCAAGTCTTTTTTATGCCAGGAAGGCTTTACTGACTTCTCGAATCTTTGTTATGCCTACGGAAATCAGCAGGGCATATAATTCCATTTTTTCAGCCTACAGATTAATGGGTAATACCGACAGTGCATATGCTTATTTACAACTTGCGAAATCATTGGATGATAGCCTAAATGACTCTCAAAGAGATAAGACCAACCAGTATCAAAGTTTAAATCTAAATGCGCAGATGAGGTTGCAGGAAACAGAAAAATCAAAAATTCAGTTTGAAGATAAAATCAGGGCCGAGGTTATGCTTGCAAGCATTGGCATACTGATGCTGATTGCTTTCTTGCTTTACAAGAACAATCGGAATAGGAAAAAAGCAAATATCTTATTGAAAACCCAAAAAGAACAAATTGAACAACAGAAAAGAAACATCGAATTGGCTTTAACCGAAATAAAATCCACTCAATCCCAACTCATACATTCAGAAAAAATGGCTTCTCTCGGGGAGCTTACTGCCGGCATTGCTCATGAAATCCAAAACCCGCTGAACTTCGTGAATAATTTCTCCGATGTAAATAAAGAATTGCTGGTTGAATTGAAAGATGAAATAAAAAAAGGAAATTTTGAGGACGTAAGTGCAATCGCAAATAATGTTATCAGCAACGAAGAAAAAATAAACCATCATGGAAAACGTGCAGATGCAATAGTAAAGGGGATGTTGCAGCATTCACGTTCAAATACTGGGTTAAAACAGCCAACAGATATCCACGCGTTGGCGGATGAATACCTACGCCTCTCCTACCACGGCTCAAGAGCAAAAGACAATTCCTTTAATGCGCTAATGAAGACAAACTATGATCCTGCCATTGGACTGATTAACATTATACCACAGGACATTGGTCGAGTACTCTTGAATTTATTCAATAATGCGTTTTATGCAGTTAGTGAGAAGAGTAAGCAACAGATTGAAGGGTATGAGCCAACTGTTTCGGTAAGCTCAAAAAAGCTTGGGGACAAAGTTGAATTATGCATCAAGGATAATGGTAACGGAATCCCTCAAAAAATAGTTGGTAAGATATTCCAGCCCTTTTTCACAACCAAACCAACAGGACAAGGAACAGGATTAGGTTTGAGCCTTAGCTATGATATTATAAAAGCGCACCGCGGAGAAATAATAGTGGAAACCAATGAAAAGGAAGGAAGCGACTTCATTATTGGATTGCCATTAAACTAATGATTTGCATTAGAACGCAAATTCTTGTCACCAATTCGTCTGAAACCCGCTAGAATCAAGGGTTCTCATTTTATGTATCGGAAAGTAAACTAACATCGATTACACACGATTATACGGAGTTAGATTCAATTTTACAGCGTCGCATTTGCTCTTAGTTGCTTTTATTTGCCTTTAGTAGCTGATCTGAAGCGGTTGTTCCGCCACAATCTTCTTGTATTGCCTGAACTCCGCCTTCAGCTCCTTGAGCCGTTTTGTCTGGTTAAAATCCAAACCAGAAAATTTGCTCATCCCCCCATAAAAAAATGGTTGATTTGGAAAATGATTGAGGGAAGTCGGAAGATTTAGATACCGAAATAGAAAGTGATGTTTCGAGTAACAAGACGATGATTTTTTTGTCATGTCATGTCATGACAGGCTGTAGGGCTAAAGGAACCGCTTTTGATGAAAGCGGTAAAGAAGAAAGGAGGACATAACAAAAAATTACACTAAATGTTGGTTGGAAACATAAATAATTTTTGGGGTTGCGTATTTTGTCACTAATAGTAAACCGAAAACAGCTAAGAGACCTTTGATTTGAGAAAGTATGCCGCAGCAATTTTAAACTTACCAACAATCAGCGTCTTATTGTTGCATTTCCAAGAATAAAGCCTGGATAACCATTTAATAGGGTTACATTACTGGTAATGCAGATTATTCTATCTGCAAATAAATTAAAGAAAATGTCAAATATTGTAGATGTTGTTGTGGCCGATAAAAATCTCGCCACTATGCTGAGAAGTGTAAAGGCAGCTGGTCTAGAAACCGAACTAGGTAAAACAGGACCTTACACTGTATTTGCTCCTACTGATACTGCTTTTGAAAAATTATCCAGTGGTCAATTGACTGAATGGCTGAAGCCTGAAAATAAAGTGAAACTGTCAGACTTCCTTAACTACCATGTAGTAACTGGAAAAACCAATTTCAAAGACTTTAAAGATGGTCAGAAATTAAAAACAATCCATGGTAAGGAACTTGATGTCAAAGTAAGTAACGGCCACGTCACCATTAATGGAGCAAAGGTGCAGGGACGAGATTTCGAAGCCTCAAATGGTGTGGTTTACTCCGTGGATACAGTGATATCAGAAAATAAGACTAAAGCATCTCCATCTCGCAGTGTGCTTTAAACATTAACCCTTCTAAATATAGCCACCAGCACCACTGGTGGTTTTTTTTGAATCTCTCGGGGAGCACTGACTCTCCAAAAGCTGAACCTCCTTATAAAGAACGCATTTTTAGCGAATCTGTACGCGGTTTTAGACTCAATTTGCAGAGCATAAAACACTCAGTGAACAAAATACCCTTTTATTTCCCCTGAAGTCGGTTCAGTGGGCAAGAATACTAACAGTCAAACACCTGATCTGGCCTTCAGGATGGAATCGTTCGGTGAAAAAGTATGGTAAGCGCAAAGCAGTGTTGTGGCGAAATTTAAGATGGTCCTCAAACAAGCCGCTCCGACATAATTTGGACGCCTTGGTTTTGCATCCACAAGATGTTAATATTCATATTACACCTAAAACTAAACTGCAAAGGAACTATCTTTCATCTCTTTATAAATGCCTTCACTTCTGCAAAATCGTTTCCTGTTATTTTCAAATAATATGCCCCTGCTGGCAATTCTGCCACAGGCAAGCTTAGTTTATTGTAACCAACATTTATTTGAGTTAAAATCGATGCAACCTTTTGCCCAAAAGAGTTATAAATAACTGTTTTGATTTGCCCGGTTGTTTTTGCAAACAGGGTTATATTAAGGTTATCCGCAGCAGGATTCGGTTGAAGCGATATAAAATTCAACGCATTATTTGAGCTCCTTGTAAGCGGCACAATTTCCGAATAATAGACAGAGGCATCAGTTTTAATCACCATCAATCTATAATATGTCGTTCCGTAAATTATCCGGGAATCAGTGTAAGTCAGGTTTTCTTTGCCAACATTTTTTATAATTGTTATTGTCTGATAATTTAATTGATCAGTCGAGCTCTGCAATTGAAATGAATAAACGTCATCAGTACTTCTCATTAACCATGTAAGAAGAGCACCATCGTCCATTAATGCGCCGGTAAAATATTCCAATTCGGGAATGGGCAAAGGTGTGCAGACATTAGTCGTGCTCGCGGGAAGCAAATAATTCGGTTGGGTATTTCCGTTAGTTCCAGCAGTAGCACCTTCTGAACTGCCTGCACAAGTGGCATTTAAAGAACTGCCTACCCCGTTTTGGCCTGCTGTGACAATTGCCGTGATTGAAGCTGGAAATGAAGAACCGGCAACCCAAACTACGCCGCCACCCCCACCGCCGCCGGGGCCACCACATCTGCTTGCCGGCGGGTAACTAGCATTGCCCCCATCTGCTCCCATTGCTGAAATATTGATTGTGCCGCTTATTGTACCATTTATCAGCACAGTGCCACCCGCACCACCACCACCAGCTCCGTCGCCGCCTGCCTGGTATGGATCAGTCAGTGCGGGGTTATATGGTTTTGATCCATTAGCCAGTATAGACATGCCGCTTGAAATAATTGTGGGAGCGGATAATAAAACAATGCCACCACCGTTGCCACCAGGCGAGCCAACTGCATTGTTCTCATGCCCGGCACCTCCGCCACCGCCAAAGAATATTCGATTGGTGCCAGTTGAGTACCCGTAGGAAGATAGGCTAAGACCTCCAACTCCTACACTGGTATTAGGACATAAAGCGGTGCTTTGGCCACCAAACCCGCCGGCTCCATAATTGCCACCTCCGCCACCACCGGTATTTTGGTTATCACCACCGCCGCCGCCATTTGCAAGTTTTCCCCGCCCAGCTTCTTCACTGCCTATATAGTCTGCTATTCCTTCGCCTTTTATGCCGCCATTTTGATACATGGTCCCAATGATAGAAAAATAATAAGCGGTAACGGGGTCTAAAAAAGAACAATTATATGTCGGTGTCCCATAATTGAACAATGCACCGCCAACAAACCCCTGTCCACTAACATCAATCCCACTGTTAAGATAGATGGTGTCTGCTGCTTCAATGGCAACAATGCCACCTGTAGCTGCAGCTGAACTCCAAGGGGTGCTTTTTATTGAATCGCTGACAGTAACTGATTTATAAGACGGGACGGTCACTAACTGAACAGTATCTCCTGGCGTATACGAATTCATGATTTGAAATTCGAGATACACATCATTGCCACTTACGTTGCAGATGGTATTCATTTCATAATTGCCTGCATTGTTGATGGCGGTTATACCCCCATAAGAAGAACTGTTGGATGCATCAATGGTTGCACCTTTCATTTGAATCAGCAATACTCTTGTCTTTGGCGTCAAGCCAGTCGAATTGCTGACCGTAACACTATTGGAGCCGGTATTAACAGCAGTTACCTGATAATAAGAATTGACAATGCCAGAGATGGATTGGGTTTTTGCACTAAAGCTAATAATGCACGCAATAAGGAGGCAGCCAGAGATAAGGGCCTTAGTGGGTTTCATCGCATAAGCCGTTAATACCTTCCTTAAAGGTAAAGGATTACATTTAGACAGCCTAAGAAAAAGCCCTTCCCTTGCATTGACAAATACCCACGTTCAGTAAGAATCAAATTATCGAGAAGGCTAACATCAATCAGTTTCGACGCCTCGCTGATTTGAGTAGGAACTTTTTTATCTGCACTGCTGAACTGGAGATTGCGTGAAGGATGGTTGTGGGATACGATCATCGAGGAAGAAGTAATGACCTTTTTCGATTCACAAAACGATTGTTAGCATCCAAATTAAATAACAATCCAAGAGTCGACTTACTATTACAGACGTACGAAAGATTAATCAACTGATTAATGGCAAAAGACAATTTCTTCAACCCAACGATGCAAGCAGACTTTGATCCAAGCGCTGCAAAGAAACCGTCAATCCTCAGGACATCAGTCGCGCGTAATTGAACTTATTCAACAATCCGTTTTATGCTCACTTCAATTACCGTATTAGCTTATCGAGAGGCCATCACTTTTACTCCATTTTTCCCTATTCCTTGAAACTGTCATCAGCTCTTTTTAGATGAGCATCCAGGTTAAAGGAATTCTGATTTTCAATTACCGGATTCCCACTGTGCCAAGAAAACCTCGTGGTTGGATAGTGTAGAAAGGTGCCTTTGGTTCAGCAAAAGCACCAAAAATTAGGTTACCTTTTACAAGTCAATGGCAATTCGAATAATTCCTCCAAAATATGATGATACCATTCAGGAATAATTTTCTGCTTTTTATTATTATTTCGCTGGCCTCCCTGCCTTCCCGGGCCCAGGAAAACTTCCAGGCTGTGCATTGGGGTGCTGGGGAAAAGATGCAGGTAGGCTGGGTCATTGGCATGATCAAAGATGCGAATGGGTTTATGTGGATCGGCACCGGGGGTCAAGGCTTATTTCGTTTTGACGGCAGTGTCTTCAAAAATTATCTCCATGAAACCAGCGAGAATGATCGCATCCCGGGAAGCGACATCAGAGGCCTAATTGAAGATAGTCTGCACAATATCTGGATAGGTACTGAAAATGGTTTATGTCTCTATGATATAAACCAGGATACATTTAGGATTGTTGCCCTGGCAATCAAGAATCCTTTGGGTCGTTCTATTGTACCCTTTTGGGCAACAAAAGATGAAGTATTCTGTTGGGATTATCGGGATTTTAATTGGGTAGCATTCAATAGTCATACGCTGAGTAAAAGATCATTGGCAAAAATATCTCCTGATGATATCGAAAAAGATTGGTTCGCGGACCGATTTTCCGTTTTTGATGCCGGATCAAATAGTATTTGGATCGAGAAAGACTCTGGAGGATCTTCTGACGGTGGGCTTTTACAGGTATCGCTGTCCACAAGTAAAAAACTCTCATTTTCTTGGGACTGCTACCAGAACATCACCAACCATGGTCACTCTTTTCAATGCATGCAGTATGACAGAAGGAGGAATGCTATTTGGATAAATAGCTCCGACGGCCTCGTGGAGTTTACCCTACGCGACAAGAAATTTCACCGTGTTGCAGCTATGGATTCTTTGGTGAGGCAGAAGAGTTTTCAACAAAGGGCTGGTATCAATATAGATGATCAGGATCGTATCTGGATGGGTACTTATCCCAAAGGAATTATCATTTACGATCCAGCCAGCCAATCGCTTCAGCTGCCGTTCCCAAGTGACTCCACGCTTCAGCAAAATATTTCGGCGAGCAATTTAATGATTTACTGCGACAGAGATGGGATGATTTGGTCTGGTTCCTTTGATAATCAAAATGGGTTTTACCAGTTAATTCCCTTTTCCCCCCCGGTCAATCAATTTATTTCGGAGCGCGGAAAATCAAATTCCTTAAGCAACGACTTTGCCGTTTTTTGTAAGGACGCCGGACAAGGAAAAGTTTTGATAGGCACAGGCGACGGTCTGAATATCTTCGACCCGGAAACGGGTTTTTTCCAAGTGCTTCGAAAAAATGATTTGCGAGGATTAAAGAGTGATTTGCCTGGGCTAAAGGCAGAGACCCACGAAATGCAGCCCATATCAATCGATACTTTAACGCAGAAAGCCTGGATAACGATAGATCGAAGGTATTATCAAATGGACATGCGTTCAAAACAATGCAGTCCTGTAATCTTCGAAGATAGTAACAATCAAAAATTACCTGATCAGGGTAGCCTCCCAAGACCATTTAAAAATGGGTCTGTGCTATGTATTGATTACGGCAATAGAACCCTTGTTTTTGTCGGTAATAGTGACAGTTCGGTTGCTAAGCAGATATTATCCTTCCCAGCAGGAAGCATTGATGGTCTTTATGTAGCGTCAGATGAAGATCATCTTTTATTTTTTAGACGGGACGAATCTGCATTTAACCTCAGCTATATTCTCGTTCACGGAAAATGGATTCTCACACATACTGCGATGGATAGTATCCGCTGGGTAAATATCATGTTCAACAAATCAGACCGATCCTACTGGATTAACACGAAACAAAGTCTACTCCACTTAAGCGGGGATTTTCGCCCGATTCGGGTTTACGCAGAGAAGGATGGATTGCCAGTTGGTGATAGGGGTTGGGTTATTCCCGATAACAACGGGAATACCTGGTTCACTACCGAACATTCCATTCATCGTTTGGACATAGAGTCAGGAAGGATCTCTACGCTTTCAGAAAGAGATGGATTTAGGGCCAATGGGTTTTGGATAGGATTGATGATTTGTAAATCCGTTGCGGGTGATCTGTATATACCCAGTGGAGCTGGCGGAAAAGGCTTCACGCGAATCACTCCGGCTAAATATGCTTATGGAGCTTCCACAGTATATATACAATCGCTCCTGATTAATCAACTACCATATCATTTTTCTCCTGGTATCAAAAATAAGCCTGAAATATTCCTCAAATATTTCGAAAACAGATTCACGATCGAACCTGGAATTATTGATTTTAATTCAGCGGGGAAAAACCAATTCCGTTATAAATTGGGTGAGTCGGCGGAATGGATTTACCCCTATAATAATATTATTTATTATGACAACCTGGCTCCAGGTAATTATGATCTGATTATGCAGGCATCCAATTCAAATGTATTTAACTCGCCGGCCACTACATTGCACGTTCATATCAGTCCCCCATGGTATCAAACGTGGTGGGCCTATGCTACAGCCGTGATATGTCTAATTGCCGTTCTATATTGTTTTTTGCGCTATCGTGTGCGTCAAAAATTTCTTAAGCACATGGTATTCCTTCAAAAAGAAAAACAAATGGCAGATATGAGACAAAAAGCGGCTGAATTGCAGCAACAAAAAACCGAGTTGGAAATGCAGGCGTTGCGTGCACAAATGAATCCACATTTTATTTTCAACTCACTCAATTCCATCAATCATTTTATTCTTCAAAATAACAAAATACAGGCTTCGGAGTACCTGACAAAATTTTCCAAGCTAGTTAGAATGATACTACAGAATTCCCAGGCTTCATCCATTCCGCTGGAAAGCGAATTGGAAGCCTTGAAACTATATATCGAAATGGAGGTCCTGCGCTTCAACCATCACTTTGATTATAAAATCTCTACCTCTAATGACCTCGATATCGAATTGCTTAAAGTGCCGCCTCTTATTATCCAGCCTTATGTAGAAAATGCAATTTGGCACGGGCTAATGCATAAAGAAGAAAAGGGTCATTTAGATATCGAGGTGTCGCAGGAGGATGAAAATTTATATTTCAAAATCACTGACAATGGAATTGGGCGAAAGCAGGCTGGAATGCTGGCCAGTAAATCGGCCAGAAAGCATAAGTCATTGGCCTTGCAGATTACGGCGGGCAGAATAGCCATCTTGCAAAATTCTAGTAGGAATGATTCACCAGTAACAATCAATGATCTGGTAAACACCGACGGCATCGGCTCAGGCACAGAGGTCATTATTAAAATCCCTGTAACGTATGATTAAAGCAATTCTTGTAGATGATGAAGTTCATTGCCTGAATACATTGAATATACTGCTGAGTGACTATTGCCCGGATGTGCTGGTTTTGGATAAATGCGTTTCAGGGAAAAAAGCGTTGGAAGCGATTGAATCATTGAATCCAGAGTTGGTCTTTCTGGATATTGAAATGCCTTTCATGAATGGCTTTGAGCTGCTGGCTCAATTTAAACAAATTCCGTTCTCAGTCATATTTACTACGAGTTATGATCAATACGCAATCAAGGCCATCCGTTTCAGCGCGCTGGATTATTTATTGAAGCCCATCGACCCCAAAGAACTGATAATTGCCATCCAAAGAGCCAGGTCCCAAAAAATCCTGCCTTCCGTTGAGCAGCTCAGTATGTTGATGGAACACTTGCAAAACAAAGAATCTGGTTTTTCGAAAATTGCCGTACCCACATTCGAGGGCTTTGAATTAATTCCTGCTGACCAGGTGGTTCATTGTGAAGCCGCAGACAACTATACTCATCTTCATCTTAAGAATAAGACCCGGATAATTGCCTGCCGCACTTTAAAGGAAATGGATGAACAACTAAGTGATTTCAATTCCTTTTTGCGAGTCCACCACTCCTCCCTCGTTAATTTGAATGAAGTAACCAAATATATCCGCGGAGAAGGCGGTTATTTGCTAATGAGTGATGGTTCTGCCGTAAATGTATCCAGAAGTCGTAAAGAATTATTGCTGAAAAAACTTCAGCACAACAAGGATTAACCGTTCTCTTCTTACCCAGTCATAACTTCCAATTTATCTTCCTTTCCTGCAAACTACTCACCGAGCCTGGCAAAAGCCTGATATGGGATATAGATTTGTTCTGCAAACCAGAAATATCGTTTGCAGACAGATCAAAAATATTTTATACTATAAAAATTAATCTAATGAAAAAGACAATTCTAACCTTCGCTATTGGAATTACCTGGAGTTTGCTATTAGCGCAGGTCAAAACAACTCAGAGTCATTTTTTTGATTCAAAAACCTTATTGGCCATGGTGAGATTCGATGACCCGACCCTGTATAAAGACAGCAAAACCGCGCCAATCAACGAAGTCAATGCCAAGGCAGTCAGAGATTTTAAAAAGATATTCAAGGATGCCGTAGATGAAAAATGGTATGAAATTCCAAATGCGTTTCTTGCGGAATATTCACTAAACGACAAAAAATATGTCGTGGTATATCATAGAAATGGCAAGTGGCAATTCACCATATGCTATTACGATGGAAAGAATCTTCCGGCTGAAGTCAAAGGCGATATAAAAAGGGTCTACTATGATTATAGTATTAACCGGGTTGAAGAGGTTCGTATTGATGACAAGACTATTTACGTGGTTCACATAGGAAATGAAACCACCTGGAAAAATGTAAGGGTTTGCGATGGCGAAATGGATGTAATTGAAGATTTCAATAAGAAATAATAATTTAACAACCCGGTTCCAAAAATATAAGCAGAAAAAACGTGTGCATTCTTGTACATGTTCGGGGTAACAGCTTCAGCTCTTACCCTTTTTTATTGAGGGAATTCAGAAGGAAGATTGGTGGGTAGAATGCCGTAATATGCAGGCTTGCGAACAAATCCTGACCACAGGCTTAGCTTTAGGTTTCAAGGATATCCTGAACATCCCTTTCTAAGATGTCACTTTTATAAAAAGCCGTCATTAATCGTTGCCACTGGTTTGCTGCCATAACGCGACGATATTTCTGCAGTCATTTTAGCGAGCAACAGCACTAAATTATCGGGCCATTTTATGAAAAGCTATTAGTACAGAATGACATCATTCTAGGATTTTAACTGCGTAGCATATGCGAGCCTGTGGAAAAGCGCATTGTTAACTTATCATCTGTAAGCGTGTTACATTGATGCTGTGGAAATGCGTCCAATTTGAGCCACTGGCTTCGAGCGACGATGATTCAATTCTTAATTAATCCGATCAAGTCCACCTGTCGGATAAAAAAGTGAATCTTTGGTCATTTTATTTAACCTAATGTATCCAGCAGTGATTTGACTATTTTTAATTGATCAAGATAGTCCATATTCTGATTTCGAGCTTATTGATTTATGTTTAGAGAAGTGATTTAGTTTTTGTAATCCTCCTCATTCAGTTTTAGGAGAAACACTTCCATGAGTGACTTACTAATAACCAGGGTTTTGAATGGGGGTCTTTTTGCCATCGGCTCCTACACTCAGATCGATTTCGTTTTGGGGTATAGGAAAATATTCATTCATATTTTTTGTAAAGTAGGCTCCAACAAGGTATTGCCGCAATGTCATTTCTTTTTGAAGATAGGAATTGATGTCCTGGTCAGGAAGATGCCATCTCACAAGGTCAAAAAAACGATGGCCTTCCATAGCAAGTTCAAGTACTCGTTCAAATCTTACTGCTTTACGGGCTACATCCTGATTTGTCCAGGGAGTATAATACAATCCAATCTTATAATTCGGAATTGAATATGCATTCCATAACTTGGTTCCATCTGGATGAACTTGTATGGGTGCAGTGAGAAACGAAAGAAAATATAGGAACTGACCTTACAATTCAGTCACATGGCGAAAGAATAATGAATTGGATGGTCGAAGGATCAGACAGATAAATCTAAAAAAAAAGGTTACATTGGTTTTTGATTCACACCATCAAGCGTTTGCTTGTCACCATCACCAAAACTACACATTATGGAAAAGATCAGTCAGGATGTCTTTGACAAAATTAACAACAATGTCTACGATTCGGAAGGAGATATTTGGTGGCAGCCCACGAATGTCTTGCACCTATTAAAAACATCTGTCAATCCCTGGAGAGTTGGTTATTCTTCTGGCATCATTAAAAAACTTGGATTGGAGCCAAAGGGCAAGACGGCATTGGAAGTTGGCAGCGGGGGAGGAATATTGACAGAAGAGATCTGCAAAATGGGATTTACCACAACGGGCATCGACCCATCAGAACAATCATTGCATACTGCAAGAAATCATGCCATGCAAAGCGGATTAGATATACTTTATGAGAAAGGAACTGGCGAACAACTTCCTTATCAAGATAAGTCATTCGACTGTGTTTATTGTTGTGACGTGCTGGAACATGTGAGAGACCTGGCAAAAGTCATTTCAGAAATTTCAAGGGTCCTTAAGCCCAACGGCGTATTTTTTTACGACACCCTGAACAGAACTTTTATAAGTAATCTGGTTGCGATCAAAATTTGGCAGGAATGGAAACGGTGGGCATTCATGCCACCAAATTTGCACGTTTGGAAAATGTTTATCAAACCAACAGAAATTATAGACCTATTGTCTAGTAACAGCCTGGAATGGAAAGAGCATCATGGATCATCGCCAAATGTTTCAATACCCAAAATGCTAAGTTATTTGCGGAAAAGAGTGAAAGGAGAATGGAACTTTGCTGACCTAGGGAAGCATTTCTGGCTGGTTGAAAGTAAGGACATGAACATTC